>BNJV01003067.1_pt1 | contig 168283 bp, 260 predicted proteins | sample 8540591 | NCBI WGS metagenome assembly BNJV01 (sample SAMD00202457, study PRJDB9452) | human saliva metagenome | host: Homo sapiens
CTTCTCCTGGGGCGGGGACTGGCCTGCGCCCTAGCCAGCCACGCCACGCCTGGCACCAGCTCACCCCAGCTCACGCCCGACCACGCCCGTGGTGCTGCTCAGCACACTGGGAGGCCGTCTACTTCGACCACGACCTGGGACAAGCTCAAGGCCCTGGCCGAGCGCCGCGGCCCAGGGTCGGCATCGAGCGCTACGTCCTGGACGACTGGCTGGTTCCGGCTCCCGCCGCGACGACACCTCGGGACTGGGCGACTGTGCGGTCTCGAGGCCTGGCCGGACGGTCTGGAGCCGCGCTCGTCTGGAGCACGATCCGCGCCTGGGCATAGAGTTTCGGCCTGTGTTTCGAGGCCGGAGATGATCAGCGTCGACTCCGAGGCTGGCCCGCGCGCACCGGACTGGATCTGTCCGACGGCACCGGCTTTGGGCTCCGAGCACCGCCACGCAGCGGGTCCTGGACCTGACCGCCCCGGTGCCTGGGGACTGCTGTTCGAGGCCATACTCACCCTCGTGGAGCGCCTCGGCATCGCCTACCTGAGGTGGACCTGGCTCCCCCTGCTGGCCGCAGGGCATGAGTCGCCGACCCCACCGCGGGACACCAGCGGCCGCCGTCTGACCAGTCTGGCCGTCTACCGACTTTTGGACGCGCTCCACGAGCGCTTCCCGCCCTGGAGATCGAAAGGTCCTGCGCGGCGCGGCCACTCGTCGACCTGGGGATCGCCTGGGCGCACACAGCGGGTGGGCATCGCTGCATCGACGCCCGACCGCCAGAACGTCAGCGCGGCTTCCCACGCTGCTGCTTCCTCCCGAGCTGGTGGGAACCACGTCGGCTCAGGGCGGGCCACCACTCTGCGCGACCTCATTGACGCACCTCGAGCTTCCGGGCGGGAACGCGCCTGTGCCATGGGCGGCGTGGGTGGGACCTCCACCGAGGCCGACGGCGCAACGCGCAGGCACTGGCCTCCACCTTCGCGCTGCACGGGGCTGCGCGGTCTGCTGCACTCGGGGGTGGCGGTCACACGCGGACCTGCGACGACGCGCTGCCGCTGCATCGGGCGTCGTCGCTGACGGCTCCGGCGCCCTGTTCGAGATCCTCTCGGCAGGTCAGCTCCTGGCCTGGCCCACGGCGCCGCGCCCGCTGCCCGGTCTGGACCCCTCGCGCTACCACGTGGGTGCTGGCGTACCGGCTTGAGGCTGGGCCTCGCGGCGGGCTGGATGGCCGCGTGACCCTGCCGGGCTCCTACCGCCACCACGGGTCTCGCGCACTGCCGGTGCGCACGAGCCACCTCGTCCTGCTGCGTGTGAGCGCCGTCGACTGACGGCTCGGCGATCCTCGAGTCTCGCTGATCCGCCCTCCTTCTTCTGCGTTCCTGCCCCCACCCATCGTTTCCGGCCGTTCCCACGCTCACCCGTCGGTTTGGGGACCCGATGTCAACTTCGACCTAGTCGAGGCAACCATCTCGTCAGCAGCGCACGCCACGCTCGACCTCAAGCTCAGCCTCGCCTTCATCACTCCCCGGCGACGATCGTCTCGTCGCGCCTGCTACATCTGGCCTCATCCGAGGCGTCTGGCTGTCTCACCGGGTGCGACCTCCGGCGGGTTCACCGGCCTGGATTGTGCTTTACAAGCGCATGGTCAGGGACTGCGTACCTTCTGGAACGCCGTCGTCGTCACCGTGAGTGTGGTCAGTCGCAACTTGTCGGTCTGCGGAGCGAGCTGGCGACTCCTCATTGCCGTCTCATGCAGCTGGCCAGTCCACCTTCGTGCGATCCATCGTGCTGTTGACGCCCCCACCTCGTCCTCCAGCGTGGTCGCCGCCATGCTGTCTAGCTGTGGATCCTGGACAACACGCTGGGCATCACCAACCAGCTCACGTCCCTGACGGGCTCTGCCGTCGACTTCTTCTCCTCGTCGATGGCCATCCCACCATCGCCATCATCAACGTGTGGCGGCACGGCGTGGAGCTCTACGGCTCACTGCTCATCTTCTTGGGCCTGCAGTCGATCCCGAGCACGGTCTACGAGGCCCGTAGCCCAGAATGGACAGCGCCAGCGCGGTGGCGGGTGTTCTGGAGGATCACCGTCGCGCTGACGTCCCATCCTGGCGCTGGTACTCATCATGACGATGATCGGCTCCTTCCAGGTCTTCATGCGACACCGTCTCGTGTGGCCACCCAGGAGCGGCCCGTCAACGCCACCCGCGTGCTGCGTGCTACATCTGCGACGCTGGCCTTCGGGCGATTTCCAGTTCGAGATACGCCTCACGCCATGGCGGCGGTGCTGCTGCTACTGTCGTCTGGCAACGATCACGATCCTGCAGTACCACACTTGACCCGCGCGGGCGAGACAGGACCTGGACTGAGGAGGGCCACCCGGCAGCATTCGCAGCGCATCGTGTCTCACTCAAAATCCCCAAAGGTGAGCTGCTGCGGCGGGCGTCGCCCTTTGGGCTGCGGCCGGCGGCTCACCGTCGGCAAAGGCCCTGGCCTGGGCGGCGATGATCCTCGTAATCATGCTGTTCACGCTCCTGCCCTTCTGCTGGGTCCTGCGTGCGGCGCTGTCCTCAACATGGGCGTCACGGCCCACCCGCAGCCTGCTGCCGGTGGACTCCAGCCTGCGCAGCTGCGCCGCATCTTCGGCATACAGTCCACCGAGATGCACCGCCGACGGCGGCGAGCGTGCGCGGCCATCCTACCTTTCGGCTACCTGCGCAACTCGGTCATCATCTCCACTGGTCACCGTCTGGGCGGGTCTTCTTCACAACGCTACTCGGCGCTCGCCCTTCTCCTTCTCCCGCCTGCGCTGGAAGGGACGCGACGCGGTGCTTCGCCGTGTTCCTGTAGGCAGCTCTCATGGTCCCCTCGATCTTGCTTCCGCGCTCCTGCCCAACTTCGTGCTGGTCAAGCGGCTCCATCCTCATCGACGACACAACTTCCTCAGGGTGGCGCTGCCGACCATGCTGCATGACGCCCCCTTCGCGGTGTTCTTCCTCAAGCAGTTTTTCACTTGGACATCCCGCGCGAGGACTGGAGGAGAGCCGCACTGCTCGACGGCGCCTCGAAGATCCGGTGTTCTTCACCCTCAGCTCCCATGGCCGAAAGGCCCCGATCTCGACGCTGGCGATCCTGACCTACATCACGGCCTGGAACGACTACTTCTGGCCCCTGCTGTCTCCTACGGGACTCTCGCGGGTGCTCACGGTGGCCTGGCGGTCTTCGCTCCCAGGCCCCAGACCAGCTGACTGGGCCGGGCTCATAACCGCACCTGTCGTGCCGCCTCCCGATGCTCCTGCTGTTCATGGCCTTCGCTTCGGCGCATCGTCAACTCCATCAGCTTTAGGAATCAAGTGAGGCATCAGATGACGACTCAACCCGATCAGCCCTCTTGTCCTCACTGTCGCACCGCGGTCTCTGTGCGGCTGGCCTCAGGCGCAGGCCCGCCGACTGGCCGCCTGCTCCCGCGGCTCCAGGGAAGTCGGGACCCGCGCCGTGGAGTACTGGATGTGGGACGCCAGCCAGCTGCCGCCCTGCAGGGAGGCTGCGCCAAGGCCTTTGAGGCCAAGACCGGCATCAAGGTCAATATCACCCAGATCGCCTGGGGCGGCTACTGGACAAGCTGACAGCCGGTTTTCATCGTAGAGGACCGGCGGACACTTCACCGACCACCTCTCCAAGTTCGCCCAGTTCGTGGATCTGGAGGTCCTGGTCCCGCTGGAGGCAGGCCCGCTTGGGCCCGGTGTCGGCAGAGTCCGCTGCCAGGAGGGCCTCATCGACCTGTGGAAGGGAGGACAGCACACTGCTGGGCTGCCCCAGGACTGGGACACCGTGGCGGTCTTCTGCAACCCGGGACGTCACCCAGGCGGGGCCTGACCGATGCCGATCTGGCCGGCTGGTCCTGGAAGGACCCACCGACGGAACCTTTGAGAAGATCCTCGCCCGCCTGACCGTGGACAGGAGCAGCGTGCGCGGTGACGGAAGCCTTCGACAAGAACCGGGTGGCCGTCACGGCCTGGGCATCAGGATGCTGGCACGCTGCCAGACCAGTGGAGTCCCTTCACCACGCTCGGCCCGGCGACTGGTTCTACGCGAACAAGAGACGTGGGGACCACTACCGCTCGACGAAGGTCTTCCAGGACGCCATGGACTGGTACTTCGGCCCTGGTGGACAGGGTATATGCCTCCTCGTGGCCTTCTCACTCCACGACCAGCACCGATGTCCAACTCGGCAGCGGCAAGGTCGCCATGTGCTTCAACGGCTCGTGGATGTTTCCAGCACCTACATAGCTCGACGTCAGAGGTCAGGATCGCGCAGCCAATCCTGTAGGGCCCCCAGCGGCAAGTCGGTCTCCCTGTACAGCAGGCTGGAGACTCGATCTCCAAGCAGTCGTAGCATCGACAATGCCTCCAAGTGGGTGGCCTTCCTGGGAACCGCCGGGGCGCAGGACATCAGTGGCTCTCACGGAATCATCTTCCGGCGATCGCCTCCTCCACTGACAAGGCGGTGAAGGTCTTCAGAAACTGGCTGCCCACCAAGCCCTTCACCAGCACCTGGAGACGGGTCCACGTTCTTCTTCCCACTGACCTACTTCGGCGCGGACGTGGCGTCGTCATCATGAAGCCGGCAACGCGACGCTCTGTGGGCCCAACCGGGTGCCCGCCTCGACACTGACGAAGTACAACGAGCGGTCAACCTCCTGTTCAGGACCTCCAAGCACGAGAAGGGTTAACAGCACAGTTGCTTCTGACCAGCGGAGGCCAGGTCCGGCATATCGCCGGGCCAGCCCTGGCATCTCATGGCCCCGATCTCACGGTGTCGACGTCGACGTCGGTGCGCTCGGCCGCAGGACGGCTCGACAGGCCCGGCATGGTCGACGGGCTGCCTGCGGATCACGCGAGACGTAACCCGCCCCGGCGGCCAGGGCATCCTCGCGCGCACCGGCAGACGCCACCCGGTGGGGGACACCCGCCGAGGGCCGGGCTCAGCGGACGGGGAAAGCGGGGCTTGGCGACAATGACGGGCGAAACCGCCGCGCTCATAGATCGTCCAGCAGCCTGCTCGCGGCAGAGGCAGTCCACCATCAGGCTCCATAGGAACCGCCACTTTCGAGATCTTGGTGCGCAGGTCATCGCTCAGGCTCGTAGACGGGGCGGATGGAGACCCGCATCGCCGGTCTCCCCGGCAGGCCTCGACGGCGCTCGCCAGGTCGGGCGGCCCTCCACCTCCCAGTCACAGGGGTGGCAGACGGCCAGCCAGGGCGCCGGCCTCGCAGGCGATGTCTCCTACCTCTCCTCGACCTCGCTGTCGCGGTCGGTGGGAAGACATTGATAGCCCGACGACCGGGTGATGCCAGAGCCGCACGATCTGAGGTGCTTGGGCAGGTTGGCCGCGCGCCGCTGTTGCGTCCTCGACCTTCTCTGGATCGTCTCCTCGGGCGGGTCCTTGCCGCTGAGCGAGGCGGTGGCGGCCGGGTGGGCCTTGGGCGCCTGATGGTGACCGCGACGACGGCGGCACTCGGAATTGCATCGGAGACGGCAGCACTTGAGTCCGAGCGCTCCAGACCCATGTCGGATCGAAAGCCGGCCTCGGTGAGGATGTAGCCGCCATCCTGGCTCCTGCTGCGCGGCGCGGTCGGCAGACCGAGGGCATCCGGTGGCGATATTGCCGAAGGGCGGTGTGAACCAGGACAGGAGTGCCCTCACCGGTGCCGCAGGAGGTTGGGCTCGAGCGCGTCGCGCAGGACGGCGCACATGGCAGCCGGCTGCCGCGAGGTCCTCGGCGCTGATCACTCTCGCCCGCAGCTGACGCGTGATGATACGCCCCCAGGCGCTTGCGCAGGTCGAGCCCAGGTCCGTGGCCAGCGACATGATGACCATGGGCTCGTGGCCCGGGGTGATGTCAGAGGCCTGCCGGGTGACGCCATCGACCTTGGAGCCCAGGCCGGTGACGATATGGCGCAGGGGCGGTCGTTGACGTCCGGGACCCGGGGCCAGGTGATGATTGCGCTCGTCGATGTCGAACTCATTACCGTGGTACAGGTGGTTGTCGATCATCGCCGACAGGAGGTTGTGGGCGGCGGTGATGGCGTGAGTCGCCGGTCAGGTGCGGGTTCATCCCGCTCGGCCGAGCAGGATGCGAGCACCCCGGAGCCTCGGCCCCGCCGATGCCGAAGGTGGGCCCCGGCCGACTGGCGCAGGGGTGAGGACGGCCTGCTCTCCCCAGACGAGTGAGCCCTGAGCCAGTCCGTGGCACAGTGGTGGTCTTGCCCTCCCAGGCGTCGGTGTGTCATGCGTGACGACGATGGCGGGCTTCCGGGATCATCCTGTGCGCCGGCCCCCTCACCACAAGGAATCAGGGCGCGCAGATCGATCTTGGCACGTCGTGACCGCGACAACGTGCTCGGCAACGATTCGCCGGGGCCATAGTACAAGGTCAGACCGGGGTCTGAGGGGCCGTCGTTGAGCGCAATCGCCTGAGTCATGGGGCAAGCCTGAGTGGGCCGGCAAGCAAAGCCTCAGGCCCTCGAGGACCTGGTGAGCGGGACCGCTTCTCGGTCCGCTCCTCGGCGAGGCCGCCTCAAGGGCACGCACCGGCGGCTGGCGGCTGGCCCTTTTGGCATGGCGCGGTGCGACGCTCGGCGAACCTCCCAGGGCAGGTGGCGCGTGGCGGAAAAGCTTCTTGCGAGCCAGCGCCAGGGCCGCCGTGTCCTCATCATGGGTCGTCGATCTGGTCGAGGGCTGCGGCGATGTCGATCCCCAGCCCTTTGCGCCGCTCCTCGGCGATGGCCCGCCTGGCGCCCTTCTCCCGCGCCCAGGTGCGAGGCCGGGCAGCGCCAGGCTGGCATCATCGTCATCCTCCAGCCGCCTCGGGCGGTCAGGACCTCAGCGGCCGCGGGGTCACCTCCTGCCGCACAGGTCCGCATAAGGAGGCCCGCCCGCGGGCAGCGCTGCAGTCAAAGGCGGCGTAGAACGATCTCCCGCGCCGCCTCGACGGCCTGCGTGGGGCAGTCAGGGTGATCAGGGCGTCGAGAACCCCTTGGCATCTCACGAGTAGTTTGTCCGCATCCTCCGCCGCAGTCTCCTTGGCGAGTCTTAGCGCTCTTGGACGCCTTGGTGGAGCCTGCGGCCTTCTTCCCGCGTCCACGGGCGGTCTTGGCGGCACTCGTGGCAGCGTCAGCGCTTCTCCACCCCGGGACGGCGGCTGCGGCCACGGCCCGCCTCGGCTGCAGCCGAGTTCCTCAGCCTCAGGGCCTTGCGGCACTGGGCTCGCCGATTCCCAGGGCGGCGGATCTCTCGTCTCGCTCAGCGGCCAGCTGCGGATTATCGCCCTAGGGAAGTTGCAGGCGTTCTCGCCCCTGACAGGGCTGATCCTCCCATGCCGGTGCAAGCCCCGGACTTGCGACCACGCCGTTGTCCACGCCCAGGTCCAGCAAGCTGCCTCGGGAGATGCCCTGTCCGTCAGGGATGTCGAACTCGGCGGCCTGCTTGAAGGGCGGCGCCATGCTCTATTCGCAACCTTGACGCGCGGGTGCGGTTGCACTGCTGGTCGCCGTCCTTAGCCCGCCGATGCAGCTGACATCCAGAGCGCACAGGGCGTAGAACTTCAGGGGCCTTCCCGCCGGTGGTGGTCTCGGGTTGCCGAAGACACGCGATCTTTCTCGCGCAGCTGGTTGATGAAGATGGCGGTGGTGCCGGTGGAGGACAGGGCCCCGGTGATCTTGCGCAGCGCCTGACTCATGAGACGGGCCTGAAGGCCGACGGATCCCCCATCTCCCTCGATCTCAGCGTCGGGCCAGGGCGCCACGAGTCGATGACGATGATGTCCAGGCCGCGACACAGCATGTCGGTGATCTCAGGGCCTGTTCACCAGTATCCAGCTGGAGACCAGAGGTTGTCGATGTCGACTTGGAGAGCCTTGGCATAAACCGGGTCGAGGGCGTGCTCGGCATCGATGAAAGCATACCGCCGGCCCGCGCCACGCACTGGCCTGCGCGTGCGAGCAACAGTGGTCTTTTCGGGACTCCGGCCCGTGGACCTCGATGATGCGACCTCGCGGGCCCTCCGACCCCAGGGCCACATCAAAACGAGCGGGCCCCGTGGGGATGACGGACACCGGCGGACGGGTATCGTCCCAGACGCATGACGGGCTTTCCGAAGTTCTTGTCGATCTGGGCGGGGCAGTGGCAGGGCCTGGAGACGGTCCTGGGTCTCAGCTGGCAGCGCAGCTTATGTTCTACCTCAGTTCTCGAGGGCGGCTCACGGCCGCAGCGGACATGACTATCCCACTGTGCGAGGTCCCCTCTCGGGGCTCACCAACGACGGTATGCCTGACCACTGGCGTCTCCGCCCCTCATCAGCCCTGTGGACTTCAGGGTGCATCGCCGTCGTTCGTGAGACAGTACCCGAGACACCTGTTCGATCGACATCATCGTCACGCGTGTCGACTGCACCTGCCCTATCATCTCAGCGGGGTCGGGCGGAAGATCCACCGCTCGGCGTCCGGGCACTCGGTCTCCTCGCACGCGCCACACACGCTCCGGCGCTACGCCATCGTCAGGCGCCTGCACAGGTCGCCTCCAGCTCAGGAAGGACCCAGGTCCTGCACACAGCCGTGGGCCGAGGCCGAGAACAGCCTCGACAGCACCCCCAGAACTCGGGTGTTCACCACTCCCCCTCTTCTCAGCAGACACCCCGGCGGCGGACCCCACTGTGGCCCACCGCCGGGGAAGTCACTCATCAGCCGCAGGTCGCAGACGCCACAGGACGCCTCACCAGGGCTGCAGCGGACGATGCCTCAGGGCGATCCCTGCGAGCGCACAAGCTCATCGGGGAACCTGTCCGGAATCGCCGGCTCAGTCGGGGCGATGCGGTCGGAACCTCACGCTACCATGGGCGGGCGCGTCAGCGCCTGGCAGATGGGGCCAGCAGCTCAGAGGACGCCTCCCTCGGCCGCGCTCCACCTCCGAGTATCCAAGGGATACGCAGGCCTGTAGAGGAGACCTCACGCAACATGCGCATGGTGCTGGCGGACGCCGCGCAGAACTTCTCCGATCTCGCGGCGCAGGACGGCATTCTCTCGCTTCAGGGTGTCCACGGACCACATTACCCTGCCAGGTCCCTGGCGCATCAGCATCCGGTTGTTGATCAGGGCGAGTGGTGCGGAGGGTGAGTCAATTGTTCATCGTCCTAGCACAGCCATTCATCGTGGATTCAGTTTCCCGCCACAATGCCAGTTCTCCGGCTCCGGTGGCATTGTCACTCTACCGCCATGCTGGAAAAACCTGAAACGCGTCTTAGTCTGCGGTCTGCACCTGCTCGGCACTCGGCAGACAACTCTCAGTCCGTTTCACCTCGCCCGCCTCATTGCAGAAAAACTCGCCCAGCCAGGCACCGAGCACGGCGTCGTACCCGGACGTGCGCGGCACGCAGATGCAGCTCGCGGTGAGCCTCGCGGGGCGACGGCGGCGAGACCGCTTCGCCGGGTGGGCGTCAGCCGGCCCGGGCCCTGCGACGGTGGTCGCCAGCCCCCAGATCGGCGGGAGGCGGCGCTCGCCGCGCGCCATCTGGAGGGCGACGTCACGATCCACCCGGTCCGGATCCGCTCCCAGTGGTGAGCATCACCGAGACTGCGCGCAGTCCGGGTGGCGTGACGGCGACGGCGCCGACAAAGCTCACGCGACGCGCTGGAATCTCCACCCGCTCAGGGACCTGGCCACCCGTGAAAGGACTCGGGCGCCAGCGTCAGCGAGTGATCCTGGCGGCTCGCAGAAAGGGTCAGCCGCTGCACGCGCTCTGCGCTCATTTCCCCAGCCACCCGGGATCTACGCCCCGGGAGCTCGGTAGCAGACATGGTCATCCCGGCGAGCTAGGGCGCACAGCCTCGTGACGTAGATCAGACCCTGTCACCACGGTGACGGCAGGTGCCACAGCCACGACGACGTGAGACGCCTTGAGCAGGAACGCGGCCAGACCTGCAGGCAGGAGGAGGAAGGACCACAGGTGAGCAGCCCACCAGCCCACCATTTGGAGCGTCGTCTTGATCTTACCGCCGCGTGATGCCGCCATGACGGCGCGGCGCAGCATGAAGAACCAGCGGCCGTGATGCCGAGCTCGCGCACGACGGTGAGGATGGTGACCACCACCTGAGCCTGTCGTTGATGCTCAGCAGGACGAAGGCGGACAGGGTCAACGCCCTTATCCCGATCGGATCGGCGATCTTGCCGAAGTCACCAGCCCCCACGATCGCGCGAGCTGAGCGTCAAGACGGTCCGTGAAGGCGCCACCACGAAGACGACGACCGCGGCGGCCTGGCGATCGGAAGCGGGGAAGGCCAGATGAAGAGACGGGCGACGGTCACGCAACACCATCAGGGGCGTTGACGAGCGTTGAGCAGCGGCCGCCTGCTCTGGCCGCGCGCGCCGTCCGGGAACGATCGGGCATTCATCGTGACCAGCCCTAGTAGTGCATGCCCTCCGTCAAGACTTTTTCAGATTCGTCTTCTCGACAGCATCGTCGCCCGCGCCTCCGCCGGCCGTGGCAGCGCGCTCCATGCGACGACGCAGCGATCAATCCCCACCCGCGGTTTCCCCTGCCATCCTCGCCACGCTTCCCACCTCAGGCCCGCGAAAGGCACGGACACACACGCCGTTAAGGTTCGATTCTTACGTTCATAATTATAGTTCATTCTATTTTCTCGTCATCTTTGGCAGAGCTCCAGCAACTTCGCTCCTCAGCTCCCACCGCCGGTATCGACGACGACTCGCCGCGCGCCGTGCGTGTCGCCCGCAGGTCTGAGGTCGGGCCTCCTCACCGCCGCCGTTCTCACGCACCCTCCATCGATGGTCGCCGGGTGTCGCAGCTGCGGGTCAGTCCTTTGTCGGCTCAGTCGGGCCCACCGGGGCAGGGCAGCTCGCAGGACGTGCGCTTCACCGTGGGTTACGCCAGGGGACGTCCTCATGCACATGCCGGTTCAGGCTCCACTCCAGGGGCCTCGGGCAATGTCACCGACAACGTCGCTGCCGAGACCCCCTGGGTCGAGGCCTGGATCACTGGCCCTGTGTGCGGATGGAGGTTCCCGTCGCTCGGACGGAGGACTACTCGGGCTTCCCCACCTTCGGCGCTCCTTCCGAGGTCAATCAGCGCCTGGCGAGATCCGGGTGGGACGGCTGCGCGACTGCCTCAATCCTCCACGGACCAGGAGGAGGGAGTCGTCGCCACCTTGGACGCCCTGGACTCTCACGGGTTTGGGACGCAGGCACCTACGGAGCCAGGAGGACCTCCGTGCCTTCGCGCTCTACGAGGCTCCGGCGGGGAGGGCGCACAGTGACCGTGGCCCGAGATATCCCACGACCACTGGGGCTCAACGGCCTCGATGATCCACCGGGTACTCAGTGTCGCTCAACGACGTCGGCGCCATCACGAGAGGCGGCGAGAGGCGGCCCCGTGCGGCAGGCGCCGACCTCGTCGTCGTCCTCCCAGATCGGCCAGGGTACGGACCACTCCCGACAAAGGAACAGGGTCTCCTACGCGGGATCTCGCCGACAGCGGGCAGGTCGACATCTTCTTCGGCGCTCACCCCCATGTGCCTCAGCCGCCGAGGCTCCCCGGAGGAGTCAGGGCAGGGGATGGGTGTCGTACTCGGCCGGCAGCTACATCTCCAGCCAGGACGAGTCGTACTGCGGGGCGTTGTCCGACGTCACGGCCAGCTGGTCTGGGCCGACGTCACCTCCACGCCGACAGGCTCGGTGAGTGTGGACAAAGCTGAACTGGCACCCGTTCACGTGGATCAGGGCCGGCTGCAAGGTCAGGGACCTGGCGGCGCTTCACAACAGTGAGCGTCCTGCCGGCCTAAGTCTGGACAGGAGGAGATCGAGCGACGTGGGCATGACTCACCTCAGACGTCAAGGACCTCGACCATGTCACCACGCGCCGAAATCCACCGCGCCCCGACGATTCCCAGTCGGGAAGAGGGTCATCAAACGAAACCCGGACGCACCTGGACCCGCCGGGCACGGCATCGGCCTCCTCATCACCCGATGAGCCGCGGCCGGTGGTGACAGTCCTCCAGTCCTCCTCAGCGAGGCATCGTCAGGACTCCGACTCCACGGCAGACTCGAGGCGACCTCCAGAGGATCCGTGCTGTAACGGTTCGACGGCAGGGCCACCGTACGAGGCTCACCCGCAGCAGCTGGGCCATCGAGTCAGGCGCCTCCTGGGATCCTCAGTGTCTGCTGGGGTCTCAAGCGCTTTCCAGGGGCACTCCTCCCCTTGAGTCAGGCCAGTCTCCTCAGGCTGCTCAGGCTGGACGAGGACGTCGGGCCTTGGAGCCCTCGGGAGGGCCAGACGACCTCTCGGGACTCGAGCAGGTCCATGGGCGCCCGGCCTTGGCGAGCCGACGCCGGCTTGCGCTGGAGCATGGAGGTGGAGCCGAGACTGGCTGGAGATGATGAAAGCTCGGCGGCCTGCAGCAGCGGGTCCATGTCGTCGCCGATCTCCTCATCGATCTGCTTCTTGACCTCAGGACGACGACGTCCTCGCGGTACTCAGTCAGCTGGGCCTTGACGTGCTCAACGACGGAGCGGATCTCGGACTCGGTGACCCGGGATCCCTGGATGCGCACCGGCGTGGAGGCACCGGGGCCCAGGTGAGGGCATCGCCCTGGCCGGTGAGGTCTCGGCCCCGTTGGTCGAGGATGACGCGGGGAGTCAGCTGGGAGGCGGTGGCGGAGGCCAGGCGCGAGCACAGTGGACTTGATGGGACCGGTGACCACCTGGGCGACTGGCCGCTGGGTGGCCAGGACAGGGTGGATCCAACGGCATGAGCCAGCTGGGTGATGCGTTGGATGGGCCTCGACGTCCTTGGGCGCCGTCATCATGAGGTCGGCGAGAGCTCGTCGACGACGACCAGGAGGTAGGGTAGGGACTCAGCTCGCGCTGGGGGCCACGGCGGGGGCTGTGCCTCCCCGGCTCGCACCGCTTGTTGATCATCGATGTGCTTGAGGCGAAGGAGGCCAGGTCGTCATAGCGGGCGTCCATCTCGCGGACCACCCACTCCAGGGCCTCAGCCGCCTTCTTCAGGGAGGTGATGATCCAGGGGTGATGAGGATGCCTCGTAGATGGTCAGCTCCACCCTTGGGGTCGACCAGCACCATGCACCTCTTCCGGCGTGGCGCGCATCATGATCGAAATTGATCATGGAGTTGACGAGGAGGACTTGCCCGAACCGGTCTGACCGGCCACCCGCAGGTGCGGGTCTTGGCGAGAGTTGGTGACGATGTGAGTCGCCCTCCACGTTCTTGCGCCCGGCCCGCAGGTGCGCCTGCTTGCCCAGGCCGCCTGGAGCGCAGGACGTCACTCGAGCTTGACCATCTCGCGGTCGGTGTTGGGGATCTCGATGCCGAGTGGCGCTCTTGCCAGGGATCGGGGTGGGCAGGCGGATCTCGTCGGAGGCCACCGCGTAGGCGATGTTCTCCCAGTCCGGTGATGCGAGACGTTGACGCACGGCGATGGACCTCATAGCGGGTGACCTGCCGCGAGATGTAACCGGTGACAGTGGCGTCCACGTTGAACTCGGCGAGACGTTCTGCAGCGCCTCGACGATTGGCGTCGTTGGCGGGGGGTCCGTTGTGGCGTGACCAGGGCCGGGGCCGGGCAGCGAGGTCCCGGGCGGGGCGTGGTGGAGCCGTCGGGCAGGGCCATGTTGCTCATGTCGCTCATGGCGGGCTGGTCAGCGGGTCGGGCTCCTCGAGCGGGACCTCCGGGGTCTCCTCGGTGACGGCGTCGAAGTCGGACGGCGCGGAACGCTTCGCGCACGGAGGCACTGCGCTGCGCCGCTGAGGACAGTCCTGGTCGCTGCAGCACCAGCAGGCCGGTTCTTGGCGGGGATGCGACCGACGGTGCCGATGAGGAGACGGCGTCGTCCTCGTCGCCCCACCTCCCGGGACGATGAAGGGCAGGTCGTCAGGTTGTTCGCTGCCAGGATGCTCCTGCCTGGTTCGAGGAGCTCGGTGATCGGGTCTGCTGGGCCTCCCGGTCGGCGGAGCTTTCGTCGACCACTGCCTCGCTGCGCGACGTCGACTCCTCCACCTCAGCGCGCGGGCACGAGGGGCTCGTCACCGTCGTAGGAGTCCAGGGCGTCGTCTGGTCGAATCGTCGCCCGCCGGTGCCGGTTGGCGAGCCGGCACGGACCCGCCGAGCAGACGCCGGGCCAGGAGTCGCCAGTCGGCGGGCGCTCCCGCCTCCGCCAGCGGCCAGGGGACCGGCGCTGGGCCGAGCAGTCGCGGATCTCGGCGATGGTCTTGCCGGACAGAACAGGGGCGGAGAACGCGGCCCGGAGAATGAACGGGATGATGGCTCCTACCGAGGAGAACAGCGCCGCCAGCGGGTAGCCCACCATGCCCAGGGTCCGCCGGCGTTCTCCAGACCGGCGACGTTGTCCCTGAGGATCAGGTTTCACTGCCGACCTGGATCATTCCGGTCAGAGCGGTCAGCAGGCCAGGCACCCGACGCTGAGACCCGCGCGTGGACCGCCCCCATGACTGTGGGCCCGCAGCGTGGCGACCCTAGCGCGGCCAGGAGCAGGGCTGCTGAGATACCGAGGGACGCCGACAGGGGCCCCGCGGCGATGTAGTGCAGCGGGTTCCCTGCGGCCCCGGAGATCGAACCACTCGCGCAGTGCCAGGACGGCCGGGGCCAGAATGAGAAGGGCCCATCCGGTACGGCGGTAGCGCCCACCGGGGGGCTGGGAACCGGGAGCGGCGAAGGGCGGGTCGCTTGAGCCGAGACGCTCCTCGAGGACGCCCCCTGCACGGTTCGGACGGAACCTTGGCAGTTCTCGTGGTGCGACGATTGGCCATGATGTCCTAGAAACTATCAGTTCTTGGCTGCGGCGTTGCCGCCGCCGTGGACAGCCGGAGACGCGTCACCATCTTCTCGCTGGGCCTGCGAGCAACCACCCACCGGTGAGATAGGGATGTCAGGTCCGAGCACGTCCTAGGGACCTCTCGATCGCTCTCCTGGAGGGAACCGGTCGATCTCCTCGCGGCGCGGGCCTGCGCCGGCCCGTGCAGGCCACGGCGTGCGGCTGCGGCATTGCGCGTCTTGCCGCCTCGACGACATCGAGTCCGTCAATGAGGCCGGCGACCAGGACGCCGGTGTGGGTGTCTCCGCTCCTGTGGTGTCAACGACTTCACGGACGAAACCAGGGGACCTCGATCAGTTCGCCTCCGACCGGGCGGAGGAGGCACCCGTGAGGCTCCGGTACGTCGGACGATCAGCGCCCGTGGGCGGAGGCCTCGGATGGCGTCCGGCTTCCCCAGACGCTCCTCCAGGCAGAGTCATCTCAGGTCGTTCCCCGGTCAGCATCGTCGCCCGGAGGGCAGCAGCAGGGAGCACCTGGTCGGGGATGTCGGGCTGAGACCGGCCCCCAGGTCGATGACCGGTCCGACGTCATCAGGGATCGACAGGGAGCCAGTCGGCAAGAACGCCTCGGCTCGTGTAATGGGCAGGTCGTATCCGGTGGCGTAATGGGCAGTCCCCCACCCTCAGGTCAAGGGCTCTCGAGTCTTCTCGCGCTGGGGCTCGCCCTCGACACCCGCAGTGGTGAAGGTACGTCGACCAGAGGGCTCGATCAGCGTGGTACAGGTACCGATGATCTCCGAGCAGGCTCCTCGACGAGCAGCTCGACCTGGTCAGACGCATCGACTCTACGGACCCGCGCCGGTTGGGGCCGGTTCCCAGGGTGGCCGCCAGTGCGGTGGGGACACCCCTGGCGGGCGGCAACCGAGACCACCGTGTGCCGCCTCACCACCGGGCCCGACGACGCGGTGATCGCCCCTCCGGCGTCGGCGCTCGGCTGACGTGAGAGGAATGTCAATGAGAATGGAACCGGTGGATATGAAGCACGCGGGCCGGAACAGAGTCATGCAGTAAGCACCCTCCTAGGCCTCTATAACGACCGGAACGATCATGGGACGACGCTTGAGTCGACGCCCGATCAACGCCCCAGGTGCGGCGCATGACCTGCTGGAGGGAGTAGGCATCCGCCTTCCCGTCTCCAGCGCGGCGGACAGCGCCTCAGTGACGTCAGGAGGATCTCCTCGAAGACCGAGTCGTCCTCAGCCACACCCAGGCCTGGATGTCGGGCCGGCCAGGATCGTGCCGGTCGTGGTCTCCACGACGGCGTAGACCGATACGAGCCCTCCTCCCGCCAGGATGCGACGGTCCTTGAGCTCGGCCTCGTCGATCTCGCCACGGAGGATCCCGTCGACATAGATGTAGCCGCAAGGGACCTGGCCGGCGATGCGAGCCCACTCCCCCGCATGAAGGTCGACCGCCTACGCCGTCCTCGCACCGCATGACGGCCGTTCTGGAGCGACTCCCGTCTTGACGGCAGGCCCTCCATTAGCCACCAGGTGGATCTCGCCATGGATGGGCATGACATTGCGGGGGCTGGACGATGTTGTGAGCGTGGGCAGCTCCTCGGAGGAGGCGTGCCCGGAGCGTGGACCTTCGCGTTGCCCTGGTGGACCACGCGCCCCCAGCCGCATGAGGCTGGTTGATGACCCGGAGACGGGTTCTCGTTGCGGAATGAGGGAGGCGAAGATGACGGTGTCGGGCTCGATGGTGACGCTGCGGTGCTCGGGTGGGCCATCCGGGACAGGGGCCGCATCAGCTCTCCCTGTGAGCCGAGTGCATGAGGACCCTCTCATGCGGGGCAGCGGTGATGTCGCGGGCATCGATGAGGGACGCCAGGCAGGGGACCTTGAGGTAGCCGCGTTCGGCGGCGATACCCATGTTGCGCACCATGGGGCGCCCCCGACAGGGCGACCCGCCTGCCGTGGAGGGCGGCGTCGAGACCTGCTGGACCGGTGGACGTGACTGGCGAAGGAGGCGGCGATAGTCTGGCCGTCAGGTCCCGCGAAGACATTGTCAGGACCTGACCGATCTCGCCCTCGTGGCCGACCATACCGGGGACCTCGGCGTTGGTGGAGTCCACTGAGAACAGGTCGACGCCCTCCTCGCCGAAGCGCGCGAGGGCGCAGGTCCGTGATGCGCCCGTCGATGGGCAGGGAGTCCATCTTAGAAGTCGCCAGTGGCGAGCACGTTGCCGGCGTCGGTTCAGAATCATGACAGCCATGGCGTCGGGGATGGAGTGGTTGACGGCCACGCGAACTCTCGAGTCACGAAGGGCCGTAGGAGACCTCCTCGTGCTCGACGACCTGGCGCAGGACCGGGCGAATGCGGTGCTCGCGAGGCTTGGCCTCCCACGAAGGCCAGGGTGAGCTCACTGCCCACCAGGGATGTCCTCACGCAGACGCAGCAGGTATAGCACGCCCCCGATATGGTCCTCGTGGCCGTGGGTCAGGACGAGGACGACGACGTCGTCGATGCGGTCTCGATCGAGGAGAAATCGGGAAGGATGAGGTCGACACCGGGCGATGCCCTCCTCCGGGAAAGCACACCGCAGTCGACGATGACGGCTGTCATCAAGCTCGAAGACGTGATGTTGCGGCCGACCTCGCCCAGACCTCCCAGCGGAAGTGATACGCATGGCACCGTCAGCGAGGGCGGGGGGTCTTCAGCACGGGAAAGTTCGTCACGCGGGCATCCTGCAGAGGTGCCTCGATAATCAGTGATCCGACCTCATCGGTTTCCAGATCCGTCGTGGGTCATCGGCCATCGCGGGGCTACGACGCCGAAGGAGGCTCGCACCGCCGCGGGGCGGTGCGAACGCTTCGCCTCTCGTTACGAGCCGGTTTCAGACCCGGCGCCGCCTGTGCCGTGAGAGGCGGTGTCTGAGCCGCTTAAACGATGGGAGGCCACTATGTGGTGATAGACTGCGGACAGACCTGTTGATCTGACCGAGTCCATGCGCCCAATAGTTTCGAGACCGGCGCCGCCGCCGTGAGAAGGGCGGTGTCCTGACCACTAAAGCGATGAACAATGACAGGTCCAGTGATTTATCGCGGGTGACAGCAGACCCTCATTACCCCAGCCGGATTCGAGACCGGCGCCGCCGCCGTCGAGGAGGCGAGTTGTCACGAGCCGCTAAACGATGGGGCAATAGGTCAATGCAGATAATAGCAAGATCCGCTGGGGTACGACTCGAACCTAGAATAACTGAACCAGAATCAGTCGTCGTTGCATTTACACCCTACAGGGGCTTCACCTCGAACCGCGCGCGCTGGCCGAGGGCGGCGGGCAGTAATCTACGTCGACCACAGCCCTGCACGTCATCAGGGCGTGACTACAGACACGCATCGAGCGCGAGGAGCACTCCCGCTCCGCCGCGCGCTCTGTCTGACGCCAGCGAAAGTGCGGATGGCACGTGCCACACCAGCCCGGAGGCTTCCGGCACACCTCACAGCAGGCGCACCAGAGGGCATCGCCCAGACTCGCACGAGTTCCTGCTCGCCTCATCCCCCTTGGGAGGCCATATGTCCAGCCATCCACAGAGTCGCAGCCGCATTGGTCGCAGCTCTCACAGGACTCCGCCGCCTCACCTCGGGCTGTGCCTCGCCGCAGGTCTGGCACTGAGCGCTGCAGCCCCGCCCACAAGGGTCAGCTCATCGTCGAACCCGTCAGCGCCTCCTCAGGAGGGAGGCTCGAGGCCCCTCCGCAAGCCTGCCCGTTGCCGTCAGTCATGCCGCCACCATGCCAGCCTCAGCATGGTCAATGCCAAGCGTGACAATCACTAACAGGAGAACCGACATCTGGCAGCAGGACGACAGCATTCTCACTCTCCCGATGGAGACGTCCTTCCTCGTCAACCGGGGATACATCATGAACGCTCAGAGCTGTCAGGGCGTCCTTCGCTACCAGTCCTCCCGGGATATATCGACAGCAAGAACAAGGTGACAGTAGCGCGTCATCCCTCGACCGTCAGGGGCAACCTAAGAACTTTCCGCCGTCGTACGGTGACCTCGGGGCCCAGCCGTCGTGGACGCGTGTGGCCGATGACGGCACGTTCGCAGGCTACGGGTCGCCTATACCGGCACGGTCACCTACACCAACTCCGGCGAGCACAGAGGTCGCGGCTACCGCTTCGCCAGACAGATCGGAGCACGGGAATCACCCTGGAGATCCTGTTGATGTGCCAAACGGCCTTCCGACCCTTCAGACAGCGCGCGACATGCTGGGCGGAACCCGAGTCAGCGGCTTTGACGGCCCGGAGCCACGTAGTGACAACTCGGTAAGGTACGGCCCGCCTCCGCGAAGACCTCGCACCATCACCTTTTCGACTTTAACCACAGCATCGCAAGATCGAGGCTTGAGCTCCAGCAGAGCCCCTCCTTGCCGCACAGGAGGCTACCTTGTTTTTCTCTGCACCGCATAACCCACCGCGTTTCGTTGCGCCTCTCAAAGGCTGACGTACCTCGCCCTCGGGCTGCGCCTGGACCGCAAGCCTGGCACTGAGCGCCTGCGGCCCCGCAGAGGTCGCTCACCGTCAGAACCCGTCAGCGCCTCCGCCGAGGCCAGCAGCTCCGCAGCCGCCTCCAAAATGCCCTACCTCGTCCACCAGTCCTTCCGCCACGAGATCCCCGTCCGACTGTGCCACCTGGTCACGGCCATCAGTCGCCTTCATGCGAGGGACGTCCATCTGGTCCCGCAACAGGCGTGTGCCTAGCACCAGCAAGAACTCCGACGACGTTCACTCGAGGTTCGAATTCAACAGCAGCCAGGCTGCCAGGGATGCATCACGCCAATACGTCTGAAGACTATTTTCAAGCCCGCCCACCGATAACCTGGACTCGATGACTGCCGCCACGGGCTAAGAGCAACGACTTACCACCTTTCAGACCACCAGTACACCTTTCACCGTCGAAGCGGTGCGTGATGACAGCGGAACAATGGCCGGTTACGAAGTACCATTCAGCGGTAGCGTCAACTTCTCAACGCCCCCGAATACTCCTGTCGTGGGGTATCGCTTCAGCAGGATCGTCGGAAAAGAGGGGTATGCCTCATGTTGGTCCTGGATGCCCACCAGAATCACCGGCGTCTCAGAGCAGTGGCACACCATCCCAGCCGGTATTCGAGTTCAGGGAATGACGCCGCGCCATGTAATTGGCTTTGGGGGAATCGCCCGAGGCACCTCGGGACGTTCCGGGCGGCACGATAGCTGGTCGCGTGTACCCCACCACCATTCTAGATCAGCCGGCAGCATTCACCCGAGCCAGCCCTCAGTGCCTTCAGCCTGGCGAGAGTGGATCCAGCTCCCAGAATCTCCATGGACTCAAACAGGGGCGGGGAGACCTGCCGACCGGTCACAGCCACGCGCAACGGGCCGCAGGCCAGACGCGGTTTGATCCCTTCACCGTTAGGCATGCCTGTCCCTCGACGATGGCGGCGCTGAGGGCTCCTCCAGCTGGCCCCTGCCCCACTGCTCGAGTGCCGAGACCCTCAGGGCGTGGATGCCGGCGTCCAGGACATCGCCGGCCGAGGGCCTGAGCTTGGCCACAGCCTTGCATCGTCGATAGTGAGCTCGGCGTCGGACACGAAGAGAAGCCGAGCATGTCGCGGCATTCGCGCAGCATCTGGATCCGAGTCTGAATGAGAGGCGCCGCCGCGTTCAGGATCTCCTGCTCCCGCGCTGAGAGCTCATCGAAGGGACTCCGCCGAGACCAACAGCGCCTGCAGGACCTCGCCGGTCGGGTCGGGGTAGGCGTCGGCGAGATAGGACGCAGCGGTCTCGAGGTCCTCCTCCCCAGCGCTCGCGCACCTCGCTCGGCATGATGGCCGCCTTCTTGGGGGTCGAAGCGGGCGGGGTTGGGGTTGACGTCATGGATGTCGAAGGCCCCGATCATCTCTGCGGCGGAGAAGACGTCACGGTCGGCGCTCAGCGACCAAGCACCAGCAGAGCCAGGTAGTTGAGCAGTCCTCGAGGATCATGCCGCGGTAACGGTGGATGAGAAAGGTTCGACTCGAGGATCGCGCTTGACGCTTTGCTGCCCTCCCCGCAGACATAGGGCGGGTGACCGAACTCGGGCGTGAGCCTGGGCCCGGCCGATCTCCATGAGGTGCCCGGTAGGCGCCACCTGCCGCGGGGGTGGAGGACAGCAGGTCCTCACGCGCAGGACGTGAGTGATGCCGCGGCAGCGTCATCAGCAGGATTGACCAGGGTGTAAAGAGGATCCCCGCCCGCGCGCGGCGACGACGTAGTCGGCACGCTGCCCGCCTTGAAGGTGATGGGGCCGCGGACCAGGTCGGTGAAAAGTGATGTCCTCGTCCGGCATCCGCATCCACTAGCACTGGGCGAGGCGTCCCTCGGCGCGGAAGGCGTCCTTCTGCTCCTGGGTCAGGTCGCGGTCGAAGCCGTCGTAACCGAGCTTGGGGTCCTCGCCGCGTTCGCGGTGACGGGCCTCGATCTCCCTCGGTGGAGAAGGACTCGTACAGGTAGCCCCGCCTCGAGCAGCTCGACGGCCACCTGCTTGTACAGGTCCATGCGCTGGGACGACGGTACGGGGCTCGTGAGGCGCCTCCCCGCCCACGCCCTCGTCGCAGTCAGACCCAGCCAGGTCAGGGGTCCAGGATGGCGTCGAAGGACTCCTCGGGTCACGGGCGGCATCGGTGTCCCTCGATCCGGAAGACGAGGTGCCCCGGTGTGCGAGCGGGCGTAGGCCCAGTTGAACAGAGCAGGTGCGCACCATACCCACGTGCGGGGTTCCCGTGGGTGAGGGACAGAAACGTACGCGTACGGAGGAGGTTCCCTGCGCCGGGACGTCGGCCGCAGCGGCGCGGGCGCAGAGCGGAGGGATGAGTGGTCACTGAGTTCAGCCATGATGGGGACAGCGTATCCCGACGGGGCCCATTCTCCCCATGGCTGTGCGACGTGGTGGCGGTTACCGTCATTTCCCGTCAGGCCGTTATCCCACCGTGACGGCTGACTTTCCGCACACGTGACGACGACGGCTCCCGACTCGACCGGACCGACCGACTCCCCGCCCACCCTTTGGAGGTTCATCCATGTCCCCGACCCGACCTTCCTCGTCACGTCCCGGCCGTCACCGTGGCTCAGCGCTCAAGCTCCCCCTCGTGGCAGGGCTCAGCCTTGCTCTGGCGGTTCCCGCGCTCGCCGCGTGCTGCGGACGAGACCGGTCCTTCCTCCTCGTCAGGGTCCAGCGCCTCCAGCAGTGCCTCACCATCCAGCCGCTCGTCCGGCAAGAGCTCGAAGCCGTCGGACAAGCCCTCCGACGCCGGTGGGAACAGCAACGTCGACTGGGCTCCTTCATGGGAGTTCCCCCAGTCCCAGCCCGGATGGCAGGTGACCGACTACGACACCGACGGCAGAGAACAAGATGGACAAGTCAAATGGCTGCGTGTTCTCGGCACGCAGAACCTGTTCGATGCCAGCACGAAAGGCGATCGTACGCAGTCCGAGTACCGCGCGGACTCCATCCTCGATTCGTATAAGAAGAACTCGCACTTGTCGAATGCTCTCCGCCGAACCTGCGCGGGATGACTCCGCCCCTGGTCAGGACACGGACGGAAACGCCATAGGACCAGGCGAGTGGACATGACCTATACCGGAGAGGATCAGAAGGACTACCGGCTAACCGGCTTCATACGTGTCTTCACGACGACGACTACGCCGGTCCTGCTCCAGGGCATGTACGCCTGCCCGTCGACGCGTACTCCTCAAGCGAGATGAAAAGAGCTGCTCGAGGCCACTCCGATCAGTCATCCTGGCCCAGCCGACATGGATGAGGGCGAGGTCCGGTTCCGCTCCGGCAAGGAAGCGGGAAGAGCGACGGTAAGAGGAGCGGATCCGACGATGGCAAGCGCCACTGCCCCAGCGGCAAGAGCGACGAGAGGGCTCGGGCAGGTCGTCCAAGGACACCTGACGAGCATGTGACTGACATGGGCGGGTTCTTGGCAGCGGCCCAGGGATCGCACTCATGGTTGTCAACGATCCCAACGGCTCCAGCTCCCTGGCCCAGGTCTTCGACTCCTGACCCCGCAGCAGATGCGTGAGCGCGGGTCACTGAAGTGGTCCCAGTATCCCGGTGACGTCATCGGCGCCTGGGTCCGCTGAGATGGACCGGACCGCTCCGGCAGTCGAGGCGGCGATTCATCAGGCGGTGCACGACGGCCTTCTGGGCTACATGCCTCCCTCGGTCTCTCAGGCGACCCGGAGGAGACGGCTCGCTACCAGCGGGAGGCCTTCGGCTGGCAGGGTGAAGGCCGAGCACGTGAGCCTGCTCCCCGATGTGCTCTCGTCACTGAGCATGATCATCACCTCGCACACCCGAGCCGCCTCCGCCGTCATCGTCCCCACCCCCGCCTACACACCCTTCCTTGAGATTCCCGGTCGTAACGGCCGGAGCTGCATCGAGGTCCCCTCTGCAACGCGACGGACCTCCGACGGCTCGCCCCGATGGGAGCTGGACCCTGACGGCATCGAGTCCGCCATGGACGCCGGGGCCGGTCTGACTCGTGCAACCTGTGGAACCCGGTGGGACGGGCGCTCACCGCGGCCGAGCTCGACGCCGTGGCCACGCTGTCCCTCGACCTACGGGGTGCCTGTCTTCGCGGATGAGATCCATGCCTCTCTGGTGCTCGACGCGGAACGCACTCATATCCCGTACGCCTCCCGTCCGGGATCGGACCCGGACCTGACCTTCACGGCAGCGGCCGCCTCCAAGGGGTGGAACATCCCGGGTCTGAAGTGCGCCCAGCTCATCGCCTCGGGGAGGGCCCGAGCGCGTTGGGAGGCCGACGCTCCCAGTGCCCATCTCCGGGCTGAGGCCTCCGGCGTCGGAGCCCTGGCCACCATTGCGGCCCTGCGCGACGGTCAGGACTGGCTCAGTGAGGTCCGCACCTACATCCGCGCCAACCGGGACGCGTTGGGCGAGGCCCTGGCCGGAGCCAAGGGGATAGAGCCGACGCTCCCGGAGGCGACCTATCTGGCCTGGTTGGACTGCCGAGGCCTCGACCTGGAGCAGCCGGCGCGTTACTTCCGCAAGGAGGCCGGAGTCGCGATGAACGAGGGCACGACCTACGGGAAGGCGTGGTCGGGCTTCTGCCGTCAACCTGGCCACGGGCCGGGTATCGAGGAGGACGGTGCACCCGCATCACTGAAGCCGTGCGCCGTCGTCAGGGGAGCCTCCTGATCTCGGAAGCGATGGAGGACCGACCGTGCCAGCCTCAGCGACGTACCACCGGGTTGGAGGAAGGAGCCGATGCCCTCGACCTCGACCTCGACGCGCTGACCGGCACGGATCTCACCGACCCCCGCCGGCGTGCGGTGAGGATGACGTCGCCGAAGAAGGGTGAAGATCGTCGAGATGTGGGGAAACCAGCTCACGCACTGGGCGGATCATGTCTGCGGTGCGGCCCTCCTGGACGAGGAGCGTCCGTCGACCTAGGCGCGCTACGACTCGCGTCGTCAGGGCGAGAAGATGGGTTCACGGCCGGGCTCGGGAACCTCGATCCACGGCCCCAAAGGGCAGGAGGTGTCGAAGGCTTGGCCCGCACCCACTGCGGCTCGGCGCGCTGGCGGTCGCGGGCGGACACGTCGTTGGCGACCGTGCATCCCAGGATGACGTCGTCGGCGTGGTCGATGGGGACGTCCTGGCGGGTCTTGATGACGACGGCGAGCTCGCGGCCTCGTAGTGGACCCTCATCGCTCCAGGGGGAAGGACGATTGGAGCGTCGGGGGCCGATCACGGAGGTGTTGGAGCTGTGAGGAAGACGAGCGGGTCACGCGGCGGCTCGCTCTCCCCATCTCGGTGATGTGGGCTCGCGTGGTTCTTCCCGACACGACCTTGGAGCGGGGAATGACCGGTGACAGGAGCCCTGTGGCCTCACGCAGCTCGACGACCTCCCCGGTGGCCTCGGGCAGGGAGTAGAGGGGGTCCCCCTTGAGGACCAGGAGGTGTCCCTCAGACTCGCCCGAGGCGGTCTCACCCTCAGGAGGACCCTGAACGATGCCGTAGCGGGGATCGTCACCGGTGGAGAATCGTGCGATCTTCATGGTGTCAGCCTGGCGCTCTATGGGCTCAGCTGCCCGAGGCCTCCTCCAGGGCGGCACGGCGCTCCGTGATGGCGGCGTGTGCGGGGCCGTCGACGGCCCAGATCTCCCCGGGGAGCTTGCCGGGCAGGTAGGGGTTGTCGGTGGCGATGAAGCGGATCTCGTCCTTCTCACCGGCCTCGACGGCGCGGCGCTAGAGCCTCCCCAGTCGCGCAGGGCCCCGAATGCCCAGCCTCCCAGGGCGAGGATCGAGACCATGTTGATAACGGTCATCGCGCCCATGACCAGGTCGGAGGTTCCACACGAGGTGAGTGTGGACAGCGCAGGCCGACGGCGGTGGCCACGATGATCGCGAGCCCGCGGGGCGTAGTGCTGTGCTGCCTGCCCTGGAGGTAGTCCATGTTGACCTGGGCGTGGTGTAGTTGCCCAGAGCGAGGAGTAGGCGAAGACGAAGATGATGATGGCCAGCGAGGTACTGCGCCCAGCCGCCGAGCACGTTGGTGACCGATGCCGAGGTCAGGGGTGTTGGCGGCTGCATTCGCGGTATCCGGGTCGGCTGGGAGCGGCCGCCGGGTCGTGAGACCCCGGAGAGCAGGACGATGAGGGCGGTGACGGTGCACACCACGATGGTGTCAACGAAGACGCCCAGGGACTGCACGAAGCCCTGCTGCACGGGTGGGAGACGGTCGCCGTGGCGGCGATGTTGGGAACCGATCCCTCGCCCGCCTCGTTGGAGAACAGGCCCGCGCTTGACGCCGTTGAGCGCGGCGGCGAAGAGGCCGCCGGCAGTTCCGGCGAGGCTGGTTGAGCCCGAAGGCGCCCTCGAAGATGGAGATGATCGTCACCCGGGATCGCGCTGACGTGCAGCACCAGGATGGCCACGGCGATGAGGGCGTAGACCACCGTCATGATCGGCACGAGCCATTCCTGAGACCGCAGCGACCGACTTGATGCCCTTGGAAGATGATCGGCGTGGTGATGACGACCAGGCCGACGGCGGTCATCCACGGCTCGATGTGGAAGGTGCTCTTCATCGTGGCGGCAATGGTATTGGCCTGGAGTGGCCTCGTAGGGCGAAACCGAAGCACGAAGGTGATGACGACGGCGAAGACCCGGGCGGCGGGCTTGGATCCCAGGCCGCGCTGGATGTCAGTAGGCAGGGCCACCACGGAAAGGAGCCGTCCGGGTGGGTGACCTTGTAGAGCTGGGCGAGGGTGGCCTCAATGAATCCGGTGGCCATGCCTACCAGCGCCACGATCCACATCCAGAACACGGCTCCGGGGCCACCCATGGTGATGGCGATGGCCACGCCCACGATGTTGCCGGTGCCCACTCAGGGACGCCGCCCGACGGCGAAGGCCTGGAAGGAGGAGATCCCACCCTCGTTGCTGTCACGGGAGGAGGTGATGGCCCGCACCATGTAGGGAAAAGAGTCGCAGCTGTGCAGAACCCGGTTCAGTACGGTGAAGTGCAGACCACCCAGCACGAGGACCAGGCAGGCGGCGTAGAGGAACAGGTGACCGGAGGCCTTGTCCAGGATGTCCGCGCCTTCGGTGAAGAAGGACTCCAAGGATGCGGTCCAGCTGTTGTCTCGCACTGGATGCCGCACTGTTCAGGAAGCCAGAACCGATTGCACGTAAGAACCTCCGTCGGGGTGGGATAACGGTACAGGCGGGGTGCGGGCGATGAGCGCGTGATCGGGGCAGCATGGTCGGTAGCGAGTCACGCGTTACTCCCAGTTCACCTCTCATCGGGGAGGGTGGGGCACCGTATTCGCGAAGGGTACGGACCTGTGTTTCGATTCGGTGACGCACGCTGTGCCGATGGTGCCACAAGTACACAAGGCGCGCAGTCCGCCTCGACACCGTGGATCTACCGGATGACGGACGCTCCACGCCCCTTCGGGCGGGCGGACGGCGGGTGCTCAGGTCCCGCTGAAGGCCGGCCGGCTCCCGTCCACCGTCGGAGCTCCTCGACGCGACTCCCAGTCCCTCAGAGCGCCGACGACCCACCGGCTGAGCAGCACCAGCGCGGCGAGGTTGATGATGGCGCCGACACCGAGGGACGTCAGCCAGGGTCACACGGTGGTCGGCTGCTGAACGCTTCCGATGCGCGGCGCAGACTGGCGCCCGATCTGGAGCGCTCGCGAGACAGAGGCGGTCGGTGAGTGGTGAACAGACCTGGGCGTAGGAGAGGCCCCGATGATGGTGGTGTACGCCAGCACCACGACGAGCAGGGCCATGGGCCAGCGGCTCCACTCCCCCACGAGCTGGGCGATGGCGTCCTGGGTCAGGGTTCCCGCGGTCTCCTTGGCGGTTGCTCCGGGCTCGAAGACGTCTGCTCCGCGGCCAGGATCGCGCAACGCCGTCGCGGTGCACAGAACAGGGTGTCCACCACGACGAGGCCTGGATGAATCCCTGCTGGACCGGGTGCTCGACGGTGGCGGAGCCCCGCACGCGAGCAGCCCCTCGAGTCGCCTCATTGGAGAACAGGCCACGACGCACGTTGAGCAGGGCGGCGGTCACTCCCGGCCAGTCCGCCTGCAGTCCTGGCGCAGTGCCAGGGCACCCTCGATGATGAACGGCGCCTCCCCAGGCCTGGACTGGGTGGTGAGGAAGGATCGCCAGGACCCAGAACCAGGTAGGCCAGCGCCATGAGCGGGGACAGGTACTCAGCCACCCGTGCCACTGGCGCGCAGGCGCGAGAGCCGGTGCGGTCAGCACCACGACGAGACAGCACCCAGGCTCGGCGAGATCCCTCCGGCCCTTGGAGGGAGGCGGTGATGGCTGGCCTGCACCATGGGCATGACCAGCCCGTTGGCGATGAGGAAGACGATGGCGAACGGCGCGGGATCGGCAGCGATCCGCGCAGGAGATGTAGTAAGCAGGGCCGCCGCGGTGGGTTCCGTCACGGCGCACCTTGAACAGCTGGGCGAGAGTCTGCCTCGCTGAAGGCGGTGGCGGTCCCCAGGATCGCCACAGGCCACATCCACAGCACCACCGCGCATGATCAGTGCCAGCGCACCCCGACGATGTTGCCGGTTCACGCGGCGGGCCAGTCCGACGGCGAGGCCTGGAAGGTGATTCCACCGTGGCGCCCGTCGCGGGATCCCGCCACCGAGGCGGCGATGGCACTGGCGTGCCGCAGCTGGACGCCCGCGGGTTCGGACGGTGAAGAAGATGCCGGCTCTAACAGCAGCCCGCGAGGACCAGGAGAGAGGAGCGGGTCGGTGGTGGACGGGACGGCGTCGATCTGGTCCGTCACGAGGCGTGCGCCATTACGGTCATCGCGATCAGCCCGTCTTGCTGCGCTCGTGCGGGTCCCAGACGCCCGGGAACAACGTCTCCGGGCAGGAGGGTTACCGTGACCGACGAAGGTCCGGTTCGGTGATACGCGGGCTCGCTGGGCCTCGAAGTCCGCAGAGCTCCGATGACCGGGGGCCAGGGCCGGATGATGACGACGGGTTGAGCACGCCCAGCGGTCAGGGCGATGTCGGTCAGGGGCCCAGACGATGGGCGGGGTCAGGACTGGTGCCGCCGAAGGCCGCCGCGGTCAGGAGGATTCCGAAGACCTGCTCGGACCGACGCTCTCCGCGGGAAGTTGACGTTGACCTGGGCGTGGGGTGCGCGGCCAGCACCGTGGAAGACCGGGACGAGATGGGCGCCACCATGGGCCCGGGTGGTCAGGCGCCCAGGTGCTCGGCAACGGCCTGCTGGGTGAGATCGCGCCGACCAGGGTCGTCATCAGGATGGTAGGTGTCGGTGGCCAGCGGGATGAGCAGGCCGGTGGCCGTGCACGCGAGGATCGTGTCGGCAAGACGCCGAAGGGACTGGATGAGCTGACGCACGGGGTGGGCGACGGTCGCGGTGCCTGCGGCGTTCGGGACCGTACCGGGACAGCCTCGTTGGAGAACAGACCGCAGCGCACACCGTTGAAGGCAGCGCTGCGAGGACTCCTCGGCAGCGCCGAAGAGGCCTGGTTGAGGCGAAGGCCCGCAAAATGCTCACAAGGACCTCTCGAAGCTTGTCCGCGTTGAGGACGATGACCACCACGACTATGAGCACGTGAGGCCAGCGCCGCGGTGACGGAGCGGCCCACTCCGCGACACGGGCCACGAGCCGGACTCGGGACCACCAGCGCGGTCGAGCGGAACGAGGAGACGAGCGCTGGCCCGAGACGCTGGGGACGGTGGCGGCGATGACCTGGGCCAGTGAGTTCGTCGCACCATGACCACGGTGACGCCGACCGGAGCTGATGCAGCGGCGGCGAAGATCTGCTCCACAGAGCCGATCCCAAACCGTTCTTGATGTAGTAGGCGCCCCCGCGGAAGGTGAAGTCCCGCCGCGCTCGTGAAGATCTGGGCGAGTGGACTCACGAAGCTGGTCGCCATGCCGATGAGCGCTACGACCACATCCAGAACAGGGAACCGGGGCCACCCGGCCACACAGCCGGGGCGACGCCGGCGATATTACCGATGCCGGCTCGGGCGGCTGAGCCCACCGCGAAGGCCTGGAGAGAGATGCCTCCTTGGGCACCTGAGCTGACCCGGACAACAGGTTGATCATGGTGCCGAGTGGCGCAGCTGGACCAGGTGGGTGCGTGCGGTCAGGTGAGACCGGCCAGGATGAGCAGGGCGGCAAGAAGGTAGGTGTGAAAGAAGTCGTCGACGGAGTTGGGCAGGTTCTCGATACTGGTGAGGTTCATGCGTCGGCGGCTCCTGTCAGGACGGCACAACTGGCTGCTGGCCGGGTTGCTGGGAACAGCATCGTCGGCGGTTCGTCCACCTCAGCCAGGCTGGTTCTCTCACCGGTCAGAACGTCACCGGGGAAGGTCACACCCGGTAGGTAGGGGTTGCCCACGCCGATGAACAGGGGCGTTTCTTCCAGCTGCGCGCTGGGCGTCCCAGTCCGCAGCGCCCTACGCCCCAGCGGAGCTGAGCAGGCCAGACGAAGGCGATCAGGTTGGTCAGGGTCGTGACGGCCAGTGGTGATGTCGACGGTGTTCCACACGACGGTCAGGGTGGCGAGGGACTGGCCCGGTGGAGACCACCGAGACGAGCCGGGGCAGCCAGCGCCACGGGTCGCTCGGGATGAAGGTCATGGAGACCTCAGGTAGGTGGCCGCAGCGATGACGGAGAGGCCAGGACGAAAGATGACGATGGTCATGGGCACGGCGGTCCAGCTGCCGAGGGTGGCGGCGACGGCGTCGAGGTCAAGCTCCCCGCGGCGTTGGGGGTCGAGCACGCGGCCTCGACGAGGACAGGGGCTGCAGACGCCGGAGACCAGGATGATGAAGGCGATCGCGGTGCACACGATGATGGTGTCGACGAAGACGCCGAGGGGACTGGATGAGCCCTGCTGCTGGACGGGGTGGGCGACGGTGGCGGTGGCGGCGGCGGGGGCGATGCCCTGTCCGGCCTCGTTGGAGAACAGGCCGCGGCGGGTTCCGTTGGTCAGGGCGGCGACGATGCCTCCGGTCACCTCCGGCGAAGGGCAGGGGCCGAAGGCCGAGGAGACGATGCTGGCCAGAAGCCCGGAGGCTGGGTGATGTGAAGAGCGACGATGACACGGCCATGACCCGTAGACCAGGGCCGCGATCGGTGCCATCCACTCCGGTGACGCGGGCGACCCGGCGCACGCAGGATGACGAGGCGGAGAGCCCCACAGGACCGCAGCGGCGACGCTCGCAGGTTCAGAGGGAGCCCCGGGGCCGATGACGCCGGCGACAGCGTTGGACTGGACCATGATGATGGAGAAGCCGCAGGTGAAGATCGTCAGCCCGCGAAGACGACGCGGGGCCCGGCTGCGCAGTCCTCGCGCCATGTGGTAGAGCGGGACCGCCGCGGAAGGAGCCGTCGGTGTGGCGGACCTTGAACATCTGGGCCGAGGGTCGCCTCGAAGAAGGCGGTGGCCATGCCGACCAGGGCGACGACCACATCCAGAAGATCGCACCGGGGCCGCCCAGGATGAGGGCCGCAGCCACTCCGAAGACGTTACCGATGCCCACGCGGGCGGCCAAGAGATTAGCTGAAGGCCTGGAAGGGAGGAGATGCCTCGCTTGGGCTCCGGAACGCGGTCGACCACCTGGCGGAACATGTCCGGCAGACGACGCAGCTGGACACCTCGAGTGCGGACGGTCAGCAGGATCCCGCGCCGACGAGCACCCACATGGTGATGTGGGCGTGATCAGTCGAGACCGCCGCCTCGAGCTGAGCGGCGAGGGCTTCCATGGGAGATTCGGCCTTTCACGGTGTCACGACGAGGTGGGGACGGCCCGCATGCTCTCATGAGATCGGCACCCGGAACGCCGTGCGGTCGTTCCTCAGGACGCGGGCGCGAGTTCACCATTCTCCTAGGGGCAGCGACTGGACCGGGAAGATAAAGTGCCCAGCATACCACGGGCAGGCTGCGTGCCCTTCGTACCCTCATGGACGTGACGCCGTGACCTCCCAGACCGCTCCGGCCCTCAACGCGATGCTCGACGTCCCTCATCGGCTGACGATCGAGCGCGTCCCCGAGCCAGGAGGTCTACCTGGCGTTCTCGGACTGGGCTGAGACGACAGCGCCCCTCTACCCGCACCAGGACGAGGCGCTGTCGGAGATCCTGGAGGGGCCGCCACGTCATTGCCGCCACCCCGACGGGTTCGGAGCGAGTCGATGATCGCGCTGGCCGCCCCACACCGTCTCCCTGGCCCGTGGGGACGCTCCTACTACCGGCCCCTCTCAAGGCCCTGGTCGGTGAAGTTCTTCGAGCTGGTGCGCGCCTGTTCAGGGCGGACAACGTCGGCACTGGTCACCGGGACACCTCCATCAACGCCGCCGCCCCGATCATCTGCTGCACCGCGGAGATCCTGGCCAACCAGTCCCTGCGCGAGCGGGCCAGGACATGCAGACGTGGACTGCGTCATCATGGACGAGTTCACTACTGCCGCCGACCCTCAGCGCGGATGGGCCTGGCAGGGTGCCCCTCCTGGAGCTGCCCCAGGCGCAGATGGTGCTGCTGTCCCGGCGACGCTGGGCGTGACTCGCTTCTTCGTTCGGGACCTGCGCGAGGCGCACGGGCCGCGAGGTCGCCGTCGTCGACGACGCCGTGAGGCCGGTCCCCCGTGGAGATGGGTACGTCGTCGAGCCGATCGGTGAACTGCTTCAGCGCCTGGTGGGGCAGGACAAGGCACCGGTCTACGTCGTCCGCTTCTCCCCAGAGGAGGCGGTGGGCGGGCCACCTCCCTGCTGAGCGTGGACCTGGTGCCCAGGTCCCACAAGGCCGGGTGGTGGGCACTCGGCGACTTCCCGCTTCGGCAGTGGTTTCAGGGGCCACGCTCTCTCGGCTGCTGCGCGCCCGGGATCCGGCGTGCACCACGCGCGAGCATGCTGCCGCGCTACCGCGGCGGCTGGTGGGCGGCTGGCCCGCGAGGGGCTGCTGTCCGTCATCTGCGGCACGGACACGCTCGGGTGGGGATCCAGTACCCGATCCGCTCGGTGGTCATGACCTCGCTGGTGAAGTTCGACGGATCAGGGCGTCACCTCACCGCTCGCGAGTTCCGCAGATCGCCGGACGGGCGGGGCGCGCGCCGGCTTCGACACCCGCGGCTACGTCGTCGTCCAGGCGCGAGCACGTCATCGAGAACGCCAGGCGCTGGCCAAGGCCGGCGACGACGAGCGCAAGCGCCGCAAGATCGTGCGCAAAGAAGGCCCTAGGGGCGCGTCAGCTGGACGGACAAGACGCTTCGAGCGGCTGCGCGCGGCGGGGCGTTGACCATGTGGTTCCAGGTCACCACGCCATGGTGCTGAACCTGCATGGAGCGCGACGGCGACCGGTGGCGGCGATGGCGGATCTCCTGGAGCGCGCCCACGAGCCCGCGGCACAGCGACGCCGACACGTGCGCCGCGCCTTGGAGATCTACCTGTCCCACTGCTTTTGGAGAGTCCTCACGCACGTCTCCAGCGCGAGCCGCCGCCGACAGGCGCCCCCAGCTGCGCCTGGCCGTGGACCTGCCGGCCGACTGCCTCAAGCGGCCCTGGCGCCCTTCGCCCTGGCGGCCATGGACCTGCTGAACGTGGAGGCCCCGGAGCCGCACGGTCGACGTCGTCAGCGTCGTCGAGCCACGTTGGACGACCCACGACCGCTGCTCTACGCCCAACAGCGATGCCGCCGCGGCAGGCGATCGCCGCGATGAAGGCCGGTATGGACTACGAGGGAGCGCATGGCCGCTCTGGAGAGATCACCTGGCCCCAGCCGTTGTCCGGCTACTCACTCCTGCCCTGGAGATGTCACAAGCGAGGCAAACCCGTGGATCGCCGAGCACGGCTGGCACCGCGAAGTCAGTGGTGCGCGAGATGGTGGAGAACGCGATGACCTTCTCCGACCTCATCTCCCGCTGACGACCTGGGACGCAGCAGAGGGCGTGGTGCTGCGCTACCTCACCGACGCCTACCGGGCGCTGCGCCAGGTCGTGCCCGAGGGCACCGCACACCCGAGGTCACCGAGCTCATCGACTGGTTGGGGGCGCTCGTGCGCGCCGTCGACCTCCCCTGCTCGACGAGTGGGAGGCGCTCGGCCAGGCGAGGCGGGCAGGGCAGGGAGATGTCGCCGGCCTGCTGGAGGAGACCGTCCCGGTGCGGACGACTCGGCCGGGTGGAGCGGGCCTCGGCGCGGGCGAGGACGGACAGTCGCCTTCACTCGCAACCGTCACCGCCTTCCGGGTCGCGGTACGACGGGAATGTTCCGGCGCGTGGAGCTCATGGCGCGCGACGACGTCGAGGCCCTGGGCCGTCTGGACGCCTCCTCCGGCTGGGGCGAGGACCCGCTGGGACGAGGGCGCTGGGGCGCTACTGGGACGAGTACGACTGGATCGGCACGGACACCTCGGCCCGGGCGATCTCGCTGCACCGCTCGACAGGGCCCCCGACGGAGACAGGCTCTGGCCGCCGCCGGGGTCAGCGAGCGCCTGCGCGAGCCCTGGCGACCTCCGGCAGGCAGGTGTGGCTGGCCACGCAGGTCCTGGAGGACCCCGACGGCGACCATGACTGGCGGCTGACCGCGCTGGTGGACCTGGCCGAGTGCGACCGGGACGAGCGCGCGGTCATCCACCTGCTGTCCGTGGGTCCGCAGCAGGGTTAGTCACGCCTCGTCGGTGTCTGAGTCGGGCTTCACGCGGCTGGCGCAGGACGGTCTTCATCTTCTCCGGCGCCACGCGCCTGGGGTCGCAGAGTAGATCTCGTGGTGGGGCCCCGTTCCAGGTGAGTCCGAGGCGCGGCATGACCTCGTCGTGCAAACGCGCGCAGAGTGGGGGCCTCGTCGTCGTAGGTGCCCACGTGAAGGATCTGCAGCGACCTGCCCTCGGTCAGAGGGAGCTCCTTGAGAGCGGCGATGGGAAGGTCGGGCTTCTTGCATGCGGCCCTGTCCCAGGACCGTCGACGATGTCCTGCGATGAGACCGCGTCGGGCAGAGGGATCATCATGGTCCAGTCCCACTCCCCCTTGTCGCGGGCGACAAAGGCGGAGTCGTCGGCACTCGTCCACGGTCCCTCGAGGAGGATCGACGACGAAGTCGTCACCGGTGCGCTTCTTGAGGGCGGAGCGGATCGCGCAAAGCGCCCGCGTACAGGGCCTGGATCGCGATGGCGTAGGCCGGCGAGGTGTTGGGGTCGCCGTGACCGTCAATGGCCAGGTAGGTCATGGCCGGCACGTCCACCTCCGTGAAGTCGGCCCTTCCCGGCAGGTAGAGATCCTTGCGGTCCTTCTTGATATCGAGTCCTCATCAGTGTCTGCTCTCCTTGAGAAGGGATCGGGTCCAGGCGAGATCCGCTTCCTGACGCAGGATCTCATAGTCGAAGATGGCCGGGGCGTGCTCCTCATCGACCTGAGCGCGCAGCCTGCGCAGCTCATCGAGACCTCTCGAGGAGTGCCTCGGCACGCTGGGCAGGGCGACCACGAGCTCGGGTTCATCGAGGCCCGGGCAGAGCATTGAGCGCCGGGAGCACACCGGCGGTGGGTGGAGCCGGGGCGAGAACACGCTCATCGGCTGCCTTGCTCAGCTCACTGTGCCCGGTGCCGGTCACACGGAAGACGGTGCGACGCCCCGTGGACCCCTCGTCGGGCTCGACGAGTCCCCGTTCCGCCAGGCGTTTGAGGGACGTAGTAGACGGATGAGAAGGCCAAGGAGGTCCACTGACGGTAACCGCGCTGCTCGATGACCCGGTCGAGGTCGTAGCCATGGCGCGGCTGCTCGGCAAGGAGCGAGAGGACAACGATGTCGGCGTCCAGGAAGCATGCGGTTACTCTAGCACTAGGTAACGGCATGCAAGACAGCCGCCGGGCTGATTCACCGGACCGGCGACGCCGGAGGGCTCGCGGCTACATCTACGGACCGCGTGGGCGAGCTCGCGGACCTGAGCCGGACGGGTACGGCAGCAGCCGCCGACGAGTCGGGCTCCGGCGGCGGTCCAGGGAGGGTGCCAGCTCCACGAGCCACCCTCCTCGCCCGATGACCGCCAGGCTCTTGGTCACCGGGTCGTGAGATCTCACCGGCATTGGGGTAGGCCACCAGCGGTTTGTCCGTCGCCGCACGCAGCACCGGCAGCGCTCGGCGCGACGACGTCGGGGAGCCACGCAGTTGATGCCGACAGCGACAACCATTCCCTCCTGCCGCCCAGGCCGCCGCCTCGGCCGGCGGCGTGCCGTCCGCGAGACAGGGTGCCGTCGGAGCGCACCTGGAAGGAGACCCAGCACTCGGCCTGCGGAGCGAGGACCCTTCACCATGGCGAGGAGCGCCTGGGCCTCGTCCAGACGCGGGAGCGTCTCCAGGGCGAACAGGTCAATTCCCTCCCCACCAGCACCTCGATGCGGGGCAGATGGACCTCCCGGAAACCGGGATCCTCGGGATGTCGATGTCGTAGGCGCCGGTGTACTCACTGCGCATCAGCCAGATAGGCGCCATAAGGTCCGAGCCCTCCGGCTACGAGCACCGGCTCCTCGGGATGCTCCGTCTCGAAGCGATGGGCCGCTTCCTTGGCCAGGCGAGACACCGGCCGCGATGACCTCCCTCGCGCCAGCGACATCCTCCCCGGACCGGATCAGTGCGCGAGCGTCGCCTGGTAGGTGTTGGTCAGTGATGACACGAGCTCCGGCACCCAGATAGTCGGCGTGGACCTCGCGCACGACGTCGGGCGCCGCGGTGAGCGCAGCGCCGACCACAGCGCATTGCGGGTGTCGACCCCACGGGCGTCGAGGCTCGGTGCCCATCGCCCCGTCCAGAACGACCTGGACCTCGCGCCAGCAGATCAGACAACCGAGCCGGTTCACGCCCGAAGGACGTGGCGGATACCGAGGACGTTCGCATTGCGACACGGTATCGGATGGCTCGAGGCGGCACCAGTAGCGTCTCAGGTATGGACCCGGTTGCACATTCCCGTGAGCCTGCCGCCCCTTCGGCGACCTCACCCGCCTCTCCCCTCGGTCCCAGCACGGCGGCCCCGACGGCCAGGGACGTGTCACCGCGCTGGAACGCCGCATGAACCGACGCCACCTCGCGATGATCAGCTTCGGCGGGGTCATCGGCACGGGCCTGTTCCTCTCGACTGGCAACACGATCCACCAAGCCGGCCCCCTGGGGACCGTGCTGGCCTACTCCATCGGCGCCGTCATCGTCTACCTGGTCATGCTGTGCCTGGGAGAGCTGAGCGTTGCGATGCCCTTCACCGGCGCCTTCCACGTCTACGCCCGCCAGTACCTGGGACCCGCCACGGGTTTCGTCACCGCCATCCTGTACTGGCTCACGTGGACGGTAGCCCTGGGAAGCAGCTCACCGGCGCGGCGATGATCATGTACGGCTGGTTCCCGGGCGCGTTCCGTCATGGGTATGGGCGGCTACCTTCATCATCCTGGATCCTCGTGCTCCAACATGGCTCTCCGTCAAGGTCTTCGCCGAGGCGGAGACCGTGCTGTCCGGGATCAAGGTGGCGGCGATCATCATATTCATCGCTCTGGGCACGGCGCGCGATCATCGGGCTGCTGCCCTACGAGGGGCACCCGCTCGTTCCTGGGGCTGACGAACCTGTACCGGGACGGCCTCTTCCTCAACGGCTTCGGCGCGGTATTCACCACGATCCTGGCCGTCAACTCGCGCTTTCTCGGCACCGAGCTCATCGGCATTACCGCCGGAGGTCGAGGACCCGGGCACCACCATTCCTCGCGCGCGATCCGGGCGACCCTGGCCCCGCCTGGCCATCTTCTTCATCGGCTCGATCATCGTCATCGCAGCACTGATCCCGTGGGAGAAGGCCGGGGTCGGGAGCCCCTTCGTGACAGTCCTGTCCAGAATCGCGTGCCCTACGCCGGGGACCTCATGAATATCGTCATCCTGGCCGCCATCCTGTCGGCGGCGAGACTCGAGGCTCTATGCCTCGACCCGCATGCTGTGGTCCTTGGCCAATGAGGGCACCCCTGCCCACGGTCCTGGCCCGCACCAGCCGCTACGGGTGCCCGCACTGGCAATGGGCCTGTCCTGTCCAGTCGGCGGACTGGCTCACTGCTGACCTCGGCCTATGCGGCCTCCACGGTCTATCTGGTCCTTGTGTCCGTCTCCGGTCTCGCCGTCGTCCTGGTGTGGGCGTCATCGCCACTGCCACCCTGTCCTTCCGACGGCGCTGGCTCGCTCGAGGACCGCAGCCTTGAGGACCTGGCCTACCGGGCTCGGGCATCCGTGGGTCTCAATCGCCGCACCTGGGACTGTCGACAGCCTCGTGCCTGCTCATCGTCTTCGACCCTGAGCAGCGCGGCGGCCTGGCGATCACCGCCGTCTTCCTCGTGGTCTGCTACGTGGGCTGCTGGGTAGCCAACCGCCGCATCAGCCTCTGAGACCTGCCAGCGAGCACGGCGCCGATGAGGCGTGGCGGGTCTCGACGATCCTGCTTGCCGAAGGGAAGCAGGTGACGGGGATCAGCTGATATTCGCCACCGCCAGCAGGATCCCGATGATGGTGATGGCCTGCACTGGCGGCGGCGGTGACGGGACCGATGGCCAGCCAAAGTCCTGCGACCAGGAACCAAATGACGTTACTGATCCCGCTCATCGCACCGGCTCGGGCGCCGGAACCACCTCACGCCCGAATGGGCCGTGGGACGCTAGGCGGCGATACGGAAGGAGGCGACACCAGCGGGGATCGTGATGCAACGGAGACAGGCGATCAGGCCGAAGAGCATATCCGTAGGAAGAGCCCAGAACCCACCGAAGACGACCCAGATGATGTTGAGCAACGTGCGCATGGCACTTATCTACCACACACGGGTGTCTCGAGCGTCCGCGCTCAGAGGCGGTCACCAGAAGATGCGCTGGGCGATGCGTCAGCGAAGAGTTTGTCCAGCGCTCCGGGCCGCTCCCAGGTAGAGGCCCGCGTCGATCGAGGTGAGACCTCCAGCGGTGAAAGCCGCCCTGACCGTCCCCGACGACGTCGACACGGTTTGAACAGGAGCTGCATGTCGCGACCGGAGACCTCCTTGATGAGCGTGTGGATGGCCTTTGCGCACGCGCTCACCCCAGACCACTCCTGCTCGCTGGGCTCCCGCGCTGTCACGATCTCCTCGTGGATCTGGTCGGTCGACGTAGAAGGACGGGTGGGGCATCGGTGCCTTCTCCACGGCGTGGGACAGCACTCCGTTGAAAGTAGACCAGCGAGACCTCGCCCTTGCGGTCGACCTCCTCAGGTGGCGCTGCACCATGACGGTACGTCCACGGCGCAGGTGGTGCATCGCGTCATTGATCGCCGCCGACCGGGAGGAGGCATCGGTCGCGGTGTAACGCCCCGTGCCAGGCCCACCCGAGGAGATGGCCGGCGACGGCGAGAGTCTCAGTCGCCGGGAAAGCGCGTATGAACCTGGTGCTTGGGTAGCCGGCCTCCGGCTCCAGCCAGGTCGTCAGGAATCATGAGGGACCCCACTCGCTCAGTCGGAGAGGTAGCTTGTCCGAGTTCCAGGTGACGACGTCGGCATGGTTGGCCAGCCTGGGCACCGACCGGGCCCACTGAAGGAAGCCGGAGTAGTTGCCCTTCGTGGCGTAGTCACGGACGCTGCGTAGTACGACGGTCCCCGCCTGGCCCCAGTCGACACCGGGATCGTTCCACACGGCGACGGGCTCGATGCCACGCGCACGCAAGAGCGTCAGGCAGGCCGCGGTCATCGTCGTCAAGGTCCGGGAAGTCTGCGCAGGTCGCCAGCGTCACGATCGGGTCGCTCATGCGGCCCACGCTACGCGCACGGCACGGCGGGTGAGAGTCGCAGGCGTGTGATACTGAACCGCCCCCGCAGTACAACGAAGTACACCTCCTGGCCGGACGGGGAGATTGATGGGCCGCACACGGACGGTGGCTGTAATGCTGAGGTGACCCCAGAACCTCAGCAAGCCTCTCAGTACCGCCAACGGGCGCTACTGGGCGTCGATGGTCGTCTATCACCGTCACGCAACCTTCCTCACCGCAGGACTGGCAGGAGGGCGGTCTCGCTGCTCACCGGCGCACCCGCAGGTCGCAGCAGCCTATGGGCGGGCGCGGTGATCGCCCTGGTGATGCTGACGGGATGGAGCACTGCCGCTCGCGTGCGCGACCGCAAGAAAGCTCGTGCCTTCCACCGCGGCGCCGTCTCACCGAGGAGCAGGCGGCCACGCTGAAGCAGCTACCGCCAGTGGTCACGCGGGGCGCCTCCAGGATCACGGGGATCAGTCGCAGTCCTGAGTACCGCCCAACGCCCCACCACTCCTGGAGACTTGCCACACAAACGGCCCGTTTTCGCGGATTCCCGGCTGGACGACCCCCTCCCTCCATCCGTAAAGTATTCCTCCGTCGCCCGGCGAACACGTCAAATGACATCGTTGTGGTGAAGCACCGCTAACTCAGTGTGGCAGAGCAGCTGACTCTTAATCAGCGGGTTCGGGGTTCAAGTCCCTGGCGGTGTACGAGTCTTCAGCCCCATCAGGCTGGAGGACGCGGCCACAAGGCCGAGCACTGCACTAGCTCAATTGGCAGAACAGCTGACTCTTAATCAGCGGGTTCGGGGTTCAAGTCCCTGGCGGTGTACCACGAGGGGCGTGCGCTCCGGCCGGAATGACTCCGCTGGCACAGCAGCACGTGGACATCGGCGGTCGAGATGGCAACCGCCTCCCGCATGACTGAGAAGTCCTCTAGAATGCCACCGTCTCATCGGCTTTCCCGCCCTCGTGACCACACCACGGTCTGCAGCGGGCCAGCCATCCGCGGCACCGGAGTCTTTATCCGCAGCATGCCGGCTGCGCAGGTACTACCTGCTCCCGCACGCTGCTGCTCGGCCCCACCGGACCGACGACGTCAGAAGGAGTTGAGGGAATACGCATGACGACGACATCCACCATGAACACCTGGTCACCGAGCCGGCGACCACTGGCACCTCGGCCGAAGAGGCGGCCAGCCGTGAGCTCTTCGCCGCACAGTAGCCGAGCTCGCCTCTTTGGAGCAGCGGCCTCGCCCTCCCGGCAGGCGGGCTCTCGAGGCGTCTGGAGGCTGCCCAGGGGCATCACAGCAGTCCCTCCCCCAGGCCGCCTGAGCGGGTCTGCAGCATCAGATCAGGACCGCGCGCGAGCCGATGTGGTCAACGTCTGCCAGATCACGAAAAGTAAGTCGCTGAATCCACTGCCGCAGGTGCCGTCGGCGATGCGAGGATGAGCATATCCGCCAGGGAACCCGAGGGAGGACCTATGCCCCAGCCTCGCGGCCGGTGATCGCGCCCCTGAGTTCGTCCTGCCCGATCAGGACGGCCGTACCATGTCCTCGAGAGTCTTCGTTCCAGCACGGACAAGGGGCATCGTCATCTTCTACCCCAAGGCCTGCACTCCGGGCTGCACCAAGGAGGCGTGCGACTTCAGAGACTCCTTGGAGGGGCTGAAGGTGGCCGGCTACACCGTCGTCGGGATCTCCCCCGATCCCGTGACCGCGCAGGCCAAGTTCGCCAGCCGCCACGACTGCCCTTCCCCCTGTTGTCGGACGCCGACCACACCGTCATGGAGACCTGCTGTGTGTGGGGCGGGAGGAAGAAGAACCACTGGGAAAGGTCTGCACCGGCGTCATCCGCTCAACCGTGGTGGTGGCACCCGACGGGACTGTGGCGCTGGCCCAGTACAACGTCCGTGCCACCGGGCATGTCAAGCAGCTGCTTACCGCGCTTGGTGTGGACTGAGCGCACCCCCGGGGACGCTCCTCGGTTCCCCTGCGCCCAGGCCCTGTCGACCAGAGCGCGCCCGGGAGGCCTTCAGGGTTCTGCCATCGGCACAGAAATCGGTAGAGTAGCACGACGCAGCGCAGTGGCGGGAATTGGTAGACGCCCCAGGTTTTAGGGGTCCTGGTAGCCTTCAGGGCGTGAGGGTTCGAATCCCCTTCTCGCGCACAGATCTCCAGCTCCCGACGCCGACAGGGGCTGCGGGCTCTGCAGGCAGATTGTCTCCCTTGGTCGGTTCTGACGCCTGCCGCTTCCCCGACCTGATCCGAGGCATCGATGAAAGAGAACTCATTCAATGCAGGACACTCCGCTTTCAATGCCGTGCTGGCGCAGACGATCGCCAGACACTTCCGAGAGCGCCGCGGCCGACGGGCCATCGACGGCGCCAGACGGTCCGGTTGGTGACGGCCTTCCCGTCATGAGTGCTTCGATCGATGAGATACAGGACCACAAGCCATATGGCGCGTTCGTCTTCCTTCAGGATCAGCGGGAGCGCCTTCGGGGACAGACGGGTCCTGGTGACGGCCAGCGGCTACGGCTCCAGTCAGCTGAGTCGGTTGTCGCAGCCGGGTGCAACTGGGCCTCGCCTTCGGCCCCGCCCCTTCTGACCGGAATCGGCCGCCCGGACCTCATCGATTCCGATAATCCCGACGTCGAGCAGTTCGAGACCACGGTGGGGAGGCAGACGTTTCCGGGTGACCGCGGTCATCTCGACCGCGGCATGAGATATGCCGATCGAGGAGGTGACGGCTTATCGCCGGCGGCTGGGCGGGCCTCGCCTGACCGACCGGGTACTCGCCAGACCCTCTGATTCCCGCCACTCGTTCCAATGGGGCGGTGGCACTGGGCTGCTACGCGGCGATCGGCCCATTCTCGACCACCGAGCTCAAGCTCGCGCGCCGACTGGCCGGCGGGGCTCTGCATCCTGGACGCGATTCCGCCCGAGCCCGGCGGCCACCGACATGCTCCGGGGTGGTCGGTGCTCAGCGCCCATGGAACCCGCTCCACCCCTCACCAGGGACGGGCTCCAGCACACCTCGACCTCATCGCGAGCCACCTCGTACGATCCCGGCAGCGAAGCCGGCTGGCTCGGCAGCCGCCACCACGGCATGAAACTGGGGCCGCCGCACCTTCCTTCAGGGCTCTCGCTTCCAGAGGATCTGCACGCTGGTTCCTCAGCACCATCGCCGGCTCTGGCGCGGGCCCCAGCTACGGGTTGGACATCTTCCGGCCGACGACGGGGGCATCCACCTCGCCGATGCCGGTTGCGGCGCCGAGTGGCGTATGAGGCCCTGACGGCGGCATCTGGTTTGGACTCGCGGGCCTGCGACGACGGTTTCGCCCCGCGTGGCTGAGCTTCATCTCCTGGTACGAGGCCTGGCTCGATCACGCCATCCGCGGCGGCGGAGGCCGTTCGCGCAGTGGTCCCTACCGGGTCGATGCCGCTCTACAAGATGCTTGAGCAGGGTGCCGCCGAGTACGGCGTCGAGCGACTCCCCGAGACTGTCACCCGGGTGAAGATCCAGACCCCGACCAAGGCCTTCGGCCCCTGCCACTCCTGCCAGCTCGTCTACGCCCGGTGCGGCGTGCCGGAGTCGGTCTTCGTCACCGCCCCGTCCCCGGCGCCCTGAGTTACCTCAAACCCACCCAACCGGGACGCACAGGCAGGGATGGCTCCGCCACGAAAAGCGGGAACACTCCCGCTGCGGCCGCCGAGCGGACTAGGCACGCCCCGGTGCACTGTAGTGCTGGTGGGCCTGCTGGAGCAGGGCCAGCAAGTCCTCTTTCCCTCCTTGCAACGTGCCCGGAAGGTACACGCGCCCTTCTCTGAGGGTCCCACGATCCGCGACCTCGTTGACCTGCTGGCTCAGCTGAGGGGTGGCGGGTCGTGGCTGCGCATCTGCCGCCCCAGCGGCGTCAGGGACGTATCCAACCACCAGTTGCGCTCGTGCACCGCCGCCGGGGCTGATCTCTTCGCCGAAGAACTCAGCGATATCTGTCCAGCGCGCCGACTCGCTAACGCTGTAGGACTGACCGGAGCGCCGTTCCAGACGTACGCCTTCAGACGTGACTATCAGCCGACTTCGACGAAGGAATTTCCTGACAATGGCTGGGATGCCGATTGACTCGAAGAATCCGATGGAAGACGATACCGGCGAGCATGTAGAGAAGCGCTGAACTCGATTGATTCGCGATCAGAATGATCAGTCGACCACTACAGTGAAGGCGCCGCAGCCCAGAGACTTCCCCATAGACGGAGGGGAGACTCCGGGATGACCAACATCCCAGTGGTACGCAGCTTCTCGCTCTGTTGGCTTACGCGATCAGCATCGATCCCCATGATTCGTCCACTCCTTCGTTACACGAGATCAGTCGAAAAGTTCAAATTCACCCTACGATGGAGCACGCGGACGGGTACAGGGGAACAACTCCCCAATCCCGCTTACACCTCGGTGCGGAGAGCCCTCCCATATCAGACCGATCTATCCTCTAAACACGAACTTCTTTTAAACGACCAGTACAGAGCTCATCCACACACCCATGTCGGTCTCCCGATGAGCTATTCCTCGTGCTGGACGACCTCGAGGCTCGAGGACCTCCGCTCTGCCTCGGCGCTTGTCCTCCTCGTGGCCGCCGGCGGGCTCACGCGGACTGCCAGCGCTCGTAGTCCTCACGCGTGTCCCACCGGGTCACCACGAAGTAGCGGTCCTCACCGATCACCGGACGCAGCAGCTCAAGCTCTGGAAGCCCTGCGAGCGTCAACCCCCGCTCACGTGCGGCGAACCGCTTCTCAATCTCGGCCTGCGCTCCCTCAGGGAAGGTCAGTGCAGTGATGTTGACATAGGTCATGGTGTTCTCCTCGTGACTCCGTGGGCTCCGGACCGGAACAGACGTCCCACCGAACGCTACAGCCTGAGCCCGGCCTCGGACTACAGCCGTCGGCATCCCGAGGTGCCGAGGCCGGCTCCGAGGCCGAGGTGACTGCCGGGTAGCCTGGGCCCATGACAGCTGCCCCCTTCACCCAAGGACGGCCGCGCCGTCGACGAGCTGCGCCCGTGACCATGACCCGCCACTGGCTCGACCACGCCGAGGGATCGGTCCTCGCGACATTCGGACGCACCCGTGTCCTGTGCGCCGCCTCCTTCACCGGGGGTTCCGCGCTGGCGCAAGGGCAGCGGCGAGGGCTGGGTGACCGCCGAGTGCGCGATGCTGCCGCGGGCGGGCTCCGAGCGCTCCGGCCGTGAGTCCGTGCGCGGCGGAATCGGGGCCGCACCCACGAGATCTCCCGCCTCATCGGCCGCAGCCTGCGCAGCATCATCGATGTGTCCGCTCTGGGTGAGAACACGATCGCGCTTGACTGCGACGTCCTGCAGGCCGACGGCGGTACCCGCACCGCGGCGATCACCGGCGCCTACGTGGCCCTGGCCGACGCCGTCGCCTGGGGCACCGAGCGGGGACTCATCAAGGCCCGCTCCGGCGAAGCCGGTGCTGTCCGACTCCTGTCCGCGATCTCGGTCGGAATCATCGACGGCGTGCCCTGCCTCGACCTGCCCTACGAGGAGGACGTGCGTGCCCAGACCGACATGAACGTCAGTCCAGACCGGGGACGGCCGGTTCATCGAGGTCCAGGGCACCGCCGAGCACGCCCCCTTCGACCGCTCCGAGCTGGGAGCACTGCTCGACCTGGCCGCTGCCGGCAACAGCCGGCTGGCAGCGCTCCAGCACCGGGCCCTGGCCGGACCCAACGGCGAGCCCTTCACCGTGTCCTCATCCGGTCGCGGAGGTCCGATCCGGGTGCCTCTCAGACGCCGTGGCGCTCCCCGCTCTGGACCGGGTCCAGGTGCCGACGGCGCCCGTCTTGTCCTGGCCACCCACAACGCACCGGCAAGCTGGCCGAGCTGCGGCAGATCCTGGAGCCGCTCGTGCCCGGGCTGGATCCCGGCTCCATCATCTCGGCCGCCTCGCTCGAGGTGACCGAGCCGGTGGAAGGACGGGCTGTCCTTCGCCGACAACGCTCTGATCAAGGCCCGCGCCCTGGCCCGGACCACGGGTCTGCCGGCGGTGGCCGACGACTCGGGTCTGTGCGTTGACGTGCTGGGAGGCGCACCGGGGATCTTCTCGGCGCGCTGGAGCGGCCGGCACGGGGACGATGAGGCGAACCTCCAGCTGCTTCTGGACCAGCTGGCCGATCGTCGCCGATCCGCATCGCACGGCGCGCTTCACCTGCGCCGCGGTCCTGGTTCATCCGGCCGCTGGCAGGGCACTGGAGCAGGTCACCACCATCGAGCGCTCCATGGAGGGGCGCCTGGCCCGCTCCCCTCGGGGAGAGGGAGGCTTCGGATACGACCCGATCTTCGTCCCCCTCCAGGAGGATGAGCCCGGTGGACGTGACCGCACCACCGCCCAGATGACGCCTGAGGAGAGCACGCCATCTCCCACCGGGACGGGCCTTCCGCCCTTGCACCCAGTCCCGGCCGACGTCCTGGGCAGGTGAGCCCCGAACGCGCTGTCAGTGGTGCGTCACCACAGTGGTACCGATCTCGGACCACTGCGGATCTGAGCGTCCGCCACCGGGATATTGATGCAGCCGTGCGAGGGACTCGTCCGTGCCGATGCCGAACTCATGACCCACGGGAGCGCCGTGGAGGGCGTAGCTCTTGTGCCAGTAGCTCACCCACGGAACGCCTCGTTCGCAATAGGGCCACTCGGGAGTGCACCCCATGTCCTGCGCCTGGTAGCGCAGATAGATCTTGTGGGTGCCGGTCACGGTCTCGTGCCCGACGCCACCGTGGTTGATGGGATCGGCCGTAGACCACCTCCCTGGCCCTCACGGGCGGTCAGCGTTGAGTCGGTGAGGTTGACATCGACCCACTTCTCCCCGCCCTGGCCTGATAGAGCGAAGCGCTCCGGCCCGCTGGGCACCACCCGGTTCTCGGTGGGTGGGCACCTCGTTCAGCTGCATCTCCTGTGCTGACGCTCGTGTCCTGACCGAGCCCCTGGACGAGACGCTGCCGTCACCGGCTCGATGTTGCCGGCCCTCCTACCGGACTTGCCCGGACCGGGCGAGCTGGAGCACCGTGCCGGCTGGTCGACATCATTGATGGCGTTGACCGGATCCCGCTCCGCCTCCTTGGTCAGCGAGGACACCCAGGCCTTGACCTTCTCCGGTGAGACCGTCGGCACGATGCGGCTGTCCTTGACGGGGAAGTCGATCCACGAGGCCTTCTGAGCCTTGGTGGCCGTGTGCGCCGTGCCGTCGACCGTCACTGAGGCTCGGCGTCCAGCAGCGCGTTTGCCGATCGTGCGACCGTATTTCGCCTCCTGGAGACTCACCGTGGGCTCGGTCACTGCGGATCGACACCGGCGCGACATGGTCCGATAGCTTGCGTGCAGCGGCGTCGACAGCCGAGTCAACATCACCGGGGTCGATGGCGTCACCTGATCTTCGGAAGAGGCGGTGAAGCCGCCGCTGCCGTCATTCCAGGTCACTGTCGGCTCGACGACGTGATCGCGCAGTGTGTTGCTCAGCCGTGACACCAGCGCGGCACGAGCGTTCTTGTCGGTCGTGTAGCGCACCATCACCTCCGTTTCCTGAGGATGCCGCGCAGGGAGGGCAGCGGCGACCCCGATCCGGACACGGCGGCCTCCACGGTCGCCCGGGTGTCGATCCGGGCGACCTGGGAGAGCGGAACGGTGGTGGAGGTTCCTTCAACGACCAGCGTCACTGAGACCGATGCGGCCCTCTGCGACACGAGCGCGGTCAGGTCTGCCGGTCCCATTCCGGACACGTCCTGCCCCATGAGTGTGGTTCCGCGTGGAGCTCGCCCTCGTGCCTGTGCGCGCGTAGACGACGGACCCGCCCACTGCCCTGCCACGATAGAAAGACGGCGATCGGGGCACCGATCCACCGGGGCGATCGATCGCTGCTGGCGGAGTGGTGCATGGCGCCAAGGTACGAACGGGCGGGTTGCCATTCCGTAAAGACAGTGCCCTGACGCCGGGAGGAGTCGAGGGCAGCCCCTGACGAGGCTGAGTCCCCGTCCGCTCCTGCTCGGCAGACGACGCGCCACGGGCTTAGGAACCAGGGAGTCGTGGGCACGCACGTAGCCGTAAAGCCATCGCCATCCCCCCAGGAACACCAGGAGGAAGGTGCCGGTCATCAGCCCCCAGGAGGCGCTGGCCGAGACATCGTTGAGCGCGCCCTGCGTCAGCTCGCGCAGCATGGTCCAGGTCACCCAGGTCAGACCTGCGACGATGAGCCCCTCGGGCAGCGCCATCTCCAGGTGGTCGGGGCGACGGCGTCGAAGGCGCAGGTGACCGCCCAGGCGACAACCACTGCCACAACCGCCTGCCACACCGGGGTGACAACCTGGCTCAACGTATGCGTGGAGGCGGCACCGAACAGGGCCACGAGCACCACGGCGGCCAGGTCCGCAGGCACCACCAGCCACCAGCGAGTCCTGCGCTCACGGATCCAGGGGCAGTCGACCCCGTCGGGAAGAGCCGGGGTGAAGGAGATCGTCCGCTGTCCAGCGGGACGCTCCTGCCCGTCAGGGCTCAAAAGCTCCCAGACGGCGTCCGCCGTCGCCGCCTCCAACGGACCTGGGTAGACCGATGCGGCCTCACTCCTTAGGCGGCTGGCCGGATCCGTCAGGGCTGGATGTGAGTGAGGACCAGGTGACCGGCACCGCTCTGGGCGCCAGCTCCCGAGCGCGCAGGCCGGTCAGTGCATCCGCCCCACCGTGTCGCGGCCCTCGACGAAGGCCGCCTCAGCCGAAGAAGGTCCTCCCGGGCCATGTCGCTCATGCCTGACAGACGTCGGTGTCCCGGTGAAGGCGGGGCTGACCCGCCGCGTCGGGTCCTCTCACTCGGCCCCCTCGATCCGGTGCACCGTAGGGCCTCCACCGGGTGGAGCGCCTCGAAGGGCGAGGATCACCATGGGGCCCACGCTGTACGACCTGCCGGGCACCTGCGGTGGCGAAGCCGAACTCGGTGGCATAGCGCTCACTCGGCGGCACACCGTCAGCCCCTGCAGGCGTTCCAGCGGCTCCGAGGGCCCCAGACAGGCGACTGGCCGAGGCGCCCCGGTGGGCAGCCGCGCCGGTAGACGTGCATCCCCACCAGATCGACCATATGGTCGGCATGGCAGTGGGAGATCGCGATGGCGTCGAGCTGGGCAGGATCGAGGGTGACGCAGCAGCTGCCCCCATCGAGGCCCGGCCCGGGTCCAGCACGATCAGTAGGTACGCAGCGCGCCGTCGGCATCGACTCCGTCGGCGCTGTACCAGGTAGGAGGAGGCCGAGGACTGAGACCCGACATGGATCCCGAGCAGCCGATAATCGTGAGTCTCCATGCAGATCCTTAATGGGCGGTGGGGAGCAAGGAAAAACCGGGCGTCTCGCGCGAGCACCCGCAGCATCGGAGGCGGGTCCACGCGCTCAGCGTCGCCGACCTCGGGGCCGAGAAAGCGTCAGGCCAGCACAAAGGAAGGCCCTCAGGGTCCCCGGTGGAGCCGGAACTCGTGACGCGGTTCGATTGGCCTCGGGGCCCACGCAGAGACCCTTGCTGGCCCAGAGCCCGGTAGACGTCCTTGAGCGATCTCATCGGAGGAGGTCCCAGGGCGACCTCCTCCCCCATGACATAAGAGATCGGTCCCTACCAGCAGGGGGTAGTGGGTACAGCCCAGGATGAGGGTGTCGACGCCGGCGGCCTTGATGGGGAGCCAGGTAGTCCTCGGCGACGTCAGGCACCTCGGGTCCGGTGGTCACGCCCTCGTTCAGCGAGCTCGACGAAGCGCGGGCAGGCCCTGTGAGGAAGAGCTCGACGCCGGGAACGGCTGGAGCGCGTCGTCATAGGCGCGCGGGTCGACCGTCCCCCGGGTGGCGATCAGGCCCACCCGACCGTTACAGGGTCACCCGGCAGCCGTGCGCGCGGCCGGGTGAATCACCTCGATCACCGGAACACCCGCCCCAGGGGTGTAGCGCTCACGCGCATCGTGCAGGACGGCCGCGGAAGCGGTGTTGCGAGCGATGACGAGCAGCTGACTCCGCGGTCCACGAGCTCAGTCCGCTGATGCTCAGGGCCAGGGGCGGACCTCGGCGATGTCTCGGGGGCCATAGGGGCCGTTGGCGGTGTCCCCGATGTACAGCACCTGCTCGTGAGGCAGCTGGTCGAGGGACGGAACGAGCGACGGTGAGACCACCGACGCAGAGTCGAACATCCCGATCGGAGCATCATTCACACCGCGAGACCATGCGGGCCCTGTGCCTTTGAACAGCGCGGATACCAGTGATTCCTGCCACCAGGTGACCATGTCGTAGACCAGTGCGTGCCCGGTACCACTGCTCGTGAGCGGTCTCGCTCTCGGGAGGCCTCCTGAGGCGACGTCGTGGACGCGCCCGGCGTCCTGCGCCGACTCGATGCCCAGGCGTTGGGCCAGCACAGGGCGGATGTCGTTGATCGCACCGAGCCACTCGGCTTCCTGACCGATCGGAACCAGTACCGTTGCCTCGGGGCCCGACGGCGCCCGCAGCTCGGCGGCCATCCGCGCCAGACGGTCGACCTTGCCACTGCGGAGCGCGCCGGGTCAGGCTGCTCACCTCCATCGCGGTGACCCGGATCCTCTGGGGCCTCAGGCAGCAGGACACCGACGACGGGATCGCTCGCCGGCCGGCCGGTGTGAACGTGGTTGGAGGACTGGTCGAGGATCGAAGTCCAGAGCCGCCAGGACCTCCCGGTCCCGCTCGCTCTCCCGGGCGCCCCGGATCGCTGCGAGTTGACGGCAGGGACGGTGGACCCGCCTGCATCCCCGTCGCGTGGGCTCGTCCGACTGAAGGATGGCCCTGACCTCAAGGGCCAACCGGGCCAGGAGCTCGCGTTCCCAGTCATCGAGGCCGCAGGCCAGCCCCTGGGAGACTCGGCGGAAGGCTCGCATCACCGCCCTCCTGCGGCATCGCTCGCGGAGCCCTCGCCAGTCGTCGCCCAGAGGCTCGATCGTGGCGCGAAGGCCGTAGCCGTGCATCGCGGTGACGTCGACCTCCATGCGCTCACGGGCCCTCGGGAGACCACGGCGCGACCGGTGAGTGTGCACCTGCATCATGCGCGCCTCGGCCACGGGCAGTGAGAAACCGAAGTAGAGTGGAAGACCCAGGTCACATAGTTCATCGTGTTGACTGGGTCGTCGTGGACCACGGTGCACCACAGGCGCTGGGCGCGGGCATACGAGTCCTCCAGAGTCTCCGGATCGACGACGGGCAGCGAGGCGCTCATACCTCCAGGGTAGCGGTGAGGCGCGATAGGTTGTCCCCGTGAACGACTACGCCCACGACCGCATTCACTGCCGGAACCGCCGTTGCCTCTGTTGATGCGCCCTCGACCTCGCTGCTGACCGATATGTACGAGCTCACCATGCTTCAGGGAGCGTTGGCTTCGGGCACCGCCACGAGGCGAAGCGTCTTCGAGCTCTTCGGACGCGGGCTTCCGGCATCGCGCCGCTTCGGCCGTCGTTGCGGGCACCGGACGGCTGCTGGACGCCATTGAGGCCTTCACCTTCACCCTTCCCAGATCGACTTCCTGCACGCATGCGGGTCGTCAACGACGAGACCCTGGACTTCCTTCGCGACTACCGCTTCACCGGCACGGTCCGCGGCTACGCCGAGGGCGAGTGCTATTTCGCCGGCTCCCCGCTGCTGACGGTTGAGGGCACCTTCGCCGAGGCCTGCATCCTGGAGACGCTGGCCCTGTCGATCTGACAACTATGACTGCGCCGTCGCGCTCGGCCGCCTCCCGAATGACGATTGCGGCCCACGGACGTCCTTGCGTGGACTTCGGCGCGCGCCGCGCTCATGAGCAGGCGGCCGTGGCCGCTGCCCGGGCCTCGGTGGTCGGCGGCTTCGTGGGGACAAGCAACCTGGAGGCGGGACTGCTCTACGGGATTCCCACGGTGGGGACCTCGGCGCACTCCTTCGCCCTTTTGCACGACTCCGGGGAGGATGCCTTCGCCCGCTCAGGTGGCCAGTCTCGGTCCGAGCACCACCATCCTGGTGGATACCTACGACATCGCCACCGGTGTGGAGCGGGCCGTCAAGGCGGCCCGGGCAGCAGGCAGGGAGCTCGGGGCGGTGCGACTGGACTCCGGTGACCCTGGTGGCTGAGGGCCTTCAAGGTACGCGCCCAGCTCGATGCCCTGGGCGCGACGTCAACTGAGATCACGGTGACCAACGACCTTGATGAGCACGCCATCGCGGCGCTGGGGCGGCCCCTGTGGACTCCTACGGCGTGGGCACCAAGCTCGTCACGGGTTCAGGGCGCCCCACCGCGGCGCTCGTCTGACAAAGCTGGTGGGCGCGAGGGGCGCCGACGGCACCATGGAGGAGGTCGCCAAGTTCTCCTCAGGCGGCAAGTCCACCGTGGGAGGCCGCAAAGTGGGCCGGTCGCACACTCACCTCCGAGGGACGGCGGCCGAGGGCTGGTGGTCTCGTCCAGCTCACAGGGAACAGGGGTCTGGCGGCGCTGTCCGAGGCCGGAGCCCGACCGCTCCAGGTGCTCCTGGTCGACGAGGGGCCAGATCATCGAGGAGCACCGTGGCAGGGGCCTTGAGCGCGGCGGCGGGCGGCACCGGGCCGCACGTGCCGAGCTGCCCTACGACGCCTGGCGCCTGAGCGACGGCGAGTCGGCGCGCCGACCCGCCACGTCGACCTCGACGGGAGAAGCGCCACCCGGCGCTGAGCCGCCCTGAGAGGACGCCGGGCGGATCCGATCCGCCGCGGCCGTCGTCCAGATCGGTCATCGCTTGCCGAGCGAGACCAGCGTCGCAGAGTCTGGATGCGTTTCTCGATCTCCTCGGTGGAGGCCGCTGCCCTCCGGGCCCCCGCACACGCGTCGGAGCTCGTTGTGGACGACACCGTGCGGCTGCGGCTCGAGCACGACGGGCCCAGGCCGCCACCAGCTGAGAGAGCTCCTTGCGGGCCGCTGCCCGACGCCGAGCATCGTCAACGCCCTGGGTTCTTCCGCCTCTGCGCCTCGGCAGCGGCCTGCTTCTTCTGGGAGGCGATCTGCGCTCTGGCGCTGACGCAGCCAGAGCGGTCACCTGCTCGGGCTCCAGCAGTCAGCAGCCCCAGGTACTCCTGCTCCTCGATACTGCCGACCATGGCGCCGGTCCCGAACTCGCCGCCGTCGAAGAGGACACGGTCGAACTCGGCCTGGCTGTCCATGGCCTCGAAGCCGGGCAACAGATCTGCCGAGGCGTTCTCGGTCTTGTTGGCCTCGGCGAGTCAGACGGTCCTCGGGGCTGAGAGAGCATCCTCCTGCGCCCGCCGAGGTCCGGGCGGCTCAGGACGTGGTCGCAGACCCTCCATCTCGCCAGCCAGAGCCAGTAGTGGCGTGACAGAGGGAGGAAGACCGAGGCGGTCTCGCCACGGGCCCGCGAGCGCACAGAGCGCCCACGGCCTGGGCGAAGAACAGCGGGGTGGAGGTCGGTGGCGTAGACGCCCCGGCGGCCGAGGGAACATCCACCCCTCCAGAGACCATGCGCGGCACCAGCCAGCGGTCCGGATGAGGCGGAGAGGCCTCGATGCGGCTGGAAGCGCCATTGTCGTCGGAGAGGACCACGGTGAGGGGCCTCTCCAGTGATGCGCGCAGCTGCTTGGCGTACGCGCGCGCGCCCTAGCCTGGTCTGAGGCGATGACAAGGGCTCCGGCGTCAGGGCACCTGCCGGCGTACCTCGGTCAGACGCTGGTCGGCGGCGGCCGGGACCGCGAGGGATCCACGCCGGGTCGAGCGCGGTGCGCCAGGCCTAGGGACTCCAGGTCCTTGGTGAGGGGCTCGCCCAGCCGGGCCGCGACCTCATCGCCCGCCTTGGTGCGCCACCGCATCTGTCCCGAGTAGGACACTGAGACATCACCGGACGCACGACACCGTCGCGCAGTGCATCCGGAGTAGCCGTGGGGAGTAGTCCGCCTGGAACGCTTCGCCCCGGAGGTCCTCCTTGCTATCGCACGAACAGGATCAGGGGAGGTGTCGGGAGGCGGAAGGGCGTTCCAGTCAGGGGCCAGCCGTCGACGCGCAGGGGTGAAGGCCTCACGGATCGCGTCCCCCAGCTCAGGGCGTCCCCGCCGTGATGGATCTCGTCGAGGATGACGGGTACGGGCCCTGGTCGGTACGGGCGCGGTGCAGGTTGGCGTTGGCGGCCACCTGCGCATAGGTCGAGGCGACGCCGTCGAAGCGAGAGCCGAGTGCTCCTTGGGAGTTGGAGTAGGAGGGGTCGATATGGATGCCGACACGGGCGGCCGCCTCGAGCCCACTGGTGCAGGGTGCTCGGTGGGGCAGACGATCGTCACCTTGTGGACGTCACCGGGCTGAGCAGCTCGGTGGCACCCGCAACGCGAAGGTCGTCTGCCGGCCCCAGGGTGGCCACGGCCAGGAAGTCCTGTGGCATCGTCTCCAGGTACTGCCCAGGGCCGCGGCCTGCCAGGCGCGCAGCGACCCGGCCGTTCCCACGCGGCGCGGCGCGGTGCGAGCCGGAGAGGTTCTGGGCCGCTGACGTCGGGCCCGTGTCGGGGTGGGGTGGGTCGCCTGGCCGCCACGAGCGGCGTTCACCGACCGCCTCGCCCGAACGGGAACCAGGGAATCGGGGGCCTTTGCCGCCTGAGTCGTCCCCACTGCGCATCTCCTCGTAGATGGACTTGCGGGTGGGGCGCACCGGGTACTTCGACGGGTCGCGACCGGGCGTCACACCTTGCCGCACAGTGCGACAACAGGACGCCCGGTGACGGCGGCCGCAGCGATCTTGTCACTCTCGCGGACGTAGTGTGCGAAGCGGTCCGCGTCGCCGTCGTCGGTCGACTGGAGCTCCTCGTGCTCCAGGACGGCCGTACCGACACCCTGCGTGGGCTCGGCCGCCGGGTCGATGGGGCTCCGGGCGCTCCTGGATCAGCACTGGCGAGGACGTCTGTCATGCCGCCCAGTGTAGGTCGGACGGTGCGTACCGGCGATCGCCCACCCACCCTGGTCCTGTGGGAGGCTCTCCCGGGACGTGCAGCGCCTCCGTCAGGGGCTTCGGGTGGGCCGGCCGGCGGCTGCGGGGTCGACCAGCAGCAGGGCGTCGTTGTGGCGCTGCGGCGCGGTTGCCGGCCACTCAGCACTCACCTCGCCCTCCACGAGCTGGGCGACGGCCTCGACAGCCCTCGCCAGTGGCGATGAGGACGAGGCTTGCGGGCCTCCATGATGGTGGCCAGCCCCTGGGTGATGCACTGGGTGGGTACTGCGTCGACGTCGCCGCCGAAGAGACCGGGCGTTGTCACGGCGGGTCTGCTCGTGAAAGCTCACCGACGTGCGTGCGCGAGTCGAGGCGCCCCCGGGCTCGTTGAATCCGATGTGCCCGTCGGGCCGATACCGAGGATCTGCAGATCCGCAGTACCGGCCGCCGCCATCCGAGCCTCATGGTCCGGCAGGCGGCCTCCAGATCCTCGCTCAGCGCGTCCGGACCGTCGAAGCGCACCGGGACGCATGTCCACACGGGAGCGCAGTGGTCTCCATGAAGGTGGCGTAGCGCTCCGGGTGTCCTGCGGGCGGGCCGACGTACTCGTCAAACGCAAGGCCGGTGACCTCCGCGCGAAGCTGATGCGTCCGGCGGCGCAGCGAGCGGCGAGCTCTCGTACAGGGGGCAGGGGCGAGGACCGGTGGCGGTTCCCAGCACGGCTGCCGGTTTTGTCTTTGAGCAGCGCCTCGATCTCGTCAGCCGCCCGCTGTGCGATCGCCTGCGCGGAATCCAGAATGACAAGCTGCACGATGATGTCTCTCTGACACTGACTGACTGGATGTACTGAGTTTACTAATGTCTGCGAGCCGCTACGTAGCGAGCGACTTTAGATCCAATCCTACGAGTCATCAGAATCAATCGGTCTGTGGCGTGTGACCAGCGTGATCCACCGGCTGGGCATGCTCCTCGGCCGGGTGCGGATCGTAGCTGGGACCTGGGCCCTCGACGATCGAGCAGCCTGCCGCCGGGTGACTCCGCCCCATAGCGTCAGAGCGCAGCAGGCGACCCCCAGCACGAGCCGCCCACCCCACGGCAGCGAGCCCCGGACAGCACCGTAGGCCGCGGCTGCGAGTACCGGCGAGCAGACGATGAGGAGAAGCAGCGTCGCCACCATCTGGATGATGGAGGCCACAATAGCCGTTCCCGAGGTCCGCGAGCGCATGGGACTGTCTCCGGGCGCGAGCGTCTCGTAGGGCAGCAGGACATTGGTGAGGCAGGACAGGCCAGTGCGCAGCCGAGGAGAAACCAGACGGGCGCCGGTCACGGCAGGCAGCGCACCCAGTAGCCGAGTCCACAGGCTCATGAGCACCTCGACGGCGAGCAGAGCGGGAACCTGCCACAGAGCCGCTCCGACAACCCGCCCCAGACGGTCGTGTGCTCCACTGATGCCGGAGCTGATGTGGCTCCACAGGGCGGTGGAGTCCAGGCCGAGGTCGTCATGGATCACGCAGCCCGCGAGACATCGCCAATGCCGGTGCCATGCACAGCAGGACCACCGGTGCGTGTCGAGGCGAGGGCCAGCCCCAAAGCCGTTGACCGTTGACAGCGAGAGACAGATCGGCTGGGCTCATGGCGGGGACCGCGGTGAGAACGATCGGAATGAGCAGGACGGACAGGAGCTGGACCAGGTACCTGGGGTCCGTGCGCCAGTAGCGCAGACAGCGAGCGGCCACCGCCGCCGCGGGCTGCGGCAGCAGAAAGTCGAGCCGGCGGCTCCGCGGGAGGACGTCGGATGAGCTGCACCCGCGCACCGAGGCGCTCACTGCCACCGCGTGAGGCGTAGGCACGCGTCCGTGTACTGACGTCCCGGAAGGTCATCACCTTGCCCACGATGCGCTGCCACAGGGCAGCAGGGCCTGAGGGAGGATCCAGGCGCCGATCGCCAGCGCCAGCACTCGCAAGCACCGAACCGGTGGCCAGGGAGCCTAGGGCGGCGAGGCCCAGCCGAGGAGACAGCCCCAGTGCCTGCGCGACGGTTCGAAGGTGCTGAAGGAAGCCTGCGATGTCGTCCCCGATGAGCCTGGGAGACCAGGTTCGGCAGCTGGGTGGCCGCCAGGAAGGCGATGAAGGCGATGATCGCCGTCGTCTCGCGTCCTCTGCGGGAGGAGATTCCAGCAGCTGTCACTCACGATCCGGAGAGGATGACACGGGTGGCCAGGGCCGCCGGGCGCACAGCAAGGCCAGGATTGCCGAGGACCTGCCCGCCACCAGCAGGTGAGGGCCGGAACCAGACAGACAGCGGCTGTCAGGCGGCCGGGGATGCCAAGGGCGCCCGGCGTAGCCCGACGGCCAGCCCTCGCGACGGAGGCGGTCAGGCAGCCATACCCGCTCGAGGGATCAAGGTGTGAGTCGATCCGGTGACGACAGCGAGACCGCAGCCCAACCTGCCACCAACAGCGCCAGGGCTCCGTGAGCAGAGCGGTGACCTGTGGATCCGCCTCGGGCCCAGGCCCGGCGGCGCCGGCCCATCCCGCCGAGCGCCCCCAGCCCGTAAAGGGCCCCGATTACGGTGCCGACGATGGCCCAGGTGTTCTTGGTCGGGGCGTTGGGGTCAGGCGCCACTTCAGCTTGACGAGAGTCCAACCATGACGGCCTCCGTTTCGCACCTGGGCTCCCCAGCTCGGTGAAGCGCTGCTCGAGATCCACCCGCGGCGACCTGCTCAGTCGTCTGCGGCGACAACGGCCGGCATTGTGATGGCAGCGTGGTCGCACGAAAGCTGCACAGTGGCCGCTGGCGTGACTGGAGATGAGCCACGGTGCCGCCGGCGCGCGCGAGTCCCGCAGGGATCGTACCTGGATCGTCTGGGCCGAGATCAGATCGACAGCCTCGAAGGGCTCGTCAGGACCAGGATGGACGGCGGTGCAGGCGCGGGCCAGGTGGATCTTCTTACGCATACCCGCCGAGTGGTCGGCCACCAGAATAGTCGGCCTCCGGCCCCAGCACGCGAGCCAGCTCGGTCGCCCGGGGGCATGACCACGTCGCGCGAGCCCGCACGAGGAGTCCGGAATGGGTGACGGCTCAAGACCGTTCAAAGCGGTCGAAGGTTCGCAGCCATCAGGCGGGAACTCCTAGGAGGGCCTTGGCCCGCCGAGGCCGGCACACGTCGACACCGTGGACCAGCGCCTGTCCGGCATCAGGACGCAGCAGCAGTGGCCATCGACAGGCTGGTCGTCTTGCCGGCACCGTTGGGGCCGACGGTGCCGTAAAGCTGGGGCAGGGATGTCGGACTGGGGCGATCCGCGACCTTGCGGTCGAAGGTCTTAACCAGCCCACCATCTGGAGTGCCGGCACGGAGCCGGAGCCGGGCGCTGGCCCAGCCAGGGGCAGCGGCCACGCCGGGGCCCGTCAGGCTGATTCGCCGCAGATGTAAGCAGACGTGCTTCTGCTGTAAGCGCTTACTTCTTTCGGCCTCCACCGGCAGGAGGATCGAGGGGCCCGACCTACTCATCACCCCTCCTTGAGCGTATCGGTAACAGCCTGCGGACGCACGCCTTGCAGGTCGAGGCTGATGGAGCCAGGGACGCGTACGCGATTCCGGTCGCTGCTACACCTCAGCGGGTGGCAACGGACCGGAATCAGGATGTAGAGACGTGGCCCCACGTATCACTCAGCGACCAGCCTTCTTCAGCGAGCCGACGGTGACCTTGACACATAGCCGGCGGGGATCTGGATCCTCCTCACCGGTACGGGGTTACGGCCGGTGCGTGCGGCGCTCGACGCCTCGATGCATAGGGGCCGGTGATCTTCGGCCTCACCCTTAGCGACATTCTCAACGAGGACATCCTGGAAGGCTCCCAGGAGGCGTCGGCGTCGGTCTTGGTCGAGCCGGCCTTCCGGCGATGGCGGCGATGAGCTCCAGTGCGGTTGACGGACATGTCTTCCCTCTCGATCGTGGACGGACGCCTTGTGTGGTGCCACTTCTGGCAACGCTACGCATAAAACCGCGGGTTTTGTCAGGTCAGACCGGAGTGTCGCGCTGGATAGCGGTAACAATTCGCATTTGCACCCAGCAGTCACACCTATCACACACGAACAGGTCGCGGAACGACGCCGTTTCTGCCTCAGCCCTTCAGACGCGCCCGGGCGCGTTCGCGAACCACGCGACGTGATAGTGGTCCGGATGGGTGATCGCGGTGCCGGTGACGACGGCGAAGGCTCCGTGCTCCATAGCGGCTGCAGCCTGCGCGAGTATGAACCCTGCCCCTCGACGACGAGCGGGATCTCCGCGGTGCCGACGACCTCGTCGACGAGGCTCAAGATCGGGCCGTCGGTCTTGGGACGCTCCCCAGTGTAGCCAGCCAAATTAGTCGCGGATGTCGACCCCGGCATCCTGGGCGCTGGCGTACATCAGGGACCCGCAGTCGGCCATGATGAGGACCTCAGGGCGAGCCTGCGGAGAACCCTCGACGGTCTGGGCGAGCTCAGCCCGTCGGGACAGGGACGGCGAGTGCCATCCAGGGCCTGATCTGGCTGCCGGTGGCGGCCACGGCAATGGCATGGGTGAGGTGGGGTGATGAGACGCCGTCGTGGCCCGTCCTTCCTGAGACCGATGACGGGTACGTCGGTGCTGGCAGATGAGGGCCAAGATCCGCCGACCCTGAGCACCGGATGCGACGGCACCGCCGGCGACACAGGCCCTGCCACTCGTCCATGGTGATCCCGCATCCAGCTCACCCAGATAGGCCTGGGCGGAGCGATGGAGCCCCCCTCAAGCGCTCTCAGGACGGGATGGAGGCCGGCGGAGGCGGCCTGCGCATCCGATTGACGACTGTGATGATGACTGCTCGGTCATAGGTATGTCCTGTCTGATGGTGCCGAAGCCGATGGCTACGGGCGGTGGTTGTCGTTGTTGCGGCCAGGGGCGAGGGCGCCGCGAGCCGCACCGATGATCGGCGCGGTGGTTCCCAAGGTGGCAGGAATGATCTTGATGGGGGCCAGGGGTCGATGATCTCTGCGGCGAGGTCCTCGCAGAGCTCCCACCACAGGTCGCCCGCTCAGGCCCAGAACCGCCGAGACGACGACGACGTCGGGGTCGATGACGGTCACCAGGCCTCTCAGCGCCCGTGCCAGGGCACCGCTGGTCGCGGGTAGACCTCCTGAGCGATGACGTCCCCGCATCGGCGCGCCTCTCCACCCCCTCTCGCGGGCGTCGGGCACCTCAGGATCTCCCCCTTGGCCAGGTAGCGGCGGTGGATCTGCGGACCAGCGGCAATGGCCTCAGGTGCCCTGCCACCACCGCAGGTGCAGGGGCTCGCCCTGCACCGGGCATGGCACGTGAGGCGATCTCGCCGGCCACGTGGTGGGCGCCCCCTGCGGGTTCGTCCCTCGATGACAGGGGCGCCGCCGACCAGTGCCCGGCCACCATGGGACGACCTCGGCCCCGGTGCCGGCGCCCGGGCCAAGGCCTCACCGGAGGCGCAGGGCATCGACGTCGTTCTCGACATGGACGAGCACGCCCAACCCCCTGCAGCGGCAAGTCGCTCCCGCACACCGGCGGCGACCTGCGTGCCAGCGGCCCAGACGGTGATGGCATCGGTGGCGGACAGGATCGTCCCGCTCTCCCACGTCAACGACACCGGCGGTCCGGCGCCAACCGCAATGATCGGCGGCCCGACCAGGATCCTGGTGAGGTCCCTGTCGTGGCGACTTTCTGCGCAAACGCTGATGGCATCGAGGCAGCGTCAGGGCCGTCGTGGGCAGGGGTTGGACAGAGGACACCGGACCTTGCAGGGCGCCATTGACGTCCTGGGCGGCAGCCATCTTGGTGCCGCCAAGATCAGACCGACGACGAGCAGGGGCCTGTCGGACGGTGACGGGATATTGGTGGCGGATGGGGACATCCTGGGTCATGACGCTCTCCGAGAGGCTTGTCGGCACGGGCGCCGGTCGAGAGACGGAATGGGTTGAGTTGAGACGGCGGCGGCTCAGGACCAGCCGGAACAAGGAGTGTGGGCGCACAGTCCGCCGACGCCAATGACGGCCGCGCCCCACCCCTCGTCATCGGGCGGTCGGACACGCAGCCGCCAGGGGTCAGATGAGACCCTGCGCCTTGACGATCTCAGGACCGCGTCGTCGGTCCTCGCCTGAGCGCCTGGACCGGGAAGTGCATCTCGTTCGTGGCGATGATCCCCAATCGCCTCCATCATGATCTTGAGCACCAATGCCCGATGGCGTCGGCCGAGCGCCCTAGAACGAAGACGATCTCGAAGCCGGCGCAGACCTCATCCTGAAGGCGGGACGGACTCATCCCACTTACCCTCGCGGGGGCCTTCCACATCTCGGTGTAACGGACCCGGGTCCACGTTGCCATGGCCGGGACGAGACCATCAGCGCCGAGCAGGAGCATGCCGTCGACGACGCACTCATGGCCGGTCAGGAGGCCAGCGTGGCCGGCGGCCTCGTTGGCCGCAACCAGCCGGCGGAAAGGCGACGTCATTGCCTGAGGTCCTTGACGCCGGCGTGCGCCCTCGCTTGCCCAGCTCGACGAGGTCGCAGCCGGGCGGCGCCACCAAGACGCGCGCGACGTCGTGAGGCGAGACGGGCACGTCCACGGCCTTCGCGATAGCGGAAGATGCTCGCGAGTCTCGTCGGCGTCGTTGAGCGCGTAGAGGGCATGTCGCGACGATCGCGCGCACCGAGCGGACGGCGCGGCAGCGAGCCTGCTCGATTGACACGGTGGGCCGTGGTGCCAGTAGCTCCGGCGAGCGCTGGCACCCGGCCCGCAGCCTTCTCTGACGACGCGTTCAGCGGCGGCGTCGCGCTGGAAAGTCGGTGGTGAGGCGACCTCTCCGGAGGACCCCCAGAGCGAACAGACTATCGACGCCCCCGACGATGGGTGCTCAACAACCTTGTCAGGCTGTCGGGGTCTACCTCGCCCTCGGCGGTGAAAAGGGTGACGACCGGCGGGATGACGCCAGTGGAAACGGTTTATCCATGTGGTGTCTCTCTTCATTGAAAGGTTATCGGACGTCTGACATCTGACGTTCAGTAGTATTATTTGCAGATCTTCGTTCTCAACGCCACCCCGGTGCGGCGATCGCTCGATCACTCGCGTCGCGAGCGCCGGGGCGGCTGCGAGCGAGACTGGGGACAGGCCTGCTACGGAGGGCTGCTGACCGAGCCTCGAGGTCACTCCCGAGATGTGCTTCTGGGATGACCATAAGAAAACGACCGACGGGACGATCACGATCACGGAAGCAGCCATCATGGCTCCCCCGGTCGAGAACCTCCGACCCCTGGAGAGGTAGAGGCCGACTGGGACGGGCATCCTGTCCGACTCGGTGATGAACAGGAGCGCATAAAGAACTCGTTGAACGTATTGATGAAAAGTATGAGACAGCGGTGGCCACGATCCCGGAAGGACAATGGGCTGAGATCTGCCCAGAACTTTACCTGAAACGGTTCGCTCCCATCAGCGGCCGCTTCCTCCACCGATAGGAACCGTCTGGAAGAAACCGATGAGCATCCAGATCGCATACGGGATCGAGAACGAGATAGGCAAACGACAATCAGCCCGATGTAACTGTTCATGAGCCCAAAAGCTTGCTGGTGATGGTATGCGGGATGGCCAGCAGGATCGGCGGGAACATGCAGGTGCCGATGAGGATCTTGGTCAGCTGCTTCCCGACCCGCGGGAAGAATCGCACGATCCCGTAGGCACCGAGCATTGACACCAAGACCGTGATGACTGTCGAGCATCCCGCTATCAGTAGCGAGTTCTTCAGATTCGTCAGGAACCCGATCTCCTCGATCACCTTGCGGTGAGTGCTCGAGGCGTCGGTGAGGTCGAGAACAGCTGCAGCGGGTTCTGCGCAGAGCTCGTGAGAGGTCTTGAATGATGAGGAGATGACCCACACGAGCGGGAACACCGCAACGAAGGCGGCAACGACGAGAATGAGATACACACAGGCTGTCCCCCAAGGACTACGACCAGCACGTCGCATGATTCAGCCCCTTTCCTTATCCCAGCGGTTGGAGCATCCTGCAGGCACTCGAAGGCCAGAGCCAGCAGGAAGATGAGCAGCAGGATCGTCACCGTGGAGGCGACACCCGAGCTGACGCAGGTTCCAGCCCTCCTGATGAGCGAAGATCCGGCGTCGTCGTCCTCTCCCAGGCCTCCGCCCGTCAGAAGAAGAGCATGTCAAGTTGTTGAGACCCAGATGGTGCGCAGGATGACCAGCAGCCCAATGGCCTCGCGAATATGGGTGAGCGTGATGAACCTGAACCTCTGCCACCCGGAGGCGCCATCCACCATGGCCGCCTCGTACTGCTCCTGCGGGATGGTCTTGAGGGCCGAGAGGATGTTCACCCTATGAACATCAGCGCGCCGAACCAGATGTTGATGAGGGCGCGACCCAGAGGGGTTGTCTCAGATTGCCCAGCAATGCCATGTTCTTGTCAGTCAGGCCGGAGACGTCAGCAGGTTGGGGAGGAACCCGTAGACGTCATTGAGGATCCATTTCCAGGAGAACGCGGTGATGATCGCCGGGAACGCCCAGGGGACGATGAGGGCGTGCGGAACAGCCCCGACCCCCGAGGAACCCGGTCCAACGCAAGCGCCAGAACCATCCCCACCGCAGGCTGGCCGATGATCGACGCTGCGGTCACTGATCGACACCCCGAAGGCGTTCAGAAGCTGGAGGACCCGAGGGAGGTCGGTGTGGTTGGAGATCCACCACATGGTGGTTGGTGCGTGGAGATTCTTGTCTGTGAATGAGTACCAGATGCTTGCGAAAAGCCGGGTATATCAGGAGGCAAGAACAACGATCATTGATGGTGCCACGAAGCAGACACCGGTCCAGTTCATTCGTTTGATGCGTGTCATGAGTTCACCTTTCGGACTGGGCGGCGGGGGCGCTGTGACGCCCCTACCGCCACCCGAGATCACTTGATGCTGGCTCCTGCGGCCATGAACGCCTCGTTGAGCTTCTTCTCGCGGTCCTTGGCAGCGGTCTCCGGATCGGTTCCGTCGATGATGATCAGGTGGTACATCTTCTCGATCAGTCCTGGCTGGTGAGCACTCCTGCTTGGACCAGCGGCCTTCTCCATACCGATAGCGCTGCCGACGCGACCTGGTCCTGGATCACCTTGCCAGTCGAGTCAGAGTACTTCTTGATGTGGTCTCGTTGCTCGCGTAGCTCGACTCCTGCGAGATGTCGTTGAGGGTCGGCGGCATGCCGCCCGGGGACCAGTGGAGGAACTCGATGTGCTTGTCCTTGGTGAACAGGAACTCCAGGAAGGCCTTGGCCTCTCGCTTGACCTCGAGGCCTCCCACCACCAGAGGCACATTGGACACCTCAGGCCGGGTAGTTCACCGGATCGGAGGCCTTCATCCTGGGAAGCGGCGCAGCGACGTGGAGTCGACCAGGTCAGGGCGGTTTGGTGGCTACTCCGGAGATGTGGAATCCGGGTTGAAGTCGAGCGGTCTTGCCCTGATGAAGAGCGTCGCCTGATCGAGGACCGCATGGTCAGGGAGCCCTCCGGGGAGACCGACTTGTACAGGTCCGGTCAGTACTTGATTCCGCTCAGCGCGGCCTCGGAGGTGAGTTGGCCGTCCGTCGTCCTTGAGCAGTCTCTGGCCCGGCGGAACAGACGTAGAGTGAGGTGGGCCCCAGCATGTCCCCCGTCCCCAGGGGCACAGACAGGCCGTAGGGCTGTCGGACTTTCCGATCTGCCTTGGCCGCCTTGGCCAGCTCCTCCCAGGTCTTCGGGACCGACAGCCCCTTGGAGCTCAGCACGTCCTTGCGGTACCACATCACCTGGGGCGTGGGAGTAGATGGGCACGGGTGGGACTTTCCATCCGACTGCCCCTCGGCCATGTGCCGGCAGGGAACCGGTCCCGGCCGATGGGTCGATAGACCTTGTCCAGCGGCACCCAGGGCCTCGGGTTGATCATCTCCACGACGTTGTTGGGCAGTGCGTGGAGATGTCGGCACCTGACCTGAGGTCGAGTCCGGTGGTCACGCTCGTGTTGAACTCGGACCAGGAGACTTTATCGATCTTGACGGTGACGTCAGGTTCGTGGCGTGGAACTCTCGGCCATCTTCTCTTCATCAGTCGCACGAGGGCCCCTGGGTGAGGACGGCCACATGGTGACGGTGCCGCGCCTTCGGTCCCTCGTCGTCGGAGGTCACTTGCCGCCGCAGGCAGCCAGCGCCGTCGCACGCCGATGCCTCCAGGACCATGAAGCCGCGACGGCTGAGGTGCGAGGCCGAGTGAGACAGGACTGAGGTGGGGGAGTCATGACGGTTCTCCTTTGAACGGGAAATGACGGTTGGGTGGTGAAGTGAGGTGTGGCTGACGGGTGATTCATCGTCATGAGGTGAGGGACTGCTCCTCTGCCTGACGTGGATCGACGGTCTCGACTACGTCCGAGAACCAGCTCAGGGGCAGTCGGGAGAATAGAGGCCCTGGCACTCGTTCTCCCAGAGGATCCCGATCCTGCCGTCAGGTAGGACGCACATGCACTGGTAGACGGTGGTGACCGGGGTTGAGGGTCCGCAGTGCTTCCACGTGCGCCCACCGTCGAGGCTGGGTCGAATGACGCCGCAGCCTCGAAACGAGGAGCATGAGCGAGCGTTGGCGAAGACAATGCGGTCCTCCCCCTCGGTTGAGGGCAGACTGATCGCATTGGGCTGGCACCAGATCTCGGGAAGCTCCTCATCAGAAACGGATCGAGCCCCAGGTCTGTCCCCGCGTCGTGGGACTCGCTGACGGCAACGCGCCCACGAGGTGCTGGTTGCGCATGAACAGCAGAGTACGCCGTCTCGTCGTTCCACCACTGCGGCCTCGTGCGGTGACCAGGTCTCATCAACGAATGTCTGCGGGTCGAGGCTCCCCCTCAGGGGTCTGCCGTCCTTCATTGGGGCTGCGGCCGAGCTGCCAGGTCTCGCCATGGTCGTCGGGTGAGGCGACCGTTGCGCACATCGCCAGCCAGTTCTGATCGTTGTTGAGTAGAGAACGACAGGGCGTCCGGCGTGAGGGCCGTTCCTCAGGGCGATGCCATTGCCCGGGCAGGTGCCAGGAACCTCATCACGGCTGTTTCAGCTGGGGTTGAGGTCCGCGAGCTTGCTCCACGTGACGCCGTCGTCGTCGGGTGAGCGATCTGCAGGTAGCTGGTGGGGATGGCCAGGAGGCTCTCAGCGGGTCCGCCCAGGGGCCAGCTCGATGTTGCCCGCCGGGTTGCCGTCACGAGCACCGTGCCGTCATCCATCACCCGGAACTCGGTGTCCTGACCCTCGATCGTCGTGACCGCGCCGTCCGGGTCGACGACGTAGCGTGCGTCGTCGAGGTCCCTCAGCAGCCGCCTTCCCTGCTCATCGAATCCTGTGGACGCCCAGCGGTTGGGCTGCCCTATCCCGCCGGGAAGTGGTCGATGAGGACATGGACCCGCCCGGTGTGCGGATCCTGGACCATGCAGGGAGTCGATGACCGATGAGGGCGTCCTCTCCGATTCCCGGGCAGTCAATGACGGTGCTCGCCGGCTCCCAGCTCCGTCCTGCGTCGAGGGACCGGCGCACGACGAGATTGATGTCGTTGGGAGAGTCATTGGCGTTGGAGACGCTGGTCGGCACCGGCCAGGACGGTGCCGGAGGTCAGTGTGAGGAGGAGGGATCCGGTAGGAGGCCGATCCCGCAGTAGCCGCGGTCGAACAGCGCGTCGGTCTCAATCGGCTCGACCTCGTACAAACGCTTGATCTGCGGTCACTGAGCGCGTAGTCGTAGAGACCCGCTCGCTGACCTCTCCGGACAGACGCACTCCTCGCAGTCCTGGCCGACGACGATCTCATCAGGTCCCTCAACGTCTCAAGAAAGAACTCGCCGGGAGCGTGCGTCTCACGGAAGCCGTCGACGTGAGGGTCGACCGAGCGTGCCCCACAGCGACCACGACCTCGTGCCAGCCTCCATCCCGGGTCCCTGCAGCCGTGACCTCGCGGCGCTCCCGACGTGGTCACGCCCGTGTAAGCGATCCCCTCCGGCCCCACCGTGACGGCGAGCTGCTCACGCCCAAGTCCACCAGCGGCGAGGGAGGGCGCCTTGCTGCATCCGCCCCCGAGCCCGGGGCGCAGCCAGAACGAGCCGTGCCGAGCGTCGGCGAAGCGGGCGACGTCGTGAGGACTCAAAGCAGTTCGCAGCGACCTCGACCAGTGGCTCGGCTCGTCTCGACAGGGGCGAGGGACCTCACGCGACGTCAGCACCCGGGGTACTGCGTGAAGAGCCACGACCTCAGGGCTGTCCCCCTGCCCCACGATCGGCCTGCGTCAGCCCAGGAAGGTCCGAGGGAAGGCCGTGGTGGTACCGCAGAAGACCTGGTAGCCGTCGAGGTAGAGACGGGTACCGGTGGGGCTGACGGTGACGACGGCGCTGTGCCAGCGCCCGTCGTCGAGCGAGCGCATCCTCGGCCTCCAGCTTGTTCCACTTGTCGGGAACCGTCGCCTCGTAGACGAGCGACGATCCGGCGATGCGCAGGTCGAGACCGGCCCCGTCAGCTCCTCGTAGCGCAGAGAGGTTGCCGTCGGACCTCGACCGGAACTCACAGGAGATCGCTTCCTGTTTCAGCCTCGAGAGTTTCTTTGTCGAGCCGCAGTGCGGTGCATACTGACCCGATCACTTGTCACCTATTTCTCAAAAAGGGCGCAGGGAGTCCCTGTCAATCGTTGCTTGGATCGCAATTCATGGAAATCCGCGCTCAGTATCGCGAGCTGGACTCATCAAGAATGCGTCTGATCGCAGAGCACTTCACCTCAGCGGTTCAAGTACGCCTCGAAACTCTCATCGCCCTCATGGTTCTCAGCAATGAGACAGCACTGGAGGGTCGCACGCAGCGCCACGTCTGACGCAGACCCTGGTTTCTCCCCAGGTGGTCAGAGGCAGATCAAGGACGGGCCCGACCCTCGCGCGACGGACCGGCGACGTGCAGTCGTGGTCACACGCCATGGCGCTGCGACATACGCAGACCCCTCCTCCACAATCAAGCACCTTTGTTGGCAGCCATATGTGCCGCAATCAGATCCTCACCGAACTGATGAAAGTAATCTGCACGACATGTGACGAGAGTCAATGTTCATGCACTCAGATTCACGAGATTGACGGATGGTTTCTCACAATCACCAATCCGTCGCCTCCACTCCGACATCGGCGATATCGGGGAACGAGACGGTCTCCTCAGCAGGGCTGATAGACGGATGAGGGGCGGACCCGCGTGGGTCCGCCCCTCTGAGGACCGGTGCTACCGGCCACAGCCGGGATCGTCAGCTCAGGGCGTCGAGCAGCGAGGGCACCGCCGCCAGGAGTACGGGTGTACTCCTCCTGAGGGGTTGCTGAAGATCTCCTCGGTGGTGTTGATCTCGGGATCTTACCGAAGTACATGACGGCGATCCGGTCCGAGACGTAGCGCACCGTGTTGATGTCGTGGCTGATGAACACGAGCCCCAGCCCCCAGGGACGCCCTGAGGTCCTGGAGCAGGTTGAGCACCTGAGCACGCACGGAGACATCCAGGGCGGAGGTGGGCTCATCGGCCACGATGATGTCGGGGTCCAGAGCGAGCGCTCGGGCGATCGCGACACGCTGACGCCTGACCGCGGAGATCTGCCTGGGCAGCACGTTGAGAGCGCTGGGGGCAGACCCACGAGGTGGAGCAGGTCACGCACGCGCCTCCGCGCTCCTGGGTGAGCTGATTCCGTGAACGTTGAGCGGGTCGATAAGCGTGTCATGCACGATCATGCGCGGGTTGAGAGCCGTCGCGGGGTCCTGGAAGACCACCGAGGATACTGCGCCCAAGCTCGCGTCGGTCTGAGGCGGAGCGCCCCAGCGGGCGCCTCGTGAAGATGAGCTCACCGGAGGTCACCGGCTGCAGCCCCACCATGACCCTGGCGGTGGTGGACTTGCCGTAGCCCGACTCCCCCACCAGCCCCAGCGTCTCCCCGCGCTTGACGGACAGCGAGACGTTGTTGACCGCATGGACCGTGTCCGGATTGAACAGGCCACCGGTGCGGGACTTGTGGATGACGTTGACCTCCTTGAGCTCGACGACCGGCTGGTCCTCGCTCCATGAGGTCGATGCAGAGGTGTTGGACGGCATCAGTGCTCCTCCTTCGCGAGCAGAGCCTCGAGCTCAGGCGTGATGGCGTAGCTGTGTTCGGTGGTGCCGGGTACGGGCTTGAGCACAGGACGCGTGTCCAGGCCGACCGTTGGGTGGGCCGAGCGGGGCGCGAGCGGTCGCCCTTGACGAACTCTGCTGGGCGAGGGGACCCACCACGAACCTGGTGGAGCCGCTTGGAGCCCGCCTCGATGGAGAGCACCGCACCCAGGAGCCCACGGGTGTACTCGTGAACGGGGTTGGACAGCGAGCTCGCTGGTGGGCGCCTGCTCGACCACCTGGCCCGCATACATGACGGTGATGCGGTGAGCCAGCTTGGCCACCAGCGCCAGGTCGTGCGAGACGAAGACCATCGCGAAGCCGAGCTTCTCACGCAGCTCGTTGAGCAGGTCAATGACCTGCTTCTGGACGGTCACGTCCAAGGCCGTCGTCGGCTCATCGGCTAGGACCAGTGAGGGGTCACGAGTCAGTGCCATGGCGATGAGGACTCGCTGACGCTGTCCGCCGGAAGCTCATGCGGGTAGCTGCGCAGCGTGCGCTTGGGTCGAGCCCCACAAGCTCCAGAAGATCCTCCGCACTGCGAGTACCACCGCGGGAGGTCAGCTGCGACATCTGGGTACGGATGAGCATCGAGGGGTTCAGCGAGGACAGGGCGTCCTGGTAGACCATGCTCATCTCTCGTGGCCACGCAGGGCGTTGTGCTCAGTGGGTGTCATCTTGAGGATGTTGCGGCCCTCTGAACAGGGATCTCACCGGAGAGCCGCGCCGAGGGCGGCAGCAGCCCCATGACGAGCCATCGAGGCTGATGGACTTACCGCAGCCGGACTCCCCCACCAGCCCCATGGTCTCACCGGGGCGCACGGAGAAGGAGACGCCATCGACGATGTTGACCTCACCGTGCTGCTCGGGGAAGGCGATCGAGGTTCTTGACCTCCAGGACTGGGTCCTCCCCGGGTCCCTCGTAGACGAGGCGGTCACGACGGGCGAGCTCAGCGACCCGCAGGGAGCTGAGCCCTGTCGGCCAGGGAACATCCTCAGCCGCCGGAGCAACGACACCGGTCAGCGAGCTCACGTTCGTGGCCCCGTCCTCCCTTGACGGCGGCGGAGTTGGCGGTCACTGCGTCAGCAGCATCATCCCAGGCGTCCAGAGTCTCCTGAGCCTCCATGGCCTCTTCATCAGCCTGAACATCGGGCTTGGCCTTGATTCGCGGCGAGGCCATGGCATCAGTCAGCCCCTCGGACAGGACGTTGAGGCACAGGGTGGTGATGAGGATGAGCAGGCCCGGGAAGAAGGTCGGCCACCAGTGGCCCGACAGGAGCAGCTCCTTACCCTCGAAAGCATGTTTCCCCAGGTCAGGGGTGTTGACGGACTTGATGCCCGCACCGATGAAGGACAACGAGGCCTCGAAGACGATCGCATCAGCCACCAGGACGGTCGCGAAGACCATGATCGGGGCGATGCAGTTGCGGGCCACGTGCTTGAGAAGGATCCACGGCACCGGCGCCCCCATCACCTTGGAGGCGGCGACGTAGTCCTCTCCGAACTGGGAGATGATGTTGCGCGCACCACACGGGTGAGCTGGGGGATGTAGAGAACAGCGATGGAGATGATGATGACCGCAGCATCGGCAGCGGGTCGACATCGCCGAGACGAGTACAGCAGCCAGAGCAATACCGGGGAAGGACATGACGACGTCGAGCACGCGCATGAGGGTCTCAGCGATCCACTTGCGCGACGTGGCGGCCACGGCACCCAGGGACTGAGGCCACTAGGAGCGCAAGGCCGGTGGCGGTCAGACCCACAACCAGTGAGACCCTGGCGCCGTAGACGGCACGGGAGAAGATGTCGCGGCCGGTGCCGTCGGTGCCGAACAGGTGCGACATTGAGGGGCCACCACGGGATCACTCGAGGTGACCTCACCGACGCCCTCGATGTACGAGGTCGTCTTGGCCTCCGCCAGACCGGTGGCACCGGGCGAGTACGGGGCGACGACGGGCGCCAGGATGGCGATCAGGGCACAAGGCAGAGCACGACGATGGCGATCTTCGAGCCGAGGGCACGCCTTCCAGCCCCTGGAAGCGCAGCCCGGGCCGCGAGGCCTTATCGAGTGTGGAACGGTGCAGCATCAGATGCTCCTGATTCGTGGGTTGACGAGGACGTGGGAGCATGTCAACAACGATGTTGATGAGGATGAAGGCCAGCGCCACCGTGATGGACACTCCCTGGACGATATTGACGTCGTTACGGGTGATGCCCTGGAAGATGAGCTGTCCCCATCCCCTTGATGTTGAAGATCATCTCGATGACGACGGCGCCTCCCATGGCGTAGCCGATGCGCAGTCCCAGAACGGTCAACGGGGTGATGAGCGCGTTGCGCAACACGTTGCGGGCCACGACGATGTTCTTGGGGATACCACCACCGATGGCGGTACGCACGTAGTCGCGGTCGAGCTCCTCGACCATGGCGGTGCGGACCACGCGGTCAGTGATCCAGCGTTGGGCACCGCGATCGCCAGTGCCGGCAGAAAGATCTGATTGAGATATGTTCCGGGATCCTCACTGAACGGCACCCACTCGGACACCAGCGCGGGGAAGGCACCCGTTCCACCCGGGATGTCGGAGAACCACTGGATGAGCAGCAGGGCGAGCCAGAAGGACGGCGTGGCCAGGCAGGCGATGGAGATGACGCGGATGACCTGGTCCTGCCACTTGTCGCGGTACAGAGCAGCGATGATGCCCAGGATCGTGGCGAAGATGACGGCCACGAAGATTCCAATGAAGGTCAGCTGGAGCGTGATCGGGAAGGCCCCGGCCACCATGTCGGAGATCTTGACTCCGGTGAAGGAGGTGCCGAGGTCGCCGTGGGCCAGGCCCAGGAGATAATCCCAGAACCGCTTGAGAAGGGGATCGTTGAGGTGGTGGGCGACTCGGTACTGCTCGAGGGCGTCTGCCGTTGCCGACTCGCCCAGCGCCAGGCGCGCCGGGTCTGCCGAGGAGAACGACATGACGATGAAGACGAGCAGCGTCACGCCCAGCACCATGACCGGCAGCGCGACCGGGCGCCGTCGATCAGGCGGATGAGGTTGGACACTGAGATGCTCCTTTGCGTTGGCGTCCTGCCGCCTGAGAGGGCGGCTGGGTGGTTCGGCGGCTGGAAGGCCAGCCGTCACCCCAATTGTCTGATGTCTGACGTCAGATAGCAAGTCGCGTTGCTTCTGCGCCTTTGAAGCGCTGCGGCCTGACAACGGCTCGGGCGGCACGACTCACCAGAACTGGCTCGCCGCACCGCCCTCACACAGACCTCAGGACTTGGATGACCCCGTCCCCACGAAGGACAGACCAGTCAGCGAGATCGGCTTGAAGTTCTCCAACGTCGACGAGGTTGTAGGCCGTCGGAGCCTTGCGGTGGAAGAGCGGGTACAGCGGAACATCCTCGGAGATCTTGTCGAAGGCCTCCTGCCACTTGGCGATCTGCTTGTCACCCTCCAGCTTGACCGCCTCGTCGAGCAGCGCCTGAATCGCCTTCTGCCCTCCGATCCCTTCCAGTGCATGCGGGCGTCAGTCCACACGTCACCCCCGTACCACCAGCGCATGAGCAGGTCCGCGTCATCGCCGAAGACTGAGGATCCCCGGGCGCGATAACGACATCCCACGCCTTCGCCCCATCCGCGGACTCAATGAAGCTGTAGGTGTCGGCGGACTTCTTCTCGTCATACTTGACCGTCACGCCCAGGGCCTCGAGGTTCTCGCGAATAACGGGCCGCACCGCGGAGAACCAGCCATGGTCCGTGCACAGGAGGTTGATGGTCGTGACACCGGCCTCCGCCAGGAGAGACTTGGCCTTGGCCGCATCCATGGAGTAGACCACCTTGGCCTTCTTGTAGGCGGGGTGCCCTCCTGGACGAAGCAGGTCGCCGGCGTCGCCAGCCCAGCCATGCTGGTGTCGCAGATCTTGGCGTAGTCAGCGCGTAGAGCACCGCCTGACGCGCCTTGACGTTGGAGAAGTGTGGTGTTGTTGAACATGGCGAAGAGCAGGCCGAAACCCTGCTGCGCCGCCACCTTGACCGGATCCTTCAGCGTCGAAGGGTTGGCCGCCGGACGGCATCGATGGCCTGTGCGGAGCCGGAGCTCACGGCATTGGTCGGGTCGTATCATCGGGCAGGACCTGCCAGGTCATGGACTTGGCCAACGCCGGGCGAGGACCGTTGTAGCTGTCGTTGCGCTCGAAGACGACCTTCTGACTGGCGGCGCCGTTGTCGGTCATCTTGTAGGGACCGCTCCCGGTGGGGTTCATGTCGAACCTTGGCGTCCGCCTCAACGACCGCCCTTGGGGACGATCTTGACAACGCTCAGACGCTCCGCGACCAGAGAGAAGGCGTACTTGAGCTGATGGTCACCGTGCTCGCATCCTTGGCCTCCACCTTGTCGATGAAGGGCAGGAACTGGGAGTACAACGACTTGTTGGCCGGGTCGAGCACACGCGTGAAGGAGAAGACGACGTCATCTGCAGTCACTGCCGAGCCGTCGGTGAACTTCGCGTCCTTACGCAGCGTCGCCCTCATAGGTGGTGTCGTCCCACCTTCTTGGGCATCTCGGCCGCCAGCGCCGCATAGACCTCTCGCGTGGCCGGGTGCAGCTCAGTGAGCCCCTCCAGAGTGTGCCAGTTGGCGGCGACCGTGAGCGCCGACGACGTCGTCATCGGATCGTAGCCATTGGTGCCCAGCTCGTCGGAAATACCTGCGGTGATAACACCATCCTTGTGGTGACCTCCTGGTCGGTGGCCGTGCCACTGCCTTCGCGCCGCCCGCAGTCTTGGCCTTTACCACCGCAGGCCGCCAGGGCTCGACAGCCAGGCCGGCAGCCATTCCGAGGGTGCCGGTCAGCCTGATGAAAGTCTCGGCGGCTAGGAGCCGGCCGGAGTCGTGATCGCCATTGATTCTCTCCTGAAGTCTGACGTCTTATGTCTGACGTTGGTAGGATGACTGTAGCAGAGATCGGGACGTCCAGACCACTCGCACCCCCTGCAGGTCAGGCCCTCGATCGTCACCGCCCACCCAAGGGGTGGAGCCGTTCAACGAGCGAGAGTCACATCGCAGTGAGCACAATGATTGACAGGGCGAGAACCGTGGCCGACACCGAGAAGAGCAGCACCGTGAGCACAGAAGCCAAGTCGAGCAGCAGCCGACGTTCCACCAAGAAACGAGATGAGCATCACACTCAATGCGGGTAAGACGGCGATCCCCCATAGCGCGTACTCCGCACTGGTCACGTCCCCCACCACTCAGGCCGGAGACCACGATGACCGCGATCAGGACTTCATCCTGAGAACCGGCCTTCAGACGGGTGATGCCTCTGCCGACCGAGTCGCAGCTGTGCACCGACCTGGGCGTGTCCCGCTCCTCCGTGCGCGAGGCCGTACGCACCCTGGTCGCCCTCGACATCGTCGAGGTCCGCCACGGACACGGCATGTTCGTCGGCAAGGTCTCCATGCGCCCCATGGTCGAGTCCCTCCTCTTCAGAGGCCTGCTCAACCCCGGAGACGACCACCGCGGACTACGCGACATCGTCGAGGTCCGCATCACCCTCGACAACGCCCCTGACCGAACCCGTCACCCAGGCCTGGAAGAACCGCCAGGACCCCGAGCTCGACACCCTCGTCGAGGAGATCGAGGAGATCGCCTCGAAGCGGGAGCTCTTCACCGACCAGGATCGCCGTTTCCCACATGCGCCTGCTCGAGCCCCTGGACAACCACCTCTTCCTGCACCTGACCGAGGCCTTCTGGGCCGTCCACACCTCACCGTCCCCTCCTGGACGGCCCCAGGTCCCGAGGACATGCTCAGCGCCGCGAAGGCGCATCGGACATGCTCCGGGCCGCCCGCGCCGGGGACGCCCAGGCCTACCGCCAGGCCACGGCCCAGCACTACGCCCCGCTCCTGGCAGGCCCTCACCTGAACCGACTGGTCATGGCCTCCTCAGTCAGGGCCGGGTAGGTTCCGGCCTGAGCCACGGCCTGCGATGTTGAGGCAGGGGTCCTCGGGGTGAAGCAGTCTGTCCATCCACAGATCGCGCGCCGCGGTGAGTCCTTGAGCCAGCCAACGAGCATTGACGAACTCCATGGCATGCGTCCCCCCGGGGTAGACGTGCAGCTCGGCGTCCCCGCCGTCGCGCCATATCTTGAGGCGAAGGGCAACGACCCTCATCACGGGAAGACCTCGGCCGATGCGACCGAGATGAACAGCGGCGGTAGGCCGCCCAACCATGTGGCGCGGGCGGGCGCCCTCATAAAGGGTGACCAGCTCAGTTCCGCGTCGCCGCCTCAGCGCCGCCTCCCAGGCGACGTCGTTGTAGGCCGCGGGCCAGGTGCCGTCGTCAGGATACTGGCGCGCCGAGACCGACCCCTGCCATCCCGGCAGCCCGCTGCGGTCGTCAGCATGGGATAGTCCAGCAGCCCGCCGAGCACGGCCGGCCCCTGCCGGTCACGCGCCATGAGCAATGTACCGGCGCTCAGACCACCACCCTGCACTCGGCCCGACGACGACCACACGCTCGGGGTCTGCGCCGAGGTACTCGGCGTGCTCGATCGCCCAGCACAGCGTGGCGTAGCAGATCCTCGACGCCGGCAGGAGCCGGACTCTCCGGGGCCAGACGGTACTCGGGGCTGATAATGACACCTCCCGTACCGACGCAACCATGGAACAACCGTCAACAGACCGTTAAAACGGCACCCCATGACGAGCCCTCCCCCGTGCAGCGACAGGGAACACAGGACCGCCGGTCCCCGGAGAGACCCTGAGAGAGCCGGACGGCCGCAGCAGGAAGCGTGGTCCCGTCCTCCGAACGACGTCGGCGTCCTCCAGGTCGACGTCAGGACACCGGACAAGGAACTCCCGCCTGACCTCATCAACGGGCGCGCGCCAGGTCAGAATGTTCTCCACCGTCATGGTGCGGAAGACACCGAGTGCCTCAATGCGCTCGATGAGCAGGGCAGCGGTACGCGCCGTCATAAGGAGGACGGGCGGGGAGCACCTCATGTATCGGGCATCCGCAACCGTGGCATCATGAGTCGTTATAGGAGCACACTTGCGTACATTCACTCATCAATCCCAACGGACCTCGCCACGGCCAGGTGCTGCTCCGGATGTTGCCCCGAGAAAAGAGCGACAGCCATGGCTGGGGTCTCAGAAATATGCGGATAGGCACGGGCCAGCATTCACCAGCGCACATGCACCGAAAGTCGGACAATGGGGTTATGCAGACGTCCCGCGGTGTCATGTCCGGCCTCACCACCACCCCTATGACTCAGTCCTCCACAGCGATCGCCGAGATCAAGAACTACATTCTTGCCAAGGGACTGCAGCCGGGTGATGCCTTGCCGACCGAGTCGCAGCTGTGCACCGACCTGGGCGTGTCCCGCTCCTCCGTGCGCGAGGCCGTACGCACCCTGGTCGCCCTCGACATCGTCGAGGTCCGCCACGGACACGGCATGTTCGTCGGCAAGGTCTCCATGCGCCCCATGGTCGAGTCCCTCCTCTTCAGGGGCCTGCTCAACCCCGGAGACGACCACCGCGGACTACGCGACATCGTCGAGGTCCGCATCACCCTCGACAACGCCCTGACCGAACCCGTCACCCAGGCCTGGAAGAACCGCCAGGACCCCGAGCTCGACCAGATCGTGGAGCAGATGGACCTGCGCGCTCAGAAAGGCGAGCTCTTCACCGACCAGGATCGCCGTTTCCACATGCGCCTGCTCGAGCCCTGGACAACCACCTCTTCCTGCACTGACCGAGGCCTTCTGGGCCGTCCACACCCTCACCGTCCCTCTCCTGGGGGCTCCCAGGCCTGAGGACATGGTGGCAACCGCCCGAGCACATCGGGACATGTTCCGGGCCGCCCGCGCCGGGGACGCCCAGGCCTACCGCCAGGCCGTCACTCAGCACTACGCCCCGCTCCTGGCGGCCCTCACCTGAACCGACCAGCAGCCGGCTCATTCAAGGCCCGGGGTTTTCCTCACGGCGAAGCAGAGCTGACTTCACGGCGACCCCGTAGCGGATCCTCCAATGCCCCCGTCGGAACGCCGCACCCGGTGGCACGGGACGAACAGCGCCGCGGCGTTACACGCACAGGCGCGAGGCCGCGGCCCGGGAGGCGGCCGGATTCCCAGCTGACGCGGGCGAGCTCGGTGTAGGTCAGTGTGGTGCCGGCAGGGACCTCACGGAGTTTGGACCAGGCCCGCTCGACGAAGGCCGCCGACCTGGAGAACGGGACATCACCGGGAGCGCTGCTCTCACCGCAGTAGTAGGACGCACGGCAGCGACGGCACAGGCCAGGGCCCGTCACACTCCACTTCCGGAAGCGCCTCGGTGTGGGATGGCCTCAGGCTCAGGTGGATGAGCCCGACCAGTTCCGCGATCTCGGCAGTCCATCCCGAGGCGAGCACGTAGTCGGTCCGGGCGATGCCGTCAGCGGCGCCATCGGCACCCACCATGGCCCGAAACGATGGTGAAGGGGCCATCAGGGGTGCTCACGGTGCAGCTGCGAACTGCGTCGGTCTTCATCGCCATGGAGTCAGGCTACGTAGCGTTCCATGTATGTTCCGCCAGTCCGGGCACTGGCCGCCGAGAGCAGAAGGCCGCCAACCGTTAAGGCTGGCGGGCTCTTCTCGCGGATCACGTGGAGATGGGGAATCGAACCCCCGTCCGACGGACGCACAACAGGACTTCTCCGGGTGCAGCTCGCTAGCGATTTTCTCAGCCCCGGCGTCTCACGCGAGCAAGGACGCCGACGGGCTCAGTCGATGAAAAGTCCCGAGAACCCTACCGACACGAGTTCTCAGCAGTGGCTCCCTGAGATGACGCCAGGAACCGGGGCGGAAGCAGTCCCCGGGCTGACGGACTTCGAGGCTCGCTCAGGCGGCGAGGGCGAAGTCGGTGCGAGTGTTATCGGCACCTATTGGTTCGCGCAGAGCGTTGACGAGATGACTGCGCATCCTCGACCCGCTTCTCCTGAACCTACGACCGTCGTCGAAACCGATCATCCCCTGTGGAGTTGTCACCGGTCTGCCGAAACCTGACCGGAACGTGCTCTCAGCGAAGCCAGGTAATTCTAGCAGACAGAGAGTGATCACCGTCGGAGGACTACACCACACAACATCTCGGCAACCTGGTCACCTGCGGCGATGGTGGGTCAGCGACTCGAACGAATATCATGACAGAACAGGCCGGTTGCCTCGTGGTGGCCTCGGCCCTCCTCTGCACAGCGTCAAGGAGAGTGTCATGGACACACGCCTGTTTCCCGCCCTGGGCCGCGAGATCCCAGTCATCGGCACTGGTACGTGGCAACTGGGCATTGATCTGAGCGAAGTCGATCCTTCTCGTGCCTTCAGCAATCTCGATGCAGCGTGCGCCTCGGGGGTCACCTTCATCGATACGGCCGACGCCTATGACAACGGCGCCTCAGAGAGGTTCCTCGGTGAGTTCCTCTCCGCTCGTCCTCGCACCGGACTCACGGTGGCCACGAAGATGGGGAGGAGCAGTGGAGAGAAGACGTATCCCACCGACGCCTTCAGTCGAGACCGTGTTCTTCACTGGAACGACCGCTCCCGGAAAAATCTCGGCACCGAGACCATCGACATTGTCCATCTGCATGCTCCTCCCATCGAGCTACTTCAGCGCCGGCACCCTGTGGGAGCTCCTCGACGAGCTGGTCGAGACCGAGCGGATACGCTGCTACGGAGTGAGTGTCCTCACCTGCGCCGAGGCTCTCGAGGCGATCCAGCACCGGGTTGCGCGAGCGTGGAAATCATCGTGAACGTCTTCCGGCACAAGCCCCTGGAGGGAGTTCTCCTCGCTGCGCGCAAGTCCGGGACCGCAGTGATCGCGAGGGTTCCGCTACCTGATGGGCTGCTGTCCCATAACCGTCGTCGTAGTAGTACACCCGCACCGCCCGGATCGGTGGCGGCCCTCGACGCCGGCTGGATCTACTCCGTGGTCCCCGACGAGGTGGGGGATGCAAGCCGCCCATGAGTTCTCCGACCTAGCCGCCAGCTCGGCCCTGAGCATGTTCCACCGGTACAGATCGCCCTGCGGTGGCTCCTGGATCAGGAGGGCATTACCTGCATCCCTGCCTGACGCTCGTAGTCTCAATCAGGTACGCTCCAACGCCCGTGCAGCCGAGCTGCCACCGCTGAGTCAGGAGATGCACACTGCGGTGAGAGAGCTCTACGACCGTCTCATCAAGCCCTACGTACACCAGCACTGGTAGGGCTGGACGACACGAGGGAAGGCCGCGCAGGCTAAACAAGCCGTGCGGATGATCACGGCGGTCTCAGCCCCGACGTCGGTTCGCGGCCGCCATCGCTCGGGCTGCTTCCGCTTATCCTGCGCCTCGCGCAAGGCCTGACGCTTGTCCCAGTCCCTGCTTGCCTCGAGCCAGAGGCGATCTCAGCTTAGCGCGCCCACCGATGAAGTGCAGCTCCAGCGGAACCACGGTGTAGCCCTTGGCCTGAACCCCGCCGGCGAGACGCTCGAGCTCACTGCTCGGTGCAGGAGCAGCTTGCGCTTGCGACGCGGGGAGTGGTTGTTCCATGTTCCCTGCAGGTACTCAGGAATATGGGCGCCCTGGAGCCAGGCCTCGCCGTAACGATCGATCTCGATCCAGGCCTCGGTGAGCGAGGCCCGTCCCATACGCAGCGCCTTGACCTCTGTACCAGTGAGGACCAGCCCCGCCTCGTAACGATCCTCAATGAAGTAGTCGTGAGTCGCCTTGCGATTGCGAGCTACCGTCTTGTGAGCGTCAGAGGCGGCCTTGGCCTTCTGCCCGGCAGTGGGCTTGGCGGCCCGGGCGGGCTTCCCAGCGGGTGTCATCGGCCTGTCCTTTCACGAGTGCGAGCTGCTGGCGCGCACGACCGCGCCTGAGACCAGGAGTCTCACGGGGCCGGTCAAGCCGGCTCGGTTAGAAACCGGGCAAGGGTCATCGGATCGATGTACGCCCCGTCCTGCGCCACCTGGAAGTGGACGTGCGGCCCGGTTGCGTAGCCGGAGGAGCCGGTTGACCCGACGACATCCCCGCGGTTGACGTACTGACCATCGGCGATGCTCCGCCCCGAGAGGTGACACAGGGTGATGACGTAAGAGTGCCCGTCGATGATGCCACCGTTGATGTCGATGCCGATGCCGCAGGGACTCGAGTTCCAGTAGGTGGCCACGCCGGAGACCGCGGCGTGCTGCGGCGTGCCCTCACTCGCGGCGAAGTCGACCCCCTGGTGACCGGTCCCGGTCCCGGTGACCGGGTGGACGCGGTAGCCGAAGGGAGAGGTCACCTCGAGGGGACCGGTGATCGGGTGACCGATGTACCCGTTTCCCAGCGAGTCCGAGGCGATGGAGCTAGAGGGAACCGATGGCATCTTTCCGGCGCTGGCGGCCGCCCGGTTGGCGGCGTCGATCTGGGCGACTCGGGCGGCAGCGGCATCCGCATCGGCGTTGGCCTGATCGAGCTGGGTCTGCAGGTCGCTCTTTCGGCTCTCCAGCGCCGATGCGGCTGCCTGCTTCTGGGCGGCCAGCTTGGCGACCTCATCACGCTTGGTCTTGGCGGTGTCCCGAGCGGTCTCTGGCATTGGCCTTAGCCGTGTCCGCCCTCGGTCTTGAGAGTGCCGACCCGAGTGGTGGCAGCATTCTGCCCTGGCCTCACGATTGGCGTTCTGAGCGCGCTCCACCTCCGCAGCGGAGAGCACCGCCTCCTGGACCCCAGAACCGATCTCAACAGCTGAGGCACGTCGGTTGAGGTCCTCGACGTCCTGCGAGGACGGGACATAGCTCCACGAGGTGACCGAGTTGTCTCCTGGTAGGTCGACACCACGATTCTCCCCACGGAGTCCGAGGTCTCGAGGCCCGTCTTCTTGGAGGCATCCGCCTCCTGCTTCACCGCGTCGAGGCTGTTCTGAGGCCGTGGTCAGGCGGTCAGTGGCGATCTGCTGCCTCTCTCCTTCTCGGCCAGAGTCGTCTCAGCGCTAGTCAGCGCGGTCTCCGCTGCACTCAAGGAGTTCTGGGCATTTTGCAGTGAGATGTAGGCCTGCCCAAGGTCAGCGCTGACTCCCTCGAGGGAGGAGATGACCTCCTGCTGCTTACGCTTGGCCTCATCCCTGCTCCGCAACGGCGTCGTCGCGCTCGTCGGCCAGGAGATGTCCCCAGAGTAGAAGAAGGCCGAGACGGACGGCAGCGAGGGCGCAGATCGCGGCGCGGCGGCGTGAGCGATGCAGGAACGGACGAGACGGCATGTGAGATCAGATCCTCGTGTACTTGGACAAGGAGAAGGCGGAGGAGATCGCGGCCGGGGCGATGGCCGCCAGGATGAGCCAGGGCGATAGGAAGAGGACGTCCCTGGTACTGATGAAGGCGCTGGTGAAGGAGATCGAGGAGGCGAGCCACCCTCCACGACGTAACAGACCCCCACCCACAGGGTGGCCACCGCCAGGACCGCGCCGGTCAGCGCAGCGATCACTCCCTCCAGAATGAAGGGCAGCTGGATGAAGAGGTTCGATGCGCCCACCAGACGCATGATCCCCGTCTGACGGGAACGGGACACGGCCGACAGCCTGATGGTCGTCGAGATGAGTAGGACCGCGGCAACCGCCATAATGGTCGCCAGCCCCCGGTGATCCACGAGGCCCGATTCATCACGAGGAAGAGGGGCTCCAAGGTGGAACGCTGGTCGACCACGCGCTCCACGCCACTGTGTCCCTCGAACTGCTCGGCCACCAGCTTGTAGTTCTCAGCGTCCTTGAGCTTGATGCGGAAGGACACGGGCATCATGTCCTCCGTCGCGTTTCTCCCCACGGCGGACTTGGCGTAGGCCTTCATGAAGTTCTTGTAGGCCTGGGCCTTAGTCTCCATCTGGTAGGACTTGACGTAGCCGGACGGAGCTCCACTGGTAATGAGGTTCTCGACCTCGCTGATCTGGGCGGCAGTGGCCTCTCCGTCGCAGCACAGTTGGGGGAAGCCGATGCCTTCGGGCACTATAGACCGAGACCCTTCGACCTTGTCGTGACCAGTCGCCCTTCATGGTCGAGATCTGGCTCTGCAACAGCGACGAGGCACCGACGAAGAGCAGGGAGACGAAGGCGACGGAACGACGGACACCGTCATCGCCAGGTTCCGGGATATGCCCTTGGCGGTCTCCGAGAGGACGAAACGCAGTCTCACAGTTCTTCTCCTTCAGCGGTCCGAGCCGTAGACACCGCGGTGCTGGTCACGTACGACCTCGCCGCCCTTGAGGCTCGATGACGCGTTTACGCATCTGGTCGACGATCTCGTCATCGTGGGTCGCTCATGACGACCGTGGTCCCCTGCCGGTTGATGCGGTCGAGCAGACGCATGATCCCGACCGACGTCGAAGGATCCGGGTTCCCCAGTCGGCTCATCGGCCAGGAGGAGCTTTGGGGCGGTTCACCATGGCGCGGGCGATCGCCACGCTGCTGCTCACCTCCGGAGAGCTCGTGAGGGAGACGCTTCTCCTTGCCGGCCAGCCACCAGGTCAAAGAGCCTCTGGCACGGCGGACGGGATGTAGTGGCGAGGCTTGCCGATGACCTGGGACGCCAGCGCCATTCTCCAGCACGTTCTTGTTCTCCAGGGAGCCGGAAGTCCGCAAAGACGAAACCGATCTCCTGCCGTAGCTGTGGCACCTTCCAGGAGAGATGTGCGACAGATCGCGACCAACACGTGGATACGCCCTTGCGGGACGTTCCTCCCGGATGACCAACCGCAGGAAGGTCGACTTTCCCGACCCCGAGGGCTAACGAGGAACACGAACTCGTCGCGATTGACCTTGATGTCGACGTCGTCTAGCGCCGGACGGGCCCCTCGGTCGTAGACCTTCGAGACATGGTCGAAACGGATCATCTGCTCGCTACTCCCCTGCTGCACCCCGAGCACGGCGCGGGTTCATGGCGTTACCGCCACCGTATGCGCCGACACGCCAATTTCCTGCCGTGACACGCCGGGGTCGGTGTGGGTTGTCCCTAGCTGCGACAAGGTGTGATCTCCTGTGATCGAAAGTCAGTCGGCTTTCACCTTTTCCACCTTCCAACAGTTCGTCAACAATGCGCTTAGGCTTGCGACCATGAGTGAGATCTCCTTGTCCCACGCGCTGTCACAAGCCTTCGAGGACCGCGCGTCGATCTGGGGTCCTGGGCCGGCTTCACCGCATCACTGGCCCGGTTCCTGGGCAGGTGTGCATGCCCGCGCCGAGGCCGGCCACGCAGCGGGGAGACGCTCCCTGACTCCGTCACCGGCCCTGGGATTGATCCGTCTGGAGGGACCTCCTGCTGACCGCCCCGACCACCATGGTCAAGCCCGAGGAGCTGGCCCCGAAGGGACGCTGGGCGCAGCTCCTGCTGCAGCTGGAGGCTGACTGCTCCCCTGGTTCCCTCCCCGAGCTGCCCGGCGTTGTCCTGGTCGGCCGTTCCGACGGGATCGAGGTCTCGCTACCTGAGCTCGATGCACGGGGCAGAGTGCTGCTCGGCCCCACGGAACGAAGGATCCTGGGCGCCATCGGGTGGGAGGAGAGGCGGTCACGTCTTCACCCGGTTGCTGTCCGACGGCGACGAGACGGCCGACCTGGTGACCCGCATTCTCATCGAGGTGCTCAGGTGGCCCATCCTGCGGATCTCGACTTCCTTCTGCGAGCCCATTCCGACGTCAGCTGAGCACTCGCCACTCACTCAACCGCCTGCTCAACGAGGTCATCCGGCGAGCTCGTAGGCAGGCCAGTGCCCGCGTGCTCCTGCACCCCCAAGGAGGCCGTACCAGTGACGAGGGACTCGGGGCTGTCCGACGGCAGCGCGCACAACTCGGGGGAGCCTTCTGCTGCTTGATCCTCCTGCGCCACCGCCGATGCGCTGCCCGCCGTCACTGCAGTGTCCCAATGCTCTGATGAGAGGTGGTACTCAGGACCAGACACGGCACCGGACTCGACGGGGTCTCCCCTGCACCGGCGCCCGAGGCCGCCGAAGGCGCCGACTCAACGACCCTCACACGCGCAAACCGGGACTCTCCCGCGTCAGGTCAGCGACCTGCTGTCTGCAGCGTGATGACATTGGTTTCATGCCTCCTGCCATCACTCTCCCAGGTCTCCCTGCGAGAAGCGTCCCGCGAGCAGAACCGCATCGCCCCTTACGCACCGAGTGACTCAGGTTGGCGGCCAGCTGGCCCCACGCCTTGGCGGTGAACCAGATCGTGTCTGCGTTGTTCCAGCCCTGATCGGTGCCGGTGGGTCGGGGTGACGGCAACACGGAACCGACAGTAGGGACGGGCCTTCTCCGACCCGGACAGAACCGGACTCGTTCCAACGACGCCTCGGACGGTGAGGTCGAGCTGACGAGTCATGAGGAATCTCCTTGGTCGCAGACGGGCGGCTCCATGTCGCCCCTTGACCACAACCGTGCTCGTTCGCCGCACAACTTGCCCAGCAGCACCTGCTGCGAGTCCTCACGTCGGAGGCTGCAGGTGCAGACCGGCAGGCTGTGGCCAGCAGAAGACCGCGGAGAATCGGGGTTACAACCCCAGAGCGGCCTGCAGTATCCGATGTTTCTTCAGGACTTCGGCAGCGGGCCGGCTCAGTCCTCGCTCAACCACGGCCTCCAGGCGAGCACGCACCTGCTGCCCGTAGCGTTCAGCCTCACGGCGCGCTCGGGATCGCCGGCGCGCTGCTGCCAGCAGTGCAGCCATGATCCCGAGGACGATGACGCAGACGGGAACGATCTCGACGCTGTTGAGCAGAGCCTGGGCACCCGTGCGGACGACGGATGCGACCAGCCACGAGAGCCCACCGAGCACGAGGAGAAGCCCTCCCCAACACAACAAGTCGATCGCAGGCTGGCGATGTCCCGGGAGCGGCACTGATCCGACGGCCTCAGCAGTCTGTCCCGTCAGGGTCTCAGGAGGCACGACGGATGACTCCATGCTTCGGGCCCAGGCGGGAGGCAGACCCTGCGAGGTGCGGTGAACCCAGGTCGAGTGGGCAGAAGCCACTGCGGTACGCGAAGGAGGCTCGGGGCGTGCCAGCGCTCTGGGAAGAACCTTGGACAGACCGGCTCTCACCGAGTCCTCCACCGCCTGGGCACCGGAGGCCTGCAGCAACACCTTGGTGGTGTCCTCGGTCAGATCCGCATTGAGCTCCACCTCGCCCTTGGCCACTGTGGGACGCAGGCGGCGCGTGATCGCATCGAGCTCGGCCGAGGCCGTGCGAGCCGCGTTGGACTCCCGAGCGACGCGCTGGCGCAGCAGATCGCGCACGACGTCGAGATTGTCACCGCGCACAGCCGATACCGGCAGCACCTGAACTCGACTGAGGCCGTCCTCCTTGAGCAGGGAGCCGACGTCGTCGAGCAGGCTCGCCAGCCCGCTCTCCGGGAGGGTATCCACCTGGTTGACCAGGACGAGCATGTCCTCCTGACGGGCCCCCAGCCCACGCAGATAGCCGTCGTGGAGGGCCGCATCAGCGTACTTCTGAGGATCGACGACCCACACGAGGATATCGGCCAGCGGTACGAGCCGGTCCACCTGCAAGGAGTGCTCCGTGGTCACCGAGTCGTAGTCGGGGACATCGAGCAGAACCAGCCCGGACATGCTTCCTTGGTCCTCGGCGTCAAGGATCGAGTCCCTTCTGATCCGCCGTTCTGAGAGACCCCGAGGGAAGTCCAGGAGCGGGCCGGCATCGTCGCCCCAGGAGCAGGCGGCGGCCCGCGACGTCGTGGGCCGGCGCGCACCAACGTCCGCGAGGTTCAGCTGAGTCAAGGCGTTGAACAGGGAGGACTTGCCTGAGCCAGTACCACCGAACAGCGCTATGACCGTGTGATCGACTCCCAGCGCCAGGCGTTGAGCCACGGCATCAGTGCCTTGTGAGCGAGGGATCGACAGCGAGGCCGGCACCTCGGTCGGACACATGCGCAAGGCATCGCGCACCGCGTTCAGACGGGCGTCGAGGTGAGCGGCGTCGAGCACCTCGAAGCCTGGTTGCGCAGTGGACGCGGGAGGGTGGAAGGGTGTCGGGCTGACTCATGCTGTGGCTCCGGGACGAGTGAAGGGCTTGAGCCGCCCTGAGCGCAGACGCAGCGCAGCGGCGAACGAGCGGGGCGAGCGAGATCGCCGCCCCTCGACAGTTGCAGCCGCGCCTCGTAACCGCTTCCACCAGGAGGGTACCCTGGCTTGACGAGTCTGCTCCTCCAGCCCCAGACGCCGGGCGGCTAGGACGGCTCCGTCGACACCAGCGCGGCCGCGGAGATGAGGAGATCGATGACGCTGGCGGGAGCCAGTCTACGAATGCTCTGCGGAATCTCGATATTGGCCTCGAGGTAGCCGACCCAGGCGTCAATGGTCACCACCGCCTCATCGCCCTGCCCCAGGATCCTGGCGGCACGATCACTGGCGCCCGCCTCCGCCCAGGCCCGCTCCGCCTTGGCACTCAGGGCGACAATCGCGGCCTGGAGCTGGTTGGCGAGGGCCTCGCGGGCATCGTTGGCCGGGTGGGCGAGCCCTCGGCACGAGCCTTGTCCGCTCGTTCCCCAGAAATCCCTGCGCATCCTGCCTCCCTGCGCCAGGAGGCGAGCGGCCACTGGATGAGGCCAGCGTGATCCAACGAGTGGCCGTAGCACCCTGGCCTGCGGAACCGGACCCGATATCGGCGCTCAGCGACTCGATCGCCACGTCCCCTCAGCCCCCGGCACTCCTTCTCCAGGTCCTGCGCCACCGCCTCCTGGGCATCGACGTCGTCGGCCAGGCGTTCCAGATCGGTACGCAGGGTGCTCCACACTCCTCTGCCTGTGCGACGCACAAGACCGGCTGCACGGTGGCGGCCGGCGAGAAGCCGCAGCCATTCGCGCAGCTCAGTGACGCCGTCACCCGACAGCAGCCCCTCGTGCGGCCCGGCATCCGGATGACGAAGAAGGGCGCCTCCGACAGCCCCAGCCCCTGCAGGCGGGTGATGATCTCGACGCACCCTCGGACAGGATCTTCGCCGGCACCCGGTTGAGAACCACACCGATGGGGGTCCGCGGCGTGTGGCCTCCTCCAGGGGCTCATCCAGGGCGTCTGGTCGCCGTAACGCGCTGCGGTGGTCACGAAGAGCCACGAGGTCGGCGGCCTCGAGCAGCCTGCCCGCGAGCTCCCGGTTGGCCTCGTGCACCGAGTCAAGGTCCGAGGCGTCGATAAGCGCCAGCCCCGCAGGGATCGCGGAGGACACCTCCTGGCGGCGGCAGACCTCCGTCAGGGGGTGATCGCTGAGCGACTCCATGTCCTCGGATTGGCCACCAGGACCGGAGTCCGGGTGGTGGGCGCAGCACTCCGGCGTCTGAGACCTCCCGGCTCGAGCACGGAGTTGACGAGCGTCGACTCTCCGGCACCCGTAGAGCCTCCGATCACCACGACAGACGGGATGTCGGCGTCCTGGAGACGAGGGATCACCTGATCGCGCACCTGTCCAATGAGACCGTCGCGAAGCGTTCGAGCGGCCTCGACTCCGTCGGCGCTGAGGGGCCAGGTCGAGGCGCGCGAGGTCCCTGGACCAGTCGGTGAGGACTTCGAGGGAGCTGAACACGACCCAGCGAGGAGACGGGGGCATCGTCCTCGGAGTGGCGCGAGGGGACAGGAGCGGGCATGTGCCAACCCTATGAGCACAGCAGAGCAGAGTCGACGATTGATCTCGACAGTTCACACCACAGGTGTCGTGAAAACCGACGGGAGTCTCCCTGATACCCGCTGTGACAACCGGCTCACGCGCTCGCCACTCTGGAATACGGGGAAGCACTATCGCCCCCGGACCAGGATGCCGACGACTACGAGGGCAGCGAGCAGAACGTTCGTCGCCGAGCAGGGCACCTTCGTCGCACTTCTTCGCCCCGACACCCTGAGCGGTGGTCTTCTCTGAAATCCCAGCCTCTCAAGGCCGTTATCCAGTGCCCCCGGCCGGACCTCGAACCGGCAACCTGCGGATTGAAGGCCGATGCTCTATCCATTGAGCTACGGAGGCGTGCACATGCGCCGAACCAGACTACGCCATCGATCGGGAGGTTCCGACCTCGAGGGCGGGCGAGGCGACGTCGCTTTTCAACACCGGCAAACCATCACAAGGCAATCACTCAGCAAATCACGGATGCGCACCGATCCAGACATGCGGACGATTGTGCATGGGCCACTCAGGCCAGTTCCCGAAGCGCTCGCCGCCCAGACCGCAATGCGTTCTGTAACAACACTGCAACTCACTCCGCAACCGGAACGGAACGACACGCCAAGTCAATCCACCCCTGCTGGTCATCCGGGATTATACGCATCCAACATCACACTGGGAGTGCTCACTTTTAGCGGCGACATCGAAAACAGCAGTATCGTGGCGGGAGTCCCACGACACACGCCCCGGAAGGACTGCGCCTTGTCCGTTCCCGCACTCATCGTGCGCTCTCTCTCTGCCCAAAGCTTCGCTGGAACCTCACACCTTCACCAGAGCCTTCACCGTGGAAGGCACCTGACAGCGACGTTCAGATCGTCCATCCCTCGTGTCTCGTACGCACCTTGGTGACCCCCACCTCAACCGGGTGGGCTGTGAGCGCCAGGGTCGCAACGGCATGCCTGTCAACGGTTCCGTCACGCGCGAGGCACTCTGTGGCTCAGGGCACCGTATCCAGCTGGGCGATGCCTCCGGACCAGCGCTCGGACTCACCCCGATCGCGTCGGGTGCCGCTTCCCAACCCCGGTTCCCCTGATTCAGTCGCAACCGCTGGGACAGCAGGCCCAGTCGGCTCCAAGCGCCCCGTCGTCCCGCGTCTCAACCGAGCGCGACCTCGGCACCACAGGCCAGGCCCCTCCCCAACCCCTTTCCGGTCTGCCTCCGACGACAGCCGCCCCGCACAGGCCCGTCCCACGCCTGGATCCATGGGTTCAGCCGCGTCAGTCGCGACCTGCGTCGTCGCGTCCGGAAGTCCCTCACGGCGCACCGTCATCAGGTTCGGCGAACTCAGGTGCCTTCCCTCCTCGCGCCACACGCTCAGTTCCTTCCGCATCACCTCCTCGGGCACCATCGGGCGGGCCCCCGACAACACCCTGGTCCTGGACGACCCGCTCATCTCCAAGCACCACGCCCGTATCGATGTCTCACCCAACGGCTTGGTCGTCACCGACCTGGGATCCACCAACGCATCTACGCTCGAAGGTCAACGAGTCTCGCAGGTCCAGGTGACCCGCCCCTGTGCCCTGGGGCTGGGCTCCACCTTCATCGCACTGAGTCCGGATGGCCTGTGCGAGGTCCAGGTCGCAGGCGGTGCCGGCGGCGAGCTGGTGAGTAGGACCCGACATTCCGCGTCAACAACGGCAGCCTGACGCTGCTCGACGGCATCTCGTTCTCACTGCCGGGCAACGAGCTGCTGGCCGTCGTCGGGCCATCGGGCGCCGGTAAGTCGACGCTGCTCAAGGCTCTCACCGGCGAGCAGAAGGCTCAGGAGGGCCAGGTGCTCTTCAACGGACTGGATGTCTACGAGCACTATCCGGTCATGCGCAACAAGATCGGTGTGGTCCCCCAGAGCGACGTCATCCACTCCGCCCTCACTGTCCGCAAGACGCTCGAGTACGCCGCCGAGCTGCGCTTCGCGAGACGTCTCCAAGCGCCGAACGCGTCGATCGCATCGCCGAGGTCCTGGAGGACCTCGATCTGACCGCGCATGTGGACAAGCGCGTCAAGAAGCTCTCCGGCGGTCAGCGAAAGCGGGTCTCCACCGCCATCGAACTGCTCACCCGCCCCAGCCTCCTGTTCCTCGACGAGCCCACCTCCGGGTTGGACCCCCAGCTGGACCGTGACGTGATGGACCTGCTGGCGTCCCTGGCGCATGGGACTCGTCCCGGTGACAGCGGCCGCACGGTCGTCGTCGTCACCCACAATGAGAACCACATCGACCGCGCTGACAAGGTCCTCATCCTCGCCGCTGGTGGGAAGCCCGTCTACTACGGTTCCCCCCGGGAGGTACTCCCTACTTCCGTCAACGGCTCAACGAGATCGCCTCGCAGGGCCGCCTGCTGCTCAACACCCCGAAGGGCACTCTGCCCGACCCGCCCGCCGTGGACGGCTACGCCGACGTCTACGCCCTCATCCGCAACCACACCGCGGAGCTGCGTCAGTACATGGAGGCCACAGTGCCCTCGACGCGGCGCGGAGGGGCTTCCGCTGCAGCCGCCGGGCCGGCGACGCAGGAGAAGCCGCCCAAGCAGTCCGTGCTCCGGCAGGTCTCGACCCTCGTGCGACGCCAGCTGCGGATCGTGGCGGCCGACCCTCCCACCTCGCCTTCACTGCTGCTGCTCCCCATCATCATGGGGCTGCTGACCAAGGCGATCGAGAGCGACGGCTCTCGCGGTCCCCACCACCCGGAGCCCACTCGACGCCGGAGAACCCCACCCCAGGTCATCAAGTACTCCAGCCAGGCCCTGCAGCTGCTGGTCATTCTCATCACCGGCGCGGCCTTCTCCGGAATCGTCGGCCACCATCCGCGACCTCATCGGGGAGCGGGACGTCTTCCTAAGGGAGAAGGCCGTTGGTCTGAGATCCGGCGCCTACCTGTTCTGCCATGCGACCATCCTGGCGCTCATCACCACCGTTCAGACCGCACTGATGATGGGAATCGCCCAGCCCCAACAAGGGCCCCACCGATGCCGTCACTCCTGGAGGGTGGCGGACTGAGCTGGCCTTCTGCTGGCTCGTCGCCTCTCGTCTCAGGGCTCCTCGGACTGGCAGTCTCCGCGATGGTCTCCTCCTCCGAGCAGGTCATGCCGGTCCTAGTGGTCTCAATCATGGCCCAGCTGGTCCTGTCCGGCGGCATTATCCCGATCTCAGGACGGGCGGTCTTCGAGAAGTTGGCCTGGTTCATGCCATCGCGGTGGGCTACGCAATGGCCTCCTCCACCCTGGAGATGCTCGCCATCATGCCCAACCGCGACGATCGCTGCTGGAAGCACGAGACCGCGCAGTGGCTGACGAACTACGGCCTGCTCTCAGCCATCGGCCCGTGCATGGTAGGCGTGCTACATCGCCCTGGCTCGCCGCGGGCGTCGCTGAGCCGTTTCGATCGTCCCGATAGAACAGCCGTGCCGACCAGAGGTGGTCGCACCCCGGCGCCGTGATATCGCATGTACGCCTACTTGCTGGTGATGCTGGAGACCACCAGATCAAAGGTGTAGGAGGATCCTTGAGCGACCAGAAGGCGGGCGTCGCTCTGGTCCTTCGCGGGAACGACGGTGCCGCCGTAGGCGCCCGGAACCTTCCAGCCGACCTTGCCCGTATCGGGCGATACGGCAACGACGAGGTTCCCCGGATCACTGTCCGAGTAGCTGTACTCCCGACCTCCACCAGCACCTGTCCGTCACTGAGCAGACCAATGGCCTGATGTGGCACCCCTCGCTCTGTGTGAACTCGGGCAGCTCGAGCTTCTTGCTGCCGACCTTGGCCGTGCAGGCACTGGTGTCGACGACGACGTCGACCGTGCCGCTGGGACCGATGACGGGGGTGGTCGAGGACGATGCCTTAGCCGAGGAGGAGTACGCATCCTTCAGTGACGAGGCATCCGAGTGGCGCTGACGACGCCCACCAGTGCTTCTCGAGAACTTTCCTGAGACGGTTGCCGCCTCGCTGCCGCTGGTCTTGTAGATCGTGGCACCTGAGGACGTCACCGCGAGAAGGCCTCCGGTCCGGACTCGATATTGAATCCGCCAGGGAATCGAGTGTCCTTGTCGAAGTCAGAGTCCGGCTGTCTTGCCGGGCCTCGAGACGAGCACCTCACCGGTCTTGGCCGACAGCACCTGGAACTGCTCGCGACTTGGTCTCTGTAGGTGAGGATGAAGCCATTATGGACCCGGCCCCCTGTACTGGCCGGAAGCGCTCCACTCTCTCTTACCGGATGCGCGTACATGCGGGCCTCCGCTCGGAGACCTCCCCCTGTTCAGACACGATGCCGAGGTCCTGCGTCGCTCCGATGTAGAAGGACTCCTTGGAGAAAGGCGCCTGAGAGGTCTTGCCCCCAGCCCCGATCACCGTGGATGCGTCAGTGGTCTGGGTGCAGAGCATCGAGCCGCTGACCCAGGGCCGAACCTTGTAGCACTCACCGCCCACACCGGCGTCGTCGTGCTCTTCGTGAGATCAACGAGCTGGGCCTTGCCGCTGTGCTCGAAAGCCATCGTGGTCCTGTCTGAGGACATGACGGGTTCGGAGACCTCCGAGTAGCGCAGGTCCTCCCGGAGACCATTGCCCGCCGGCAGAGCCGCCGGCCACCTGTCGTCAATCTCCCGCCCGGAGAAGAAGTACCACCAGGTCGCGCTCGCCCCCGCCACCGCCAGGACGACGACCACGGCGGCCGCGGCCACCCACCGACGACGCCACCATCGCCGACGGGCGCCGGCCTGCGTTCCACGCCGCAGCCGCCGTGCTACGGGCTCCCGGCTGGCTGTAGAAGGCGGGCGCGGAGGGACTGGAGCTGCCCGGAGCGGCCAGCGTCGAAGGAGCGGTGAAGCCTCCGGTGCCCGCGGTCCCGGGCCGAGAGGAACTCGTCCGGGACTGGGGGCGTACTGCCGCCCACTGACCAGAGTTGGCGCCTCCGGCGCGATCGCCCATCGTGACGGGGGTCATCGAGCGACTCGAGGCATCGCCGATGGCGCCATCGGATCCGTGGCCGAGGGGGCGTCCCAGTCATAGGGCACGACCGAGGCCGCCGACTGCGGAGGCGACTTGAGCCTCGGCGCAGCCGAAGACCCGCCAGCGTGGACTGCACTGGCATCCAGGTGTTGAGCGACAACCTCGACGGGAGGACGCGCTATCGGGCTGCTTCAAGGTCATCGCAGCGATAAGCTCCCACAGCGCGTCGGGCACACCGTACGGACGGCCCGCGTCACGCCGAGCGTGCTGACCGAGCAGCTGGGCGGGCTCTCCCACGAACGGCGTCGTCCCGCAGGTCATCTCGTAGAGCATGATGCCCAGTGAGTAGATGTCGGCGGCGGAGGTGGGGCCCGCATCGACAGGATCTCCGGCGCCATGTACAGCGGAGTACCAATGGCCCCGGTGAGGTGGGAGGCGGAGAAGGTCGCAGATGCGCGCCACCCCGAAGTCCGCCAGCCGAGGGACGATTACGCCTCGGCACATTCTCCCGGCGCCACTACCGGTGGCAACCGTCTCCGACGGTCGCCGCCCCGGCTGGGACGCGAGCTGAGCAGGACTGTTTGAGCGGGTTTGATGTCCCGGTGAATCACCCCGGCCTGGTGAACCGCGGACAGCCCCGGGCGATACGCGTTCCCAGGAGGCCACTTGCGCAGGGGGCAGCGAGCCCCGTGCCCTCAGCAGATCGCGCAGGTCCCTCTCGTTGACGTGGTCCATGACGATCGCGAAGGTGGAGCCTCGATGACGACGTCGCGTGATGGCCACGTACGGGGCTTCGTACTCGCAGCAGCGTTGAGCGCTCTTTATGATGAAGCGCTCAACGACATCGGGATTCTCCACCAGCCCAGCGCGCAGCACCTTGAAAGCCAGGACCTCACGGGCGTCTGTACGCCGGCCGCGCCAAACCTCTCCTGGGCACCTGCTCCAATCCGGGTCCCATGATGTGGAGCTTCCGAGGTGAAGGGCGGGGCTGGGGACATAAGTGCCCGTGTCGCTCTGGGCTGTCAGGCTTCGCGGAGACCTTTATCGCGATCTCCGCTTCAATCGGGCTGCTCCACCAGGAGCCGGTCGTGAGATCGTCACTGCCCTCGCGCGAGGCACGATGACCTGATGTCCGGCGCAATGGCTACAAAAGTGGAGTCCGTGAGCAAGCAGATGACAACCTCGGACCCGCTGGTGTGGATCGACTGTGAGATGACGGGCCTGGACCTGGGCGCTGATGCGCTGATCGAGGTCGCCGTCGTCGTCACCGACTATGAGCTCAGACCCTTGGTCGAAGGAATCGATGTGCTCATCAAGCCCTCCGCCGCAGCGCTGGAGCAGATGAACGACTGGCGTGCGCACCATGCACACATCCTCCGGCCTTACCTCCTGCTGAGCTGGAGGACGGGCCGACGATGGAGGCGGCCCGGAAGACGGTTCTGGACTATGGGACCTCCCTCGTGCCCGAGCCCCGGAGCGCCCAGCTCGCGGGGAACTCGGTAGGCACGGACAAGGCCTTCCTGGCCCGCGACATGCCCGAGCTCATTGAGCACCTTCACTATCGGATCGTGGACGTCTCCTCTCTCAAGGAGCTGGCTGCGCTGGTACCCAGGACCTTCTTCCACGCCCCGAAGAAGACCGGGGGGCACCGTGCGCTGGCGGACATCCTGGAGTCCATCGACGAGCTGCGCTACTACCGGGCCGTCCTGTTCCCCAGCGGTGAGGGACCGAGCTCCCAGGAGTGCAAGGAAGCGGCTGAGCGCGTACTGGCGGAGCCGACCAGGTGACGGAACCGACGAGATTCGCGAAGCGAACGCGAAGCAACTCCGAAGTGACGCAGTGCACCGAGTTCGGTTTGGTGTGCGGGAGGATGAACGGATACAGTACCGATTCTGTTGCGGCTTCTGCCATGCATGGTGGCTGTAGCTCAGTCGGCAGAGCGCCTGGTTGTGGTCCAGGAGGTCGCGGGTTCAAACCCCGTCAGCCACCCCATCCGCCTGTTTCGGGAGGACCGCGCACTCCCCTTACTCTCAAGGCTCCTATCTCAGCATTCAACGGGCACGGTGCCGCGTAGAATGGAGCAGACCCTGACATGCTCTGACGACGACCTTGGGGGAAGCGACTCACCCTGCCTCCCCGTTCTCCTCACACGACAGCGGGCGCCCGGGTCGCTTAACGCACTGCCAACCCTCACGCTCGAGAAAGTCCTCCCATGCAACGCCGCGACTTTCTCGCCCTGGCTGCCGGAACCGCCGGCTGCCTCAGTTCCTGTGCCGCGATGCGCCCAGCGTCCCGTTCAGCCTCCTCGTCGACTGCATCCACTGCGCTGACCTCACCCTCAACCTCCGCAGCCCCTCACCGACACCATCACCGACACCGCTCGCTCAGCCCACTCCACCTTCAGGACGGATCACCCCCACTACCTGCCCCTACCGCGGCGGATCCGCTCATCACTGGCCTGCCGGAGAACGTCGGCAACGTCGGCTATCACCATCGACGACGGCGTCGACTCCTCAGTAGTGTGGACGCCTACCTTGATTTCGCCAGGACTCGGGGAGTCCGGCCTCACCTTCTTCGTCACAGGCGTCTACCCGAGCTGGACCGACAACCGAACAAGCTGCTTCCTCGTGGAATCGGGACAGGTCCAGCTGGCCAAACCACACCTGGACACACCCCGGATCTGACGACACTGTCTGAGGGGAGATCATTGACGAGCTCACCCAGTGCGAGAACCTGCTGCGCAACACCTACGGCGTCACGGGCACTCCCTTCGTCCGACCCCCTACGGCGGCCGCAGCTCCTTCACCGACTCGGTCTGCGCCAAAGCGGGATACACAACCGCGACCATGTGGTACGGCTCGTTCGAGACTCCGGGCAGCTCACACCGGACGTACTTCTCGGCGAGGCGCAGAAGTGGCTGCTCGCTCAGCACATCGTCATCGGTCACGCGAACTTCCCCACCATCACTCACGTCTACGGCCAGATCATCGACATCCTTCGTCAGCGCTCCCTGATGACCGCCACGCTCGACGACGTCTACTTCGGCCCCGGACACAGCCGCCGCGTCTGACGCGACTCACAGCCCACGAGCCTCCTCGGCGTCACGGCACTCCTGCATCCGCAGGAGTCGATCTCCGGGGTCCGGGGCGGTAGACGATCTCGCAGCGCCCTTCGAGCTGCTCGTTGAAGGTGTCAATCCAGTCATCGCCGATGACGGAAGACATCAATGCCGTACTCATTGATGTCCTGGCTCTTCTGCCCCCAGGTCTGCTCGGGAACGACCAGGTCCACATACCGAATGGCTTCGAGCATCGTCTTGCGCTGATCGAAGGAGAAGTAGGCGCGCTTTCCCTTAGAGGCACTGAACTCATCGGTGGACAGAGCGACGATGAGATAGTCGCCCATCTCCTTGGCTCGACGCAGCAGCTCAATGTGCCCGTAGTGGAGCAGGTCGAAGGACCCGTAGGTGATCACGCGTTTCATCAGAAATTTCCTCAGGATCGGGACCATCGGCGTTTGTACTGATTCACAAGAACCGATGGCATTGTCGTTGGTTGCGCGTATAGCGGTTGATCGCGCTTGCAGTTAAGTCTATGCAGTTCCATCCCGCCAAAATTCGCTTGTTACCCCTCCGCAGCAGGGTTTCGACTATGGCGGCGATCACCATTATCGCTTAACTCAATGAATGCGCCGAACTGCGCTCCCACCCTCTGAGCCACATCTTCGCCAGCTGAGTCCATCATGTAACCCAAACCCCATATTCCGCGATATCACAACGATTACAAGCGGTTTCGGCGTCGTCACAGCAGGCCCTGAACATCACATTCTGATTGCAGACAACCCACTATGGCGACAGTCGTATTTCCACCTCTACGGCACCACTACTGGGCGTTATATGAAAAACGAGTAAAGGCCTTCCCAGGCCTTGCCCACCCCAGAAGCTTGAGGTGCCTGTGGTCGCAGTAACCCCTACCCGGACCTTCCCCTGCCTTCCCCCGAGCACCTCAGGCATTCCGTCACTGACCACATCGCCGCCCTTCCTCCCCTGACTTCTCGGCGGTACGTGACGAGACATGATCTCCTGGGCGCTATGGCTCTTCCTGGCGACCTCATCAGACACTGATGTCGGCGCATCGGATCCTCTATCCTCGGATGCTCCTGATAGGAATCACGTCCGCGGTTCTTATTCAAATCGACCGCATGGGTGCGTCACGTGGCGGTTCTGGCCGTGGGCGTCTACACGGGCCATGCCGTTCATCATCGTCGCGGGGGCGGGATTCATGATCGGATCCTGTTTCCTTGACCTCACCACGGAGGTCCACTTGCTACCGTGGACAGCCAGTGTCGCCGGATCCGTCATTGCCGTGGCAGGCCGAGTGGGACGCCGATTGAGATGGCGAGCTCGCGCACGGCGCAGCCTGGAGCCGGCCTCATGCGACCGTCGCGCTCCTCAGTGGTCTTGTGCTGACCGCTGGCGTCTCCGCGTCCTTGACCGCGGTCGTGATACCGCTTCTGAAGAGGGCACACGTCATCGACGTGCCTGGGACAGATCCCTCCACCAGCGTCCTGTCCCCCGCGGCGGCGGGCTTGCCATCGTTCTAGCGGTCTCACTGACCGCTTGGGTGGCCGGGCTCGTGGCGCTGCACCGGTTCGGCGCCGGAGCCGTCGTGTGCGCCTCGACATCGCTCTCATCGGGCTGACAACGGTGCTCGCCTTCGCACTGGTCGGTCTCGCCGAGGACTCAGCTCTCCCTGGCCGTGCGGACCCGTCTGATACTCCAGCTCGCCCTGGGGGCGGACTCGGGATCGCGGTATGCGGGCGTGCTCGAGGCCTCGCTGTGGTGGGCGCCCGTTGTCAGCATGGGCACCTGCGTGCTGGTCAACGCCACGAAACTCATGGACGGCGCCAACGGACTGGCCTGCGGCCACGCGGTGGCGACCTCCCTGTGGGCCGTCCTGGTGCTACCGTGGCTCCGCTTCGGCCTGGGACCTCGTCGATGATCTCGGTGGCTGGAGCGAGCCCTCGGGTTCCCTCCTTCAATGCACCCCAGCCAGGGTGTTCCTCGGGCGACTCAGGATCATACGCACTGTGGGCGGGCCTGCGCGGTGACGGTCTGCCTCGCCCAGGGCGTGGCTGTGAGGCCGCCGTCGCGCCGCTCCTCGTGCTGCTGACAGATACCGGTTACACCCTGTGGATGCAATGAGGAACCGACAGCGCTGGTACGAGCCGCACAAGCTTCACGTCTACCAGCGTCTGGTCTCGGCGGATGATGGCCGCACCGGGCATCAGCTCTTCTGGTGACCCTGGCGCGTCCGTGCTCGCGTCGCGCTGGCAGCGGCCAGCATCGTTCCCCAGTCGGATCTGGACGCCTCTGGCTCGGCATGACCACGATCCCGTTCCTCTATCTCGCAGACGCCCTCCATCGTCGGTGCATCGAGCCCCTTCCTCACACCACACGGAACCAGGTGAGGCATGCGGATCCTTCTCTCATCCACTACTGGCCCCCGAGGTCGGCGCCCCTCAACGGCGCTGGAACCGGCTGGCCACGTCGTTGGTCTCGCGTGGTCATGAGCTCGCGGTACTGGCCCCTGCCCTCACTACCCCCGGTGGTCGTCTCCTGGAGGATGACGGTCCTCACCGACCCGGCTCGGTCTCACGAGACGTCACCGAGCCATCGTGCACCGGACCGCCTTCCGCTCGTGCCGATGCTGATCTGCGCCGACGTGGTGCTGACCAGCTGGTCGCTGCGGCCGACTCCGTACGTCTGGGGATCAGGCGCTTAGCGGCGCGAACAGACCCGATGTCATCCTCGGGTCTGTTCCCGGACTCCACCTCCCGGCGGCACTCGGCCCTCGGCAGAGTGCTCCGTCGTCCGGTCGTGGTGGAGCTAGCGTGACGCCCGGCCGGACCTGTTCAGCGTGTGCTGAGCAGGACTTACCATCCGCCCACGCCTCCACCGAGGCAGCAGGCGCCGCGCCGTTCCTCGGAGCGGACGTCGTCGGCCGAGCGTGCGCAGCCTGATCCCGCCTCTGGTGACCAGGCTGGAGCGAGAAGCCACATCCGTGGTGACGACGACGGACTCCTTCGCACGGGTCCTGCGCGCCCGAGGGCTGCGCCAAGTGGTCACAGTCCGTAACACCGGCAGTAACGTGCCCCCAGATAGGACTCGCATCAGCCAACGGCCTTCGGACGGCGCCCTCCACGTGCTGTACCTGGGGACGGTGGGCCGTGCTCAGGGGATCGGCTGCGCGGTGAGGGCCGCGCACATCGCCCGGCAGCGCGGCACCCAGATCGTGCTGCGCATCGTCGGCGACGGCGCCCAGTACGATCAGGTCGCGACTTTGGCGCACCGGCTCGCAGCCCCCGTCGAAATGCGCCCCACCGTGCCTTGGGATCAGGTAGGCCGGCACTATGCATGGGCCGACACGGTGCTGGTCAGCCTGCAGGACTGGCCGGCTCTGTCGCTGACGGTTCCCTCCAAGCTCTACGAGATCATGGCGATGGGTCTGCACGTGAGCGCCTCGGTCGAGGGTGAGGCTCGGCGCATCGTGAGGATGCCGGTTGCGGCGACGTCACTGCCCCACAGGATCCTGAGGCCTTGGCCGCCTTGTGGATCAGCCTGGCCGCTGACCGCAGCCGCCTGCGCGTGACGGGCGGGCAGCGGTGGTTGGAGGACAACGCCGACGCCGAGGAGATGGCGGAGCGCTACGAGTCCCTCTTGAAGCAGGTGACCGGTGACTGACGCCCAGATCTTGAGGAATCTGTCGTTACTGAGCACGTCCGCCGCCCGACAGCTGGTCGAGGACCCACTGCTGCTGGCCCTGCAGGGGGCACGCCGACTGCCTGGGCCCTGGCGCGAGCGCGCGGCCCGCGCAATCGGCACCGGTGCAGACGATGACGAGCTGCGCCGAGCGCTGTCGGAACTCATCGCCGACAGGGACCGACTCCGCCTGCCGGGCACCGAGGCGGTCAGCACCCCGCTCGGCCGTGGGCGCAGGCTCGCCGCTGAGCTGGCGGTCCAGCTCGGCGGCATCGAGCTGTGCCACCTCGACGTCGATGACCTGCCGGCGCCGATACGCGCACGGGACCTGTGGGCCCGGGGGCACCTGAGTGCTGCGGTCCGGGCCCTGGACGGTGTGCCGGACGCCAGGCGCACCAAGCCCGCCTGCGCTCACAGCTGGCCAGCGATGAGCCCAGGATTCGATCTCCCCGGCTCGCACCGTCGCGAGCTGACATCGCCCGACCCGACCGAACCACCCGGTCCTTCATGCTGACCAGCTGTCGCCGTCATACCCAGTCCGGCTACACCTTCGCTCTACACGCGCTTCTGCGGGCGCAGGCCCGCCGGCCCTGCACCCGTGCGGGCGGTGACTCGTATCGGCTACCCCGTCATCATCGGAAGGCCCGCGGCGCGAGCGATCGACGTCGTCGACTCCATCGCTTACCGGCGGATTCTTCCGGCTCGCACTCAGGCGTCCCCTGATCGCCCGGCTGACTCACAGATGAGCCGTCCACGCCCGTGAGGTGGGAGCGGTTCTCCCCGCACGTGCTGCACACACAATCCACCAACTACGTCAATGCCCTGGTCACCCAGTCCGTAGGCCCGCTCCTACGGGCTGCCCCTGGGTCTATGAGATGCGCGGAGTGCTGGAGTGCACCTGGGTGGCCGGCAGGCCGTCCTGGCAGGAATCCGAGGCTCTGGGCTCCGAGCGCTTCGCGCTGCTGCGGGACAAGGAGGCCGAGATGGCCGGACGCGCTGACGCCGTCATCGTTCTCTCGCAGGTCCAGGCGAGGATCTCACCGCCTGGTCGCCCGAACGAATCGCAGTCGTCCCCAACGCCGTGGACCCCGACAGGTCCTCACCGTCACCGGCTGCCGTCGGCTGATGCCCGCGCAGCCCTCGGGCTGGCCCGTGATGGCCTGTGGGTGGGGAGCGTCTCCTCCTTGGTCGGCTATGAGGGATTCGACGTGCTGCTCCAGGCGGTGACGCGCGCCCGTAGCCAGGGCGCCGACATTCGATGCGCTCTGGTGGGCGACGGGGTCAGTCGTCCTGGACTCGTGGCCCTGGCCGCGGAACTGGGACTGGGCAGGTCGGTATGCGCCATTCCAGGACGGGTGATCGCCCATCGGCCATGAACTGGGTACCAGGCCCCTGGATGTCTTCTGCGTGCCGAGGCTCGATACGCCGGTGTAGTCGGCTGGTGACGCCGATCGCTCGATGACGGCGATGGCGCTGGACGGCCGGTGTGGTCCTCTCTCCCCGCTCAGGGAACTCGGCACCGCCCCAGGCGCGAGTCGGTCCTTTCCCCCCGGTGACGCGGAGGCACTCGCCCGGGTACTGATCCGGATGGCGGCCGAGTCGGGTGGACGGTCAGGCCCGGCCTCAGCCGGAGATCCGTCCCAGCCCCCCGGTCCACTGTCCTGTCCGCCGCAGCAGGCTGCCTCACCTGGGACGCCAACGCCGCCCGTCAGATCGAGATCTACAAGCGAGCTGGTATGAGCGAGGGCCTCGTGGATGACCCGGCCGGACGGACAGCCGTTCTGAGAGACAGGTCTGAGGTGAGTGTCAGCGTTGTCGAGCTCAGCGAGCTGTACCCGGTGGGTCGGCGTCCTCCACTGTCGATCTACATCCGCCGCCCTGGCAACGACGTCACCATCCCGCCGACGCCCGGGCCCGCATGGGCCTCAACGCGGCACCTTTCTGGGGAATGCGGCTGATCGCCGCCGATGCTCGATGCCACCATCTTCTTCATCGTGTTCGGGATGATGCTGCAGACAAGCCGCGGTATCAACAACTTCGTCGGTTATCTCATGATCGGGGTCACGTTCTTCCCGCCGCTGCAGCGGGCAGTGACCGGCGGCAGCCAGGTCGGATCGCGACCGGCAAGAACCCTATCTCGGGGTTCTCTCCCCGCCGCGCTGCCCGTAGCCGTACACGATTCGCTGTGCGATCGATCTGATCCCCCCGATGATCGCGGTCCTCATCCTCGTGGTTGTTCTTCCCCCGCACGCCTGGCCGAGCTGGCACTGGGTGCTGGTTCTGCCGGTCTTCGCCCTCCAGGCGTTCATGAGCCTGGGGCTGACACTCGATCACCGTATGACGACGACGATTCCCGGACCCTGCGAAACATCTGGCCCTTCCTGACCCAGTTCTGGTTCTACGCCTCGGGAGTCTTCTTCTCCTACGAGCGCTTCATCGACCACCCTGATGATGCTGCACGCCATGGACCTCAACCCCGGTTATCTCATGATCTCGATGTATCGCGATGCGATCTTGTACCAGCGCGTTCCTCGAGGCACGTGTGTGGCTCATTCTCAGTGCCTGGTCACTCGGGCTGGCCCTGGTCGGCTTCGTGTTCTTCTGGGAGAAGGAAGAGGACTACGGTGTCGAACGCTGAGAACCGTCCACTCAACGCTCAGACGGCGCACCGCTCCGAGAATACGGAGGAGTCAACCGCGAGGCTCCCGTCATCATGATGGCACCGGACGGCGTCACCGGCCACGCGGTCATGACCGCGGCGGACAGTGGTGAGACTGACCCGGTACGGCCACCGTCGTCGCTGATGGCCTTCGGGCGCTACCGAGTCCTCCACCGACGCCGAGGACCTGCAGGGCCACGTCACCCGCCCAGAAGATCTTCCTGGGTATGACGGGGCAGAGACCGAAAGTGAGTGTCGATGCCCTTAAAGGCGTCTCTTTCGTGGCACGTGCCGGAGAATCGATCGGAATCCTGGGGCGTAACGGGGCCGGGAAGTCCACCCTTCTTCGCGTGATCGCCGGCTTGAGACACCGACGTCGGGAACGGTGAGTGCCCGTTCCAATCCGGTGCTGCTTGGGGTCAATGCGGCCCTTGTCCCAGACCTGTCCGGAGAACGGAACGTGCGCCTCGGGTGCCTGGCCATGGGGCTGGCCCCCCACCAGATCGACGCGATCCTGCCGGAGGTGATCGAGCTGACCGGAATCGGAAGGCCATCTACCGCCCTATGAAGACCTACACCTCAGGAATGTCCCCACGCCTGCGGTTCGCAATCGCCGCCGCCGCGAACCCGGACATTCTCCCATTGACGAGGGCCCTCGTCCGATTGAGATGCGTCTCAAGCGAACGCAGCGAGAACAAGATGACTGAGCTGCGGCGCGGTGCCGGGACGGTCTTCATCGTCAACCACGCCGCACAGGTCATTGAGGAGATGTGCACCCGGGCGCTGTGGCTCATGGATGGCGAGCTCATCGGAGATGGCCCAGGTCCCCAGATCGCCCATGACTACCGCTGGTGGTCCTGGAACATCGCCAAGGGCAAACCGGACAAGGCCGCTACGATTCTGGCCACGTGCAGGGAGAAGTGGAAACCAGCAGGGGTGCGGATCCAGCGCTCGGAGAGTCGCACGCTGCCCTATCGACACGCTCGAGGAGTATGACCATGCGCATTGAGGACAGCGCGATGACAGGACGAATCACGGTCTACGGATCCTGCGTGGCCAGGGACGCCGCGAGTGAGATGGAGAACCGGGGGTGGAGCGTGGAGCGCTACATCGCCCGTCAGTCCCTCATCAGCGCGGGGTCGCCCAGCCGACGTCGGAGACCTCGACCTGTCCCTCCTGGCATCGCCATTCGCTCGTCGTTGCTTCATGTCGGACGTGGTGGGAAACCTGGAGGCCCAGCTGACGGCTGTGGCCGCGCGCACGGATCTCCTGCTGTGGGACCTGACTGATGAGCGTCTCGGTGTCCTGGAGACGTCCCCGGGGCGTTTCTGACGCGTCTCGACAGAAGCCATGACAGCCGGTCTACGGAGGGACTCACCGCCAGGTTCCTTGAGCTGGGGACGGCAGAGCACCTGCACCTGTGGCGGCCGGCCCTTCTGCGCTTCCACACTCTGCTGAAGCGGCTCGATCTCACGAGGAGGACGATTCTCCTCAACGTGCCGTGGGCAACGAGGGACTACCTCGGGTGAGCTGACAGTCCCGAGCTGGGGGCAGACGGCCATGGAGGCCAACTGGGTCATGACCCGCTACGTCGACCTTGTCCGTCAAGAGACCGACATACGGATCCCTTCACGTACCCGATGAGCTCGTGGTCGCCGATGACGCGCACCGTTGGGGAGCCGCCCCCTTCCACTACGCCGGCACCCTGTACTCACGGGTGGCCGACGAGCTGGAGGTCGCGCAGGCGCCACGCGCTCTCGCCCCGCACTGTAGACCCCGTCCAACGAGGCTCAGAGGGGAGCGGCTGCCGGAGCGGTCCTTCCCAGGTGCACGGCCGGGGTACCGGCGTGATGTCACCGACGACCGGTGCTAACGGCCGCCGGCTCCAGCCAGCCGGGGCTTCCTGGGCCACAGGGGAATACGCGGGACGCTCGCCGGAAGCCAGCGCCGTTGCGCCTCAGAGCCGGTGAGGACCCAACCGACGTCGGTTCCGGCGTAGCGAAGGGGCTCAGCCCGCCCACCGGGAGGCTCGACGGTGCAGAGCTCCATGACCTCGCCGTCGCGCACCACCGCCACCTCAGGCTGCCCTTTCCACAGCAGGAGCCGGGCCCGATCCCGGGCGCCGAGGTTTCCCCAGGGGCTGCGGATGATCTGGTCGGCATCGAGCCTGTGCGCCAGCCGTCGCATCTCGGCGGCGTGCGCCTGAGCCAGTCCTGGCGGCTCGGCGGGCATCCGACCGCCGTCCACGACGCCGAAGTACCATCCCAGGTCGTACAGGATCGTCTGCTGCGCCCAGGGCGCGTCACTGGCGACGTCGAGAAGTGCGTGGTAGCGCGTGCGCATCTGGGCGTCGTAGCGTCCTGGCCGCGACCAGGCGGTCTGAACTGCGAGTCGCCGGAGGCCCGCTTGTCGGTAGTGGTAGACGGCGTCGGGCACGTAGACGATGCGGCCCGAGCCGCTTTCGGATGCCTCCCAGGTAGAGCGCGTCCTCGAAGGTGGGGGCCTCGCGGTCCTCGGGGAATCGAGACGCAAGCGCCTGGTCGAGGCGAAGGAGGCACTCATGGACCGAGAGCTGGATGGCCTGTGGCTGACGGGCGGCATCGACCCGAGCGGTCCCGTCCTGGAAACGAAAGTCGAGGTGCCGCAGCCGGTTGTCCCTCCTGGTGGATGACGGTGCGGCCGGTCAGCAGGATGTCACCCCGGCGCCTGGTACCCAGCAGCCGGGTGAAGAAGTCAGGCGAGCCAGTCATCGGGATCGGGGAAGGCCATCCAGTCTCCTGCGCATACCCATTCCCAGGTTGCGGGCCCTGCCCTGCCCACCGTTGTCGGTCTCAACGATCCTCGACGTCGAGGTCTGTTCGCCCGGCCCAGGCGCGGCAGATTCGGGGTGAGTCGTCACAGGCACCATCCAGGACGAGCACGACCTGGAGACGGTCGTGGGGGTAGTCCTGGGGCATCGAGGGAGTCGAGAAAGCGTGGTAGTAGGGAGCAACGCCGTAGACAGGGCTGACGAGGCTGACACGGGAGAGCGACGAACCGCCCGCAGCGCGTCAGGAATCAGGCTGCGCATCAGATCATGTCGCGCTGAAGCTGCTTGGTGAGACGGGCGCAGGCCCGGCGTCGAGCAGGATGAAGCCCTCGGGGCGACGACGCGGCCGTAGACGACGTCCTCCACCGCCTGATAGACCTGCTCAGAGGTGTCGGCGCAGACTGCGCCAACGGCCTCGTGCCGGGCTCTGTAGTGATCCGTGTCGGGCCGGGCCGTGGGGGTCCCAGACGATGCCGACGCAGCTGGCGAGCATGCCCTCGTCAAGGACGGAGGACCGGTCAGGAGATGACGGCCCAGGAACGGGCCAGCGTCTCGGGCAGCTCACGGCCGGAGACCGAGGGGACGCCCAGGGCCCTGAACCACTCGGGCGCGTTCAGTGCGAGCTTGGGGTGGGCGAAGAGGAGCGGGTGGTGACCTGCCTGGGTCAGGCCGGCGGCCAGCCCGAGCCACGGCCGGTAGAGCCATTGAGCAGCCCGACGGCGTCGGGATCGTTCTCAAGTGCACGTGAGACCTCCGGGACCCAGGTGGGGGCCAGCAGGATACGGTCTCGGTCCTGTCCCAGGAGGCTGTAGAGGTGGTCGTGGCGGGGGAATCCGGTGCGCCAGACCTCTCGGTCGGTGAGTGTGTAGGAGGTGTGATCCGCCGTCAGCCCGCCTGTTCCGGCGCGGTGGCGCACACGACGACGTCCAGGCGGGAGCCCGTTGAACCAGCGCCACATATCGCGCATGGTCACGCCGTGCTGGAGGAAGACCACGCGCTGGTCGGTGCCGGTAGCCGCGCTGTTGAGACGATCGCTTGATGAGTGGATCACCGATGTCGGACAGGATGATGGTCTCGGCGCCGGCCCAAGCGGCGTCGAAGCCGGACCCTGTCGGGTCGAGGAGGACGAAGCCGTCCTGCGCGAGCCGGTCCCAGTCCGGGCAGGTGCGTTCAGATGACGAAGATGTGCCGGACGCTGGGGGCGTGGGTGCGGGCGTAGCGATACAGCGGCTCGGCATTGTCACCTGCGCTGTCATGACGGTCCATGTAGAGCCAGGTGCGCGGCAGTCGGTTGGTGATGAGGCCGTGTACGGCGAGGGCGCCGAGGAGTCCGCGGAGGACGACACAGTCGAGGCCGACGACGCGTTGACCTGCTGGGCGGGCTCTCCGTGCTGCCGCGGCCGAGGACCCTGGCCGAACGTCGGCGCAGCCCGGAGGGCGATGATCCGTGACGGTGCCGACCGGGTACCGTCTCAGGGGTCTGGGGTTTCCCCGGTAAGGAGCCACCGGAAGCTCCTGGCCGTTGATGACCGCGGTGATCTCTCCCTTGGGCAGCCAGACGATGCGCTCGTGGGCACGACCTCGTCGAGTAACGGTGATCGACCGTCTTGGCGCTGGTGGGGCTCGCCCAGCTGCCATCGACCTTCCACTGCTCGGCGGGCAGGGCCCCGGTGAAGTAAGTAGGTGGCCTTCTGGTCGCTGCGAAACCTGCGCGCTGAGGGCAGGATCGGTGCCGGCATGGGACCGGCGGCCAGGGCCGTCAGGGCGGTGCGGCGCCCTACGGCCAGCGGCGTGGAGCAGTAAGCCTCGATCTGGGCAGCAGGAACATGACGAGTGACGGGCGCAGCAGCTGGGCCACCTCGGCACGCTCGGCCACCGTGAGCCGGGCAGAGGGGAAGCGCAGTCCCCGGTCTGCCTCGGTGACCTGGATGAGGCGGTGAATGACGAGCTGGTAGACCCAGGCGGGAGGTGGGCTATCAGCCTGCAGCGCACGCCAGCGGGAGCGTGCCCAGCAGGTGGCGGTAGTGCTCGATCTTCCCCCAGGCGCCGGGAGGTGACGGGGCGTGGTGGACGACGGCGGGACCGTCATGGAGGCCGACCCGGTTGCCGGTGTCCACGATATGGGCGATAAGCCCGCTCAGTCCGGCGTTCTCATCACTGCCGTTGGCACCGTCGGTGTCCTCAATACCTCGCAACGGCCCCAGCCCTCCCCAGTCCGACATACCTCGGCGGGGGACGGTGAGGACAACCCACTGATGGTGTCGGGGAAGATGTAGGGCCCAGCGGTCAGGTCCGCGCTGCGGCTGCCGTGCTTGAAGCGCCATTGCAGCCGGTCATCCCTGAGCGCCGTCGGGCCCGGATGGTCACGGTCGAGGGTGAGGAAGAAGTGCCGACGGCGTCGCCCGAGCCGTGCTGAGCCAAAGAGGCGAGATAGCCGGGCTCAACCCTGTCGCCGGCCCTGAGCAACAGGACCCGGGTTCCGGCGCTCAGAGGCCTGAGGACTTGGGCCAGCGACCCCGGGTCGGGGCAGCTGAGCGGAACGATCCCGGTCTCAGGCAGGTCCTGTCGAAGAGGTCGAGCGTGTCCTGACCACCTGCGGAACCGATGATGATGACGTGCATGGTCTCGGCGCTGCGGGCGTTCATAAGGTGGGCATCTCCATTTCGTGGGGCGGTCCCCAATGACTAATGGTGGACGTCGCCAGCACCTCCGTGTTGGAGATGCCCCAGGTGTATCTGAAAGTCGTCCCCCGCCGTTGGACGAATCCAAAACGAGAGGCCGAATAGATACGAGCCCCGACACGTACGCATTCATTGAGGAAACCAGTATCCTCCCCAATGGTCGTCTCGGGAAAATTGATGTCACGTGCCAGATCCGCACGGACCACCAGCGTAGGTCCGGAGACGAAAGTCGTATAGCGGTGCTCCCAGTCGCCGAAACGCAGTACCGTCAGGTCCGGCCCGGTCAGGTGCACGTAGTGGGCGTGCTTTGCCAACGACCTCGGCGCGGGAATAGTCGACTGCGGCGAGGGCCCTCGAAGAGACAGTGGTCACCGTAGAGGTCGTCATCATCCATCTTGGCGATGTAGTCGGCCTCACCCGAGTGAGCATGATGTTGTAGCAGGATCCCAGGGAGTACTGGTCCTCTGCCGTGACCCAGTCGATCTCAAGACCCAACCTCGCGGGCGCGGGCCCTGCTGCTGGCGCGCGGAGTGAAGCCGTGGGTGAGGATGACTGGTGCCATCGTCACCTGCCGCTGACAGGCCAGGGTCTCCAGGACGTGGTCAACCTGCTCCGGCCGAATGGTGGCCACCAGCGGTGCGATGGTGGGCCGGCGTCGGGCCCGCTCCCCAGTCCGACAGCGCGCGCAGAACGGTGTCCCACACGGGTGGCTGTAGGGTGTGGTGGGCCCAGATCTCGCGCTGCGCCAGGTAGGTCATGTACTCCCCGAGGAGCGGGTTGGCCACGAGAGCGCGCACGGTGAGCCCTGCCCCCACGCGGTCGGAGACCTTGGCCAGGGTGCCCGCGGGCAGAAGGCGGTCGGTGGCCGGCGTGGGGTGGTCACCATGAGTGCCGCAGGCGAGAACCTCGATGACGCGGCGCGGAAGCATGGACGGGCTGCCCACCACGGAGCTGACGTTGAGGAAGACGGCGTAGGCGCGGTAGGCACTGAGCATCTGGGGGTAGCTGAGGCTGCCGCGCACATGGGAGTCCCAGGGAGACGGGAACTGGTAGGTGTCATCACCGTCGAGGTACCGGGAGAAGATGTCCAGCCCGTGGGGCAGCCGGGCGGAGACGTCGAGGGCGCCTCCCCAGGACGATCTCCATCTGCTCACGTCGCTCGGGGTACTTGTGGGCGAAGTAGGTGCCGGCGAAGGCGACGTCCCGCAGGGTAAGGGGTTGCTGTCGTCACCCAGGGGACGGATCGGGTTGTGGATGGTCGGCTGCGCCGCGAACGGCAGGATCCCGACGCGGTCGTGCCCCAGGTCGCGCTGGTAGTGCTCCACCATCGCCTCGTCGGTGGTGAAGACCCAGTCGAACAGGCGGGCGGTCTCGATGGCCTCGTCGTAGTGGGCGGGGTCCTCCTTGTTCCAGAAGACCGTCGGAACCCCTGGTTTTCGCAGCGCCGTGACCATCTCTCTCAGGTGACCGGAGGGCCCCTGAGGACCGATCACCTGGAAGCGCCAGGGTGTCGTCGTTGCCGTGCCAGGCGGACTCCACGAAGAGCAGGTCGATGGGGGTCTGGTCGAGCTGTTCGCACCAGCCGGTGGGCGTCAGGGGTACGGCGCGCCACTCATAGCTCAGGGCGAGCGCCGTGAACTCGTCGGCGATGACGCCGACGGTCACATCGTGACGCGGCCCGGTCTCCTTCGGTGAGGGCAGGGGCCAGTCCGGGAAGGACGTCTGATCCCGGCGCCTGGAGGCCCACCGGCGGACGCGCCCAAGCGGTCGCCCGACGACGGCGCAGGTGCTCGCGCAGCCCCGCCAGCCCTGAGTGACGCAGGTGCCACAGGGCGCGCCGCAGCTCAGGCGCCGGCCGACGTGTCATGCGGGAGTCTTCTGCGCTCACGACTCTCCCCATTTCTCGTCCAGGGAGTCGAGCAGCTCATCGAGCTGGTCGCCATCGCGCTCGAAGTCGAAGACGTAGTCCCTGTTGGTCACTCCCAGTTCGCGCCCCTCGCAGTCCTTCTTCCTGCCGTCGATGACCTCCAGTGGGGTGACTCGGGCGGTGGTCTCCAGCGAACGTCCCCAAAACTCGCCGTAGCGGGCGGACAGGATGGGCGGGTCTCGGTGTATCGAGCTTGACGAAGCCGTCCCTCGCTGCGCAGCACGATGCCGCCGTCGAGGATGGTCAGCGAAGCCACCTGCTCGCCGTAGAGCCTGTTCGTCCCCACTCAATGTCCCTCCCTCCGTGCAGGCCGGCGAGACTGCGCGAGGCGGAGGTGATGAGCTCAGCGGTGTCGGGGCGCCTCCCAGAACCGCACCGTCAATAGCGATGTAGTATCCGCCGTCGCGGACGGCGCCGATGAACAGCTGGGCGGACATGGCGCGCATGCGGGCGTTGTGGGTGAGAACGTCCACGAGGACGTCGAACCGGCCGTGAGTGGCCAGGGCCTGGTGCAGGTCGACCTGGTTCGTGAAGGGAACCACCCGGGCATGACCGATCAGACCGAGTACTCCACGGGTTCCGCCTCGGACCGTCCGTCCCACCCGCCTGCATCGTGCAGACGATCAGCTCACGCGCCCCCAGCGTCAGGGCGAGGTAGTTGCTCAGGTGGGGGCTGAGGGCCGTCAACGAGCACGGCGACGCGTGGCTGCGCTCCGCCGTCGTCCCCGTCACCCAGTCCCTGAAGGACAGGCTCCAGGACTCCTGCTAGCTCGGCCGAGGGCGTGACAGCCGGCACGCAGGTGGGGGGCCGCGCTCTGAGGGCGCCGCCGTGGGCTGCAGCCTGTGCGGGACATCACGCGATCGCTCCTTGCGAGGCGCCTCGACTGCACCGGCTCCTCGGGATGCCTCGTCCTCCTGGGCTGCTGGTGGAGCGCTTCGGGCCGAGCACCGCGTCAAGGGTGTCCCCGCAGCGAACGCGCATTGTGCTCCTGAACGTCGAGGTTCCGCGAGCGCGGAGGGGTCGGCCAGAGCCGTGCGGATCGCCTGAGCGATGTCCCTGGGGCGAGGTCCCACTCAGAACTCCGTAACCGAGGGCGATCAGCTCCCGATTGCCGGGAAGGTCGGATGCCACGACCGCAGTCCCCAGCGTCATTGCCTCCAGCAGGGTGACCGGCTGCCCCTCGTGCAAGGAGGGCAGGACGAACAGGTCGGCTCCGCCAAGGACCGGGAACGGGTTGTCCATCTGCCCCAGAAGCGTCACGTGCCCGGTCAGTCCCAGGGAGTCGATCCTGGCCCGCAGCGTCCCTCGAGCACCCCGGATCCGACGATCGCCAGGCCGATACTCAGGCCTTGAGCGCTGTCGTCCTCGGTGCCGTCGCCCGGGTCATCGCTACGAGCGCCGTCCTGCTCTCGCAGGAGAGCAACCGCCTCGATAAGAGCGGCCTGGTTCTTCTCCATCGACATCCGTCCCATAGTGGTCAGGACGAAGTCGTGCTCGTCCTTCAGCGCGGTGAAGGCATCGGGGCAGGGTGCCTGCGCTCCGAGGCGCACCCGCTCGATGTCGAGGGTGAGGTTGCGGGCCGAGAGCTGTCGCTGGGAGAGGCTGATGCCCAGCCCGGCCAGCCCGGTGCGGTTGTGGCGGGCCAGTCCCAGGCTGACCGCGACGAGCAGCGTCGACATCGCTGTAGAGGGACGAAGACGCGCCGGAGGTTGGGGTACTTGTCGCGGTACTCGTTGTCCATCTGGTTGTGCTGGTAGCAGGAGGTGCGGGAACCGCGACGCCCCGGCTGCGCGATGAGCGATACCCAGGTCTCGGCGTAGCCGTCGTACTCGATAGCGGCGTCGGGCACGAAGTCGCCCAGAATGCGGCGCGTCTCGCGCTCGTAGTACGCCCAGTAGGCATCCCAGAAGCTCTGCGAGGTGTAGGCGTCGGGGTGGCGGGCGAAGTCGTTGACGCAGGAGCGTTCGTGAATCCGCCGAGGGGCGGCCCCGGGCTTGCAGATGACATGAACATGACGAGGCAGGCGACGGAAGATCTCCTGACGGTTCTCGTTCGCGCGCAGGACGGAGGCCTCGACGATGAGGTTCACCGAGTAGAGCGACGGGGATCGAGTGCCTCCAGGAGCGCAAGGAAGGCAGAGGCGATCCGCTGAGATCATGGAGGCGTGGAACAGGAGTGTCCGGCGCTTGCGGGCACCGTCGCCGAGCGCGGGGTCAGGGCGTGGTCCCTGATGATCGCCCGCGGTCCGAGGTCGTTGATCGTCGTCGAAGAAGAATCGGGCCAGCCGCGCCGAGGCCCGCCCGTCCTCGTAGGGACATGGTATCGGGCCAGGGCCTCCTCATCCGCGATCCCTCGCCGACCAGGGCACGTCCGATGGCCGAGGCCAGCTCGCCGCCGGTCGTAGCAGGCCAGCCCGGGGACCTCCTCAGGATCCAGGTACAGACCCGCTCGGCTCTGTAGTCCTCGATGTCGTGCATATAGAGCACAATGGGGACGCTTCTGGGGGAGGAAGTCGAAAAGGATCGAGAGTAGTCCGTCACCAGGACGTCGACGGCGGCCAGCAGCTCGTTGGTGTCGATGTCCTTGGGCACCACGCTCACCGGGAGATCGACGCCGGCCAGAAGCCTCTCGGAGAGCGGTGGGCCCGGTAGACCACGAGCACGTCGTCGCGGGAGCTATGGCGGTCAGGTCGGCGAGCAGGGGAAACTCTGGTCCAGCTCCCGTTTGCTGACTCCGCCACGCCAGGTGGGGGCGAACAGGACCAGACGGCGTTCGTCGTCCTCAGCCATTCCCAGGCGGCCTCTGAGTGCCTGCGGTCCTCGGCCACTCATGGTCAGTGAGGTGTCCAGTCGAGGGATCCGGCGACGATGGTACGGCCCCGCAGACGTCAGCAGATCGCGGTCCTCGATAAGAGCCCATCGGGTGAGCTCATTGGGCGCCATGAGCGTGGTGCTCAGCTGGAAGTTGCGCTGCAGGTTCTCGTAGTCGAGCAGACCGCCCCGCATGGACCGTCCCAGGGTCTTGAAGGTGCCGTGCCAGGTGTTGAGGTAGCGCTGCTCGCGACGGCGCACGGGCAGGGGGCGAAGGAGACGTTGTTGACGAGGTACCCGGCCGTGGCGAGTACTGCAGTGTACTCGGTGCTGTGCAGGGGAACGAAGACGACATTGCGACGCCCCAGCAGATCCGCAGGAACGGCGCCCAGGTCGTTGACGGCCCAGACGTGGATCAGGTGGGAGTACTCCGGTCGGTCGACCATCCAACGGAAGACGGCCAGGGGGTGGCAGCCTATCGAGGCGCCGTGATTGGACTCCCACAGCACCAGATGGGGACTGACTGGAAGGACCTCCAGGGCCTCGGCGTAGCGGATGTTGCGAGCCGCTCGCAGTGCGCCCATAGGGCCCGTGGGTCCAGCCCCGTCCTGCAGCCGATACTCCTCGGCCTGCTCGAGGATCTCGCAGGCGAGCTCGACCTGCCCGGCATCCTGGGCCAGCTGGGCCAGGACCAGGCGGTTGCTCCGGTCCCCTTGCAGGAACCAGAGGAAGAATGTGACGGATGGATCGAGCGGCCGTGCGCGCTGCGGCAGGCGGGACGTCCATGCCGGCGTCAGGGTCGTCCGCACCGCCGTGGGACCTGAGAGCCTCGTGAAGACCGAGCATGATGTCACCGATGGTGGACTCGACAAGATCCTCCGGCCGCTGCCGAGGCGGCGGCGAGCTCTTAGCGCGGACCAGGGCGAGGAAGCCCGTGCTTGCCCGCTGCTTCGACACCGATGCCAGCCTGCGCGGGGCCGGTCCCAGGTAGGACCAAAAAGGACTCCAGCGCCTCGTCGTGGCGTCCCAGCCTTGCCAGACAGACCCCACGGCGATGGCTCCACCAGCTGCGGGCAGGCTTCTTGAGCGTCACGCAGGGCCTCCAGGCAGAGCGCTCCGCGGTGACGAGGGTCACCGACACGTTCCGAGACGAGCCCCCAGCTTATAGAGGCTGTTCCCGCTTCCCGGATCCAGCGAGGGCGGCCAGGGCGTACTGTCCTTGTGCCCGCTCGTACTCGCACAGGCGGTCAAGGCACAGACCCAGCTCATAGACCAGATCGGCCCGGGACATCCCTCTCCGGGGACAGCAGCTCAGGAGCTCGAGCGCCAGTTTTCCAATCGCCCCGGGAGCACGCGAACTGGGCCGGCCTCTTTCCTGCACGCCTTGCCGCCGGCGGCCTCGCAGGGCGGCGGCGGAAGCTGACGGTGGCGGAGGCCCGATCGCCGTCACGGTGGGCGATGAGCCCTGCTCGAAGAGCTCCTGCGCGCAGAGCCGATCAACGTAGGCCAAGGACTCCAGGGTGCACCTGGCCGGCCTGTTCAAGCCCAGGTGGAGCTGGGCCTGAAGAATCTTGCGCAGCCAGGCGGCATCGGTCTCGTGCTCGGGCAGACCGGAGAGCAGAACCTCCAGACGCTGCCACTGCGGGGTGCTCTCAGGCAGGCAGGTGAGCAGCTTGTCCGAGTAGCGCCGGTCTCGCACTCCGGAGGAGATGGCGCGCGAGAAGAAGACGGAGGCAGCCTCCGGATCATCCTGTCGCTTGAGAAGACAGCCGGCGCGGTGAAGGCCTCTCCGCAGGCGGGGTCGCGGTCAGCCACCTCGGTGTAGGGTTCTCAGAGCGGCCTCGAGCTGCTCCTGACGCTCGGAGATGACTCCCAGACGCAGGCGGATGGCGGTGTCGCGGGCGCTCTCTGGGATCTTTTCATACAGACGCTTGGCCTCTGCCAGGTTGCCGTCCTCATACTCCTTTGCGGCGACATAACGCACCAGCCTGGTGACGGCCGGCAGCCGCAAGCGGCCAGAGACGGCGCGGCCCATCTTCCTGAGGACAGCATCCTTGCTCGCCATAACCGCCCTTGTTCTACTATGCATATCCTATGAGTTTCATTCTGCATTTGACTGCACGCCGTACGACGAGACTCAAACCGGCTTCCAGCCCGGATCTCCATTTCGATCCGCGTAGCGACCCGAGTCAAGGCACCGCCACTCAGTGCAGACGCATGTCATTCTTGATCTGACTCGTAGAAACCTCGGGAGTCCGAGGAAGGTAGACGACCTCACACAGCCCCTCGAGCTGATCATCGAACTCTCCGCTCCAGTCATCACCCATGACGAAGACATCAATACCGTACCTGGAGATATCCTCGGTCTTCTGCCCCCACGTCAGCTCGGGCACCACAAGGTCGACATACCGAATGGCCTCGAGCATCACCTTGCGCTCCTCATAGGAGAAGTAGGCACGCTTTCCTTTTCCGGCATTGAACTCATCACTGGAGAGCGCCACCATCAGAAAGTCACCCAGCGCTCGCGCGCGCCTCAGCAACGTCAATATGACCGTAGTGGAGCAGGGTCACTAAGTGCCATAGGTGATCACACGCTTCATAAGGTCACTTCCTGGTTGGATGGTCGAGGACCGCCCGCGTGACGACGCGCAGGCAAACCACCGTGAGTATTCCTCAGCCACCAGGAGATATTGAAGGTGTCGCAGAACCGATGCAATACCGATATATGGTCGAAATCTAGGACGCCACCTCATTGCTGCACCTCACAGGTGCATCGACCTTATCGAACCGACTATCGCACGTTTATGTCACAATTCTTCTTAACAGTATTTTCTAGACCTGAACTCATCGACGTCATCGCCGCCTGTCAGCGCAGGAAACAGAGTGATCCACCTACGGATCCAGGCCAGGTTCTCCAGGACTGGCGCCGGATCAACCTCCAACACTCTCGGCGAGCAGCCTGGACATCGAAGTCACCCAGGATCCGGTTCAGATGGAAGGTGAGCTCATCATGATCGAGGGCGACCAGCAGTCCGACCTGCGGGGCCGGTCGCCGTACAGGCCTCCTCGACATCACGGTAGTCTCCAGGTCCGGCACGTAGACCACCGCCGGCTTCCCGGTGAGGGCGAAGTCGAGAAGATGCTGGAAGTAGTCCGAGACCAGGACATCGGCCGCCATCATGAGTTCCCTCAATGTTTGGATAGCGACTGACGTCAACCAGCGGGACCAGGCCTGGACGGTTCATGTGGTGTGTGCGCATGAGGACCACCGCATCCGTGCGATGAGCCGGTACACCTCTCCCGCAGTCCTTGCCGTTGCTGTGCCAGCCAGGCCCTCTGGGTGACGCAGCCTCGCGCCAGGTCGGCGCATAGAGGATGACCCTGCTGCTCTCACCGATACCGAGATCGGAACGCACCCGCCGCCCACCTCAATGCCACCAAGTAGCCTGACGTTTCGGGGTACTCCCCCACCCGGACCTGCCCGCCGTGCCCCAGCGCCCGCCTCCAGACGCTGTTCGGCCTCCCGGTTCTGAGCCAGCAGCAGCGGTCCCACTGGGGAACCTGACGGGCCGCGAGCCGCTGGTAGCGCAGACTGACGGATCCCGGGGCGGCGTCGTGGAAGCAGCTTCTTGATCGGAGTGCCGCCAGGGTCTGGAGCAGGTGCTGCCCCTCACGCTTGGAGAACCAGTCGGGAAGGTGGTCATTGGTAACGATGACACGTGAGGTGCGTAGCGCCTCCACCCACTCCTGTGATCCGACGACAACCGGGACCGCGCCCGACGGGACCGGAACCGTACCGTCGACCACCGACCACCACAGGGCGCGCGCACATCGTGGGCAGCCAGGTCCTCGCACGATCGCAGCCGGATTGTCTCCCCCGCTGCGTCCACCGAAGGACTCCATGAAGACCGCCGGCCTCAGGGCCTCTGCGCTCACGCTCAACGAGGAGCCGACGGCCCCTGTCGTGAAAGCGTTCCCCGAGGCGTCAGCGGAGGAATGACGGCCACGGCCACGGAGCCGTCACGCCGGGTGATGATCCGCGCGCGGCGTGCTGGGCGCCCGGAGCCTCCCCCGGGGACAACGTCATCGGGCACCACCGCGCCGCCGGCGGGTGCCGGAACGATGGGAGCCTCAATGGCGGGGCCGTCGATTCCCTCCCCTGCCAGGCAGACCCTTCGATGCGGTGGTCGGGCTCGTCCTCCGGCGTGGCGCTCCAGCCCACCGTGTAGGTCCCCAGCTGGACGTCGGTATCGACCAGACCAGGTTCGCCGTCCACTCGCCGCCCGGCGCTAGGGACGGCAGGTACCGTCACCCGGCCGCCGCTGCAGCTGACGACGATATCCAGCTCCGCTAGGGCCCCCGTCACCGTTCCGGACAGCACCAGCGTTGCGTCGACAGCCAGACGCGCTCCGAGGAGCACGACGTCGATCGGCATGCTGGGTAGCAGCTCGCTCCCCCGGCTCCCGGTCTTCACCGAGGCGACCTGGAGCAGCCCCCGTTCACCGCGCACCGCCAGCACCGCCCGGACTCCGACGGCGCCAGGCGCCTGCTGGAACCGGCCGGTTGCGGCATCCATCGTCCACACCCTTCGCCCCTGCGGGTCACCACCCGGAACCACACGGTGCTGCGGGCCTCGAGCCGCAGACGCACCGTGATCCCCGAGGGGAGGTAGGAGCGCCACGGGTCACCGGCCTCCAGGTCGGCGCGAGGCGCCTGACAGCGATCCACCTCGGTGCGCCGTCGAACTCTCCCATCCCGCGTCGACAACCTCAATGACCGGACGATCGGTCAGGCTTCGGGTCGACTCCCCAGACCCAGGCGCAGCCGCGTACCTCCAGGGTCCGGGGACCGACCAGCGCGCCGTGTCGGTACCGACGTGCAGTCTCAGATCGACGTCTTGAGCTCGGTGAGTCGGCCGGGCACCGTGATCCGTTCCAGAAAAGCGCGGCTCGGGCGCAGAGTCCCCCGCCTCAAGGACCAGGGGAAGGCGGTTCAGGTCCTCGCCGCCGGCCGATCAGATCCTCAAGCTCTCGGCACTGGCCGGATCGTCTCGCGGAGGAGCCAGAGCACGAGCCGATCGAGCAGCGCGGTCGAGTCCCAAAGAGAGTCCTCAGCGGCCGGAAGCACCTCTTCGCCGTGCGACGGAGTCCGCGGACGAAGTCAGGCCGCTCCCCGGTGAGCGCGCTCAGCCAGACGAACAAGGTCCCGGTTCAGGCGTCCGGCAACCAGGCGCCGACGCACCGACGGCGGTGCGCCCGCGCCATCTGCGCCAGGACCCCCACCTCTGTCGGGAGGGCGGCGGGCTCGGTGTCCGCACTCGGGCCACGAGCCACCGATCCGACACGCCAGATGTAGACCTCCTCATCAAGCACGTCGATGCGTGTCGCAGCGAGGAGCACCGAGAGGGTCCTGGCGGGCAGCGACACCGGTGAGGTTCGCAGTGCACCGAGCCGTCTTGGCCGTGTCCACAGCCACCGGCGAGCCATGACCGCGCCGGCCACAAGGTCCTCAACCACCTCGGGCACCTGGACCAGTGGCTCTCCGAGGCGGGGTTCCCTGGTGGTCCGTCCTCTGCCTGGCGCCGGTTGACGGTGTCCGGGGAACGCGAGCGCGCAACGACAACGTCAGAACCCGACAGATCCAGGCACTGAATCATTCTCTGACAGGCACCGGCCACAAGGGCGTCTCCGCCGTGGACGATAGTGACTAGGCGTCCTCGCGCTCGTTTCAAGGCGGTCTCCATGTCACCCGGGTCGCCACCGCGTTCGCTGGGCAGAACCCGGACACGCCGGTCCTTGGTGGACAGGCGAGTCGCTACCTGCTCACCAGAGCTCTGCGTGTCGGCTCCCTGCCCGACGACGACCAGGACCTCCAGGTCCTTGAAGCTCTGGTTGAGCACGGATCGGATGGCCCCTTCCAGGTGAGGGACCGGCCCCCACCGCCTGGACGATGACGCTGAGTCGGGGCCGGTGCACGGCGCGCAGAGCCGCGCCGAGGAGACGTCGACCGCCCACGTCCTTCTACCCGCCAACAGGGGACTCTGGCGGCGCCAGAGCCCTGTGGCATCAGCGACGGTCCGCCCCTTGAGCAGGAGCGGATCGAGATCGGAGAACTCCTGGTGGCTGACCAGCACCACAACGACGTCGGCCTGCCTCGACGGCCTGTCGGCATCCGGTCAGCCGCACGTTGGTCCACCGAGCCAGAGACGGCGGAAGCGCGTCGGCACGCGGCCTGCCCAGCCACCAGGACCCGGGCGTGGGGCGCACCGGCGGCCACCTGCTCGGTAATCGCGAGTGCGGGCGACTGACGCAGATCGTCGACGTCGGCCTTGAAGGTCAGGCTGAGCACCGCCACGAGTCGGCGAGACCAGTCCTTCCAGCGCCTGAAGGATGCGCCCGACGTAGTAGGCGGGCCGGGAGTCGTTGACCTGGCGAGCCGTGCGGATGAGCCTGGTCTCCTCGGGCGCGGAGGACCAGGAACCATGGGTCCACGGCGATGCAGTGGCCACCCACCCCGGGCCCCGGGTGCAGGATGCTCACCGAGGATGGCGGTTGGCCAGGTCGATGAGCTCCCCAGACGTCCACCCCGGCCCGGTCGCAGACGAGGGCCAGCCTCGTTGACGAAGGCAGATATTGAGGTCACGGAAGGAGTTCTCCGTCAGCTTGGTCATCTCGGCGGTGGTGGCGTCGGTGAGAACCAGCTCGCCCCCGGCAGAAGGTGGCGTACAGATCCCGGGCCAGATGCGAGGCCTCGGGGTGCAGCCCACCGATGACCCGGGAGTTGGTCACCATCTCGGTCATGATGCGTCCGGGACAGCACTCGTTCGGGACAGTGGGCGACATGCACCCGACGACGTCCGCCGCTGCCGTCCAGTGAGAGATCCGGACGCATCGAGATGAGCGCCTCAGCCAGGGCGCGAGATAGTGCCGGGCGGACAGGTCGACTCAGGACGATGAGCTCGTCCCCAGTGAGGCACGGGCGATCTCGCCTGGTGGCGGCCTCGACCAGAGAGGTCGGCCGTGTTCCCTCTCGCGTCAACGGCGTCGGCACGGCGATGACGTAAGTTCGTGCCGATGGTGTCACCGTTCAGACGCAGACGCCCCGGCACCGACCTGCTCGGCCAGGGACGGTGGCGAGCCCGTCCTCGAGGAAGCGCGCTCTCCGCGGTTGACGGCCTCGACACGTTCCCGAAGCCGATCCACTCCGACGACGTCGGGTCCGGCACGGGCCAGGACGGCGGCCGTTGGCAGACCGATGTACCCCAGCCCGATGACGGCGACGTCAGCTACTCCAGCAGCGTTAGTCATGAGTCTCCATGCATCTGTATGCGTCCCACGGGGCGGCCCCGGGACTGCTCCGCCTCTGGGCGCTAGTTCACCGTGACGGGAAGCAGCTCAACGGCGCCGGGGTGCTCGGCGAGGTAGGACCCCACCGGTCCTCGGCGAAGCGCCTTGAACAAGGGCGCATCCGCGTCGCTGTCGAGCCGGACGATGGACTGGCCGTCCCGGAGGTACCCGTGCCGGCGGTCGGTACGGTCATGAACTTGATGTCGTTGCTGTGCAGGTGACGCACCCCAGGGCCAGAGACTGCATCTGGTTGATGGTGAAGGACTCGTCCACGGCGACCGTTCGGGAGGCGGTCTTAAGGAAGGAGTAGAGAGCCGTGGGACTCGACAGGGTGCCGCCGGAGAGGGCCTTGCTCGCGATTGCACGCATCCAGCTCTGCTGGCGCTTGACGCGGTCGAAGTCGCCGTCCGGGAGTGAGGATCGCTCACGGGTGTAAGCCAGGGCCTGAGCTCCGTTGAGAGTCTGCGGACCGGCGCCGAGTTTCTTACCGGCAATCGTCTGGGGCGTCTTGAGGTTGATGCGCACCCCGCCGATCTCGTCGGTCAGGGCGACGATCTCGAAATTCGCCACCGCGAAGTGATCGATGTGAATCCCGGTGAGGTTCTCCGGTGTGGATCGTCAGCGAAGGGCCGCCATAGGAGTAGGCGGCGTTGATCTTGCCCTGACCATGACCGGGGATGTCCACCCAGGAGTCGCGGGGATCGACATGACCGAGACGGTCTTCCTGTCGCCGCCGATCTGCAGGATCATGATCGCATCAGTACGCTGGGCACCCTCCGCCCACTGGGACGGGTCGGATGCTCTGGTGCGAGTCGGTCCCCAGGACCAGGATGTTGGTGGCCGCCTCCCTGACCGGCCGGCACCGACTGCACGCGGTGCTCGCGTGGCGATACCGGCGATGGGATCGGCAATGGTCTCGATACCGAGGCCAGGGAGTGTCGTACCCACAGGGCAAGGCCCCCGTGGCCAGGGTCAGGACCAGGAATATCGCCAGCACGCTGAGGAGAGCGATCCTCCAACCCCGGCCGGGACGACGTCGGGCGCCACTGGATGACACCGCTGCGGCATCTGAGGGAGCAGCAGCGGCACTCGAGGTCAGCGCCATCGGCACTGCGTCGGCACCAGCACCCGGATGGTTCCGGCGTCATCCTTTTTCGCCAGGGCGCTTTCAGGATCAGGCAGGGGGTCTGGGTCATGACGCATATAGCACCACACCTTTTTCAAGCGCTTTTGCCCGGATCTCCCATTTTCAAGGTGATCCGGCAAAATCATCATGAAATGAGATGCAACTGAGACGAAGTAACTCCTCGTCATCATTCAAATCTCGTCCAGAATATCTTTCCGCACAATCAGAAGAATGCCCTTCGGTTATTCTACGAACGAGGAGGGACGAGCTGATACATCCACCCGTAGGGGTCCTCGGCATGGCCGGACTGGATGGACGTGAGCCGGTCATGGATCTGCTGGGTGACCTCACTGCCCTCGATACGGTGCATCGAATCCCTCGCCCTTGAGATGCCCCCAAGGGCACGACAACAGCCGCGGTACCGCAGGCGAACACCTCGCTGACCCGGCCCGACTCGATGTCCGCCAGCAGCCCTCAAGGCTAATGGTGTCCTCGACGACGTTCCGCCCCGAGTCACACGCATGCGGATGATGGCGCTGCGGGTGGAGCCCTCGAGGATGGTCCCGGTCAGCTGCGGCGTGCGCACGGTTCCGTCGGCGTCGACGACCATGATGTTCATACCGCCGAGCTCTTCGAGGTTCTTCTGCGAGACGTCATCAAGAAACAGACCTGATCACAGCCCTGTGCATAGGGCCTCCCTGCTGAGGAAGCAGGGAGGAGGCGTAGGTTGCCCTCGGTCTTGGCCGCTCCGGTTCCTCCGCGTCCGGCACGGTGGTACTCGGTGCTGACCCATATGGAGATGGGCTCAAGGCCATGGGTGAAAGTAGGAGCCCGAGGGCGAGGCGATGACGAGTAGTCGACCACCTCGAAGGACGCACTCCGAGGAATGCCCTCGGAGGCGAAGGCGAGGGACGCAGATAGAGGGACTCCCCCGCACCCGAGGGCACCCAGGCGGCATCGGCGCGTACCAGATCCACCAGGGAGGCCACGAAGTCCTCCTCTGACAGCTCGGGAAGAGCCAGACGCCGGGCCGAGGCGTTGAGGCGGGCCGCGTTGTAGCGGGGTCGGAAGGTCCACACCGATCCGTCGTCGTGCCGGTAGGCCTTGATGCCCTCGAAGATCTCCTGACCGTAGTGAGCACGGCGGTGGCCGACAGGCTGAGGTTGCCGTAAGGAATGACGCCGTAGTCACTCCAGCCCTCACCCTGCTTCCAGCGAGCGTGGGCCATATGGTCGGTGAATGAGTCGCCGAAGTGGAGACCCGCCAGGATCGCCTTGCGCTCGTCCTCGGCGACGGGCGACGGGTTGGCGGTCAGGGGGAAGCGACCGGCGATTGCGTCGGCCTCAGGAACGGGGACCTCAGCGGCACGGGCCAGGGATGTGGATGCGAAGTCGGTTGAGGCGGCGTCTGTCTCAGGCATAGGCCCACCCTACCGCCGAGGCCACAACTCGGACACATCCTTCCCATATCCTGACTCAAAGCCGGGGCAACGACTAGGTTCCGGCCATGCGCTCCGCCCGGCAGCCTTCGCACAGCCCCCCACCGCGGCGTCCGGAGCAACGACGTCCGAGACCACACACTCTCCTGCAACCTCCTGGTCGCGGTCATACGTCTCTGACGCTCCTCGACCTACCAGGTGAGCGCCGAGGTGACCAGCAGCCCAGAGCTCGGTCGCGACCGGGGCGACGACTCATGCGTTGTCCGAGCACTGGGCCATCTCCTTGGCCGGCGAGTACCCGGACTACAGGCAGACCGCGCGGATGGAGCTCACGACGGCCAACCGGTCCGAGTCCTATGCCGGTATCGCTACGACCTTCAGTGCCAGCATCGCCGGTTCTCAGGTCGTCGGAGGTCCTTCGCGCGGGTATGGTCCGCCGACAGCGCCGCACTGCCCGTGACCCACGGTGTGCCAGCAGAGGAGCTTCGATACGACGTCCTGGGAGGCGGTTGTTCATGGCATGACGATCGAGGACCTATCGGGGCAGTCCCGCTGGCCGGAAAGATCACCGGAGCCTGCAACACCAGCCGCCTCCACCTCCGGCTGAGCCTCCACCTCCTGCATGAGGGGGCTCCGTGCACGACGAGCGTCCCCGGCCGACCACCGGTCACGGCTCTTGCGACCGCTCCTGGCCCTCAGAGGGATTCCTCCCTGACATCAGCGGAGTCCTGCGGACCCTGATGGCGTCGTGTCCGCAGCGGCATCGGACGGAGACTGCGACGTAGCTCCGCCTGCCCAAGACTCGCGGGATCATCCGCCTCGGCCCGGCTCGAAGGATCCTCCTGCTCGCTGTCGACCGTCGGCGCAGACAGCCGATCCGGATTCGGAGTGTGCCGCCGAGCGGCAACCGCCACCTCAACCCGGAATGTCTCAACCTCGGAGTCAGTGAGCGGGTCGTCAGCCAGGACGTCGCCGCATAGCCCAACGATCCTGACAGGCACGAGCCACGCGGCAACGTGGCGCCGGAGACCGAGGAACGACACGCACGGACTCAACGACGATCACCAGATCGTTCTGTCACGCTAGGGACACAAAGGCCACCGCGACATCTCAATGCGATGTCGCAGCTGCCCCCTTGGCCACAGCGGCGGCGATGGCGTCACCGATCTGGCCGGTCGTACGCTCGGCGCCGGCAGCGCGGGCGGCCATGTCGACCTGACGCCGGCCTCGACCCGGCCGGCAGCCTCGGCCAGCCCCAGATGGTCGAGCATGAGGGCCACGGCGCTGATCGTGGCGGTCGGGTCGGCCTTCCCCTGTCCGGCGATGTCGGGGGCCGAGCCGTGGACGGGCTCGAACATGGATGGGAAGACCCCCTCGGGGTTGATATTGCCCGAGGCCGACAGCCCGATACCGCCGGTGACGGCGACCCGGCCTCGTCGGTGAGGATGTCGCCGAAGAGGTTGTCAGTGACGATGACGTCAAAGCGACCAGGGTCGGTGACCATGTAGATGGTGGCGGCATCCACGTGGCAGTAGTCAACGACCACCTCGGGATACTCAGCACCGACGGCCTCGACGATGCGGCGCCACAGGCCACCGGCGTGAACCAGCACGTTGTGCTTGTGGACGAGAGTGAGGTGCTTGGCCGCCCTGGACTGGGCCTTGGCGAAGGCGTAGCGGACCAGGCGCTCCACGCCGTAGGCCGTGTTGACGCTGACCTCGGTGGCGATCTCGCACGCCGTGCCCTGCCGCACAACGCCGCCGTTTCCGCAGTACAGGCCCTCTGTCCCTCACGCACCACGACGAAGTCGATGTCGCCGGGATCGGCCAGCGGCGTCGGCACCCCGGGTAGTAGACCGAGGGACGCAGGTTGACGTAGTGGTCCAGGGCGAAGCGCAGGCGCAGGAGCAGACCGCGCTCGAGGACCCGGAGGGGACGGACGGGTCGCCGACGGCACCCAGCAGGATGGCGTCGTGTCTGATCGCCTCGAGGTCCCTCATCGGTGAGGTCTGTCCTGGTCCGGTGCCAGCGCTCGGCCCCCAGGTCGAAGGTGGTCGGCAGGACCGTGACACCGGTCCCCTCCAGCGCCCGATCGAGAACCTTGAGCCCCTCGGGAACGACCTCCTTGCCGATGCCGTCGCCCGGGATTACTGCCAGCTTGATGGTCTGCGTCATGAGGCCACCTTAGGGACATGGTCACGATACGAGACGAGAAGTCCACCTGATGAGCGAATCGCACAGTCGCGTTTCGACCGACGGTCGGTTAGTCTTGCTCCAGCGACTACATCAAGGAGGAGCCATGCCACGCACCCACTGTCCTGCTGCTCAACGTCGCGAGGAGATTCTCGACGCCGCGCACACCCTGTTCACCACCAAGGGCTTTCAGCCCACCACCATGGAGGACATCCTGAAGGTCGAGGCATCGCCAAGGGACGCTCTACTACCACTTCCCCAGCAAGGAGCAGATCCTCAGGGCTCTTGTCCTGCGCATCGTCGGCCAGGTCGAGCAGCAGCGCCCGTGGAGCTCGCCGCCTCATCGGCTCCGGCAGTGGACAAGCTCGGCGATCATGGCGGCGATGCGGTCGAGGCACCGAGACCGAGCTCATCGAGCAGTTCCACACGCCCGAAACGCGGAGTTTCACCCTGTTGTCCATCACGGCCATGATCGAGCATCTGACCCCTGTCCTCGCCGATGTCGTCACCCAGGGGGTGAGCGAGGGCTCCTTCACCACTGAGCGGCCTTATGACGCCATCGAGCTGCTTTTGAGCGCCTCGGGCATCCTCCTGGACCACGAGATCCGAAGCCCGGCCCCGACGAGCTCGCCCGCCGCCACGAGAGTCTCGTCTGGGCGAGCGAGACGCTTCTGGGCGCCCGGCCCTGGGAAGCTCTGTCCATCCTCGCGGAGGCAGACTCAGTGAGACACGTCGGCCTACTTGTCCTGGGCTCATTCATCAACTCACTGGGAACGGGGTCTGACCGCCTTCGGACTGGCGGTCATCATGCTGCGCGCCCATGGAACGGCCTCCTCCGTGGCAGTCATCCAGATGAGCGCTTTCGCTCCCCTCGTCCTCCTGGCACCCTTGGCCGGAGTTCTTGCCGACCGCTACGACCGCCGCCTCATGATGATCATCGGCGATGCCGGTTCGGTGCTCGGACTGGCCTCATCCTTGCGGCCCTGTCCTCGCCCCGCCCTCCTGGCCTGGGTCTGTGCGCGGGCCGTCACTCCTCCTGCCTCGCCGCGCTCACCGAGCCGGCGCTGAGGGCCAGCGTCACCGACCTGGTGACCGAGGAGGACTACGTGCGCTCCCTCCGGGCTGCTTCAGCTGGCATCCGCGGCGAAGTACCTGCTGGCTCCCGGCCGCGGCGGGTTCCTCATGCCGCCTGTCGGCGTTCGAGGGGCCTCGTCCCTGCTCGACGCCAGCACCTGCCTGGTCACCGTGGCGTGCACCATGACAGTGCGCCGGGCCCTGGCGGCAGGTGCGTCGCAGCGCGCAGCAGACCCCAGCCCGGTGACGACCACGATGTCCTGGCGGGCTGGAGGACCATCACCGCCTCGCCCCGGCCTGCGCACTCGTGGCTCTCATGACACTGGCGACCCTCGCTATCGGAGTCATCCAGGTTCTCATCAAGCCGATTCTCCTGCCTACCGTGACCACCTCTGAGATGGGCGTGATCGAGACCATCGCAGCCATCGGTATGCTTGTGGGGGCCGCCCTGGTCACCGCCTGGAAGAGCGCGCAGCCGACGACGCTGCTGGCGGCGGGGCTGGCTGGGACCGGCGCCGCCATGGTGCTGGTCCCCTGGGGCCCGGAGCCTGGTGGGTGACCGCCTGCGGGTTTCTCACCTTCGGCAGCCTGCCCCTCGTCCCAGGCAGGTGCGGAGGTCCTCGTGCGCACGCAGGTCGACAACACTCGGCAGGCACGGACCTGGGGCACCATCAGCCTGGTCACCCAGCTGGGCTACCTGGCGGCTCACCCTATGCTCCGGGGCACTGGTCGACCGCGTGCTTCAGCCTCTGCTGGAGCCAGGACAGAGGTTGTCCGCCAGTCTCGGAGCCGTCGTCGGCATCGGCCCAGGACGCGGCGCCGCACTGCTCGTGGGCATCATGGGGCTGGTCATGGCCATGGTGGCCCTCGGCGTCCGTCTCCAACGCCAACGACTCGCCTGAGCCAAGCGACAACGCAGGAAATATGGCGGTGCCCCTGACGACCTGAGTCGTCGGGGCACCGCCGTACGCAGCCTTAGCGGTCCTCAGCGGGCCACAGAACCCTCGGTGTAGTCCTTGTCGACGTCGGCACGCCAGGCGAACATGGAACGCACCTCACGGCCGGTGGCCTCGATGGGGTGCTGCCTCGCCTCGGCGCGGAGCTTCTTGAACTCCGGGGCGCCGGCGGCCTGGTCGTCCATGAAGCGCTTGGCGAAGGTCCCGTCCTGAATGTCGGCGAGGACCTCCTTCATGTGGTCCTTGACCTCGGGCGTGATGACGCGCGGACCGGAGACGTAGTCGCCGTACTCGGCGGTGTCGGAGCAGGACCAGCGTTGCTTGGAGATGCCGCCCTCGTTGATGAGGTCGACGATGAGCTTCATCTCGTGGCAGACCTCGAAGTAGGCCATCTCGGGCTGGTAGCCGGCCTCGACCAGGGTCTCGAAGCCGTACTGGATGAGCTTTGGAGACGCCACCGCACAGGACGGTCTGCTCGCCGAAGAGGTCGGTCTCGGTCTCCTCGCGGAAGGTGGTCTTGATGGCACCGGCGCGCGTACCGCCGATGGCCCTGGCGTAGGACAGCACAAGGTCCCAGGCGGTGCCGGTGGCGTCCTGCTCCACGCAGACCAGCACGGGCACACCCCGGCCGGCCTCGAACTCACGGCGCACCGTGTGGCCGGGACCCTTGGGAGCCACCATGACGACGTCAATGTCCGCGGCCGGCTTGATGTAGTCGAAGTGGATGTTGAAGCCGTGGGAGAACAGCAGGGCGGAGCCGGCCTTGATGTTCGGCTCGATCTCCTCGCGGTAGAGGGCGGCCTGCACCTGGTCAGGGGCCAGGACGGTGATGACGTCGGCCCAGGCGACCGCCTCGGCGATCGGCTTGACGGGCAGGCCCGCTTCCTCGGCCTTGGCCACGGAGGAGGAGCCCTCGCGCAGGCCGACGACGACCTCCACGCCGGAGTCGCGCAGGTTCAGAGCGTGAGCGTGCCCCTGGGAACCGTAGCCGATGACGGCGACCTTCTTGGACTGGATGACGGACAGGTCGGCGTCGTCGTCGTAGAACTTCTCAGCTGCCATGATTGCTTCTCACTTCTCCTTGAGTTGATCGGTGATGGATCGTGGGCCGCGCGTGATCGCCACGGCACCGGACTGGACAATCTCTTTGACGCCGTACGGCTGGAGAGCCGTCAGCAGAGCCTTGACCTTGGATTCTGAGCCGATGGTCTCGATGACCACCGACGTCGGGGCGACGTCGACGACGTGGGCGCGGAACAGGTCGACGACCTGGAGCACCGCAGTGCGGTTGGCGTCATCCGCGTGCACCTTGATGAGGTAGAGCTCGCGCTCGACAGAGGTGTCGGGATCCAGCTCAACGATTTTAAGAACGTTGACCAGCTTGTTGAGCTGCTTGGTGACCTGTTCCATAGCCAGCCCCTCGGCATCGGCGATCACCGTGATGCGTGAGATGTCCTCGTGCTCGGTGGGGCCGACGGCCAAGGAGTGGATGTTGAAGCCCCGACGCGTGAACAGCGCCGACACCCGGCCAGGACGCCGGGCTTGTTCTCCACCAGGACGGACAGCGTGTGCTTCGCTCACGGCGCTCACTCCTCCCACACCGGGCTCATGCCGCGGGCGTGCTGGATCCGTCATTGGAAACCCCGGCGGCGACCATGGGCCACACCTGGGCGTCCGCGGAGACGATGAAGTCGACGACGACGGGCGGTCGTTGATGGCATTGGCCTGCGCGATGACGTCGTCCAGGTCCTCCAGGCGCTCTGCACTCGCAGCCCCGACGGCCCCTGTAGGCCTCGGCCATCTTGACGAAGTCGGGAACTCGCTCCGTTCCGGCCCCGGTATGCAGGTCGGTGTTGGAGTAGCGCTGCCCTGTAGAACAGGGTCTGCCACTGCCGCACCATGCCCAGCGAGGAGTTGTTGATGACAGCGACCTTGATGGGGAATGTTGTTGAGGTGCAGGTGGCCAGCTCCTGGTTGGTCATCTGGAAGCAGCCGTCTCCCGTCGATGAGCCACACCGGACGGTCGGGGCAGGCCTCCTTGGCACCCATGGCGGCGGGCAGGCTGCACTCCCATGGTGCCGGCACCGGCGGAGGTGAGCCAGGAGTGGGGGCGACGGAAAGGTGAGGTAGTGCGCCGACCACATCTGGTGCTGCCCCACACCCGTGACCCAGATGGTGTCCTCGGATGCGGCCCGGTTGAGGTGCGTGATGACCTCCTGAGGCTGAAGCAGCCCGTCGTCGGTATCGGTCCAGCCCGTGGGGTAGGTGGCCTGGATGCGCTCGACCTCACGCCGCCACGGCGTGATGTCAACCCGCCCCTCAGCGGAGACGTGGTCACGGAACTCGGCACTCAGGGCAGGGACGACGTCGGTCAGATCGCCGACGATCGGGACGTCGGCGGTGCGGATCTTGGAGATCTCGGCCGGGTCGACGTCGACGTGGATGACCGAGGCCTTCGTTGCGAAGGTGTCTGGCCTACCGGTGACCCGGTCATCGAAGCGGGCCCCCAGGCAGACGACGACATCGGCCCGTTGCAGAGCCCCGACGGCGGCAACGGTTCCGTGCATTCCCGGGCATCTGCAGGTTGAGCGGGATGCTCACTGGGCATGACGTCCAGCGCGGTCAGCGTGGTGACGAACGGGCGCCCCGATGAGACTCGATGAGCCTCGGCCAGGTCATCGGAGGGCACCTGCGCACGGTTCAGGCCACCGCCGAGGTAGAGGACGGGCGGTCGGCAGCGGCGATCACCTCGGCGGCCTGAGCCAGGCGCCGCTGATTGGGCTTGCCGGGCAGACGGTAGCCGGGCAGGTCCCGGGCCGGGGGCCACACGAACTCAGTGGGCCTCTCCTGGGCGTCCTTGGAGATGTCGATGAGGACGGGTCCAGGACGACCGGTTGAGGCCATGTGGAAGGCCTCAGCCACACGCGGAACGATGTCCTCGGACGGGTGATGAGGAAGGAATGCTTGACGAAGGGCATCGTGGCACCGACGATGTCGGCCTCCTGAAAGGCATCCGTCCCGATTCCACGACTTCCGACCTGGCCGGTGATGGCCAGCATCGGCACCGAGTCCATGTGCGCGTCGGCGATGGCGGTGATGAGGTTGGTAGCACCGGGGCCGGATGTCGCCACGCAGATCCCGGGCCGGCCCGTGACCATGGCGTAGCCCTCGGCGGCGTGGCCGGCACCCTGCTCATGGCGCACCAGAACGTGCCTGATCCTCGTCGAGGCGAGCAGTGGGTCGTAGAAGGGGCAGAATGGCACCGCCCGGCATCCCGAAGATGTCAGTGACACCAAGCTCTTCCAGCGCGCGCACCAGAGCCTGGGCGCCTGTCATGACCTGTTGGTCCTGACGTGCGGGAGCGTCATCGCGGGTCATCGCTCGCTCTCCTTCTCCGTGCTTACCGTCCGGCGACCTGCCGGGTAATGAACGTTAGATCAGTGTTCACAGAGAGTCATATCGAGACACCTGTTGTCTCGCATCATGGAATCACGGACGTAGGGTCGCCTGCGGCCCGTCCTCCCCGCCCCGAACTGCTCCTTTCGAATCGTCTCCGGCCGACGAGCCCCGGACCTTGGTATGCCATGAGCCCCGTCAGAGATGCCACAATAACCCTATTACTCATGACAAACATCCGCCGCGTCACTATCAGCGGCGAGACGGAAGGCGGCACAGCGACGTGGTCACCACTGTCCTGCACTATCTGTTAGACAACCCGGTTGTCATCGTGCTCCTCATGGTCGGCGCCGGGACTGCTGCTCTGGCGCGCCAGGCGCAGGAGCATACGCGTCCCGGCGACGGTCCTCCTGGCCGCCAGCACCGCCTCCTGGTCTGGAAGGTGGCGCACGCCAATGTCCTGCACCACTTGTCCGAGAACGTGGTTCTCGTCCTGTTCCTCCTGGTCGGCACCGGGATGCTGCTGGGGCACGTCAAGATCAAGGGAGTAAGCCTCGGAGCTGCGGCGGTGCTGTTCTGCGGCATCGCGTTGGCGGCCTGGGGAACGTCTGCCGCAACGCCGATCGAGGTTCCCAGGAGCTGGGAACGCTGGGGCTGGCGATCTTCACCTTCGCCATCGGGATCCAGTCCGGGCCGAAACTTCTTCCACGTCATCCGAACCGCCGGTGGTCCGTTGGCCATCCTCCTGGGCGTACTGGGCGTGGCGGCCCTGGCGGCCGTGGGGCGTAGGACGTCTCCTCGGCCTCAAGGCGTCGATGATCGCCGGCGCCTTCGCCGGCGCTGTTACCAACACTCCTGCCCTGGCGGCGGCCGGCAACGCTGCTGCCATGGCTGGCGACAAGGCAGGACCAGGAGACGCCACCGTGGCCTATGCCGTCACCCTACCCCTACGGTGTCATCGGCATGCTGTTCTTCTGTCTGCTGGCACTGCGCTACCGTCGCAGCGACAAGGACACCCCCTTCTCCGCTCATCAACCGCACCATCCGGGTGGAGCGCGAGGACGGTCCCGCTCCTGGGCAACATCGTCGAGACCATCCGGACAGCTGAGATTCTCTCGCCTGCGTCGCGAGAGGGCCCGATCACCCGACCGACGCAACGACGACCGGCTGTTCAAGGATGATCTCATCACCGTCGTCGGCACGCAGGATGCCGTCAACCAGGCGATCAAGGCGTAGGGCCACGGCTCGTCGCACTCACTCATTGAGGACCGCAAAGTACCTCGACTCCGCCGCATCACGGTCCTCGGACCCGAAGCTGGCCGGCAGCACCATCGGTGAGCTCGACATCGACACGCATTTCGGGAGCAACGATCTCACGGGTACGCCGCGGCGACGTCGACATGGTGGGCACCCCGGATCTGGTGCTTTGCAGCAAGGAGACCGGGTTCGCGTCGTCGGTCCGACCGGACGCATGAAGGAGATCTCGACGTACTTTCGGCGACTCGTCGCGAGGGCTGTCCTCCATCAACCCGGTGGCGCTGGGCCTGGGGCATGGCCCTGGGCATCTTCATCGGTGAGTGGAAGTTCCCTCACGCCCACCGGCGCGACCTTCTCCATCGGATCGGCCGCCGGACACGCTCTGGTCGGGCCTCATCTTCGGCCGTATCGGACGCATCGGAAAGTCCGTGACCGCCATGCCCTTCACTGCGACGGCGGTGCTCTCGGAGTTCGGACTCCTGGTCTTCCTGGCCCAGGCGGGCACCAAGGCGGGTGGCGAGATCGCACACGCATTCACCGGCGGCGACTGGTGGAGGATCTTTCATCACCGGCTTCGTCGTCACCACCATTGTGGGACTGGGGATCTACGCTCCATGCGCTGGGTGGTCAAGATGGCGGGACCCGCCTGTCCGGCCTCATCGGAGGCGTTCAGACGCAGCCGGCGATTCTGGCCTTCGCCAACGAGCGCACCGGTGCGCGACCCGCGGGTCGCCCTGGGCTACGCGATGGTCTATCCCGTAGCGATGATCGTCAAGATCTTCATCGCCCAGGTCTCGGCGGGCTCTGAGCCTCTCCACTGAGACACCCAGGCCTGCACTCCTGGCTCATTGACAGTGGCCCGCCGCCGTCATGTCCGCGGCGGGCCACCTCGTCAGCTGAACACCGCAGGCTCTGGCGTCAGTCCTCCTGCGGCTGCGACGCGGCCTCGGCACGGTCGCGAGGAAGCGTGATGCGACCGGAGGTGGCGACATCGTGGCGCCAGTTGTGGTCGGTGATGATGCGAGCCAGGGCGAGCCCGACACCGATGGCCGTGATGACGAAGAAGACCCCAGACAAGTTCGTGGCCGCGTCGCCGACGTCGACCTCTTGTCCACCGAGAGCGTGTTGAGTGCGGAAATCGCCCGGTAGAAGGGAACCCGGGAATCATGATGACGACGGCAGGGAACCGAGAGCGCCACCCCGGGACAGAGGAGGCACGAGAAACGAAGAGCTGAGCCAGCAGTCCGATCGTCACCGCGGCCAGCCCCTACCGCGAGCTGCCACGGGCACATGAAGACGTCGATGAGAAGCAGCCGCCCGGTGTTGGCCAGCGCACCACCGCAGCCAGCATGCTGGCCTTTAGCCGGCATTGAACAGCATGGCGAAATCCGTAGGCGGCGATGAACGAGCAGAAGCACCCGCAGAACGTAGAGCAGCGGACCGTCGAGCGAGGTACCGCTGGCCGCCGCACATCCCAGCGGAAGATGAAGGTCACGGTCCAGACGGCAACGCCCGCGGCCGCCATGACCATGAGCACGTAGGGCGCTGCGCGAGAGCGCAGAGGAGAAGTCCTGGCGGAACAGGTCGAGCATCGCGGTCACCATGGGGAAACCGGGAATGAGGAAACAGGATGGCTGAGATGATGCCGCCCCTTGATGGTTGCCTCGTCACCACACCTGCCGCGTCGAGCGCCGTCACGATTCCCATGTAGGTGCCGGAGGCCGCGACTCCGCACACGAGCCAGGTGAAGAAGTGCTGGTAGTGACGCTCAAGCATCTGCCGGCGGATGAACTGACCCAGAAACGCGGCCACGAGCACCGTCAGGCACTCGACCCAGCCGCCCTTGTTGAGGAAGCAGAATCCTGCGCAGGCGACGCCCGAGGCTGCGGCATTGGCGAAGGCGTTGTAGCGGGCGTGCATCTTCTCGACCTGCTCCAGCTTGGGCCCTCAAGGTGCTCGACGGTCTCGTGCGCGCGCAGATCGTGGACGATCCTGCGCAGAGCCTCCAACCGAGCAACGTTGACGCCGACACGACGCACCTCGCAGGCCTCGGTACGGAAACGGTTACCGACGTAGGAGGAGGTGACGATCTCCGTCATTGTCACCGTGGCCTCGTGGCGGTCGAGCCCCACGGCGGAGGCGGCCCTGGCCATAGAGGACTTGATGCGGTAGGAGCCGGCGCCGGCGGCGAGCATGAGACGCCCCAGGTGCAGCACGACGTCGGACTGTTGCATGAGCCGATCAGCATCGAGGTTCGGCTCGTGGCCGCCCGAATGGGAAAGAGGGTAGATCGGTGTCAGTCACGGAGACAATGGTGCACCGTATGATGCCCCTGTGTCAGATCGTCCTGGATGCCCCAACCCGCGTGCACTCGGTGTGCGTTTGTGGGTGAGAGATGGGCTAGGGGCCGCTGAGTCTGTGGAGATCTCCTGGGCCCTACGGTTGGTGTGTGCTCGGTGGTGTCTCATTTCTCCCGCACCCTGGCGGGTGCAGTACCATCGGCGCTGTCAGGCTTAGCTTCCGGGTTCGGGATGGGTGCCGGGCGTTTCCCCTGTCGCTGTGACCACCGAGACGACTGTTGGCAGTGCGGTGCCGTCTCGTGTTGCTGATCTCGGTTGTGTGGCTCGCCTCACCTTCCTGTGCTGCTCGCACCACGCGTGGGGTGGGTGTGGTTGGGGTGGGTTGGTGGACCGCATAGTGGACGCTTGCACTAGCTGCTGTCTCACCCACTCCCGTTCCCCTCGTACTGCTCGCGCGTGTGGTGGTGGGGGTGTTGTTGTTTGTGTCGGCCGATTAGTACCAGTCAGCCTCAGACCGTTACCGGTCTTCCACTTCTGGCCTATCAACCCAGTAGTCTGCTGGGGCCTACCAGAAGGACGAGTCCTTCTTGTGGAGACCTTTGATCTTGAAGATGGTTTCCCGCTTAGATGCTTTCAGCGGTTACCCGTCCCTGAACGTAGCCAACCAGCCGTGCCCTGGCGGGACAACTGGCACACCAGAGGTTCGTCCGTCCCGGTCCCTCTCGTACTAGGGACAGGCCTTCTCAAGTCTCCTGCGCGCGCAGAGGATAGGGACCGAACTGTCTCACGACGTTCTAAACCCAGCTCGCGTACCGCTTTAATGGGCGAACAGCCCAACCCTTTGGGACCTGCTCCAGCCCCAGGATGCGACGAGCCGACATCGAGGTGCCAAACCATGCCGTCGATATGGACTCTGGGCAGGATCAGCCTGTTATCCCCTGGGGTACCTTTTTATCTGCTGAGCGACGACCCACCCACACGGGATCGCCGGATCACTAGTTCCCTACTTTCGTACCTGCTCGACCCGTCGGTCTCACAGTCAAGCTCCCCTTGTGCACTTGCACTCAACACCTGGTTGCCGACCAGGCTGAGGGAACCTTGAGCGCCTCCGTTACACTTTTAGGAGGCAACCGCCCCAGTTAAACTACCCACCAGGCACTGTCCCCTAACCCGGATCACGGGCCCAGGTTCAGGCGCACGCCATAACCAGAGTGGTATTTCAGGACGACTCCACCGCCACTGGCGTAACGGCTTCACAGTCTCCCACCCATCCTGCACAAGCTATAGCGGGCGCCAATACCAAGCTGTAGTAAAGGTCCCGGGGTCTTTCCGTCCTTCTGCGCGAAACGAGCATCTTTACTCGTACTGCAATTTCGCCGAGCTCATGGTTGAGACAGCGGGGAAGTCGTTACGCCATTCGTGCAGGTCGGAACTTACCCGACAAGGAATTTCGCTACCTTAGGATGGTTATAGTTACCACCGCCGTTTACTGGGGCTTAAATTCACCACTTCACCCGAGGGTTGATGGTTCCTCTTAACCTTCCAGCACCGGGCAGGCGTCAGTCCGTATACATCGCCTTACGGCTTCGCACGGACCTGTGTTTTTAGTAAACAGTCGCTTCCCCCTGGTCTCTGCGACCCACCCCCCTAGCCCGCCACGGGGCTTGAGGATCAGGGCCCCCTTCTCCCGAAGTTACGGGGGCATTTTGCCGAGTTCCCTAACCATGATTCACTCGTGCGCCTAGGTATACTCTGCCCGACCACCTGTGTCGGTTTAGGGTACGGGCGGCTGGCACCATCGCGTCGAGGCTTTTCTCGGCACCCCAGGATCACCCTGCTATCCCCCACCAGCGTGGGGTCACCATCACGCCTCACCCCCGTCATCAAAGACAGCCACTCCGGATTTACCTGGAGGACGGGCTGCGCGCTTGAACGGACCAAGCCATCAGGTCCGCCGGGCTACCACTGTGCGTCACCCCTGTTAACACGCTTGCCTACCTGCACGGAGGGATCCCCAGACCCCACCACCACAACCACACCACCCCCGAAAGGAGTAGGCGCGGCCACATGGCGGCTGGGCGTGGGTTAGCACCCGCGCGTCAGCATGGGCGGTGCTTCGCCGGTACGGGAATATCAACCCGTCATCCATCGACTACGCCTGTCGGCCTCGCCTTAGGTCCCTGACTCACCCAGGGCGGACTAGCCTGGCCCCTGGAACCCTTGGTCATTCGGCGCTAGGGCTTCTCACCCTAGTATCGCTACTCATGCCCTGCATTCTCACTCCCGCACCGTCCACCAGCAGTCACCCACAGGCTTCCCCGGTGCAGGACGCTCCCCACCACCCACGACCCCCTGCCACCACACGCACAAAGACGCACGGTGAAAGGGAACCATGTCATGGGTCCGCGGCTCGGCGGTGTGCTTTGAGCCCCGCTACATTGTCGGCGCACGATCACTTGACCAGTGAGCTATTACAGCACTCTTTCAAGGATGGCTGCTTCTGAGCCAACCTCCTGGTTGTCTGCGCGACCGCACATCCTTTCCCCACTTAGCACACGCTTAGGGGCCTTAGCCGGCGATCTGGGCTGTTTCCTCCTCGACCACGGAGCTTATCCCCGCAGTCTCACTGCCACGCTACAACCCGCACGGCATTCGGAGTTTGGTTGACGTCAGTAACCCTGTGGGGCCCATCAGCCACCCAGTAGCTCTACCTCCGCCGGGCAACACACGACGCTGCACCTAAATGCATTTCGGGGAGAACCAGCTATCACGGAGTTTGATTGGCCTTTCACCCCTACCCACAGCTCATCCCCCCAGTTTTCAACCTAGGTGGGTTCGGTCCTCCACACGCTCTTACACGTGCTTCAACCTGGCCATGGGTAGATCACCCCGCTTCGGGTCCAGAACGCGCCACTACACTCGCCCTGTTCGGATTCGCTGCTCGCCACGGCTACCCCACACGGGTTAACCTCGCGACACGCCACTGACTCGCAGGCTCATTCTTCAAAAGGCACGCCACCACCCCCCACACACAACACGCGTGGAAGGCTCTGACGGCTTGCAAGCGCCCGGTTTCAGGTACTATTTCACTCCCCTCCCGGGGTACTTTTCACCATTCCCTCACGGTACTATCCACTATCGGTCATCAGGAGGTATTCAGGCAGCCAAGTGGTCTTGGCAGATTCACACAGGATTCCACGAGCCCCGTGCTACTCGGGCACCATCCCAGACACGCACCAACCAGTTCCGTCTACGGGGGTATCACCCACTACGCCACGCCTTCCCAGACGATTCAGCTACCAGACCAGCACGCACCCGGTCTCCGGCAGAAGACCAACAGGACAGCCCCACAACCCCGCACACGCAACCCCTGCCGAGTATCACACGCACACGGTTTAACCATCATCCGCTTTCGCTCGCCACTACTCACGGAATATCTTCTCCTACGGGTACTGAGATGTTTCACTTCCCCGCGTCACCCCCCACACCCTATACAATTCAGATGCAGGTGACACGACATAACTCGTGCCGGGTCCCCCATTCGGAAACCCTCGGATCACAGCCCGCCAGCCGGCTCCCCTGAGGAATATCGCAGGCCACCACGTCCTTCATCGGCCCCTGATGCCAAGGCATCCACCGAACGCTCATAAAACAAACAACACAAACACACGACAAAAACACATTTGTCGCAGACTTACAGTAAGATGCTCGCGTCCACTATACAGTTCACAACCAACCCACCCACACCCCACCCACAAACCCAAACAGAGAAGCAGAACCAGACGGGCCAGGCAACCCAGGGCGCACTGCCCCAGAACCCCTGACAGCATGCCACCCCCACACACGCGAGGGAGGGCACCCACCACCACCAAACACAGGCAGCAGCGGGTGCGTCTCCTATGCCAGCACCACGGCAACCAACCACACCCCAGCACCCACCACACAGGCAAGACAGCAGAGCACCAGCCAGCCGCCCTGCTTTCCGCAGGAGCAGCCTCGGCCGGCCCGGACCCATCAACAGCCCAGACAAGATCAAACGACCAGGAAGCCACCCCACACAACCTATCCTTAGAAAGGAGGTGATCCAGCCGCACCTTCCGGTACGGCTACCTTGTTACGACTTCGTCCCAATCACCAGCCCCACCTTCGACCGCTCCCCATAGGGCCACGGGCTTCGGGTGTTGCCGACTTTCATGACGTGACGGGCGGTGTGTACAAGGCCCGAGAACGTATTCACCGCAGCGTTGCTGATCTGCGATTACTAGCGACTCCAACTTCACGGTGTCGAGTTGCAGACACCGATCCGAACTGAGACCGGCTTTATGATTCGCTCCACCTCACGGTATCGCAGCCCCTCTGTACCGGCCATTGTAGCATGCGTGAAGCCCAAGACATAAGGGGCATGATGATTTGACGTCATCCCCACCTTCCTCCGAGTTGACCCCGGCAGTCTCCCGCGAGTCCCCACCACAACGTGCTGGCAACACGAGACAAGGGTTGCGCTCGTTGCGGGACTTAACCCAACATCTCACGACACGAGCTGACGACAACCATGCACCACCTGTGAACCAGCCCCCACAAGGAGGAAAACCCCGTCTCCGGAGCCGACCGGCACATGTCAAGCCTTGGTAAGGTTCTTCGCGTTGCATCGAATTAATCCGCATGCTCCGCCGCTTGTGCGGGCCCCGTCAATTCCTTTGAGTTTTTAGCCTCGGCCGTACTTCCCCAGGCGGGGCACTTAATGCGTTAGCTACGGCGCGGAAGACCCCGGAAAAGGCCCCCACACCTAGTGCCCAACGTTTACGGCGTGGACTACCAGGGTATCTAATCCCTGTTCGCTCCCCACGCTTTCGCTCCTCAGCGTCAGTAACGGCCCAGAGACCCGCCTTCGCCACCGGTGTTCTTCCTGATATCTGCGCATTCCACCGCTACACCAGGAGTTCCAGTCTCCCCTACCGCACTCAAGCCGGCCCTGTACCCACCGCAAGCCCCCAGTTAAGCTGCAGAGGATTTCACGACAGACGCGACCAGCCGCCTACGAGCTCTTTACGCCCAATAATTCCCGGACAACGCTCGCGCTCTACGTATTACCGCGGCTGCTGGCACGTAGTTAGCCGGCGCTTCTATCCAGCTACCGTCAACCCACCCACAAAAAGGAGGCAGGCCTGCTTCACTGGCGAAAGAGGTTCACAAACCCGAAGGCCTCCATCCCTCACGCGGCGTCGCTGCATCAGGCTTGCGCCCATTGTGCAATATTCCCCACTGCTGCCTCCCTGTAGGAGTCTGGGCCGTGTCTCAGTCCCAGTGTGACCGTCCACCCTCTCAGGCCGGCTACCCGTCACCGCCTTGGTAGGCCATCACCCCACCAACAAGCTGATAGGCCGCGAGCCCATCCCCCACCAAAAACACCCAAAAAGGCACAATCTTTCCCAGGCCCACCATGCGACAGACCCAGAATATCCCTGTATTAGCCACACTTTCATGCGGTTATCCAGAAGAAGGGGGCAGGTTACTCACGTGTTACTCACCCGTTCGCCACTCATCCAGGACCCACAAAAGCAGGCCCCTTCACCGTTCGACTTGCATGTGTTAAGCACGCCGCCAGCGTTCGTCCTGAGCCAGGATCAAACTCTCCAAACAAAACCAACAAAACCCCAACCAAGCCCCACACAACAAAAGCATGAAGCCAAGCCAGAGCAACAGTCAGTAAACAGCCCAGAAAACCAGACCATGGCCCCAACCCAACCCCCCAACAACAGGAGGCCAGGCAAACCAAAACAAAACAAGCCCCAAAAACCAACACAACAAACAAAAAGCCCACCATGCAGCCCCCAGGACCAAATGGCATAAAAACATGACACACTATCGAGTTCTCAAACAACACACCCAGCCAGATATCGGTCAAGTCTCGTGACTTCAGCCTTCGCCCTAGCGAGCAACTCCACCAATCTAGGAGATCCGCAGTCCGACGTCAACCTCGCGAACATTGTTCCCGATCACATCTTTCGGCATTCCCTGCCGGGCGTGGAGCAACCACTGAAAGGCCTGACGCGAAGCCCAGCCTGTTCGGCAGCGGGCTGTACTCTAGGCAGGTTCACCCCACGGGCGTCAAACCAGGACACCATGATCCAGAGACACATCAACCTTTTCGCCGCCGTTCCAGCACTCTTCGCCGATCGCATGGGATACCACGCCCGACATCCCCGCCGTTCATCGGTATCCAGCCGAGCAACCTGCGCGCTACGATCGGCAGGTCAGTTTATGTTCAACTGTCTGGTGTCCGGAATCGGACTCCCAGCGATCACTAAGGAGCACCTCCCGTGCCTGCCTTCCACCCATGGCGCCCTGCGCCTCGTTCCGGATCCGACATCGTGACAAGCCCAGCGGCTCGCATCGTGCTGGCCACCATGCGGATCGTCGTCGGCTTTCTTCTTCCTGTGGGCCTTCTTGGACAAGGCCTTCGGCCTCGGATTCTCCACACCTCGCCAGATGGCCTGGATCAACGGGGGCCAGCCCGCCCAGGGCTTCATCAAGGGCGTGGCGGCCAACAGCCCCTTCGGGAGCGTTTTCGAGCTGGTCGCCAACCCTGATCGGTGACTGGCTGTTCATGGCCGGAATGCTTGGGGTCGGCGTTGCCCTGACACTGGGTATCGGGACTCAAGGTGAGTGCCATCGCGGCCTCAGCACTCATGGTCTCGATGTATCTGGCCCTGTGGCCCATCGGTACCGGAGGCACCGACAACGCCGCAACCAATCCCCTGGTCGATCTCCACTGGGTTCTGGCTCTGTCCACCATCCTGTTCGCGCTGACGCGGGCCGGCGACACCCTGGGGCTGGGCACATGGTGGTCACGCCTGGTCGGCGACTCCTGGCTGCGCTGATGTCACCGACGCGTCAGACTGACGAGCGAGCTCGGGCCAAGTATCGAGATACGGAAAGGGCGTGCAGCACCTACTGGTGCTGCACGCCCCTTTCCACGTCACTCGAAGCGTACCGGTCCCTATTCCGCTTCAGCGAACTTGCGCACCGCCTTAGCCACGGCATCGGCAACCCGGGTGTCGAAGGCACCGGGGATGATGTACACGGGGCTGATCTCGTCATCGGCGATCACCGAGGCGATCCCCGTGGAGGCGGCCCGCAGCAGCTCGGTGGAGATGTCGGTGATACCGGTGTCCAGCAGGCCCCGGAAAGAGTCCCGGGGAAGGCCAGCACATTGTTGATCTGGTTGGGGAAGTCAGAACGCCCAGTCGCCACGACGGCGGCGTGAGTCGGCGGCCCGGATCGGGTCGACCTCGGGGATCAGGGTTGGCCATGGCGAAGACGATGGCGCCGTCGTTCATGACGGCCAGGTCCTCGGGCTCGAGCAGGTTGCCCGATGAGACACCGATGAAGACGTCGGCGCCCTTGAGGCCCTCCTTGAGGGATCCGGTCACCTGACGCGGATTGGTGTTCTCCGCGAGCCACTTGCGGTGCTCGTTCATGCCCTCGGTGTCCGCTGCGGACAGGGGCCCCGGTACGCCCGTAGCCCACGATATCGGTGGCACCGTGGGCCATGAGCAGCTTGGCGATGGCGTTGCCGGCAGCACCGACGCCGGACAGGGACGATGCGCACGTCCTCGATCCTCTTGCCCACGATCTTCAAGGCGTTGATGAGGGGCGGCCAGGGTCACGATGGCGGTACCGTGCTGGTCGTCGTGGAAGACGGGGATGTCGAGCTCCTCGCGCAGGCGAGCCTCAATGTCGAAGCACTTGGGGCGCGGCGATGTCCTCCAGGTTGATGCCCCCGTAGGCAGGGGCGATGGCCTTGACGATGGCGATGATCTCCTCTGGATCCTTGGTATCCAGGGCAACAGGCCAGGCATCGACGTTGCCGAACTGCTTGAACAGGACGGCCTTGCCCTCCATGACGGGCATGGCGGCGGACGGGCCGATGTCCCCCATCCCCAGGACCGCGGTTCCGTCGGTGACGACGGCGACGGTGTTCTTCTTGATGGTGAGCATCCGGGCGCGCTCGGGGTGGTCGTAGATGGCCTTGCAGACACGGGCCACTCCGGGGGTGTAGACGCGGGCCAGGTCACGACGGTTGTGGATCGGGTACTTGCCGGCCACCTCGATCTTGCCGCCGACATGGGTCAGGAAGGTCGAGTCGCCGACATTGCGAACGACGACGCCGTCGATCTCCTCGAGCTTGGCGACGAGCTCGTTGCGGTGCTTGGAGTCGCGAGTGTCGGCGGTGAGGTTGACGGTGAGCTTGTCGCCATCGGCGTCGGCCACGTCGACGCCTGTGACGATGGCGCCAGTCGCAGTGGCAGTGTCGACCAGACGGGCTACCGCCTTCTGGGAGGCGGGCACCTCGAGGTACAGGGCGACGGTGTAACTGGGACTGGGCTGAACCATGGGCACTCCTTGTGGGACAGGCGAGGGGTCTTGAGATGAAGTGCTCTGAGCCTATCCCCCATCGAGCCGCCTCTAGCCGAATGACGGTCCTAAGTCGACCGGATAGTGAGACGCCCACATGCTCGCTGGCAGGCATTCAGACCACGCTTGCTGGGAGGGGTCTCACACGAAGAGGCGTCCAACCGACCCGATCGTCTCCGGGCTCTCGACGACGAAGGTCCCGGCCCATTCCCCGCTCTGGCGGCAGCCAGGGGAGACGGACCCAGGCAGATCAGCCTCCCTCAGCGCGAGGGGACCCGGTGAGCGGACAGTCGGCTCAGATGATCAGCTCAAGCGTCGCCGGTCTCAGCCCTGGACGCGCTCCATGACCAGCTCACGCACGCGCTTGGCGTCCGCCTGGCCGCGGGTCGCCTTCATGACAGCACCGACGATGCGCCGGCCGCTTGCACCTTGCCGCCACGGATCTTGTCGGCCACGTCCGGGATTCGCCGCCAGAGCCTCGTCCACGGCCGCCAGCAGGGGCGGAGTCATCGGAGACGACCTCGAGGCCTCGAGCAGCAGCCACGGCCTCGGGATCACCCTCCCGGCCAGAACCCCTCGAGGACCTGGCGGGCCAGCTTGTCGGTGAGACGCCCGGAGTCGACCAGTGCCCTGCAGCTCGGCGATCTGCTCGGGTGCGACGGCAGGGTCCCTCCAAAGCCGATCTCCTGCTCCTTGGCGGTGCGGGAGAGCTCACCCATCCACCACTTTCGGGCGGCCTGGCCGGTGGTTCCCGCGGCGGCCGTGGCCTCAATGAGCTCCAGGGCCCCGGCGTTGACGACGTCGCGCATCTCGGTATCGCTCAGGCCCCACTCGACCCTTGAGCCGACGGCGCTTGGCCGCCGGCATCTCCGGCAGGCCCTCGCGGATCTGCCTCGACCCACTCGCGGCTGGGCGCCACCGGCACGAGGTCCGGCTCGGGGAAGTAGCGGTAGTCATCGGCGTCGGACTTGACGCGACCGGCGCGAGTGGTGCCGTCAGGCCTGACCGTGGCGGGTCTCCTGAAGCACTTCTCCCGGCGGCCAGGATGGCCGCCTGTCGCTGGATCTCGTAGCGGACGACCTGCTCGATCCCGCGGAAGGTGCTGACGTTCTTGGTCTCGGTGCGGGTGCCCAGCGGCGCGTCCGGGCGACTCGCGCAGGGAGACGTTGACGTCGGCGCGCACAGTTGCCGCGCTCCATGCGCGCCTCGGAGACCCCCAGCGCCCGGAAGATGTCGCGCAGCGTGCGCACGTAGGCGGCGGCGACCCGAGGCGCCTTGGCAGCCCGCACCCTCGATGGGGCGAGTGACGATCTCCACCAGCGGCACACCGGCACGGTTGTAGTCCACCAGGGAGTGGCTGGCGCCCTCGATGCGGCCGTCGGCGCCTCCGATGTGGGTGTTCTTACCGGCGTCCTCCTCCATATGGGCCCGCTCGATCGGGATGGTGAAGAAGGATCCGTCCTCCAGCTCGATCTCCAGCGCCCCGTCGAAGGCGATGGGCTCATCGGACTGTGAGGTCTGGAAGTCCTTGGACAGGTCCGGGTAGAAGTAGTTCTTCCGGGCGAAACGGCAGGGACTCGGCGATCTCGCATCCCAGGGCCAGCCCGATGCGGATGGCGTACTCCACCCCGCGGGCGTTGACCACCGGCAGCGCCCCGGGCAGTCCCACCGACGTGGGGGTCACCATCGTATTGGGCTGGGCGCCGAAGACGTTGGGGGCGGCGTCGAACATCTTGGTCACGGTCCCCAGCTCGACGTGCACCTCGAGTCCCAGGACCGGGTCGTAGCGGCGAACGGCCTCGTCGAAGTCCATCAGCGTGTCACTCATCGTGTCTCCTCCAGCTCGGGCGCGCGAGACAGCAGCGGCGCTCCCCATGTCTCCTCCAGCGCTGCCTCCAGCACGGCTCCGGCACGGTAAAGCCGGTCGTCGGCCTCTGCGGCGCCAGGATCTGGAAGCCCACCGGCAGCCCGTCGTCACTCAGGCCCGAGGGCAGGCTCATGCCGGGAACCCCGGCAAGGTTGGCCGGAATCGTGGTCACGTCCAGCTTGGTACATCGCCAGCGGGTCGTCCTTCTCCCCGAAGCGGTAGGCCGTGACCGGGGCCGTGGGCGAGACGAGGACGTCCGCCTTGTCCCAGGCGGCGTCGAAGTCGCGCTGCACCAGGGTGCGCACCTTCTGGGCCGAGCCGTAGTAGGCGTCGTAGTAGCCGGCCGACAGCACATGCGTGCCCAGGATGATGCGGCGCTTGACCTCGTCACCGAAGCCCGCCCCACGGGTGGCCGCCATGACGGTCTCGGCGGTGACTGGGGCCCGACGTCGGCTCGACCCGCAGTCCGTAGCGCATCCCGTCGTACCGGGCCAGGTTGGAGGAGGCCTCGGCCGGCATGATGAGGTAGTAGGCGTCCAGCGCGTACTCCAGGTGCGGCAGGGACACGGTCTCCACCTGCGCGCCCGCTGCCTCGAGCAGCTTCAGAGCGGCGTGGAAGGAGGCCACGACGCCGTCGTGGTAGCCCTCGCCGCCGTCGAGCTCGGAGATGACGCCGACCCGCAGACCGGTCAGGTCCCGCCCCTCCTGAGCGGCGCGCACGACTGCCGCCATGCCTCGCGGCGCGTCCGGACAGCGAGGTCGAGTCCAGCGGGTCGGGAGGCGATGACGTCGTGGAGCAGTGCTGCGTCCAGCACCGTACGGGCCATGGGGCCGGGCGTGTCGAGGGAGGAGGCCATGGCGATGACGCCGAAGCGCGAGACCGTGCCGTAGGTCGGCTTGACGCCGACCGTGCCGGTGACGGCCGCGGGCTGGCGGATCGAGCCTCCCGTGTCGGTGCCGACGGCCACCGGGGGCCTCATAGGCGCCGACGGCGGCCGCGGAGCCGCCCGGAGGAGCCTCCGGGAATGCGCCCGAGGTCCCAGGGGTTGGCGGTGCGCCCGAAGGCCGAGTGCTCGGTGGACCGCCCCATGGCGAACTCGTCGAGATTGGTCTTGCCCAGGATCGGGGCGTGGGCGGCGCGCAGGTTGCGCACGAGGGTGGCGTCGTAGGGCGGCACCCAGCCCTCAAGGATCCGAGAGGCGGCGGTGGTGACCTGACCACGGGTGACGATGAGGTCCTTGACGGCCACCGGCACGCCGGTCAGCTCGTTGGTCGTCCGGCCCTCCTTGCGGGCGGCGTCGGCGGCGTCGGCCTGGCTCAGGGCGCGCTCGGCGTCGACGTTGAGGAAGGCCCCCGACGGCGTCGTCGACGGCGGCGATACGGTCCAGGTGGGCCTGGGTGAGCTCGCGGGAGGAGACCTCCCGGGCAGCCAGCGCCGCCGCCTGATCGGCGGCACTGCTCCTGATGAGGCCGGCCAGTCCGGTAGCGTGAGTGCTGCTCATGATGCCGAGTCCTCCCCCAGGATCTGTGGCACGAGGAACATGGAGTCCTCAGAGGCCGGCGCTCCGGCCAGGAGCTCATCGACGTCGAGCGTAGGGAGCCGGGACGTCCTCGCGCAGTACGTTGGTCAGGGGGCACGGGGTGGGAGGTGGCCGGCAGGTCGGGCGAGACCACGCTGGTAACCCGGGCGAAGGAGGAGGCGACCGCATCCAGCTCTCCCGGCCAGTCGCGTCACCTCCTCGTCGCTCAGCGCGACCGAGCCAGTGCCGCAACCCGTGCGACCTCATCAGTGGAGATAGCAGACATGGTGTGGAGTCTAGCCGGGCCCGGCCGAACTGCCGTCGCATCACGGCGACACAGGACCGACAACGAGGACAGGTCCCCGATGGACGATCCGAGGGCGGCAGGCGGAAGGATGGCCTTCGAGCCCCGGAATTCCCAGCGGAAACGAAACTGAGACCGGATTCGTGCGATCTCACAGCGCGTCATCCTCGAGGATGATTGACATCGCCCTCGTTTCACCGATGTCATGGTGAGCACCGGGTTGCTGACGACCCTACCAGGGAGCCACGTCGCTGGCGCACTGGGCGGGTAGGACCGGGAGCAGCCCTTGGACCAGACCTTCAGGACGTTGGGCCTTCGGAGGTCGGACGGACAACTGGATTTCGACCGCGCCCCGCCACAGCCAGGGGCAACCGGTCGAGGGACGAGGACGCATGAGCAGCAACACTTCCCCCACTGGTGCCCAGCACCAGGGAGAAGCCTCATCGAGCAAGAACCCCTGTGCTCAGCACGCCCTACGAAGAGCCCGCAGGCGTGCGCCGCCAATCTGTCTTCCATGCGGCTGCGAACAACACGGCACCGCATGAGCGCTCCACCAGCACCGACTCGGACGATATGAACGAGGACATGGGCAGCACCGAGGAGATCGAGGTGGTGGCCCCGTCCGCGATCGCCGCGCCCGGGAACGGACAACGAGCTGCAGTACCAGCCGGCCCCCGAGAGCAGCACCGGGACCGAAGGCTCTGCCACCACGGACGACGCCGATTCCGACTCGGCCGCCTTTACCGGTCCAGCGCCCCGGCGGTATCCGCCTTCGCAGTACCTCCGCACTCGGACGAGGAGTCCTACCTGGACGAGCCCCGACGCCGTCGTCGCTGGCCGCTGGGTGTCGCAGCCGCTGCGCTCCTCCTGCTGGGCGTCGTCGGCGCGGGAGGCTATGCCCTACGCCGCGCACTACGACGGACGAGCCGTTCCCGGGGACGACAGTGGCCGGAACCGACGTCTCCGGCAAGAGCCGCGAGCAGGTGGTCGCCGCCATTGAGAACCGCGCGAAGAGCGCCAAGGTCGACATCTCCGGTGATGTCACCGCCAGCGCTTCCCTGGCCGACCTGGGAACCACCGTGGATGCCCAGGCCACCGCCGACGCCGTCATGGCGCGAGGGAGACTCGCTCGGCGAGAAGCTCCAGGCCCTGGTCTCCAAGGGAGAGGTCCCGGTGGTCACCACCACCAACACCACCACCGTGAGCAGCTATGCCACCTCCCTCATCCCCGAGGACCGCGCCAAGGCGCGTAACGCCACCGTGGTGCTCAGTGAGGGACGGCACGACGTTCTCAACCACGAGCGCTTCCAATGGGCGCCTCGCTGGACGCGAGACGCCCTGGAGCAGGCCGCGCAGAAGGCCGCCACATCCCTGGGCTCGTCGTCCGTCTCCCTGACGATGACGGATGCCGCACCCGAAGGTCTCCGACGACGAGGCCCAGAAGGTTGCCGACAAGGCCAACAACTGGGTCTCCCAGGACGTCACCATCACCCTGGGATGAGGACTCCCTACACGGCGGAGAACACCGACAAGGCCTCGTGGATCAAGGTCACCAACTCGGCCGAATCCGCACCCACCATTGCCGTGGACTCCGCGAAGGTCTCGCAGTGGGTCCAGGCGCAGGCCGAGGAGGCCAAAGTCGAGCCCGTCACGGGTCAGCGCAACGTCAACGCCAGCGGGAAGGTGGTCTCCACCCTCGACGGAGGCCAAGGACGGCAAGACGGTCAACAATGCCGACACCGTCGCTAAGTCGATCACCGAGTCCTTCGGCAGCGACAAGGCCTACACCGGCACCTTCGAGACGACGGCGGTCAAGGCGGAGTGGAAGGAGCGCACCATCGCCGCGGGTGCGGAGAACCTGCCCTACCAGGCCGCTCCGGGTGAGAAGTGGGTCGACCTCAACCTGTCGAACAAGACGGTGACCGCCTACGAGGGGCGCAACCGTCGTGCACGGTCCCGGTCTCCATCGTCGACGGCGCCGCCGAGACCCCGACGGTGACCGGCACCTACAAGGTTTACTCTGCAGTACGAGTCCCAGACCATGCGCGGGCGAGAACGCCGATGGCTCGCCCTATGTCGCGGAGGACGTCCCCTGGGTGAGCTACTTCTACAGCGGCTACGCCTTCCACGGTGCGGGTGGCGCTCCAGCTTCGGGTACTCCGGTTCCCACGGCTGCGTCAACATGCCGGTCTCCGAGGCTCAGTGGATCTACAACTGGGTCGACACGAACACGGTGGTCCAGAGCCACTACTGAGCCGGAATCGGCTGAGTCACGACTGGGGCGGGGCACCTCCTGAGCAGGAGGTGCCCCGCCCCCAGTCGTGAGCTGTCAGGAGACCGCCTGGGGGCCCTCACTTCCAGCAGCGTCACAGAAGCCGTCCTCGTCGAGGATCGTCAGTCCCAGATCTCGGGCCTTGGCTCCCTTGGAACCCGGCCTTGTCTCCGACGACGACGAAGCTCGTCTTCTTCGAGACGCTGCCCCGAGGCCTTGCCGCCCTCGCGAGACGATGGCCTCCTTGGCGCTGTCACGGGTGAATCCCTCAAGAGAGCCCGGTGACGACGACGGTCAGGCCCTCCAGGGTCCGCGCCGGCTCCTCCTGCTGGTCCGAGGTCTCCTCCCTGGGTGCGGACCCCCGGCTGCCTCCCAACGGCTGAGGATCTCGCGGTGCCAGTCGACCTCGCGCCACCGCACCCAGGACTCGGCGATGGTGGGATCCCCACGCCGTCGACCTCGGCCAGCTCGGCGACGTCAGCCTGGCACAGAGCCTCCAGGGACCTGAAACGCGCGGCCAGGGCCCTGGCGGCGGTCGGCCCGACGTGGCGCACGGACAGCGCCACCAGGATGCGCCACGAGCGGGCGGGTGCGGGCGTCGCGGAGCTGGGAGAGCATGGCGATGGCGTTCTTACCGGGTGCTGTCGCCTTCTTGACCTCACCGTCGGCGTCGTAGCTCTGCTTGGTCCAGAAGAAGCGGCTCAGGCGCCAGTCCCCGGTGGGAACCCCTCGGCGGGAGACGGGACGCCAGACGAAGACCTCGCGCAGGTCGTCCTCGGTCAGGTCGAACAGGGTGGCCTCACCGGTGAGCACCGGCGTCTGCTCAGCGACCCCCGCCTGCTCTCAGGAGCTCCTCGACGGCCTCCACCCGCTGGGAGGCGTGCAGGGCGTCGAGCTCGCCGGCAGGCAGGCCGAGTCGTCCGCGTTCGGTCTCCAGGCTCCGCCCCGCCGCGAGCGCGGTCAGGGCCTCTCGGCGTCCGGCGTCGGGCCGGGTGAGGGCGCCCGGCGGCCTCGTCGCCCAGCCCTCGACGTCCAGAGCGCCCCGCGAGCCGATGTGGGCGATCCGCTCGGTCAGCTGGGCGGGGCAGGAGCGGGTGTTGGGGCAGCGCAGGTCGACGTCGCCGTCCTTGGCGGGCGCCAGCTCGGTGCCGCAGGACGGGACAGTGCGTCGGCATGACGAATTCCCGCTCGCTGCCGTCGCGCAGGTCGGCGACCGGTCCCCAGGATCTCGGGGATGACGTCGCCGGCCTTGCGCACAATGACCATGTCCCCGATGCGCACGCCCTTGCGAGCCACCTCGGTGGCATTGTGGAGGGTGGCGCGGGCCACCGTCGAGCCGGCGACGAGGACCGGCTCCATCATGCCGAAGGGCGTGACGCGGCCGGTGCGCCCGACCTGGACGGCGATGTCCAGCAACCGGGTGCGGACCTCCTCGGGCGGGTACTTGTAGGCCGTGGCCCAGCGGGGTACTCGGGAGGTGTGACCGAGGCGCCGCTGAAGGGAGTGGTCATCGAGCTTGAAGACGATGCCGTCGATCTCGTGGATGAGGTCGTGGCGGTGGGTGGCGTAGCGCTCGATGTAGGCCTCACGCTCGGCGCGCCCCCGGACCACGGCGTTGTAGGGGGACACCGGCAGCCCCCAGCCGGCCAGCAGCTCGTACCACTCGTGCTGCCGGGTGGGCAGCCTCTCCCCGGAGCAGGGGTGATCGCGCCGACCCCGTGGGCGATCATCGCCAGGGGCCGGGAGGCGGTGACGGCGGGGTTCTTCTGGCGCAGTGAGCCCGCGGCCGCGTTGCGGGGGTTGGCGAAGACCTGCAGGAGCGGGGCGCCGTCCGCCTGCCGCTGCAGGTTGCGGGTACGGCGCTCCTCGTTGAAGGCCTCGAACTCCTGGGTGGGGAAAGTAGACCTCGCCGCGCACCTCGAGCAGGGAGGGGTGGGCGTCACCGCTCAGGACCAGCGGGACCGAGGCGATGGTGCGCACGTTGCCGGTGACGTCCTCGCCGGTGGTACCGTCACCGCGGGTCGCGGCCCGGGTGAGGATCCCGTCCTCGTAGGTCAGGGCCACGGCCAGGCCGTCGATCTTGACCTCGGCGGTCATGGCGAGCTCGTCGTCGCCGACCCCGGTCTCGCGACCATGCGCTCAGCCCACTCCTGGACCTCGTCGAGGGAGAAGACGTCCTGCAGGGAGTACATGCGCTCGATGGTGCGGGGGCGGGGCGAAGTCGGTGACGGCGCGCCCGCCCACCGAGCGGGTCGGCGATCCGGCTCTGGCCAGGAGCGGGTGGGCGGACTCCAGCTCCCTCCAGCTCCCGGTAGAGGGACGTCGTAGTCGGCGTCCGACAGGGGACTCTCGGCGTCGATCGCGTTGTAGTAGGCGTCGCGGGCGGCCTCGATGTCACGCACCAGCTCACTCCAGCGTTCCCGGGCGGCGGCGGGGACGACGCTCAGATCCACGGGGCTCTGCCGATCGGAGCGTGCCGAGGAGGAGGCCGGGGTCAGGAGCGGGAACCGCGGGGCGCGTCGATGTCAGTCATGCGGGCCATCTTCCCCCAACCGAGCTCACACCGGGCTCTCGCGTATCCACAGTGAGCATGAGCATCCCCAAATGGGGAGGATGTCCACACCCGGGGGTGCCCGCCGGCGACGTGACGGACTCCAGCGGTGATTCTGGAGGAATGAGCGCTATCGCCGATGTCCTAGACCTCCACCCGCTCCTTCCGGGAGAGCCTCGTTTCCTCGTCGTGCCCAGCACTCGGCCGGTGAGGCGGCCGCGGACGCGGCTCTTGCCGCCTTGGCCGGACCATGGCACCTTGCGGTCCTGGACGGTCCCTGACCGCGGTCTGGTGATAGCCGTCAGGGACGGCGCCTTCCTGGGACGGGGAGAGGTTCTCAGCGATCCGTTGGTGTCACGCCGCCATCTGCGTCTGCGGATTCACGGCGGTCGTGTCCTGGCGCAGGACTGTGGATCAGCCAACGGCTCCTACCGCTACTGGCACCTGGGACTGTGGTGGCGCGCCCGCAGGGAGATGAGGCTGAGGGAGGGGACGCTCCTGCGGCTGGGGGGCAGCGTGCTCGAGCTGCGCAGGCGTCCCTGCGACCTGGTGGTGGCGGCCCCTGCGGCGCCGGCTTCGTCAGCGGCATGGTTGATGGTGGGCTCACTGGTCTGCTTACTGGTCATGGGCTGCTCGGCCGCGGTTGCGGTCAGGACGGGGAGCCGCGGTGCAATGGGCATGGTCATGGTGGCGCCGATGGTCGCGATGACGATCATGCGCCTGGTGCCGTTCCTGCAACGTCGACGATCCCAGCGCACCGGGCGCGCCGGCGGGCCCAGATGGCGTGGTCGCCGGCGCCGCCGAGGACGCCGACCGGGTTGGAGGCACGGCGAGCCGGACCCTGCCACGATGCTGCTGGCCGTCGCGGCACGCTCCAGCATGTCTCAGTCCGTCCAGGGCTCCGAGGCCGAGGGCTCAACACCGGTCTCGACCTCCCAAGAGGTCCTGGCAGCCTGGAGTGCCGGGCGCCGACGGCGCTGCGTCCTATCGCTCTCCGACGGTGAGAGCCTGGCCCTGGTGGGCGAAGGGGCCGGGAATGCGCTGAGATGGTGGTGCACCCAGCTCCTGGCCCGCGATGAGGTCCAGCTGACCGTACTGACCGACCTGCCGGGTGACCCGCGGGACGAACGCACGGGTCGTCAGGACAGTGGGGAGCATAGTCAGGAGCATGAGGACTGTGAGGAGGAAGGCGGCCGACTGGGAGTACGCCTCTCCTGGGGCCCGCAGGCACGCCCTCACAGCGCGCAGATAGTGACCTGCTCGCATGACGAGGTCCCGCCGCAGGCGCTGAGCACGCGGCCCGCTCCGGCCGGGGCGCCGTCGTGCTCACCGATCTGGTGGGATGCGGTTCGTCACCTGAGCCGCTCCCGGATCACGTCACCGTCCAGGGCGTCGTCCCAGGTCGATGGGATTCCCGATCTGGTGCCCCTCAGTGAGGTCATGGACGACCTTGACGCCTACGAGCTGCGGGCGCGGTGGGAGGAGCAGTCGCGCTCACCGGCTCAGGCTGCCCCGGCGCGTCCCTGCGGTGCTCGGAGTGGGATCGCGGGGGCCCGTGAGAGCCGACCTGGTGGCGGACGGCCCGCACGCCCTGCTGGCCGGGACGACGGGTTCTGGAAAGTCCGAGCTGCTCATCTCGTGGCTGGTGCAGCTGGCACTGAGTCGGGCGCCGGATCGTCTGACACTGGTCCTCGTCGACTACAAGGGCGGTGCCGCCTTCGGTCCTCTCGCCGGCCTGCCGCACACGGCCGGGGTCCTGACGGATCTGGATCCTGCTGGCACCCAACGAGCCCTGTCCTCCTTGGAGGCCGAGGTGCACCGCCGCGAGCGGATCCTGGCCGCCCACGGCGCCAAGGACCTCTCCTGCCTGCCGCCACGGGTCGTCGTCCCCCGATCTGGTGGTGGCGGTGGACGAGTTCGCCACCTTGGCCGGTGAGCACGCCGACGTCCTGGAGTCCCTGGTGCGTATCGCAGCCCAGGGACGCAGCCTGGGGATCCACCTCATTCTGGCCACCCAGCGCCCTCAGGGGGCCGTGTCCCCGGCAATTCGGGCCAATACCTCCCTGCGAGTGTGTCTGCGGGTGCTCGACGCCGCTGACTCCAGGGACGTCCTGGGGCACGACGGGGCCGCCCGGCTCGGTCATCATCCCGGCAGAGTCCTGGTCAGTGGAGCCGGCAGCGAGCAGGAGGGCGTCCCCGGCCCACGAGGTCTCGGCAACGGACCCACTGGCCCTAGCAGCGCCAGCAACCAGGTGCTTCAGGCCCCCTGGTGCGGCTCAGGGCGTGAGGTCCAGAGATCGTTGACCTCGTCTCACGCGCAGCCGAGGGACACGTCTCCCCCGTGGCGCCCGTGGGCGCCGGCTCTGCCCACCTCGATCAACACGGCCCAGGGCGCTCGAGCTGGGACGGCTTCGAGGCCCCAGGGCACCTGGCGGGACTGAGGAGCAGGGGGCGGATGGGTCACTCGCCCCCGCGGGCCTCACCGACCGCGCCCGCTGTCCACGCACGACGACGGCCGTCTTCTCGCCGTGACCGACCTTCCTCGCCAGCAGAGTCTGGGGGTGTGGCACTGGCGTGTCACCGCCCGCTGCTGGTGCTCGGGGCCCCGAGGTCGGGGCGCTCCACCCTCGTGGCCTCGGCCGCGACAGCGGCACTGAGCTCGGGCAGAGGGTGCACCTGTGCGGGCTCACCCCCCGGCGTCCGACGGCTCCGGCGAGGCCGCCGACGCGACCTCACCCGTGCACGAACTCCTCACCCACCCCGGGGTGGGCACGGTTGTCGGTACGGAGGACCCGCGGCGCCTGGCGCGGTTGTGGGGGCTTGCGGCCAGTGGGCGGCTGGGCGGAGACCCTGCTGTGCCTCGATAACGTCGACGCACTCATCCCGACCATCGATGAGGTGCTGGGCCCCGGTCAGGGAAACGCCCCTGCTGGAGGCCGTCATCCGAACCACATCAGCAGCGGGCGCTCCCCTGCTGATGACCGCCCCGCTGGCTGCGTCCACCGCCCGGTGGGCCGGATCCATGGGGCTCAGACTGGTTCTCGGTGCGGCCACCGGCACGCAGGCCGCTCTCGCCGGTCTTCCACGCGGAGTGGTCACCGGTGGCGTCCCGGGGCGCGGCGTCATCCTGGACGGGGCTGCGACGACCGCCTGTCAGATCGTGCTCCGTGAGGGGTCCCCAGTATCCGGCCCGACCACGACGGCGGCTGCGTGCTGCGGCTCGTGCCGCTGCCGACACGGCTCACCTGGGAGGACGTTCCGGACGGTACCTGGGCTGTGGGAGGGGACGCGGCTGCTCCGGTCACGCTTCCGGCTCGCACCAGTGTCCTGGTGACCGGGCCGCCCGGCTCGGGACGCTCCACGGCGCTGCGGGCGCTGGCTCAGGCGATTCCTTCGGATGCCCTCATTGTGGACGACCTGGACCTGGCGGACGTAGCCACCGTCACTCAGGTGGAGGCCGCGCTGGCGCGCTCCGATGTGGTGTTGGCCTCCGCCTCGACGGAGAAGGTGGCCACGACCTTCCGCGGCGCGATCTCCACCATGCGTGAGCGCGAAGCGCTCGTCGTGCTGTGGCCCGGTCTGCGCCATGCCGATCAAGCCGCCGGCGTCTCCCTGCGGGCGGTCACCGATCCGAGGGCGATGACGCTGCCCGGTCGTGGAGCACTCGTCTATCGCGGGAACGTGCCTACCCATTCAGATCGTGCTGCCCCGGCCCGACGATGACGCCCCTATTGAACATCCCTGTTTAACAGGCATTCTCAATGACGGAAAAGTGGTGTTATCTCAACAGCTCCACGTCCCTGTGAGGATCACGACAGGGTATAGGCGCAGGTCTCATGATCGAGGTCTTGCCCGCTGCCCACCGTCATGTGAAAGTTGTTCTCAGACGCGGCCGCCGTCCCCTGACAAGCCGGGCCGGCGATAGCCGTATGACCGATGACCTTGTAGGGGGCCTTTATGGACTGGCGCAGCCAAGCCGCATGTCTCACCGTTGACCCGGAGCTCTTCTTCCCTGTGGGGAACACCGGTCCCGCTATTGCCCAGATCGCCAAGGCGAAAGAGGTGTGCGGCCGCTGCGAGGTGGTGGACACCTGCCTGAAGTGGGCTCTGGAGAATGGTCAGGACGCCGGCGTCTGGGGCGGCATGAGCGAGGACGAGCGTCGTTCCCTCAAGCGCCGGGCAGCTCGCGCCCGCCGGTCGTCCTGAAAACTGATCGAGTTTCTTTGCGCCGCGGTGTTCGCACGGTTAATCGTGCGAACACCGTTTTATTGATCCAGGCGTTTTCAACAGCTGGGATTCGACAGGTCAGGCGTCAGCCCCTCGCAGCCCTCTGGTTAAGGCGGGCGTGAATGACGACGTCGGTCCCCCCTCCGCTCAGAGGCTCCCAGTCAATGACCCCCCGCAATTCTCCACGCACGAGCGTGGTGACGATCCGCGTTCCCAGACCGGTCATGAGGGTGTCCGGCGCAAGGCCGGCACCGTTGTCCATCACGTGGACCTCGAGCCTGTCCTCGTCACGGTGGGCCGTGACTGTCACGCGGCCGTCACGGCCATCGAGGCCGTGCTCGACGGCGTTGGTCACGAGCTCGGCCAGCACCGTGGCCAGCGCCTGAGCCGTGTCAGCATCGACCACGCCGAAGGACCCTTCCAGCTTGGTGCTGACCTCACCTGTGGGCGTGGCCACGACCGCAGCCATGCGCAGGATGGAGGAGAAGACCTCATCGAAGTCCACGTGCTCGTTGACATTGTGACTCAGGGCATCGTGGACGGTGGCGATGGTGGTCACCCGGCGCTCGGCCTCGGACAGGGCTTGACGGGTCTCCTCGTTCGAGGCACGGCGGGCCTGCATGCGCAGCAGCGCCGAGACGGTCTGCAGGTTGTTCTTGACCCGGTGATGGACCTCCCGGATGGTGGCGTCCTTATTGAGCAGGACCTGCTCACGCCGACGCACCTCGGTGACGTCGCGGACCAGGAGCGCCGCCCCGGAGCGGTGCCCTCCGAGCGTCAGGGGGATGGAACGCAGAGAGAGGAACACTCCTTCGACCTCGACCTCGGTGAGCCAGGCCTGCCGTCCCATGAGCACCACGGCCAGCGTCTCATCGACGGGGGTGCGGGCAGGAATGATCGAGGTGACGGCCTCCGCCAGCTGGATCCCCTCCAGCTCGCCATCGATTCCCAGGCGATGGAAGCAGGAACGCCCGTTGGGGCTGACGTAGACGATCCGCCCCTCCTCGTCCAGACGCAGGACGCCGTCGGCCACGCGCGGTGTACCGTGGCGGATCGTGGTGCCGGCACCTTGATGGGGAAGTCACCCGAGGCGGTCATCTGGCACAGGACCTCGGCGATCTCCTCCATCTCCCGCTCAACGATGCGCCCGCCCCGGATGACGCCCACCGAGGTCTCCCGGGTGACGACGGCGATCGGTGTACCGGCGTGGACGACCGGGATGTACTCCTCCTGAACCGCGGCGGTGCCGGTCCAGTAGGGCTCGGCGGCGTCCTGGATCTGAGCGGTGGACAGTGACTCCATGGCCATGGCCTCACGTGAGGCCGGCATGCGCCGCCCGATGACGTCCTCGAGATGGACGGTGGTCCCACCGGAGGGGCGGGTATGGCCTGCGGCAATGAAACGCCCCGCGCGGGTACGCACCCACAGGACCAGGTCAGAGGTGGATAGGTCCGCAATCAGCTGCCAGTCGGCCACCAGCTGGTGGATCCAGTCAAGGTCGGCCTCGGCGAGGTCGACTGCGTCTCTCAGGGCGCTGGGCAGAAGATTAGGCACCTCTCAAGGTTATCGGCAGTGAGCGAACCCGGCTCGTTGAGCCGGCTAATTGCCAAGCAGAACACATGCTCAGGACCTTGACGATCCCGTTCTCAACTGTTCGAGCCGCGTCACGTCTCCCGGCCCCTCCGTGATCGAAACATGCCGCGGCCCGGTGAAACATGACAGGATCGCACCATGAGGAAGACCATCACCATCACCTATCCCGCAAGTCCGGCACGCACCGCGCAGATGCTCGCCGACCCCGCGTACCAGGAGGAGCGGGTTTCGCGAGCCGGGCTCGACAACGCCTCGGTCGACGTCGCCCAGCGCGGTCAGGGGTTCGTCACCACCATCGCCGGGAGCATCCAGCCCTCCCAGCTTCCCTCGGTCGCCTCGCGGATCGTGCGCTCGGCGGTGTCCTTCACCGTGGCCGAGTCCTGGGGCGAGCCGAAGGACGACGGCTCACGCTCCGGCGGCTACGACGTGACGCTCAAGAACACCCCGGTCAAGGTCAGCGCCACCTCCACCATGGCTCCGGCCGTCGACGCCGCCGGTGAGGCCACCACCGTCACCGTCGACGTTGATCTCAAGGTCTCAGTGCCGCTGGTGGGCAAGACCATCGAGGAGAAGGCCATGAGCATGGTGGGGCGAGTCGTGGCGGACGAGGAGCGCCGCGCCACTGCCTGGCTCGCCGAGCACTGATCCGTGCCTTAGTCGCGCTTCGTTCACTCACCCTGATCACTCACTGTGCGCTACGTCGCCAGGTCTTGTTATTCCCGTGCTGCGTCTCTGTCCGCCAGTGGCGCAGCACGGGCCCGTGCACACTGGCTCCGACACCGAGTCGCGTCCGTTTCATGGCACGATCAGGCCATGAGCACATCTAGCACAGCCGCCTCCGCCCCTAACGCCGTGTGGGCCGAGCGCACGGGCACCCGGCAGTACATCGGCCGCAACTCCTCCGGCGCCGAGGTGCGCGTCGGCATGGGGCCGGGCGAGTTCTCCCCCGGTGAGCTGATGAAGATCGCACTGGCCACCTGCAACACACTGTCCGCCGACCACCGCCTGGCCAAGGCACTGGGCGAGGGGTTCGAGGCCACCGTGGGCTGCTCGACCGTCAAGAACGACGCCGAGGAGCGCTACGAGTCATTCCAGGTCGAGATCGTCACCGACCTGTCCTCACTCGATGCCGATCAGCGCGAGCTGCTGAACCAGCGGGTCGCGAGCGCCGTCGACCGTCACTGCACCGTGGGGCACACCATCGAGCACGGCGCTTCCTACACGACGACGATCGTCGACCCCAACGAGGACTGAGCGCCCGGCGCTCCGTCCGTTGAACCGGCCGCCGTCCCCGAGGCCCCCTGTGTCACTCAGGTAAGGAGACCACTGTGAACACCTCCCGCTCTGGGCGCTCCACCGCGCTCGAACGCGCCCTTGACAAGGCCCTCGCCATCCCGGCCGCCCGCATCGAGGAGCGCGTCGCACGGATGCGCCGAGACCGCCCCGGGGCCGACGCCGCCGAGCTCGTCGAGATGGCCGCCTCCCGCTTCCGGCGGGACGCGGGGCTGTCATCGGGAGCGGTCGGGGCATCCGCAGCGATACCGGCCATCAGTACCGGTGCGGCCGCCGCTCTGACAGTCGGCCAGAGCGCCGCCTTCATCGCCTCGGCCGTCACCTACGTTCTCACTGTCGCGGAGATCCAGGGGGTCCACATCGTCGACACCGAGCGCCGTCGGGCCCTGGTTCTCTCTGCCCTCCTGGGCAAGGAGGGCTCCGAGGCGGTTCAGGGCCAGCTGGGTCTGTCCTCGATGTTCTGGGCGGCTCAGCTGCTCATGCAGATGCCTCTGCCATCGGTGAAGTCGATCAATGCCCAACTCATCAAACGGGTGGCCAAGCGCTCGGCCGCCAAGGGTGGGGCACTGGCGCTGGGGCGCCTCCTCCCCTTCGGGATCGGGGCCGCCATCGGCTGGTCCGGAGGCCGGGCGCTGGCCAACCAGGTCATTGAGGGGGCGCAGGCGGCGCTGGGACCCCAGCTCGCTCTGGGTGGCTACGTCGACAACTCCCATGTCGAGGTAATCGACGCATGAGCGGCGTCGGCAGCGCAAGCGAGCCGTCGCCGCAGGCCGTCCAGTACCCGGCGTTGGCGCGGATGGGGCTCGTCCCCCCGCCGGACGTCGACGTCGCCTACGAGAACCTCCTGGCGGACGTCCTGACCAATGGGACCTCGAAGTCCGACCGCACCGGCACCGGGACGCGTTCGCTCTTCGCCCGCCAGCTGCGCTACGACCTGGGGCGTGGTTTTCCGCGTATCACCACGAAGTTCGTGGCCATGAAGGCCGTCAAGGGGGAGCTGCTGTGGTTCCTGCGCGGAGACACGAACGTGGGATGGCTCCAGGAGCGGGGTATCACGATCTGGGACGAGTGGGCCGATGACTCCGGCGAGCTGGGACCGGTCTACGGCTCGCAGTGGCGCTCCTGGCCCACCCGGGACGGGGGTGTGATCGACCAGATCTCCGGGCTCATCGATACACTGCGCACCGACCCGGACTCACGGCGCATGCTGGTCTCGGCCTGGAACGTCTCCGAGCTGGGGTCCATGGCACTGGCCCCCTGTCACGCCTTCTTCCAGTGCTATGCGGCCGAAGGCCGCTTGAGCCTGCAGATCTACCAGCGCAGTGCCGACCTGTTCCTGGGGGTGCCCTTCAACATCGCCTCCTACGCACTGCTCACTCACATGCTCGCTCAGCAGGCGGACCTGGAGCCCGGTGAGCTCATCTGGACCGGCGGGGACTGCCACATCTACGACAACCACGTCGAGCAGGTCCGCACCCAGCTCTCCCGAGTGCCGAGCGCCCATCCCTTCCCGACGCTGCGCCTGGAGCGGGCCGAGTCCATCGACGCCTACGACATGGACGACATCGACGCCTCCCAGGGCTACGAGCACCACCCCACGATCAAGGCCCCGGTCGCGGTATGAGCGGCCTGGGGATGATCTGGGCCCAGGATGTCACCGGCATCCTGGGGGCCGACGGCGGCATGCTGTGGCGCGTGCCGGCGGACTTCGCCCACTTCAAGGCCACAACCATGGGCTGCGGGCTGGTCATGGGACGCACCACCTGGGAGTCACTGGGAGGCCCCTGCCCGGACGGCGCAACGTGGTCCTCACCCGTGACCGGTCCTGGCGGACCGAGGGCGCGGTCCGCGCCGGCTCGCTGCGCGAGGGGCTCTCGCTGGCTGCGCAGGGCCTGGCCTCCGAGCTGGGGGCACGATCCTCGTGAGGGGATGCTGCCGGGCTGCCCCGCCTGTGGGTCATCGGTGGCGGGAGCGTCTCACGAGCAGGCTCTGGCCGACGGCCTGCCCGATGTGCTCGTCGTCAGCGTCCTGGACCTGGATGCCACCGAGCGGGCCCGCGAGCGCGGCCTGCCCAACTCGGCTCTGGTGCGCGCACCGGGAGTCAGCACTCAGGAGTGGGCCATCGATCCCGTCCCTCTCCGACCCGCAGGGGCAGTGGCGCCCCGTGTCCGGGGACGCGCGCTGGCGTGTGGAGACCTGGCGGCACCTCTAGACGCGGCTCAGTGGGCGCAACGGGTCTTCAGTGGGTGGCATCATAACGAGCCCGCGCCTCAGTGACCGCACCGAGGTGGTCGGTGGCCCAGGCCTCAACCTGAGCGAGCGCCTCCGCCAGCCCCCTGCCTGGGTCGGTGAGCTCGTAGGTCACTCGCGGCGGGATCTCAGGGTACTGATGGCGCTCGATGAGTCCATCGCGCTCAAGGCCCCTAGGGTCTGGGTGAGCATCTTGGTGGAGATACCGTCGACGCGGGTCGATATCTCCTTGAATCGTTGCGGCTGGCCCGCTTCGTGAAGCGCCCCGACGACGAGCACGGTCCACAGGTCGCCGAGCGACTTGAGCAGACCGCGTGAGGGGCAGCTGCGGCTATAGGGGTTGGGCGCCATCTCCCCCGCCTGCTGCATGCTGGTCAGCTGCTCAGTGTCGGCCACGTCGTCTCCTCGTGTGCTTGGTCGCTGATCCGTCGTCGGCCGCCCACGCGCGTGAGCGGCCGACGACGGGCATGGGCGACAGATTACCCTGCGAACCGGGAGCCCTACTCACTCAGACACGACGGCGAGGCCGCCGGTCCAACCGACCTGCTCCGTGACGCCCAGGGCGATGTTCAGCGCCCCGAGCGCCTCCAGACGCTCCGCCCGCTTGAGCTCGCCGGCGTCGGCCCACGCCAGTCCGGCGGCCTCGACGAACGAGCGCAGGCTCGCCTTGGCCTCTGCGGAGTCGGAGGCGGCCAGGACAGTGGCCGGGCGCGCGCCGATGGTGCCACTCGCCAGGACGGCGGCGAAGACGGTGTTGAAGGCCTTGACCACCTGGGCGTCCGGGAGCTTCGCTGCGAGCTCGGCGGTCGCGGAGCTACCGGCCGGGACGAGAGAGTCGAGGGTGGTGAAGTCCAGGGGGTTGGTCGGGTCGACGACGACCTTGCCGGCGAAGGCCTGTGCGCCGTAGGTGGCGATGACCTCGGCGATGGCGGTGTAGGGCAGGGCGAGGACAACGATGTCACCGGTCAGGGGCGAGCCGATCTCGGCGACCTCGACGCCCGACAGGTCGGTGGCCTTGGAGGCGTCGCGCACCAGGACCTGAGTACTGGCACCGGCCTTGACCGCCAGACCTGCGACCGCCGATCCGATGTTGCCGGCGCCGATGATGGAGATGGAGGGGACGGACATGAGAGCTCCTTGAGCGTTAGTTGTTGAACGAACAACTGAACTCTCTCACATGCATCCACTTTCCAATAGAGAGTGACTGTATGTAAGAGATCACTAACTGTCGTCGCGCACGATCTCTACCATCACTGACACGCCGAGCGCCGCGGGCCTCTCGCCGCTCAGAGCAGCTTCTTGGAGGTGAGCCAGTCGGTGGCGATGACCTTGGAGCTGAGCTTCTCGCCGGTGGAGCGCTGGTTGAGGGAGCGCAGCTCGTCGGGGGTCAGCAGGGCCGAGACCCGGTTGATGGCGGTGGCCGCGATGGCCGGCAGTGAGGCGGAGACCAGCGGGGTGACGTTCTGCGGGAGGATGAGCATCTGGGGGTCGGACAGGATGACGAGGTTCTTGGCCCTGATGGCGGGATCGGAGGAGTAGATGTCGGCGACGTCGACGGTGCCGTCGGTGAGGGCCTTGACGGTCAGAGGCCCGCCGGAGTCCTCCACCGGCGTGACGGAGGCGTCGACGCCGTAGACGGCCTTGAGGCCCCTTGGGGCCGTATGGGCGGGTGGTGAACTCCGAGTTCGCGGCGATCGTGATGGGCCGCCCCGAGCGAGGCCAGGTCGCCGATGGAGGTCAGGGGGTGGGCCTGGGCGGTGGCCTTGGTGACGGTCAGGGAGTCCTGGTCCGTTGCCTCGGCCGGGTTCAGGACGGTCAGCGAGTGCGGCAGGGTCCTCAGCAGGGTGTCCTGGATGGAGGCGGTATCGCCGGCGGTGCGGGCGGGGGTCGCGGTGCGGTGGGGCTGCCTGAGGCGGAGGTCTTGCTGTAGTACTCCAGCAGGTTGCCGCCGTACTCGGGGATGACGTGGATCTTGCCGGCCTCGAGCTCGGGCAGGTAGACCTCCCGCTGGCCGATCTGGTACTCGCGGGTGACGCTCAGGCCGACCTTCTCCATCATCTGGGCGTAGAGCTCGGCGATGATCTCGTTGGAGTAGTACTGCTGGCTGCCGATGATGATCGGGCCGCCGGAGTAGCCCCCCGAGGCGCGGTCGACGGCGAAGGGATCTGTATCGGAGCAGGCGCCGAGGGCGAGCAGGCCGGTGGTCGCACCGACGCCGGCCAGCAGGCCGCGTCGGGTCAGCTGCTTGCCGGGGCGCGGGTTGGACGGTGCGGTCATGCTGATTCCTTCCGGTGCTGCCGGGCACCCGGGGGCGTGACACCCCATTGGATGAGGGCGAAGATGGCCTCGGAGGCCAGGGCGAGGGAGATGACCAGGAGCGCTGAGGCGAGCATCATGACGTAGTCCTGAGTCTTGAGGCCCAGGAACATGAGTCGGCCGAGCCCGCCGGCGCCGGTGTATGCAGCCAGTGTGGCGGTGGAGATGACCTGGAGGCTGGCCGAGCGCAGCCCGCCGACGAGCAGCGGCGCCCCCAGGGGGATCTCGACCCGACTGAGCACCTGAAGCTCACTCATGCCGCTGGCCCGGGCGCCGTCGACGGCCATGGTCGAGGCCGCCCGCACCCCGCTCATGGCTCCGGCCAGGACACTGGGCAGGGCCAGGATGACGAAGGCGATCATGGGGGCGCTCAGGCCGACCCCGAGCACGAGGCCGAACAGCGTGATGAGGCCGAGGGTGGGCGAGGGAGCGGGCCGCGCCGCTGAGCGGCTGAACCCAGGTGCGTCCACGTCCGGTGTGCCCCACCCACCAGCCGGCGGGGACCCCTGATGAGGGCGGCGATGAGGACACCGGCCAGGGAGTAGAGGACATGCTGGACAAGCAGCGGGCCGATCCCCATGGCCCCGCCCCAGTGAGCGGGATCGGCGATGTAGGCCAGGGCGGCCAGGACGAACCTCACGCCTTGCCCTCCTGACTCCCCGAGGTCGCGGCGCCGACACCGGCCACGGCCGCTCCGGAGGTTCCGACGCGCTTCCATGTCCAGGGCAGGCACAGCCGCCCCAGCGCAAGGACGAGCCCGTCCAGGATGAGAGCCAGGGCCGCGGTGGACACTAGACCGGTAAGGATCTCTGCGGTGACGCCGCGCTGGAAGCCGTCGGTGAACAGCCAGCCGAGGCTGCGCACACCGAGAACCGCTCCGACGGTGGTCAGTGAGATCGTTGAGACCGTCACCACGCGCAGGCCCGTGAGGATGGCGGGACCGGCCAGCGGCAGCTCGACGGTGAGGAAGCAGCGCAGGCGTCCCATGCCCATGGCGGTGGCGGCATCCAGGACCCGGGCGTCAACGGCGTCGAGCGCATCAGCGGTGGCCGGCACCAGGAGCGCCAGCCCGTAGAGGGTCAGGGCCACGATGACGTTGAGCGGGTCGCGGATGCCGGTGGCCAGGACGATGGGGAGGATGACGAACAGGGCCAGGGACGGGACGGCGTAGAGCAGCGAGGAGCCGGTCACGAGAACAGCGCGCAACGGACGGGCCACGCGGGCCAGCCGGGCGATAGGGGATCGCCAGGACGAAGGAGGCGATGATCGCGGGAACCGCCTGGAGCAGGTGGGCCAGCAGGTGCCCGGCAATGGTGGGCAGGTTGGCCAGGACCCAGCTCATGCCCGCTCCTCCGCCTCCGCAGAGGACTCGTCGGCCAGGCGCCCGACGGCGCGGCCGGCCCGGTCCAGGATGATCCGGGACTCGGCGACGTCCTTGAGCCTCAGCTGGCGTGCGGCGTCGTCGAGGCCGAGGAAGCGGGCGACGAAGTCATCAGCCGGGTCGGCCAGCAGCTGGGGGCCGCTGCCGCGCTGGGCGACCTGGGCGCCTTCGCGCAGGAGGATGATCTCGTCGCCCAGGGCAAGGGCCTCGTCGACGTCGTGGGTGACGAAGATGATCGTCTTACCCAGCTCGGCCTGGATGCGGACCATCTCGCGCTGGAGGTCACGACGCACAAGAGGATCGACGGCGCCGAAGGGCTCGTCCATGAGGAGCACCTCGGGGTCGGCGGCCAGGGGCCCGGGCCACTCCGACGCGCTGGGCCTGGCCGCCGGAGAGCTGGTGGGGGATAGCGTCCAGCCAGGTCGCGGTCGAGGTCGAGCATGTCCATGAGCTTGAGGGCCCGGCGCCGGGCGTCGCGGCGGTCGGCGCCCTGGAGGCGGGGCACGAGGGTGATGTTGTCGATGACGCGTCGGTGCGGCAGCAGCCCCGCGTTCTGCATGACGTAGCCGATGGAGCGGCGCAGGGCGACGGCGTCGCGGGTGGCGACGTCATCGTCATCGATGAGGACCCGTCCACTGGAGGGTTCCACCATGCGGTTGACCATGCGTAGCAGGGTCGTCTTGCCGCAGCCGGACGATCCCAGCAGGACGGTGGTGGTGCCGGCCTCGATACGGGCCGTGAAGGAGTCGACGGCTGGAGAACCGGATCCGGCACCCCTCCCAGCCGGGTACGACTTGGTGACGGCATCGAAGGTAATGGTGCTGCTCATTGCAGGTGCCGGGTGTCCTCTCATGGCCTGTGGCGGCGCGCCCTGATGGCGTGTCGCCACCGTACCAGCCGTCACCCTGCCGATCTATCCAGGTGGCAGCCTTTCCCAAGACGATTGGTGCAGGATTGCAAGCAAACACCCAGGTACTCACTCATCGACACGTCGAAGGTATCGACGAGCTGCCCCCCACTCAACACCCGCAGCAGCGCGAACCATTCCCGCACTGCATGCCCAGGCTGCGACCCCGGGCGGGCTTTCCGGATCAGAAGGTCCGGACCGAGGGCCGGCGCAGGGCGACGTCGTCGGAGTAGTCGGAGGCAACGAGCTCGACACGGTTGCCCTCGGGGTCAAGCACGGTGGCCTCGTAGTACCCGTCGCCGGTCTCGCGAGGTCCGTCGACGACCGGGCCACCGGCTTCCGACATGTAGGAAGCCAGGCGGTCGACGTCTGCGCCCCGGCAGGCCAAAAGAGACGTGAGCCCACCCCAGCCCGGCGGCCCTCGCGCCCCTCGGCCAGCTCCGGACGGGTCGCGATCTCCAGGCGGGTCCCCGCTCGCCCGCGGGCGTCTCGGCGAAGTGGAGGATGTGGGTGCGCAGGCCGGTCCTGGGGTTCTCGTAGAGACCGTTGGCATGCCCGTCAAACCAGTGGGAGTAGAAGTCGCGGGCGCTGTCGAGGTCGGCGACCCAGATGGCGACGTGGTCGAGGTACGGCATGGTCATTCCTTTCCTGACGGTGAAGAATCACTACCGACAACCAGAGATGATCGTACGATCACCTTCTAGGCAGCGATTTTTCAGCATTGAATCAACGGATTTCCGAAACTCCGATCCGTTGACACCAACAGTAGAAGACCATACGATCGTGTCATTGCTCGTTCTCCAGCAAAACGATCACCTCGTTGCTACCGATGCGGAGGAAGCATGCGCGAGAGTCCCCACGACAGGCGCCGCACGATACTGCGCGCCCTGAGCCCCACCACGGTCCACAGTGTGCAGGCGCTGTCCCGGCTGACCGGGGTCTCGGTCATCACCATCCGTCGGGACCTGGCAGAGCTGGCGCATGAGGGCCAGTGACCCCAGGTCCACGGCGGGCTCGTGCACTCGCGCCGTGAGCCGCCCTGACCGGCCTCCATGCGTCGCAGGCAGGATGTGGAGATCAAGCGCCGTCTGGCGCAGGCCACTGCCGAGCTCATCGAGGACGGGGAGGCGGTCATCATCGACTCGGGGACCACCTGCGAGATGGTGGCTGAGCAGCTGGCCGGCCGCGACATCCGGGTTCTGTGCCTGTCGCTGGGAGCAGGGGCGGCAGTGGCCTCCGTGCGTGGAGCCGCGGTGACCATCGCGGGCGGCCCGGTGGATCCGGAGTCCCTCTCCCTGTTCTCCGCTGAGGCGGTCGAGGCGGTGCGCGCGTTCCGCGCCGACGTCGCGGTCCTGTCCACCTGCGCCGTGTCCACCCATGAGGCATGACCGCTCGTGGAGGTCCGACGACGCGATGGTCAAGCGCGCCATCATGGCCTTCCTCCACCCGACGCAGTTCTGCCGACCGCACCGAGCAAGATCACCCAGACCAACACCTACCGGTTCGGGCGTATCGAGGACCTCGACACGCTGCTGACAACAAGCCAGATCGACCCTCGAGGCACCTCGAGGAGCTGCGGGGAGTCGCTGACGTCGTCCTGTGCGACTAACGGCGAACGACCGGGTCGCAGCGAGCGGCTAGCCCAGCAGTGCTGCGATGGTGCAGGAGACCGCCAGCAGCGGGAGGATCCCGCTTGGCAGCTGCGCCACGGTGCGGAGCTGAGGCCAGGGCCAGGACCACGGCGGCCGCCAGCATGGCTCCAGTGCCAGCCAGGATGAGGGGCGGCGCCGACGGCCACGTGCCCCAGGGCCGCCAGGGCGACTCCGGGTCAGCGCCTGGAGGGCCAGGAAGAGGTTGTGGAAGCCCTGGTTGAAGGCGTAGAAGGCGTGCGGCCTGGCCTCTTCGGGCGTGCCCCCGAAGGTCTTGCGGGCCAGAGGCCCTCCCAGGCGATGGACTCATGTAGAAGATGAGGACGTGGAGGGCGGCGGCCAGGACGGCGAGGACCATTGCGGCGGGCAGCATGTGCGCTCGATTCATGGGACGGATGGAAACCGGCCCCTCAACTACCCCTGACGCCGTCGTTATTCCCCGGGATTCCTGAGGCCCCAGACGCCTCGGCGCCTCCCTGCACTCAGGAGGCCGCCTGCTTGGTCACCCAGGCGATGAAGTTCTCCTCACCGGTGCCGGTCAGCTCGGCCATCGTGTGCCCCTGCCCCCAGATGGTGGCGAAGTCGACGTTGCCGGCTCCGGCCTGCTGGAGCGCCAGGGCAAGGTTCACCTCGACGGTGGAGGCGGTGTCGCCCTGGGTGATGCCGGTGCGGATGCGCCAGGCGGGGGCGATGGTGGAGCTGCCCCGCCCCTTGGAGTCCTGGGTGAGGTAGTACAGGGGGTCGTACATCGCCACGCGCGTGACCATGTCGGTGCCGACCGAGTCCTTGGCGGCCAGGTCCTTCTCGTAGCCGGCGACGCCGTAGTCCTTGTTCCAGCCCGACAGGCTCGAGTACGTCGACTGCCCCTTGGAGATGACCTCGCGACTCAGGGAGGAGAAGTGCTGCTTGTTCTCCCCAGAGCCCATGACGAGGTTCTCGGTCTGGGCACGGCCCACGCCGTCGAAGGCCCCCACGTCCTTGGAGGCGTTCTTCTGGGATGTGACGAAGCCCTGCAGGCCGGTGATCGTCGCAGTCTTCTTGGAGGCGTCATAGGTGACCCACTGCGAGGAGGAGTTGAGGAAGGCGATGTACTCCTCCACCGTCTTGTAGGTGGTGGACTTGCTACTGCCCTGACTGCCGCCTTTTGACGTCCCACCCTTGGGGGGCGTGCCGCTCGGCGTCGCTGGGCGGGGTTCCCGACGGCGCCCCGCCGCCTGCCGCGCTCCATCCCCGCCATCTCGGTCGACGAGGGTGGTAGGGAAGGTGGTGTGCCGCCAGGAAGCTCGGGCTGAGGGACTTCTGGATGACCCCCTACGAGGTGGTCGTAGTAGGAGCCTGACAGGAAGGTGCCCTGGGAGGAGGACTCCAGGGTGAGCGGCTTGCCCTGCGAGTCGGTGAGCTTCAGCCCGTTGAGGTAGGTGGGGAAGGCGGCCGCGAGGTCCTGGGAGTAGGCCCGCGTCCAGGTTCCCTCGGCCCGAGTGCCGGAGGAGGCGAACTGTCCCATGTTCCACTCGTGAGGCGGCATTGGCGCTGTCCAGGCTGGGTGATCGCGCACCAGCACATGGCTCCGGCGACGGCGTCGTGACAGCGGCCTTACCACTGGTGTCAGTGGTGGCGGCACCCAGGGCGGCCAGGTAGGGGACGAACAGCTCGCTGTCCCCGGAGGCTCCTGCGACGGCGCTCTGCGCCCCTCCCCCGCTGTGCCCGAAGACGTAGACCTCGCGACGTCGCCGGGCACGGAGGCGGAGTTGCCAGCGCCGGTAGCGCACGGCGGCCTTGAGGTCGGTGACGCCCCAGGGCGCGTTGCCGAGTAGGTCTGAGTTGGAGTCCTGCCGCGCAGGCCGGCATGGACGTAATGAAACCGGCCTGCATGCTAGGCCTTGATGGTGTCGTAGGAGTACTCGGTGGGCGGCTTCTGGGCGGAGTATCCCGGGGTGTTGACCGGGAAGACGGTGGGTGCGTGGCGGCGGTGAGGCTGCCGACGGTGCCGGAGGGGCTGACCGTGGCCGTATAGGTGCCGTTTCCCTGCTGTCTTTCCGGTGAAGTGCAGGCGCCGGGCATGCATGATGCCCAGGGTCCGTAGTCCGAGGCCTGGGGCGGCCACGTAGCGCAGTCCCAACTGGTAGTAGACCTTGTGCTCCGCGTCGTAGCGCCAGGCCGCGTTGTCCAGGGCGAGCTTCGTGTCGGTGGGCGCCTGCGACGACGCCGTGGAGGAGGCCTGCGCAGTGGCCCCTCCGGTGGAACAGGCCCCCAGGCCCAGGAGTCCCGCCGCAGCGGGCAGTGTGGTGAGGATGGTGCGTCGTGGCAGGTTCATCGTGGTTCCCTCCGGGACAGTCAGTCGCGCCTCGCCTCGGGTGTCTGCGTACGTGGCTAGCACATCACCTTAAGGCAAGGGCGATCCCGGGACGCACCTGTACCGCTTCTGTGAGTCGTCATCCGCCCGAAGATGACCGCGACAGGATGCGGACTCATCTCAACCGCACGACGACGGCGCCGCCCTCATGGGAAGAGCAGCGCCGTCGTCGGCTTGAGAGACAGTCCTGAGGCTCAGTCCTCAGCGGCGCTGGGGTGGGTCATGTCCATGGGGACGACCCACTTGTCGAACTCCTCGGCGGTGACGAAGCCGAGCTCGAGGGCGGACTCGCGCAGGGACAGGCCCTTGTGGTGCGCGTTCTTGGCGATCTTGGAGGCCTTGTCGTAGCCGATGTGGCGGTTGAGGGCCGTGACCTGCATGAGGTTGGTCTCCAGATTGGCCTCGATCCGCTCGGTGTTGGGCCCGATGCCGTAGGCGCAGTTGGTGTCGAAGGAGACGCAGGCGTCACCAGGAGCTGGATGGACCCGCAGGACGCACCAGGCCGCGACGGGCTTGAAGACGTTGAGCTGGAAGTTGCCCTGGGATCCCGGCGAAGCCGACGGTGGCGTCGTTGCCGAAGACCTTCGTGGCCACCATGGTCAGGGTGGCCTCGCACTGGGTGGGGGTTGACCTTGCCGGGCATGATCACGCCGGGCCT
>BNJV01000684.1_pt1 | contig 168117 bp, 195 predicted proteins | sample 8540591 | NCBI WGS metagenome assembly BNJV01 (sample SAMD00202457, study PRJDB9452) | human saliva metagenome | host: Homo sapiens
TTGTTTATGTAGAAACTCGCGTTGACTCTGACAAGGATGGTCTGTTCATTAAGGTAAACATTACCACGTCCAGATAGGAAGATCCCATCTGTTATGACGGCAAGTCCTTACCCATCAAGGAACCAATGATAAGGCTAGCGATAAAGCCCTTTACCGGTCAAGGAACCACATGAATAGATAACCTAAACGTTGATTGGTGAAAATATCTATCAATTTTTCTTAGGACATATCAGTTCTCAAGATCCGGTATTCGATCAAACTTGAAATGTCATTGAATATGGTCAAATGGTAAAATAACTGGACTTTCTTACCTGAATATCGGTTAAGTGTTGCTGACATGGTCTTTATCTGGAACCGTTGATGAATGGTCAGCAATGAACCGGGTTGGACTGCAGGGGCTGGATGTCAATCGGTAACAACAATAACATAACAGGGCACATGTTTAGATGAACAACTGGCAGTCTATTGATGTCCGTGAATCCATGAATGCTCTTTTAACACAGAAATTATTGGGGCAAGAAACTGATTACCAGCTTCCAAGAGTCGTTTGGCAAGATAACACTATTCCACAAACCTGGCTAGCTCTTGAAGATTTTGAAAATCAAACCAACTACAAAACTTTCACATTAGGTACTGAAGAAGCTGTCATTCAAAACCACTATGAAGACTCTGATTTTGAACGATTCGGAAAAACTTACCAAACCTTTAACAATGAACTCTATCAAGGTAAGGTGAACCAGGTTACTATTGACCTACCACTGACAGAAGACCTTCATCTCAACGGTCGTGTTAAACTAAATCTTCGTCTCAAGTCAAGTAGAAACAAAGGCTTACTTTCTGCTCAACTTCTCGAACTTGGTCAAAAGAAATATCTACAACCGTATCCAGGAGTCTTGTCCGTTCGTACAATCGATAACGGTCGTTACCACATGCTTGAAATCTTTGTGAACTTCCATTTACTCCAAATGCTCAGCGTGTCATTACAAAAGGCTACCTCAATCTTCAAAATCGTCATGATCTACTGAAAATTGAGGAAGTTAAGCCTGATGAATGGATGGAATTCCAATTTGAACTACAACCAACTATTTACAAGCTCAAAGATGGTGATACTCTTCGTCTTGTACTCTATACTACTGATTTTGAGATTACGGTACGTGACAATACAGATTATCAATTAACTGTGGACCTTGCTCAGTCAAGTCTCGAAATACCCTATCATAATTAATGAATGATAAAACCCGTGATAAAGTTCACGGGTTCTTTCATTCTGATTTTTTTTTCCTTCTGCTTGTTTCTTGGTTCTAGCTAGTCTCAGAGCCCTATTTGGATTGAGTCGATTAAAAAGTTCTTCTAACTTCTTTTCATTCCAAACATCAGCAGCTGAAACAAAATTTCCGTCAGCATCTCGGAAAGATATTGGTTTATCACCCATAGCTAACTCCTAGTCTACAAATTCAAACTCAAATTTACCAATACGAACAAGGTCGCCATCCTTAGCGCCACGAGCACGCAGAGCTTCATCAACTCCCATACCACGCAACTGACGGGCAAACTTCATAACAGACTCATCTCGGTCAAAATTAGTCATATTAAAGAGTTTCATGAGTTTTTCACCGGAAAGAACCCATGTTGCATCATCATCACGACCAATCTCAAATGGTTTTTCTTCTTCATCAAAGCCATAATATGCTTCTTCTTCCATTTCTGATTCGTCATAAAGAAGGAATTCTGGCGTTTTATCAAGAAGCTCAGCCGTTGCATCTAATAGAGGTGCAAGACCTTGCTTAGTCAAACCTGAAATTGGGAAGATTGGCGGTAATTCATCAAATTCATCATAATTAGCAGCTAATTTTTTCTTGAACTCTTCAAGACTTTCCTGACTCTCAGGCATATCCATCTTATTGGCAACAATAATCTGTGGACGCTCCATCAGACGAAGGTTATAAGATTCAAGCTCCTTATTGATTGCTAGATAGTCCTCGTAAGGATCACGTCCTTCGCTAGCTGACATATCAATGATATGCAAGATAACACGAGTACGCTCGATATGGCGCAAGAACTGAGTTCCTAGGCCGACACCTTGACTAGCACCTTCAATCAATCCAGGAAGGTCTGCTACTGCAAAGGACTCACCTGATTGTGTACGTACCATACCAAGATTAGGAACGATTGTTGTAAAGTGGTAGGCACCAATTTTAGGTTTTGCAGAAGTGATGACACTAAGTAGAGTTGATTTACCAACAGATGGGAATCCAACTAAACCAACATCAGCAAGGATTTTAAGCTCTAGCTGTAATTCACGTTCCTGACCTGGTTCTCCATTTTCTGAGATTTCTGGCGCAGGATTTTTTGGTGTTGCAAAACGGATATTTCCACGTCCACCACGTCCACCATGAGCTACAATAAACTCTTGACCATTCTCAATCAAATCAGTAATGACTTTTCCAGTCTCGGCATCACGCACAGTTGTCCCTTGAGGTACACGGACAATTAAGTCTTCTGCCCCTCTACCGTGCATCCCTTTGGTCATTCCCTTCTCGCCAGATTGGGCTTTGAAATGACGATTGTAACGGAAGTCCATAAGGGTACGTAAACCTTCGTCTACAACGAAAACAACGTTACCACCACGTCCTCCATCACCGCCCCATGGTCCACCATTAGGGACGTATTTTTCACGACGAAAAGCAACCATGCCATCGCCACCATTACCAGCCTTTACCTTAATCTTGGCTGTGTCTAAAAACATACTCATATTATCTTCTCACTTTAAAAAGGGCTGGGAAATCCCAGTCACCAACTATTTGAAATAAATCCTACAACTAGCAATTTAGAATCTGCTAAATACACCAATTGCAGTCGCAAAAATACCTGCTAAAGTAACAAACAACATGATTAATACGACAAACATTGTTAGTTTTTCAAAGAAAGTTTTTTTACGTTTACCATTATCACCGAATGCCATAATCTCTCCTTTATTATTATTCTCTAATTTTAAAAATCATTTGATACAGATGTATCACCAACAAAAACACATCAGATTCCCTATTTTATATCTGTCAAATTCGCATTTCCTCTCTATTTGTAATTTCCGAATATCTTATCAATAAAAGTCTCGAAAAAATCCGCTTTACATTATTCTCTGAAGTTTTTCAAGCTGATCGCATATCCGATGCCACTGATAATCGATAGGATCGCGACAAACTCTACCACTAGAAAAAATAGAGAGAAGGCATCTTGTCCAGAAAAAACCGTACTAAACAACCAATATAACAAGTCATTTAAGAAGGGAATATAGCCTATAAACCAAATAAAGATTGGGGCATATCCAATCGTCCCTGCTATTAAAAACGTATTGGTCACGAATTTAGAGACTCTATCATCGCCTTTATAGTAAAGCTTACTCTTCAAAGCTACACAGAAAATCGTCAGATACGTAGACAGTATTAGAATTAATATAGAACCAAACATCTGGCCATTTGCTCCGATTCCTGCCGCGAGTAATCCCACGGGAGATACCATTAAAAATGCTCCTCCAACAATGCCCACAAAAACACACCAGATTACCCATTTCTTACTTTGCATGTTCTCGTCTCCTTTAAGTGTTAGTCCTCAAATTTCCTTAGGCACATGGCATAATAAATGCCCCAGACAACGGATAAAATCGCTGATAGAAACATGAAACCGAGGGCACGTGCAAAGCCATCGCTTCCGTCGAACAAGGCATCCATTATCCAATCAATAAGTCCGCTGAACATTGGAATATTTGCCAAGGCAATCAGTAAGGTTACAACGAATCCTACCCCGCTTGAAGTTACAAATAAATTCGCAATCACCTGATTCACACGTTCGTCTTTTTTATAATAGTAAGCACTTTTCAATGCTACGAAAAAGATAATGGCAAATGTCACTACTGCTAAAGCAAGAGATATCAGTGCCCCCGAACGACTAGCACCAATCGCAGCAGCCAATAACGCACATATAAAGAAGATCGATAAGGGCCCTCCTACAATACCTACCAGTGCACTGATTTTGGCCCATCTTTTCTTTTTCATTATCTCAACTCCTTTAACGGACAAATCTATTTAATGAAATTTAATATCCCGCACCAGAAATCAACCCCAAATGAATCCCATTTTACCGATTTGAAGTTTCAAATCATTGAATATTATTAGTCTCGCTTTTACTCTAATCTTTTTCTTAAAATTCATCTGATACAGGAGCAATTGCCCACAAAATCAAGTAAGCAACGATTCCAGCTCCATAACAGAAAGCCAAAACTCCCCAAATAACACGAACAATGGTAGGGTCAATATTAAAATAATGTGCTACTCCTGCGCAGACACCACCAATTTTTTGATCTCTACCACTTCTCATCAATTTCTTATTCATAGTTTTTTTCCTTTCATCGGAAGAATTTAATCATTCAAATATTTTCTTAAATTTCTTAATTGTTTTTCTTGATGCCTTAAGCATACGTCTAGAACCTTTAACTGGCATCTTAACGGCCTGTTGCGGAATATAAAAGACTGTCTTGAGAATACGTTTTGTAACAGGTTCGTCAGCCCCTGTTTCTTTGGCAAAATTATTTGAAATAATGACGTCTAGATAAAATTCATGGACTCTTCTACCAAAATTCTCAGCAGAAATTTCATATAATTTTTTTCAGCTAAGTGTTTTTTTCATCCATTGACGGTGTAGCAAGTAAGGCTTCAAGAATCGCTCCTGCCAAATCTCTTTCCTCATAATAAAGGGTCCCAAACATTTTATCGTTTATAAGATTGTCCAGATAAGGATTCCCATGGGCAATAACAGGAGTCTTACTTGCCAAACTTTCAAGATAAGTCAATCCCTGAGTCTCACTTGTCGAAGCCGATATAAGAAATCAGCTGCCTTATAATAAAGTGCCGTTTCATTTGGCGGAATCATACCTGTAAAGATAATAGAATCTTGAATCTGTAAGTCTTCTGCTTGCTCCTTAAGATTTTTCAAATAAGGACCATCACCAGCTACAACCAATTTAACATTTTGTTCTTCTTTTAAAACATCTGGTAAAGCTGCCAGAACTGCTTGAATGTTCTTCTCGTACGAAACACGAGAAAGACTTAGAAGCATTTTTTCGTTTTTCTTAATACCAAGTTTATCCCGTAAGTCACTGATGTGCTCAGGACCAATCTCAGGGCGTTCAAATTTGGCAAGTTCAATACCAGTAGGAATGACACGCTTTTCAACTTTTACCTTATAGTCAGATAAAAGGTCGCGCACAATTTCACTCGGACAAATAACTCCATCAACGTCATGTAGAAAACCACGGACTAGGTATTTGACCATACCTGGACGAATCAACATCCCCTTAGCAATATAATGAACATAATCCTCATACTGGGTATGATAGGTATGAATAACTGGAATTTTCAGTTCTCGTGCAATCCATATTCCCAATAAACCAAGAGAAAACTCTGTCTGGGTATGAATAATGTCTAACTGATATTGTTTCGCAATCTCAAGAGCTTTTGTAAACCCACGGTAAGCAAAACGACGATCTTTGAAGGCAAAGAATGGAACACTAGGAATACGGATAATTTGCCAGTCTTCATAGCGATTAACATCCTTATCCGTTGTCGTAAAGATAAAGACTGCATGCCCTTGCTTTTCAAGCTCAGTTTTTAAGGTTCGAATACTGGTCGCAACACCCGAGACCTGTGGGAAATAAGTATCTGTAAATAATCCAATTCGCATATACTACCTCATTTTTTTCCTAAAGCTGCTTGCTCCCGATAGAATTTAAGCCAGATTTCTAAAAGATGCTCTTCTGAATATTCTCTAGAAATAGCCTTTGCTTTCTCTTTTAATTCTTTTAGTGCTTCTGGATGCTCTCGGTATTCCAAAATAGCTTCTTTCATATCTTCCACATCAGTAGTTGGACGATAATTTCCTTCTAGAATGACCTTGTAAAGATCTAAATCCCTAAGCATAATGGGTGCTTCACAACTTGCAGCTTCAAGAATAGTCATTGGAAAGAGCTCGTTATAACTAGGAAGTAAGAACAAATCTGCCAAAGCATACAGCTCTCTCATCCGTTCTGGCTCAACAATCCCAGGGAAAATTAAATTTTTTGGAGGATTATCCATGATTTTTTTATAGCGTTCATAACCATCCGTGATACCACCAAAAGAGAAGCCACCAGCCCAAATAAAGGTAATATCTGGTAACTCTTCAGCAAGTGTAATGAAATCATCAATTCCCTTACGCTTTTGAACCTGCCCTGCTCCTACGACGACGAATTGATTTTCGCTCAACCCCATGTCATGTCGAAGTTTACTTACTTCTTCTGCAGGAAGTGGATGCCATTTTTCTTTATTCACAAAGTTAGGGATATAGGTTACTTTTTTACGGGGAATCCCAGCTGCAACCAAATCTTCGATAAAAGTAGGATTGACCACAACCAAATGTTCCATACGGTCATAAAAGGAAAATACGTATCGCTTCACGATTCCTTTTAGGAAGAATGGTATCTTCAAGCTACCTTCTAAGGTATCTGGCAAGAAGTGGACATAACCAATTCTACGACCAGAACGCTTCTTTTGGAATGTTGACAAATAATAAGGAAGATCGATTGTATGAAAATGAGTAACATCAGCTTCTACAGGAAGATTCTCCGTTACAATTAGTTGGTCTTTCGCATCACGTTTCAAAAGTTGCAAAAGTTCACGATAAGCACCAGAAACACCTTGCCCTGCTACTTTTTCACTTGAACTTAGCATATTGATGCGTAATTTCTCTTTTTCCATACTATCCATTATATCATTTTATTGAAAGAAAATCAGCAAATTAAAAGAGAGATAGCATAAAAGCTAGGGAAATTCCTGACAATTATACTATTTCTCTTTTTTGTTTTATTCTACTTAATTCCTAAAGCAATGCGCGCATAGCGACTCATTTTTTCAACCGTCCAAGCAGGATACCAAACTAATTTAACTTCGACGTTGGTAACCTCTGGAACATCTGTCATTGCATCATAAATTTGATCGGTTAAGAGATCTGCCAATGGACAACCCATAGTTGTCAAAGTCATATCGATCTCTGTATCTCCTGTATCACCATCAAAACGAATCTCATAAATCAGACCTAGGTTAACGATATCGATGCCTAATTCTGGGTCAATAACTTCTTCTAAAGCTGTCAAAATCCGTGTTTTGATATTTTCAATTTGCTCTTCTGTGTAAGCCATATTCAGTCTCCTCTATCTTAATCCTCGATAAAGTCACGAAGCGGTTTGCTTCGACTTGGTTGGCGAAGTTTCTCAAAGCTTTTGCTTCAATCTGACGAATACGCTCACGTGTAACATTGAAGACTTTACCCACATCTTCTAGCGTACGCATTTTCCCATCATCGAGACCAAAACGAAGACGAAGAACATTTTCTTCACGATCTGTAAGAGTATCCAAAACTTCATCCAACTGTTCGCGCAAAACGATACGAGTTGTGTAGTCAACTGGATTTTCAATCACTTCATCTTCGATAAAGTCACCAAGATGGCTATCATCTTCTTCACCAATAGGCGTTTCTAGAGAAACTGGTTCTTGAGCAATCTTAAGGATTTCACGAACCTTATCAGGCGTCATATCCATTCGTTCAGCAATTTGCTCAGGAGTAGGATCTTGTCCTAACTCTTGAAGAAGATTACGTTGTTCACGAACAAGTTTGTTAATGGTTTCAACCATATGAACTGGGATACGGATGGTACGAGCTTGGTCAGCAATGGCACGGGTAATAGCCTGACGGATCCACCAAGTTGCATAAGTTGAGAATTTGAACCCTTTAGAGTAGTCAAATTTATCAACGGCTTTCATAAGCCCCATGTTACCCTCTTGGATTAAGTCAAGGAATTGCATTCCACGTCCAACATAGCGTTTCGCGATAGACACAACCAAACGAAGGTTAGCTTCTGCTAGACGTTGCTTAGCTTCAACATCGCCAGCCTCAACAGCAAGGGCCAACTCTTTTTCCTCTTCGTTTGTAAGAAGAGGTACAACTCCCAATTTCTTTCAAGTACATACGAACAGGGTCATTGACCTTGGCAGATGTAGAACCAATTAAGTCCTCATCACTTAGTTCCGGTTCTTCTTCTGTACTTAGAACACGTTCACTTGGATTTCCTTCGTTATCCGTGATTGCAATACCTGCATCTTGAATACGTTGCAAAAGATTTTCAATCCCTTCAACATCAAGAGCAAAAGGAATTACAAGGACATTGTTAATTTCATCATCTGTCGCAGTACCAGTTTTCTTATGGTTACGAATAAACTCAGCGACTTGGACATCAAAAGTTGTTACTTCTTTTTGTTTTTTTGCCATTCTTACTCCATTCTTCTTTTTTGGGCAATTAAGCGTTCAAGCTCTTCTAAAGCAGTTTCTGTATCACCTACATGACTAGCTTCCTGAACCTTCTTTTTAATCTGCAAATTTTGTTGATTCAACAGAGCACGATTTCTCGACTCTTCCACTTCTTTTAACTCTTCTGGAGACATTTCAGAAGGTAAATCCAAGGCTAACACTTGGTACCAAGCATTTTCAACTTCTCTAGTCTGGTTAGCCAAATCTTCCGAAGTGATCGATCCATTATCAATCAGCAGACCATACAAGGTTTGAAACTCAGGTGTTTCAAATACAAAATTATCTCTCAAGCGATAATCATTGAGCACCAAAGGATGTTCCATCATACGGTAAAGAATATGCGCTTCAGCCCCCATAACTGCTGTCAGTTGTTTAGAAACTGACATAGTGACAGGTGTCAGATTAATGACTTGCTTAACCTTTTCTTGTCTCTGTCTAACACGACTTTCATTAATAATGTGCTCTACTTGTTGATAATCAAAAGATGGTAAATGATCAGTCAGTAAATGAATATAGGTGTTCTGAGCTGTGATAGAGGGTTCTTTGACGATAAGAGGTGCAATTTTCTCGATAAAATCAATCTGTGCTTGGAGATTTTCACTATTACTAGGTTTGTAATGATGGATATAAAACTCAATCGGACTGATTCGAGTATTGGATAAAAGATAAGCCAAATCCTCTGGAGAATTCTTTTGTAAATACTCATCAGGGTCCATTGCATCTGGAATCTGAACAATTTGAACTGGCAAATCACCAAGTTCCTCTAGAGCTTTAGCGGTTGCTGCTTGTCCTGCCTTATCACCATCATAAGTGATAATCACTTTTTTAGTAAAGCGTTTGAGATGTTCAACGTGTTCAGCAGTCAAGGCTGTTCCCATGGAAGCTACAGCATTTTCAATACCAGCACGGTAGGCTGCAATGACATCCATAAAACCTTCCATCAGATAAATTTCAGGAGCTTTACCAGACCCTTTTTTTACTCTATCCAAATGATATAATTCGTAACTCTTATTAAAAATTGCCGTCGCTCGACTATTTTTATACTTGGCAGTTTGAGAATCCGTCTCTTGCCAAACACGACCAGAAAAAGCAATTACCTTACCTTGATCATTAGAGAGTGGAAATATAATCCGGTTATGGAAGGTATCAAAGAATTGATTACTCTCGGAAAGATAAAACAGACCTGAATCCAGCAAGTCCTTTTCGCTATAATCATTAGCTAAACGTTGGTAGAGATAGGAACGTTCAGCAGGAGCTAAACCAATCATAAAATGTTTAATGACATCATCAGTCAAGCCACGTTTATAGAGATAGTTTCTTGCTTCCTCACCCATTTTTGTTGTCATGAGAATAGCATGATAAAAGCGTGCAGCCTTATCATGCATCTCATAAAGATTTTGATGAGGGGACGTATGTTGAGCAGTGTTATGGACAGGAGTTTTCAGGTGCATCCCAAGACGTTCGCCTAGAATCCTCACGGCATCGGCAAAGGTAACTTGTTGATATTCTTCAATAAACTTAAAGACATCTCCAGAACGGCCACAACCAAAACAGTGGTAAAACTGCTTATCCTCCACTACGTTAAAGGAAGGGGTCTTTTCACCATGAAAAGGACAGAGCCCTAAAAAGTTCCGTCCAGATTTTTGTAAGGAAATTACTTCTCCTATGATTTCGACAATATTGGTATTGTTTTTGATTTCTTCGATGACTCTCTTGTCAACCATAGACAATACCTCCATTTTATCACAGTTTACTTTATATAGTATACTTTATTTCTGAAAAAAAGTAAACCATTTCATACCCTTTGCATGCTTCTATTTCATAGATTATGAACTTTTTTAAAGTTAAATTTCATTTAAAAGCAAATAACCTTGAAAATAAAAAAACGTAGTTAAAATTTTCTATTCGTTTCAAAAACAAAAAACTTAGAGGTAAAATACTCCCCCTAAGTTTATAGTTAATGTGAATTCTTAATCAAACAGTTGATAGTAATCGGAAATCTTCATTCTAGCTTTTTCATCCTTGTTCAAATCTTGGATGATTTGTCCTTCTTTCATAACAATGAGACGATTGCCATATTTGAGCGCATCTTCCATATGATGGGTAATCATCAAAGCTGTTAGATGGTCCTTGTTGACAAAGTCATTTGTCAATTCCATCAAGGCAACACTTGTTTTAGGGTCAAGTGCAGCCGTGTGTTCATCTAACAAAAGTAGTTCTGGACGTTTTAAGGTTGCCATTAAGAGACTCAAGGCCTGTCTTTGTCCACCTGACAAGAATTCAATCGGTGTATCCAAATGCTTCTCTAGACCATTGCCAACCTTCTCAATGGTTGCTTGAAATTCTTCTTTATAGGCTGAAAGTTTTCTTGGAAATAAACCACGTTTTTTTCTCCACGAAACTTAGCAATCAAAAAGGTTTTCTGCGACTGTCATACGTGGAGCAGTCCCCATCTTAGGATCTTGAAAAACTCGAGAAAGATACTTGGCACGCTTTTCAGGGCTAAAATGAGTTACATCCTCGCCCATGATGCGAATGCAACCACTTGTCAAAGGTAGAGTTCCCGCAATGCTGTTAAAGAGGGTTGACTTCCCTGCTCCATTTCCACCCAATATCGTGATAAAGTCATGTTCATAAATTTCAAGTGAAACATCGTTTAGGATAATTTTTTCCTCGTCGAAGCCATTTTTCACAATTTTTGTGGCATTTTTTAATTCTACAATTGCTGTCATTTGCTTAATTTGACTCCTTTCAAGTATTTATCCTTAAGGCTTGGAATTACCAAGCAAGTTGCCAGGATAAGAGCACTGTACAAACGAAGGTAGCTAGTGTTAAAGCCGAGAGCAATAACCCCCCATACCAAGAATTGATAACTGATGGAACCAACAACAATAGTAACCAAACGCTCTGCTAGGGTAAGGCTTTTGAAGAGGACTTCACCAATAATCAAGCTGGCAAGACCAACTACGATAACCCCGATACCACGAGAGACATCTGCATAGCCTTCTTGTTGAGCGATAAGTGCACCTGCGAGGGCAATAACACCGTTTGATAAAACCAGCCCCATAAGCTCCATACGTCCTGTATTGATACCAAAACTACGAGCCATATCTGGATTATCTCCTGTCGCGATATAAGCTTGTCCCAATTTAGTATCTAGGAAGAAAAGCATAAGAAGGATAACCAAAGTCACAAAAATCAAACCTGTCAGTAATTGATTAATCTCAGATGAAAAAGGAAGAACATCTTGGATTTGCTTGGTGTTTAAGAGTCCAAGGTTAGCCCGTCCCATAATCATGAGCATGATAGAATGACAAGAAGTCATGACCAAAATTCCTGATAAAAGGGTGGGAATCTTCCCTTTCGTATAAAGAAGACCCGCTGCTAAACCAGCAAGACAACCCGCTCCTACAGCTGCTAAAGTCGCAAGAAAAGGATTAACCCCTTGGGTAATGAGAGTAACTGCTACTGCTCCTCCCAAAGGGAAGGAACCTTCAGTTGTCATATCTGGAAAGTTCAGGATTCGAAAGGTCATAAAGATTCCTAAACCTAGGATAGCCCAGACCAATCCCTGTGAAATAATAGATATTAGCATGTTTGATTCGTTTCCTTTATTCTAAAAATTGGAGGAGATGTCTCCAACTCCTCCTTTATTCTTATTCGATTACTTGACCAGCTTCTTTGATAACTGATTCAGGAATAGTAATTCCAAGTTCTTGAGCAACTTTCTTGTTGATAACTGATTTACCAGTTGAGAAGACATTAACTGGTGTATCTGCAGGTTTTTTTCATCCCTTCAAGACTTTTGCAATCATTTTACCAGTAGCAACACCAAGATCGTGTTGGTCCACAACGACTGATGCCAAACCTCCAGCTTCTACCATGGCAGTCGCACTTGGGTAGATTGGTTTTTTAGCTGTTTGGTTACTTGATACTACAGTTGAAAATGCAGATGCGATTGTGTTATCAATTGGAACCCAGATTGCATCAACTTTACCAGTCATAACGTTCACTGTTGAAGCAATTTCGTTCGTTGAAGGTACTGCAAAAGTTTCTACTTTCAAACCAGCTTTTTCAGCGTAAGCCTTGAATTCTTCTACTTGTGATTTAGAGTTATCTTCGCTACTTGAATAAAGAGCTCCAACTGTCTTGACATCAGGAGTCAATGTTTTTTTGATCAATTCAACCTGTTGTTCAGCAGGGTTGTGGTCAGATACCCCTGTGATGTTCCCACCTGGTTTTTTTCCAAGTTTTTGTACAAGGTTAGCACCAACTGGGTCTGTGATAGCAGCCATGATAACAGGAAGGTCTTTTGTTGCACTTGCAAGACCTTGAGCCGCAGGTGTTGCGATTCCGACAACGACATCATTTCCGTTTGCCACCAATTGTTTACTCATTGTAGCAACCTTACTTTGGTCACCTTCAGAGTTCATAAAGTCGATTTTAACTTGGTCACCTTTATAACCTTCTTCAGCAAGTCCATCTTGGATTCCTTGGTAAATCAAATCAAGTGATGGATGGCTGACAAATTGTAGAAACACCAACTTTAGCTGTCTTGTTAGCTGTCTCGGTTTTAGTTTCTTGTTTCGTCAAGTTAGAGTAGATCAAGCTTCCTCCAACTACAAGTGCTAATGCTGCGATAATACCAATTAAACGTTTATTCATATCTATTTCTCCTTATTTTTATTAAACTTAGTAATGTTCATTTCACTTTCAATATAACTTTACCAAGCGTCGCCATCGTTTGATTTCCATAAATTTTTTTTCCTCCCTCATAGAAAAAGTCCTCACAAAAAAACTTGTGTGAGGACGTCGATGCGCGATGCCACCTCAATTATAGGAACTATTCCTATCGCTCTTACTCGCTTCAAACGAGTTGCACTATAAGGTGTGCTCACCGAATTCTTATGATTTCAAATTCTTAATAGCATTCAGCCCAATTTTCATCATCTTCATCTATCTGTTTTCCACCAACCACAGATTCGCTAGAAAAAAATTCGATGATTACTTTCTGAATGCTTAAATTATATCATTTTACTAAAACTTGTCAAGGGCTTTTTTTCATGAATTATTTTTTTAAAAATTATGAAAAAAATTCCTACGGTTTTTGGAAAATGAAGTTTATATTAACCTGAATTACGTAATCCTGTAGCAATTCCGTTAATAGTCGTATGAATTAATCTTTCTTCATCTGAAGAAAGCTCACCACGACGTTGACGCTTAATCAACTCCAACTGAATATAGTTCAGAATATTGAAATAAGGCATACGGTAGTTTAGACTATCTTTCAAGTAAGTATTTTCTGCCAGAAGTTCATCGTAGCCTTCGATGGCCAAGATAACGTTCTTGGTCAATTGCCATTCATCTAAGATAGTATAGAAGACTGCTTGTACTTCTTCACTTTCACATAGTTTAGCGTATTCAAAGGCAATGTTCATGTTAGATTTTGACAAAACCATATCTACGTTAGAGAGAAGAGACTGGAAGAATGGCCAGTTTTGATACATTTCTCTAAGCGTTTCGATATTTTTAGGATCCTGATCGATAAATTCCTTAAAGCTTGAACCCACTCCATACCAACCTGGGAACATAACACGACTTTGTGACCATGAGAATACCCAAGGGATGGCGCGTAGACCACCAATTTCAGTAATCGTTTTACGAGCTGCTGGACGAGAACCAATATTGAAACTTGAGATTGCCTTGATTGGACTAGATTCAAAGAAATAATCATAGAAATGTTCATTTCCAAATACGAGCTCACGGTAGATATCGTAGCTGCGTTCTACCACTTGATCCATGATGGCTTCATAGCGATTTGATGTATTGGTATCACTCTTCTTCTTAGTAATCATACGGTTAATAGCTGCTGAAACCAGCATTTCAAGGTTATAGTAGGCTGCATCCTTGTTTCCGTATTTATTTCCGATAACTTCACCTTGTTCAGTCAATCGAATACGATCTTTGATTGATTTGAGCGGTTGAGAAGCAATGGCATCATAAGTTGGGCCACCACCACGACCAACGGTACCACCACGACCGTGGAAGAAGGTTACTTTGACACCAAACTCATCACCAATAGCAGTCAATTGTTTTTGTGCCTTATAGAGTGTCCAACAAGATGAGAGGTATCCACCATCTTTGTTACTATCAGAGTAGCCAAGCATGATTTCCTGGTAATTATCTCTAGAAGCAATCCACTTCTTAGCAAGTGGTAAAGAGAAATACTTTCTCATTGTTTCTTCAGAATGATCTAAGTCTTCGATTGTTTCAAAAAGAGGAACGATTTGTACACGCGCTTTTTCATCATCTACAAGACCAACTTCTTTGAGCATGATTGCTAATTCTAACATATCAGATACGCTAGTTGCATGAGAGATAATTGTTTGACGAATAACGTCTTCTCCCAAACGATCTTTTAATTCACGAGCAGTTTGGAAAATAGCCAATTCTTTTTCGAGCAGTTTAGACTTCTCAGCATGAGTCGCTGACAAGATTCGAGGATCTTCTAACAATTCATGTAAAAGCAACTCGCACTTTTCATCTTCTGACAAATCGCTATAGTGGTCATTAATACCAGCAGATGCTAACAATTCAGCAACACAGGCTTCATGGACGCTTGAGTCTTGGCGCATATCAATGGATGCCAAGTAGAAACCAAAGACCTCAACTGCTTCTAGTAATTCTGCAAACTCACCTGTCAACAAGGCTTCTGCTTTATTCTCAAGCAATGAATCCTTAATGACATTTAAATCATGCTTAAACTCTTCAATCGTTTCATAGTAGGGTGGGCGCTCATCTGCTAAGTCTTGGATAGCACCTGAAAGTCGGCTACTGATATAGTCGGTTATCTCTCCCTGTTTGTATCCTTGAGCACCAAGGAGACGTTCAACATGATGTCGTTCATCTGCTGATGAACCAACAAGAGCCCACTCTTTCAAATTCAAAAGCGTTTGAATTAATTTAGATTGGATAAAGTGAAAAGCACGACGGTAAGGTTCTTTTTCACGGAAGACAGATGTATCACTAGATTGTGCAGCCATTTCTTCAACAGCCTTGCTTGTCTTGGATAAATTAGTAGAAAGAGAGAAAGTACGATAGAGATTAGAAATCTTGCTGATATAGTAGTTGAAGATGACTTCGCTTTGAATGGTTGCTGATCGCATGAGAGTTTCAGCAGTTACAAATGGATTTCCATCTCGGTCTCCACCAATCCACATTCCCATAGTAATAGGTTTTGCTTGTTTTAGGTCAATCCCTTGCTCTTTTGCTAGACGTTTATACTCTAGCATTAGATTTGGTACTGCTTGAAGGAAGGAACTATTGTAGTATTCCATCACATTTGTGATTTCATTAGTTACTTTTAGTTTCTTTTCACGAATCATATCCGTCTGCATGATAATCTCTATATAGCGACGAAGATCATTGTGCCATTTTTCCTTGTTAATAAGGCCCATTCTTACGTCACGATATTTACGTAAGAGCGAATGGATATGAGTTGTCAAATCCAACATACTCTTCCGTTGCACTTGTGTTGGGTGGGCTGTTAATACTGGAACAACGTTCAAATGATCTAGAATTTCAGCGGCATTTTCTTTTTCTGCTACCATTTCAATGGTTGTTGACAATTTTCCAAGATAATCTTGGTCGATATTGTTTAAATGGTTAATCTCGTAAGCCAAGTCAACGTCTTCAGAAATATTGATTAATAGTGGCAAAATAGAGAAATATCTAGAGATGTAGACCATTTCATCATTGGAAAGACTTCTGACTACTTTATCCAAACCTTGATAGTCTAATTTTGATGATAGCTCCTTCAACTGCATAATCTTGTCAAAGGTTTCAGTGGGAAGCATATTTTTAGTAATATCTTCAAGCAAATCTGTCAAGATTTGAACTTCTTCTTGGACTACAGTTTTATTTCTGTTATTTTCTAGTTTTTGAAGAGACATTTTTTTCTCCTTGTCACATTTTCTTAGAGCTGTGCTTCATATTCGCTGTAAAGTTTTGCACGTTTTTCACTTGCATCGATATTCAACACAAAGGCAATAGCTACAGATAGAACCAACAAACTATTTCCTCCCTGAGAAAGGAATGGGAAAGTTACACCTGTAGATGGAATCAAACCTGAAATCCCACCTATATTGACGAATACCTGGATCAAAATCATTCCACCGATACCGATTGCCACCATTGAGTTAAATGGATCTTTTGCTCGAACACCAACCAAGATAATACGAAGGATTAAGAAGAATACAAGAGCTAAGATAAGACTAGCACCGACAAAACCAAACTCTTCGATGACGATAGAAAATACAAAGTCCGTGTGTGCTTCAGGTAGATATCCACGTTTTTCAATAGAGTTTCCTAAGCCTAAGCCAAACCATCCACCGTTAACCATAGCGTAATAAGAATTCGCTAATTGGTGTCCCGCACCAGCTACGTCATCAAATGGATTAAAGAAGGCACTAAAGCGTTTAGCTACGTATCCAAATACTGGAATCTTAGAAAACTTATCCACACCAATCAATTTAATGGCTGTAAGGGAAACAAAGGATAAACTAGTCAATATTCCAAGAATAGTTGCAAACCATCGATGAGCTATCCCACTAATTGAGTACATCAACAATGCTACTAAAAAGAGAATTGTCGCATTTCCAAGGTCAGGGAAAATAGCCAAGCTACCAATCATGACTATGAGTACAAATCGCCAATCATTAAAAGATCTTGGTAACCATTGGTTTTGAGTTAAAACTTGAAAGTCATAGACACCAATTTCTTCTTGTTGTTTTGAAAAACGTTGAGCCAAGTACCAGATAATAATAATTTTCAAGTATTCTGCAGGCTGAACAGTTATAGGTCCTACTTTAATCCAACCGTAAGCACCATTGATGGGAATCCCAATTAAACGTGCTAGAGCAAGCAATACTAACTCTGAAAAACATCACAATGAATAATAAGCGTTCATTACGTAAAAATCCTAGCTTCAACTTATAGATAACTGCAATCAGTATTAAACTAACGAACCAAAATATACCTTGGTTTCGAACTAATTGGAAAGCACTCTGCCCTTCTTGGATTAAGGACGCACTCGTTGTCGAATATACCACTATCAAGCCCAAAACAGACAAGAGGATATAGGGCACTAAAATGGAATAATTCAACAGGTGCCGTTTACTAATTTTCATACTTCACCACTAACAAAATCTTATTTTTTTATTAATTTTAGTTTTTCTTGCTATTATACCATTTTTTTGAGTTAGAAAAAAACTCTTACCCTTTAACCAACTGAATTTCTATTTATTGAGATACTCTATCAAATTTTTTTTGTTTTTTTTAGAATTGGTATTCCAAATATATAAAAACTCTACCTTTCTTAGTAGAAAGATAGAGTCTTAATCTTTAGTTAGAAGATGTAGTTGTAGTTTCTGTTGTTGAATCACTTTGGATGTATTGAGTAAAGATATTTTTGGAAGGCTTGATCTTTAACCTTGATATTTGCAGCTTGCAATTCTTTACTAATCACACCTTGAACAAAAAGTAGCATCATTTTTGTTTTTTGAGTAAGAATGATTGTCTTCAATTTTTTTCTTTATAATCATCAATATTAGAAGATTTTTTTCAGTTTTTCTTAATCAATTTAACAATATAGAAACTGCTAGAATAAGCTTGTGTTCCTGGAGCTGTGATTACATCTGAAATACCATCTACATCAAGAGCAAATGCAGCTTTTTTTAACAACGTCTGGCAATTCTGTTGACGCAGAGTCAAAAGTGATTTCTCCACCATTTGCTTTTTGTCTTTTCGTCAGTTGAATTATCTTTAGCCAATTGTGCGAAGTCAGCTCCAGATTCTTTTGCTTTAGCAAGAACTTCTTTAGCCTTATCTTCACTATCAAGTTTAATAATTTGCGCAGTTACATCTGGTGTGTACTCATCGTAAGCTTTTTTGTAGTTCTCATCTGTCAATTCAGCTTCTGCAGCTTTTTTAACAGCGTATTCAACTAATTTACTTGTACGAATTTGAGCTTTACGACTTTCAGCTGTCATACCAGCACGAGAAAGAACGATTTGATAGCTATCACCATATTTCTTCTGTTCTTCTGCTACAGCGTCATCTACTTCTTTTTCACTTACTTCAGAACCATATTGTTTTTCGAAAACCTTTTGAATAGTCATATTAAGCAAAACTTGTTGAGCAGTTGAGTTGTTTTTCACTTCTTCATAGAATTGATGTTCTGTGATAACATCACCCTTCATAGTAATGAGGTCAGCTCCTTCAGAGCTATTTGAACAAGCAGCCAAAGTTGCTACTGATAACAAAGTGATGGCACCAGCCAATAATTTTTTCTTCATGTTTACTCCTTTCTTTATTCACTAGATAAATGTTTACCTTATCTATTTTACTAAATTGTCTTAAAAAAATATCTGAAATTAGTCAAAGTCAGGCAGTTCAACTTCTGCTTGATTCTTTCTCAGCATCAATATCCCATCTCCAAGAGGAACTAGACTAGCTGTTAATCCTGGATTATCAAGAGTTGCCTCAAAGAGCCTTTGTAAACCACGATAAATGGTTCGTTGTCCACGTCGAACTTCCATGATATCCTTAGCGATGTCTCCACCTTGAAAAACATCATCCAAGACGACTACTCCTCCAACATCTAGGTGTTTGAGAATTTCTGGAAGAAATACGATGTATTTAGACTTGGCAGAATCCATAAAAACAAAGTCATAGGTCTCTGTCAATGTTGACAAGATATCTACCGCATCCCCTTCTAAGAGAGTGATTTGTTTACGACTGTCAAATGTTGCAAAATTTTCTTTAGCAAAACCAATCATTTCAGGATTACGGTCAATGGTTGCAATCTTTGCATTTGGGGCATGTTGAGCCATCAAAAGTGCAGAAAAACCAATTGCGGTTCCAATCTCTAAAATGTTTTTGGGTTGTATTATTTCCATTAGGAAACGAAAATAAGCGACAGTTTCATGAGGGATGATTGGAATATTTTCCTTGCGAGCAAAGTTTTCTAGTTCTTTTAAGGAACCTGACACTTGCTTTTGACGTTGACGTAAAAATTCGACGATTTCTTCTTTTACGACAGGACGTCGCATGTTGTGATTGGCATTTTTACTATAAGACTTTACCATCTGCCTTATGCCAATCCTAATTTTTCAACAAGGGCTTCAAACTCATCCAAACGGCGTTCAAAGACTGTAAAGGCATCGTTGAGGTAATCTTCTTTTTCCATATCAACACCCGCTTTACGCATGATATTGAGTGGATAGTCTGACTTCCCAGCCTTCAGGTATTCAATATAGCGATCACGATCCTCTTGACTTCCGTGAACAATCTTTTCAGCCAAGGCTGAAGCTGCCGCAAAGCCTGTTGAATACTGATATACATAGTAGTTATAGTAGAAATGAGGAATTCGAGCCCACTCGTACTGGATTTGAGGATTATCTTCCTTACTCAAGCCATAATATTCTTGGTTCAAGTCAGCATAGAGATTGTTGAGGAACTCACTTGTCAAGACTTCTCCATTTTGATCAGCTTGGTGGATAGCATGTTCAAATTCAGCAAATTGAGTTTGGCGGAATACTGTTCCACGGAAACCATCCAGGAAGTTGTTTAGAATGGCAAAGCGTGTTGCATCGTCTTGAACTTCTTGCAATAATTTTTCTGTTAGGATATTTTCATTAGTAGTTGAAGCAATTTCTGCCAAGAAGATGGAGTAATCTCCGTATACATAAGGTTGTGTTTCACGCGTATAGCTTGAATGCATACTGTGACCTGTCTCATGGACAAGGGTAAAGAGATTATCGAGGTTATCCTGCCAGTTAAGTAGCATGAAGGCATTTGTATCGTATGATCCACCTGAATATGCACCTGAACGCTTGCCTTGATTTTCATACACATCAATCCAACGTTCGCTGAAGGCACGTTTCACACGACTCAAGTAATCTTCACCAAGAACTGCCAAAGCTTCTTCTGCCTTCTTTAAGGCTTCCTCATAAGTAAAGCTGTATTCCACTGAAGACAAAGGAGTGTATACATCGTACATCTTGAGGTCTGGAATACCCAAGATTTTTGAGCGAAGAGCTAGATAACGATGTAAGAGTGGCAAATGCTTACGAACGGCAGACACTAGGTTATCATAAACACTTTCTGGCACAAAGTTAGCTGCAAGAGCTGCTTCACGCGCACTCTTGTAGTTACGAACCTTAGCACGATAGTTTTGCACTTTAACATTGGTCTGCAAAGTTTTTGCGTAAGTGTGCTGGTATTGCTCATAGGTAGAGTAAAGAGCTTCATAAGCTCCACGACGAACCTCACGATTTTTAGATTCTACCAAGCGCATATAAACACCGTGTGACAATTGAACTTCATTTCCATCTTCATCTTTAACGAATGGAAAGACGATATCTGCATTATCTAAAATAGCAAAGGTTTCACTAGCAGCACCGAAGATTTCACCAGCACCTGCAAGCAACTCTTCTTCACGTTGTGAAAGGACATGGTCCTTATTTTGCAATAGTTTATCAAAGAAGTGTTTATATGGTTGGAGTTTTGGTTCTTCTGCTAGAAAGTTTTGATACTGCTCTTCTGTGATAGCCATAAATTCTGGCTCATAGAAAGAAAAGACTTGATCAAGTTGACTATAAAGAGCCATAGCTTTTGCATAGTATTCTTGATACTTAGCTACTCGTGTGTCTTGGTCGTTTTTCATATGTGCATAAACATAAAGTTTTTCAAGACGACGACTCAATTCTAGATAACGCTCTGTAATGTCAAGAAGACTCTCTGCACTATCCAAGAGATGTCCCTCAAGACTAGCTGCCTGTTTTGTATCTTCCGTTAGAAGGGCAAGCTCTTCTTCCCATTTTTGGTCTGTTTCAAAGATAGTGGACAAATCCCATGTATCTTTTTCATCTATTTCATTTCGTTGTAATACCATAAATTTCCTCCATCCTTTCTATTTTACCATATTTTTCAGGAAATAACGCTGATAAAAGACAGGTGGATAGAGCTTTTGTTGCTTATTTTGAGAATTTTTCTCATAATAAGCCTGAAAGTTTCGATAATAATCATGAATATCTTGTTTGATTTGGCAAAAATAACCTTTTTCTATCGGCCTTACTTGGGGATACCAGTCCTGTTTCTTCCGATTCAAAAGATTCTCTCCTCTCAAATAGGCTTGAGCTTGTTGCTTCATCCAATAGGGATTTTGATAATAAAGTTGTTTTTGAATGTAATAACAGATGTTCCTGTCTTGCTCAACTGAAAAAGAAATCAGGTTTTGTTGTTGATAAGGAGTCCGTAATATTTCTAGAAGATTCCCTTTGCCATAAGAAAATTCCTTGACCTGATAATGAAGTTTTTCCTTTCAAATCTTGGTGGAGTAAGTACTTAAGTCTCAAAACTCGTCTTTTATGGTCTAACTCCCAAAGATGAAAAGCCCATATTATTACTGAAATAAAGAAAATCTCTCTGAAGTTGAGTTAGTCGCTCTTTTATCCATAGTTTTTCTCCAAGTAACCACAAAACTTGAATACCGAGACTTCGATAACCATTGCTTCTCTCCCTTAAAAGTTCACAAGAAATAGGACTACACTGAACTTCCAATGCTAATTGCTTATTGATGAGGATATCTGCGATTTGCTTCAGTTCAGGTATCGGATATTCCATTTCAACCTCATCATTCTTCTTAGCCCAATAAAACAATTGCTCCTTGTTTTCCAGGTGTTCTGGTCCTTCATTTTCATGGAAAAAATCACATTTTTTTAGACTTTCATGAGCAAAATGCGTTCGTACATTTTTCCCTTTTCTCAAGCGAACACGTGCTCCACAAGCTGGGCAATAATAAGTTTGTTTCTTTACTTCATCCCCTAAAGCGCTAATTAAATTCCCATTTTTATCCCTCGCTAGAAACATAGAGACCTCCTTTTCTATTCCATTCGAAAAGAAGAAGAAAAAGGCTGATAGATTCAACCTTTTATACTATATAATTCTCAACTATTTTCTTTGATTTTTAATATATTTCTGAACCATAGGAATAAGATTCTGTATTTGATCCTGTTTTATCACCATTACACCATATTCCTGACAACGATGACTATAAGCAGGATTGATTTTTCCAGAGCAAACAATCATTTTCAAACAATTATCACCTGCAAAATGATTGGCATAAACTTCAAGTTCGTTAATAGCTTCAACTGCTAGATCAGTCATTTTACAAGAAATGAAAACTACAGAGTGACCTTTACGAAGAATAACATCAATCTCATTTTTGAACATTGTCAGCCTCAGGAAAAAAATCCCATTCCAGTCAATTTCAGTACCAATCATACATTCATCAAAAATACTCCGACTCAAGGGCTAGTAAATAGATATACAATTCTAAAACATGCCCTTTTGTTCGACATAACAGATGTGCTTCTGGTGTTGGGAATGTATAAGTGACAGTATCTGTTGTTTCCTCTTCTACTTTCAATAAATTAGCTTTTGTGAACAAAGGAATCAAGTCACTGGGGTAAGAATAAATTTTTCCATTACTCTCCAAAACTTTTGCTGTTTCAGCGTGAAAATCAGTTGTTTTTGCCAGTGCAAAGAATTGGGTAATCCGATACCATTTTTCAGCATTTTCGATAGCATATTTGGCCAATTTTTTAATAGCTAGCACTTGCTTATTAGAATGCTGAGGTCTTCTTGATTTAAGGACTTTTCCACCACGTAAAGCTATCAATTGTTCAATGGATAAACTAGGAATCTCTAACTTTTTATCATAAATCTTACCCCTTTCCCAGGCATACTGCTTTCCTTGTTCAACATCCATAGCAATAATGGGAATACCTTTCTCCAAACCATACTGATATAGAACTATTGCTAATAGATTATCTCCACCAAAAACATCGATAGTAACTGTCTCAAAATCACTGATAAATACGTCTAATTCCTGGCAGATTTTTTCTAGGTGAAATTGTCGAAAATGTACTTGTTTTAAGTGTGGAACTTGTTCCATTAGAAAATGCTTCAAGGATAGCTTATCTTCCTCAGCAATTTTTCTTGTAGAAAGGTATAAAATCTCATCACAATCACTGACAAAAGCTTGGTAGACATTTTTCTCAATGGTATGACAATCGTACAGTTCAATTAAAAGACTAGTCATCTTAAGACCTCCTAAACAAAAAAGTCTGAAAGAATAGTGGTCGATCAGAATCGTTTTAAAACTATCACAATTCTGTTTAATTTCATCGACTTCTCCTACTTCTAGTATAGCATAAATTGAGATTTCCCTTTCTTATTAGGGTAACAAATAAGGAATAGAAAACGACTGCTCTCTATCCCTTTTATTCATTTATTTTACTTTTTTAGCCAACATTGTTGCAAAACGTAGTTGGATACGATTTCCGTTTTCATCACGACGGTGGAGATGGCCAGGATTTTCATTGTATTTGATGATTTCCCAATCCTTGTAGTAATTTGCCAACTCACCCTCTTTAAAGGTAAATGGGAAGTTCACTGAGCAAGGATAATCCTCCGTGTCCATAGCACACACAATCAAATTATAACCTCCAATTGAGGTTTGTTCTTGCATGTTTCGAATAATAGCTGGAATACGATCTGCTTGTAAAAACATGAGCACAACCGTTGATACGATAAAATCATAAGTTTGTCCAATGCTAGCTGAATTGATATCGTAGATACCAACAGGCATTTCCAAATCTTCTTGCTCCACGATACTTTGCAAGATTTCAAGGGAAATTTCATTTTGGTCAACTGCAGTAACATCAAATCCATGTTGAGCGAGAAAGAGGGCGTTTCTACCATGCCCACAGCCTAGGTCTAGTGCCTTACATGGTTTGACCGTCTGCATAGCTTCTAGGACTTCCGAATGAACTGGATTGCTATTGTATTTCTTTGGGAAATAATCCTCTGGTTTACAATAAAATTCCAAGTACCACTCCACATCATCTGTGGCAGCTTCCACTCTGTGCCAAGCTTGAGGTTGTGCCATAGGATTATCAGCACCTGCTTCAAAGAGGTGCTCAGCTATAACTTCTCCCTCTTCAGTCAATTCAATAAACTTAAGAGCTCCTTTTAATACGGTAATCTTCCCCCAGGTTCCGACCTTAGTATTGTGTTTTCTTTGAACAGCCTCTGGCATGGTGTCTTTATTCCAGACAGGCATGCGTTTGTAGGCAACTAGTTTTTCCATATTCTTCACTCTTTCTATCGGTGGTTAACAGCTTTCATAACACGCTCGATATCACGATTTTGCTCACGACGTTTGATTGACTCCCGTTTATCGTAGTCATGTTTCCCTTTAGCAAGCCCTAAGAGGAGTTTGGCATAGCCGTCTTTGATATAGACTTTAAGTGGAACCAGAGTCATTCCTGTTCCTTTTGTTTCTTGCTCTAGTTTCTGGATTTGTTTTTTATGAAGGAGAAGTTTTCGACGACGTTCTGGTTCTTGGTTCCAGATATTGCCCTCCTCATAAGGAGCGATATGAACATTGCTCAACCAAACTTCGCCGTTTTTTTCACTTGGGCAAACCCATCTTTCAAATTGATACGAGCTGCTCGAACGCTCTTGATTTCAGTTCCTGTCAAAACCATTCCTGCTTCTAGCGTATCTACGATTGTATAGTCGTGGTGCGCCTTTTTATTTTGCGCGACGACCTTTCCCTCGCCCTTTGCCATGCTTGGCTCCTTTCTTTGCTACTTCCTTATAAAAAGGTTTCTTGCTCTTTTTCTTCTTGTCTTTTGATGAATGCTTGCGCTTATCACTTGAGTGACCGGCTTTTCTCTTGTCTTCTTTCTTATCCGAACGACGACCTCTATCCTTAGGACCAGACTGTTTCAAACCTTTCTCAATCACATCAAATTCACTTGGAATAAAGGAGAAATCAATCTCACCAGTCATCTTATCAGCTCTTTCAACACGAATACGTATCTGCTGACCCACTCGGAAAGTAATTCCTGATTTCTCCCCACGAAGGGTTAAATCACGTTCGTTGAAATGGTAAAACTCAGGCAGATTTGTAATATGAATCAAGCCTTCGACTGTATTTGGCAATTCAACAAAGAGTCCGAATTTTACAATACTGGAAACAACAGCATCATACTCTTCACCCACAAACTCTTCCATGTATTCGGCTTTTTCATAGCTTCAACTTCACGCTCTGCCTCAATAGCTCTGCGCTCACGGTTGGATGACTGGGTCGCAATCTCTGGAATGACCTGTTCAAAATGTTCCGCCACTTCTTTAGAACGTCCATAGTCACGAATCATACGGTGAACCAAGAGATCCGGATAACGGCGAATCGGACTGGTAAAGTGAGTGTAATAGTCTGCTGCTAGGCCATAGTGCCCATGGTTATGCTCAGAATAACGAGCCTGTTGCATCGAACGCAAAAGCATCATCGACAATACATCCGCGTAAGGTTCTCCCTCAACGGCGCGCATGATATCTTGGAGGGCTTCTTGACTAATCTCACTAGCAGTTCCGTAGATTCGTAAGCCAAAACTAGAAGCGTAATCAATAAACTTCTGAACTTTCTCAGCTTTAGGTTCCTCATGGATACGATAGATGAAAGGTAAATCAAGCTTGCTAAAATGCTCAGCAACTGTTTCGTTAGCAATCAACATAAAGGACTCAATCATACGTTCTGCAGTCCCACGATGACGAAGAACAATATCTACTGGTTTCCCTTTCTTGTCAACCAATATTTTAGCTTCATTGGTATCAAAATTTAGAGCTCCACGCTTAATCCGCATATCTTCAAGAATTTCATGAAGCTTGGCCATGAGTTCGATGCTAGGAACAATTTTCTTATACTCTTGTCTCTTCTCCTCGTCACCAGCTAAAATGTCATTGACATCACTATAGGTCATACGGTAGCTTGTCTTGATAACAGTCTGCGTAATCGAATAATTACGAACACGACCATGTTTATCAATCTCCATAATAGCAGACTGAGTCAAGCGGTCTACTTGAGGATTAAGAGAACAAATACCATTTGAAAGTCGTTCTGGAAGCATTGGAACCACGCGGTCTGTTACATAGACAGAAGTCGCACGATTAAGGGCTTCCTTATCAAGAGCAGAACCTTCCTTTACATAATAAGAAACATCTGCGATGTGAACTCCTAGTTCAAAATTACCATTCTTCAATGGCTTGATGTGAACTGCATCGTCTAAGTCCTTAGCATCCGCTCCATCTATGGTAAATGTAATTTCATCTCTCAGATCTAGACGTCCTTCCAAATCCGCCTCAGATGGTGAATCTGGAACGCTCCCTGCTTCCTTAAGAACAGCCTCTGGAAACTCTGAGACGATATCCATTGATTCCAAGACCTCAAGAACGTCAATTCCTGTATCAGTTGAATGTCCCACAACATCTAAGACACTAGCTACAAAAAAGTCATGTTTCTTACTTGGGTATTTATCGATAAAGACCTTGAGAACTTCTGTCCCTTCTAGCTTGAGAGCAGGTTTCTTGACATAAATCGGTTGGCTAATCTTTTGATTCTTAGAACGGATATAACCAGCATACTTAGGTTTTTCCTCATCAAGAATGATTTGGCCAACAACTGTTGTTAAACTGTGTTCTAAAATATCGATAATCTTAGCTTCTGCAGCAGTTCCTTTTTGGCGATCTGCAACTTTCTTAATAACAATCTCTACAGTATCCCCATCAATAGCATAGTTAACATCATTTTTCCCAACAAAAAGATCGTCTTCTTCACCTTCTAAACTTACAAAACCAAAGCCGTTTTTATGAGCATGAAAAGTCCCTTTAAGGGTAATTTCATGCTTCTTCTTTTTGCTTAAACTGAGACTACCATCTTCTTCAAAGCGAATCTGGTGCTTTCTTTCCATCAGAGACAAAGTTTTGATGAGCTCACTAAAATCCTTAGAGCTCTCCTTTCCCAGAGCTTGAGCTAGATCATTTACCGTAACTCTTCGCTTCTCTTCTAAATATTCTTTTTATTTTTATCTTTCATGTTTTCTTTCTAGATTTGTATACTATTTTTTTGTGTAAAACCTTATTTCTTTCAAAATAAAAAAATAGGCTAAGACCTAGTCTCGCCCATTATTTTTCTTATCTACTTGATAATACCGTCAATGCTAAGGCAATGGCTAGCCAGAAAAAAAGACTAAGATTCCTGTCAAACGTTGCATTACAGCTTCAAAACCACGCGCTTTGCTACGTTCAAACAAATCACCTGAGCTGGCGTCAAATACATTGCTAGATTGGTTTTTAGTTGGTTGCATAAAAATTGCAATCACAATCACAACAGATAATACTAATAGAATGGTTAATAATAGGTTATACATATCAAACTCCTTAAAATCCCTATTATTTTACCATAATTTCTACTTAGATTCAAGATGTAGAGTCACTTTTTCTTTCTTTGGGACAATACTTTAAGACTTCAATCTTATCTGGATGTGTTTTTGAGTTTTTTTACTGGTTAGATAATTGATGCTGCCACAAGAGGAGCATTTTAAATTTATTTTTACGCGCACTAGATTTCCTTCACTTTTAATAATGTTCTAAATTGGATAAGATTAAATGTACAACTCAGAGCTACACAAAGAGCTGTTGCATAAAATACAGAGTGGTAGCCAAATTGGCCAGCTACTGCTGATCCTGCCAAGGGACCTATCACACCCCCTAGATAAAAGAAGACTTGATTAAAGGCAAATACTCTTGAAATGCCTGCTTTGGGAGTTATTTTACTGAGGAGTGCATTAACACCCGGTATCAGAGCGCCTGTACCTAGCCCGAATAGAAAACGATAGAATCCTAATTGAAATGGACTTGTTGCATTTGCGCATAATAGATATATGAAAACTGAATATACCTGAGCCACAACAAGTAGTCGATGATTCCCTACTTTATCACCTAATTTCCCCATGACTCCTGCACTCATCATACTTGAAAATCCCATGCTAGACACAATCAAACCAGATACGAAGAGAAGATTCTCTTTCTGTCCAAGATCTCGTACATAAAGAGCAAGGATGGGACCTATCGATTGTGCAGAAAACTGAATTACAAAACTAGTTAAAAATAGATTTATCAAGAGAAAAGGATACTTAACAGATTTAAAAAGCTCTTTGGTCGGGAGTGCTTTTTCTTTCGTCACAGGTTGAAAGTCTTCTTTAATAAAAAGAATGGTTAGAATAGCAGCTAAAAACAAGAAACTGCCAACCAATAAAAACACATTCCGAATTCCAAAAAATTCTGCAATAAGACCACCAACAAATGGACCTGTTAAAGTTCCAGCGACAACGCCAGTTGATAAAGTTCCTAGGGCGTACCCCGACTTGTCTTTAGGGACTTGACTCGCAATCAAAGCTGTCGCATTGGGTACGAAACCTGTAAAAACGCCATTGAGAAAACGTAGAAACAAGAGCCAGAAAATATTTGGAACAAAAGCCAGACCTCCCATTGTAATAGTCATGGCTAGCCCCGCACGAATCATCATAGGTTTTCGCCCATATTTGTCTGCTAAGATACCCCAGATTGGTGATACAAAGGCTGCAGAAACGGCAGAAACAGAAATAGCTAAACCTGAATAAAAAGCAACTTGATCCCCTTTAACTCCTAATTGCTCTACAAAAAAATAGGCATAAAAGGAACAACGAGAGAAATGCTGGCTCCTGTTAAAAAACAGCCAAACCAAGCAATACGAAGATTATCCTTCCAACTAATCTCTTGCATGGGTATCGCCTCCTTCAAGTATACTTACTACTTGACTCAAGAGCTGATCTCGACTTCCATTGTTGTCTAATATATGACTAGCCATTTTTTTCTTTTCTTCTAAAGGCCACTGAGAAGCTAACCGAGCTTCAGCTGCTTCATTTGATAGATTATCTCTCTTCATCAAACGTTCTAATTGCACATTTGGTGATACATAAACTAACCAAGTTTCATCAAACCATGAAGCATAGTCCTGTTCAAAAAGTAACGGAATATCCATGAAAAATATATCCTCAGTCTGAGCTAACTTTTCTCTCAGAGACCCCAATTCTTGACAGATAATTTTCCCTTGAGTCTGTTTAGACCATTCTCTCTCATCAGAGTTGTTGAAAATTAGACTAGCAAGTAAGGGGCGATTCAGGTTTCCATTTTCCAGAAGGATTTTCTCACCAAAGTGTTCCACTAAAATCTGAAAAAGTCGGCCACCAGGCTTTTGGAGTTGGTGGACGACTGCATCCGCATCTACCACTTCAAATCCTTTTTGTCTTAGAAAATTTGTGACGGTGGATTTCCCAGATGCAATACCACCAGTTATTCCTATTATTTTTCCCATCACTTTCTCCTTTGACATTTTGGACAAAAATAGGTTCCACGTCCACCAAGTTGAATTTTTTCGATGGTGGATCCACAACGTGAACAAGCTTGTCCAGCTTTATCATAGACCTGATGAAACTCTTGCATGGTCCCGTCCTCGCCAAAAGCATTGGTATAGCTACGAATCGTTGAACCACCCTTTTCAACAGCCTGTCCTAAAACCTTAATCGTTTCATCATGGACTTTTCTGGCCTCTTTAGCAGTTAAACTGTTAGAATGTCTAGAAGGGTGAACCTTCGCTCTCCAAAGAACTTCATCAACATAGATATTTCCTAATCCCGCTACAAGAGTCTGGTCCAGCAAATGAGATTTAATGGATTTTTTAGACTTTTTCAAGGCTAGTTTAAATCTTCCTAAATCAAAATCTTGATCAGTTGGTTCTGGTCCAAGTTTTTTTGAAATAAAGTAAGAATCCAAGAGTTCAGGCGCCAACAGTTCCATGGTACCAAACTTACGGACATCCTCATAAACTAAGGTGGTACCATCTTCAAAATGAACTAAGATATGGGCGTGCTTTCGTTCAGGAATCTCGTCAGGATAATAAAAATACTTCCCTTCCATCCGAAGATGAGAAATCAAAACTTTATCTCTAAGGTTAAAAAGTAGATGTTTTCCTCGACGTCCCATTGACTGAATCACTTGACCAGGTAACTCTTTCTGAAATTGGTTTAAATCCGTCTTAATCATCTTAGGATAGCGAATCTCAATGTTTGAAATCTTCTTCCCTAGAATCAATTTTTCAAGACCTCGTCGAACTGTTTCGACCTCAGGTAATTCAGGCATAACTCCTCCTTCACTAAAAACAAGAAGCAGGCTACCGCCCACCTCTTCTTAATATTCTTTTTTGTTATAGCCAAAGTCAGCCAAATCCAGCTTTTTATCACGCCAGTTTTTCTTGACCTTAACCCAGGTTTCTAGGAAAACCTTATCTCCTAGCATAAGTTCGATATCTTTACGAGCCATGGTACCAATTTTTCTTAAGCATGGCACCACCTTTACCGATGACAATTCCTTTTTTTGGCTGTCGCGTTCAACCATGATGGTTGCTCGGATATGAACTTTATCAGACTCCTCATCTCGTTTCATAGAATCTACCACTACTGCAACTGAATGTGGAATTTCTTCACGAGTTAAGTGTAACACTTTTTTTCACGAATCATCTCAGAAACCAAGAAACGTTCTGGATGGTCTGTAATTTGGTCTGCTGGGAAATATTGGAATCCTTCTTCAAGGTTTTCACTGAGAATGTCGATTAGACGAGAAACATTATTTCCTTGAAGAGCTGAAATTGGCACAATTTCCTTAAAGTCCATCTGATTACGGAAATCATCGATTTGAGCTAAAAGTTGGTCTGGGTGCACCTTGTCAATCTTGTTTACCACGAGAATCACAGGAACCTTAGCAGCCTTGAGTCGTTCGATAATCATATCGTCACCCTTCCCACGTGGTTCATCAGCAGGAACCATAAAGAGAACGGTATCGACTTCACGAAGAGTGCTATAGGCTGACTCTACCATGAAATCTCCAAGAGCTGTCTTAGGTTTGTGAATTCCCGGCGTATCGATAAAGACAATCTGTTCCTTATCGGTCGTGTAGATTCCCATAATCTTGTTGCGCGTTGTCTGCGCCTTGTCACTCATGATGGCAATTTTTTGCCCCATGACATGATTCAAAAAAGTTGACTTCCCAACATTGGGACGTCCTAAAATGGCTACAAAGCCTGATTTAAATGTCATAGTTACCTCTATAATGTTTAAAATAGCAAATCCCAAATCCTAGGGATGAAAATGATAAGTCCAGTCACTGCAGCAAATAAAGACACAACAAGAACTGCACCTGCAGCCATGTCTTTAGCCTTCTTTGCAAGCATATCGAAGTGATAATGGCTAGCCAAATCCACTACATTTTCAATAGCAGAATTCAAAATCTCAAAAGCAATTACTAAAAAAATGCTTAATAGGAGAAAGAGCCATTCAATTCTGGAAACTTGAAAAACAATGCCTGCAAGTAGAACTAAAGAGAGAAGTCACTGCATGCTTTCTCATATTACGCTCTTCTTTTATGGCAGTAAAAATACCTGTCAGGGCAAAATCTAAACTTGAGAGCAAGTCGCGATTCTTCCATTTTCGTTTATTGTCTTGTGAGTCCATAGGCTGTTAAAATTTCTTCTTGTAAACCGAACATCTCCGCTTCTTCTTCCGGAGTGTAGTGATCATAACCGTTTATGTGTAAAAAACCGTGCACAGCTAAGAAGCCCATTTCACGTTCGAAACTATGACCGTATTCTTCAGCTTGCTCATGCGCTTTATCAATTGAAATGAATAGCTCACCAATATAAGCATCAAATTCTGACATCATTTCTGCTAAATCAGGGTCTTCTGCCAAATCTTCCGCATCAAAAAGCAATTTCTATTTCAGGCTTATATTCAAGGCTGATGACATCTGTTGGACGATCAGTATCACGAAACTCTAGATTGAGTTCATGACTGCGTTCATTGGTCACGAAAGTGACTGCCATTTCCTTGTCTTCTTTTCCAATCGTTTTCGCAGCAAATTCCAAAATTTCTTTTGTTTGCTTTAAAATTTCTTTAGAAACCTGACCAGTTTCATCTACCATTTCAATATACATGTGCTTCTCGATTCTCTTTACTTGGCTTTATTATACCATATTTCTATGATTTTATTCTACCTTTTTGATATAATACTATGGAATACATTCATAAGGAGAGAACCATGTCATTTGATGGATTTTTTTTACACCACATGGTTGAGGAATTGCGAGCTGAACTACTAAACGGTCGCATTCAAAAGATCAATCAACCCTTTGACCAAGAATTGGTCTTACAAATCCGTAGCAACCGCCAAAGTCATCGTCTGCTCCTTTCTGCTCATCCTGTGTTTGGACGCATCCAATTGACAGATACGACCTTTGAAAACCCTGCTCAACCCTCTACCTTTATCATGATTTTAAGAAAATATTTACAGGGTGCTGTTATCGAGTCTATCGAGCAGATTGAAAACGATCGAATCGTTGAAATCACTGTTTCTAACAAAAATGAGATTGGAGACGATATTCAAGCCACCCTCATAATCGAGATTATGGGTAAACATAGTAATATTCTCCTTGTCGATAAAAGTAGCTACAAGATTCTTGAAGTTATTAAGCATATCGGTTTTTCTCAAAATAGTTACCGTACTCTCCTGCCCGGTGCTACTTATATAACTCCTCCAAGCACAGATGCTCGAAACCCCTTTACCATCAAGGATGAAAAACTCTTTGAAATTCTCCAAACACAGGAATTAACAGCGAGGAACATTCAAAGTCTGTTTCAAGGACTAGGTCGTGATACGGCGAATGAATTGGAAAATTTATTAGTTAATGATAAACTTTCTAATTTCCGTAACTTTTTTAAACAAGAAACTAAACCTTGCCTAACAGATAAGTCTTTTTCTTGTATCCCTTTTTCTAATGCTATTGATGATCATTTTTCAAGTCTTTCTCAATTACTTGATGTTTTTTACAAAGATAAGGCTGAACGTGACCGTGTGAAACAACAAGCTAGTGAACTTATTCGCCGAGTTGAAAATGAACTACAAAAAAATCGCCAAAAACTTAAGAAACAAGAAAAAGAACTTCAGGCTACCGAAAATGCGGAAGAATTCAGACAAAAAGGGGAGTTACTAACAACTTTCCTTCATCAAGTCCCAAACGACCAAGACCAAGTCGTCTTAGATAACTACTATACCAATCAACCCATCACTATCGCTCTTGATAAAGCATTGACACCTAATCAGAATGCGCAAAAATACTTCAAACGATATCAGAAGTTAAAAGAGGCTGTTAAATATCTGACAGAGTTGATAGAGGAAACCAAGGCTACTATTCTTTATCTGGAAAGCGTAGAAACTGTTCTAAACCAAGCTGGACTAGATGAGATTGCTGAAATTCGTGAGGAATTAATCCAAACTGGATTCATCAGAAGACGTCAACGAGAGAAAATCCAGAAGCGGAAAAAACCTGAGAAGTATCTGGCTAGTGACGGTAAAACCATTATCCTCGTTGGACGAAATAACCTGCAGAACGAAGAATTGACCTTTAAAATAGCACGCAAAGAGGAACTTTGGTTCCATGCTAAAGATATTCCTGGAAGTCATGTTGTTATCTCAGGAAATCTGAATCCTACTGATGAAGTGAAGACAGATGCTGCAGAACTTGCTGCCTACTTCTCCAAAGGCCGCCTTTCAAATCTCGTTCAAGTTGACCTGATTGAGGTTAAAAGGCTTAATAAACCAACTGGTGGCAAACCAGGATTCGTGACTTATACAGGTCAAAAAACGATTCGTGTCACACCTGATCCTGATAAAATTCATTCCATGAAACTGTAAAATAAATTCTTATAGTCCAACTCTTACTACTTCATTTTTTTGTACAAAAAAATAGGAGGGAGCTCTATGCTACGGCATATTAAATCAACAATAACTATCATATTCGGAGCTGCTATCTTCGCCTTCGGACTCACATATTTTGTAGTCCCACATCATTTATTTGAAGGTGGAGCCACAGGGATTACCTTGATTACCTACTATCTCTTTAATATCCCTATCTCATTGATGAACATCATCATTAACATCCCGCTCTTTATTCTCGCTTGGAAAATTTTTGGACTAAGATCACTATATTCCAGTCTACTTGGAACCATTGCCGTCTCCGTCTGGTTAGCTATCTTTGAGAAGATTCCTCTTCAGTTTAACCTTGAAGGAGATCTCGTTGTGGTTGCTTTAGTAGCTGGTGTCCTCCTAGGTGTTGGACTTGGTGTTATTTTCAACGCGGGTGGAACAACTGGTGGTACTGATATCGTCGCTCGTATCCTTAATAAATATACCAATATTTCAGTCGGAAAATTACTTTTTGGCTTAGACTTCTTCATTCTTATGCTAATTTTAATTATCTTCCAAGATCTACGTTTAGTAACCTATACTCTTCTATTCGACTTTTATAGTATCTCGAGTTATCGATTTGATTGGAGAGGGTGGTTATGCTGGTAAAGGCTTCATGATTATCACACAAAAAGCCAATGGAACTAGCTGATAAAATTAATGATGAACTTGGTCGAGGTGTAACTTTTATCTCCGGTCAAGGTTACTACAGTAAAAACGATTTAAAGATTGTCTACTGTATTGTAGCTAGAAATGAAATGGTTAAGATGAAAGAAATGATTCATTCTGTAGATCCTATGGCCTTTATCACTATTACTGAAGCCCATGAAATCCTAGGGGAAGGATTTACATTTGACCCAAGGTAAACTAGCAATTTAAAACAGAAAAGCAACCTAATCATAGGATTGCTTTTTTTATTTTCAATATACAAAAAAAACAGAAGAGCATGCTCTTCTGTTTTTAATAGATATTATTTTTCAGCTGACAATGCTGCCATTGTGATGTAGTTGTATGGTTTGTTGAAGTGTGGCAAGAAGAATAGATCAGTCAATGCCAATTTATCAATTGTAACATGTTCTTGGATAGCAAGTGAGAACATGTGGATAGCCATACCGATTGATGAATCGCGAGATACCATTTGAGCACCAAGGATTTCACGGCTGTCTTTATCAAAGACAATCTTGATAGCTACTTCATGGTTGTCATGTTTCATAAATTCTGGTTTGAAGGTCGTTAAATCCAGTTTCAGTAGCATTGTAACCAGCAGCTTTAGCTTTTTCAAGTGTCAAACCAGTTGAAACCATGTGGAGACCATAGATTGAGATACCATTTGAGCCTTGAACACCGATTCCTTCAAGTTCATGTCCACAAGCGTTGTAAGCACCGACAATACCAGTACGAACAGCGTTTGAAGCAAGTGCGATGTAGCTAGTGTCTTTACGAGCGTTGTCATAAACAGTCGCACAGTCACCAACAGCGTATACACCTGGGATTGATGTTTCTTGTTTCTTGTCAACAAGGAAAGCACCGTTACGGAAGAGTTCGATCTTACCGTCAGCAAGAGCAGTGTTTGGACGGAAACCAACTGCAAGAACAACCATATCAACGTCAAATGTTTCTTTGTCAGTTACCAAGCGTTCAACTTTACCGTTACCTTCGATAGCTTTAACAGTTTGACCAAGTGCCAAACGGATGTTGTGGTCTTCCAAGTTTTTAGCCATCATTTGTGTGAAGTCTTTGTCATAGTATCCGTTCAATACTGTGTCAACGATATCAACAAGCACAACTTCTTTTCCAAGACGTTCGAAAGCTTCAGCAAGTTCAACACCGATGTATCCACCACCAACTACAGCGATACGCTCAAGGTGTTTGCTCTTATCAGCAAGTTTGTTGATAACTTCTTCAGCATTTTGGTACAACTTAACAAATTGTACGTTTTCAAGAGTAGTCTTGAATTCACGGTTTCCTTTAACAATTTCAACACCTTCAATTGGAGGCAAAATTGGTGTAGAACCAGTAGCGAAGATCAACTTATCGTATGATTCTTTGTGTTCTTTTCCTTCAACTTCTGCAGTAACAACTTTGTTATCGTAGTCGATTGAAAGTACAGGTGAGTTCATGTAAACTTTCGCACCTTTAGCTTCAAGCTTTTCTTTATCAGAGTAGAACAAGCCTTCAGCACCGTCGATTTGCTCACCAATCCAAAGTGCCATTCCACATCCAAGGAATGAGATATTTGAGTTTTGGTCAAATACAACGATTTCATTTTCGTTTCCAAAGTTGTCCAACATAGTGTTGATACATGCAGTTCCAGCGTGGTTAGCACCCACTACAACGATTTTACTCATAAGATAAATCCTACCTTTTAATTATTTTTTTCCTTAATATTATAACACTTTTCTGTTAGCGTTTACAAGTTTTTTGTTTGAAATTACTTAATTTTTGACTATAAATAAAAAAAGTTAATCTATTATAATTAAAACTTATTTAATATCTAATTTTTAATAATTATTATTTTTGAGCATATTTCTTGACTTTTTGTGAAAAATAATTTGTGAAAACGCTGACTTTATGATATTCTATTTATATGGAAATAAATTATAAATTTTAAATTTCTTATTAATTCAAGATTTGTAGCTATTTCCGAGTGATTCGAAGGAGTTGATTCTTTGTCTCTCAGTTCATCATCTGAGCGATTAATGGGAACTACGATTACTATTTCCTTAGTACATGAACAAGCGGATTATCTTCTCCGCCAAGCTTTTTGATTTGCTCAAGGAACTTGAATTCCGCTTCAATGCTAACAGTATTGAATCTGAATTAATGGAAATTAACTATCAAGCAGGTATTGCCCCAGTTAAAGTCCACCCTGATTTGTTTGAACTGATTTCATTAGGTTTGGAACACAGTCTGGCACCTAAAAGTCATCTCAATATTAGTATCGGGCCTTTGGTTCAAACCTGGCGTATTGGTTTTTCCGACGCAAAGGTTGCTAGTCCTGAAGAGATAACTTCTGTTCTACCATTGATAAACCCCAGTTATATCAAACTCGATCCAATACATTCCACAGTTTTCCTAGAAAAAAAGGGAATGAAAATTGACTTAGGATGTTTAGCGAAGGGCTATAGTGCAGATAAGGTTGCTACTTTCCTGAGAGAAAAAGGTGTCACCTCTGCTCTTATCAATCTTGGAGGAAACATCCTCACAATTGGGAACAACCAATCAAAAGATGGACGTCCGTGGCAAATTGGCATTCAAGATCCAAATAATCCACGCGGTAATCACCTGATGACCTTGTCTATTACTGGAAAATCAGTGGTTACATCTGGGATTTATGAACGGCATCTTGAAATCAACGGCAAGGATTATCATCACATTTTTGATAGTGAGACAGGTTATCCCATTGAAACGGATTTAGCCAGTTTAACCATTGTATCTGATCGTTCAGTCGACGGTGAGATATGGACCACTCGTTTGTTTGGCGAACGTAGCGCCTCTATTATGTGGCAAGTCGAAAATATTGATGGTATCGAAGCCATCCTCATTGACAAATATGGACATGTCGCTTGTTCATCTGGTATCCAACGGTAATTAATTAATAATGCAAAAGAGAAAGGAAAGCCCATGCTTAAACTTATTGCTATTGTAGGAACAAACTCAAAACGTTCCACAAACCGCCAACTGCTTCAATATATGCAGAAACACTTTGCTGACAAAGCAGAAATCGAATTGGTAGAAATTAAAGATCTACCTGTATTTAACAAACCAGCTGACAAACAAATCCCAGCTGAAGCTACGGAAATCGCTGCTAAAATCGAAGCTGCTGATGGAGTTATTATCGGTACACCTGAATACGATCACTCAATCCCAGCTGTTCTTATGAGCGCTCTTGCTTGGATTTCATATGGTGTATTCCCACTTTTGAACAAACCTGTTATGATTACAGGTGCTTCATACGGTACACTTGGTTCTTCACGTGCTCAATTGCAACTTCGTCAAATTCTAAATGCTCCTGAAATCAAAGCAAATGTTCTCCCAGATGAATTCTTGCTTTCTCATTCTCTTCAAGCATTTGATCAGAATGGTGACTTGGTAGATCTTGATGTTATCAAGAAATTGGATGCCATCTTTGATGACTTCCGTATCTTTGTTAAAGTTACTGAAAAATTGCGTAACGCTCAAGAACTTCTTCGCAAAGATGCTGAAGACTTTGACTGGGAAAAATTGTAAGATAGGAGATCGAAAGAATGAAATTTGTTGGACTTGTTGGATCAAACTATGATCAATCATATAACCGCAAACTCTTGGAATTCATCCGCCGTCAGTTTAAATTTAAATTTGAACTAGAAGTTTTGGAAATCGATGAAGTTCCAATGTTTAACCAAGACGAAAAATGGGATGACAGCTTCCAGTTGCGCCTTCTTTACAACAAAATTACTCGTGCCGATGGTGTAATCATTGCAACTCCTGAACACAACCACACTATTTCTGCTTCACTTAAGTCTGTACTTGAATGGCTTTCATTTGAAGTTCATCCATTTGAAAACAAACCAGTTATGATTGTGGGTGCATCATACTATGACCAAGGAACTTCACGTGCTCAAGTTCACCTTCGTAAAATTCTTGATGCACCAGGAGTGAATGCCTACACATTGCCAGGTAATGAATTTCTCCTTGGGAAAGCTAAAGAAGCTTTTGACGCAAATGGAAACATTATAAACGAAGGAACAGTTAAATTCCTTGAAACTTGCTTAGATAACTTTGTCAAATACGTAGGAGTCGTTTCTAAATTGAAAAAACCAAAACCAATTGAACCAGAAGACTTGGATTGTGGCAAACCAATCGCTACAACTATTACAGAAGTTGATCCAGACGATCCAGAATGGGTAGAAAAAGTTGCAGAAATCACAGGTGCTGTTTCAGGTGATACATATGTTAAACTTGACCATGGTATCTTGACTGTTAACCAAATTGATATGTTCTTGAAAGCTATGCCTTTTGAATTGACATACGCTGACGATAACAATCAATTCCTCTACTATAACAATGCCCACCAAGACCCTAATACTATGTTTGCGAAGCGAGTTCCTTCCCAATCAGGCGGTCGTATGTCTACTATTCATGGTTCACTCCCTCCAGCACGTATGAAAAATGTAGAGTGGGTTATCGGAACACTTCGTAATGGTAACCAAGAATATGTCCGTACAATCGTTCCTGGTTCACCTGCAGGTGTTATCAATACTCACAACTACCAAGCAATGTACTATCCAGATGGATCATATGCTGGTATCAATGAAATTGTCTTTAACTTCCAACCATGGCTTGATTGGTACTTGAAAGAAACCGGTCAACGTTTGGTAGGAGGTAGCGGCCCATTTGCTCCTGCTGGAGGACATGGTGATGCTGATGCTACTTCTGGTGCATCTGACGCTGGAGGACATGGTGATGCTGATGCTACTTCTGGTGCAAGTAACTAAAAAATAACCCAAAAGGAACCAAATGGTTCCTTTTTTCAATATAAAAAAACTTCGGTTAGCAGACACTAACCGAGGTTTTATTTAGCTTATGAATTTGGATCGTCTAGACTTCGACCGTGTAAACCTTTTTCGCGTTGCACTTGACGAAGCTTTTCAGGTGTAACATCATTTCCTTCCTCATCCACGATTTTAATTCCTTCAACGTGGTGACGAACTGCTCGACGATATCCCTCAATGTATTCTTCACGAAGTTGGGCTTGTTCTACTTTTTCTTCAGCAGTCAACCCTTCTGTTTTTTTCTTTTTAGCAAGCTCATTAATACGAGCAATTTTTTCTGGTGTCATATTAGAACCTCCAATTATTTTTTAATTTTATTTTGTATTGAGAAGATTGAAAGCAGCCACTGTTTTTGCTTTATTTACAAGTTCAGCAAGGATAGCTAAACGGTTATTCTTCACATCAACATCATCTGCCATAACCATTGTATTATCAAAGAAAGCATCAATTACAGGACTAAGAGCAAATAGTTGCGTTAATTTATCACTAGCTGAACCTTGCAATTCAAGACTTTCTACTGCTTGAGCAAGTTCTTTTTTTCTTGTTCATTTTCAAAAAGACTTGCATCGACTTTAACCAAACCATTTGCTTTTTCAGCTAAATTAAAGGCACGAGATAGAGACTCAACTGATGATTTGTAATCTTCAGTATTTGCAGCTTCGCTTAAAGCTTCTGCAGCTTCAATCATATCAGAAACAACAAAATTCGAACTTGCGAGAACAGCTTCTTTGATATCTTTTGCAGTAGAACCCATCATCTTATCAACACGAGCTTTAATGAAGTTAAGCACTTCTTCTTGATTATCATAAGTTAGACTTTCAAATGATAAGGCATAAAGGCTCGCAATCAATTCGTCCATTGGAATCTTCCAACCAAAGTCTTCCAAGATTCGAACAATTCCTTGTGTTGCACGTCGAAGAGCATATGGGTCGTTTGAGCCTGATGGAATCAAGCCAACCGAGAAGAAAGATAAGAGAGTATCTAATTTATCAGCTAGTGCAAGGATAGCACCAACTTTAGACTCAGGAAGGGCTCCGTCAGCTGAATCTGGAAGATAGTGCTCGCGAATGGCTTGCGCAACTGTAGGATTTTCACAAGCAAGCAGAGCATACTTCTCACCCATGATTCCTTGAAGCTCATCAAATTCACCTACCATACCAGTCAAGAGATCAAACTTATAAATAGCTGCAGCACGTGCAAGATCAACAGTTTCATCTACTGATAAGCCAGCTTTTTTTCTGCTAGAAGGATCGCAATTTGCCCGGTACGGATCATGTGTTCACGTAATGAACCAATCTTTTCATGGAAAGTTACATGAGATAATTTAGCTACAAGATCTTCAATCTTCAATTTTTGGTCTTCACGCCAGAAGAATTCTCCATCTTCTAAACGAGCCACCAAGACTTTCTCATTTCCTCGAACAACATTTTTCTAAGTGCTCAGCATTACCGTTTCGAACTGAAATGAAGTTTGGTTTTAGATTTCCTTCAAGATCACGGACTACAAAGTAGCGTTGATGAGTTTCCATTGAAGTAACCAAAACTTCTTCTGGAACCTCTAGGTATTTAGGGTCAAAATTACCAATAAAAGCAGTTGGATATTCAACCAGATTCAAAACTTCATTTAAAAGACCTTCATCAACCTGAACTTGAACACCTTGTTCTACTTCAATAGCCTTGATTTGTTCCCGAATCATATTTTTCGCGTTCAATGCTATCAGCAATGACATAAACTTTACGCAAATCTTCTTCGTAACTATCAGCATGACGAATTTCCACTTCATGTCCAAGGAAACGATGTCCACGGCTAATTCGTCCCGAATGAATATCTAGAAAGTCCATATCAAGAGCTTCATCATCCAAAAGGACTATCAAAGTATGGACCGGACGAATGTATTCAAAGGTATTATTTGCCCAGTGCATACTTACTGGGAAAGCTAAGGCTAGCCAATACTTCTGGAATTCCTGTCAATACTTCCTCAGCTGGTTTTCCAGCTTCATGCTTGGTTACATAGACATATTCTTCACCTTTTAATTTCACGGAATTCAATATCATCAACTGTCAAGCTTTTTTCCACGGACGAATCCTTGAGCTGCTTTTAGAAAAAGTTCCCTTCTGCATCCAAAGCGATTTTCTTAGAAGGTCCTTTAAAATCTTCAGTCAAATCTGTTTGTTGGTCTGCTAAACCAAGTACACGAACAGCCAAACGACGTGGTGTTGAGAAAGTTTGAATTCCTTCGTATGAAAGGCGATTTTCATCTAAGAAAGCTGCCATTTTTTCACCTAGTTGTTTTTCAGTTGGTGTGACAACGTAGGCTGGTAACTCTTCGAGTCCTAGTTCTACTAATAAGTTTTTTGTCATGTTTTTTTCTCCGAAAAATATCTTTTTTTCCAGTTTGCCTTATGTGATTGGCACGCAAGCAACCGACTTCGTCGTTTCATTGCTAAAATTGGAGCCTAAGGTCTCCAATTTTGCCTGGTATCGTTAGTTTCTCTAACGATACCTTTATCACTGCGGCAACTGGTTCTGTAGGATTGCTCTATCAGCCAATCCCATCTAATACGCTCTCTTTATTCTTCCTCTTCTGCTAAGAGTTTTGCGCGTGTGGCTTCATCTAGAAGTGGGTAGCCGAGTTTCTTGCGTTCTGCAACGAAGGTTTTGGCTACGACACGAGCCAAGTTACGGATGCGGGCAATGTAACCTGCACGTTCTGTAACTGATACCGCTCCACGAGCATCAAGCAAGTTGAAGGTATGTGAACATTTCAAAACGTAATCATAGGCAGGGTGAACAAGACCCAATTCCAAAGCACGTCCTGCTTCTTTTTCAAATTCTCAAAGTTTTCAAGCAACATATCTTGATCTGAAACTTCAAAGCTGTATTTTGAATGCTCGTATTCTGGTTGAAGGAAGATTTCTCCGTATTTCACTCCTGGAGCCCACTCAATATCGTAAACTGAGTCTACTTCTTGAATATAAGAAGCCAAACGTTCCAATCCGTAGGTAACCTCAGCAGTAACAGGACCTGTTGCCAAACCACCTACTTGTTGGAAGTAAGTGAACTGAGTGATTTCCATACCATCAAGCCATACTTCCCATCCAAGACCAGCTGAACCAGTTGATGGGTTTTCCCAGTTATCTTCAACGAAACGAATATCGTGTTCCAAAGGATTGATTCCCAATTTCTCCAACGACTCAAGGTAGAGTTCTTGGATGTTTGAAGGTGATGGTTTCATAACCACTTGGAATTGGTGGTGTTGGTAAAGACGGTTTGGGTTTTCCCCGTAACGACCATCTGCTGGACGACGAGATGGCTCTACATAAGCAGCATTCCATGGCTCAGGACCGATGGCACGGAGGAAAGTATAAGGACTCATGGTTCCCGCACCCTTTTCATTATCATAAGCCTGCATCAGCATACAACCCTGGTCATTCCAGTATTGTTGCAAAGTCAAAATAATTTCTTGGAAGGTTAGTTTTTTAGACATCTTCTACTCCTTTTTTAAATTCTAACGACTTTGGATACAAAAAGAACCGAGTCTCTGCTCCTAAGTCTGTGACCTAGGGGCGTCAAAAACGCGGTTCCACCCTAATTTATTACTTCATTATTTTTCATTAAAATAACAAAAGCGCCACACTTATCTCTTAACCACCTGACTCCCACTACCACAGGCTCGCTTAGGATCTACTGATAAGATATTCTTTCTTGCCATCTATTATAACAAAAAGGAATTAAAAAAAGTAAATTTTTTTACATAAGGAATCACTACTAAATAATCTAAAGATAGATCAACTATTGTTCTTGTAACACTTTTCGGACAAAAGAAAAACCACTACTCCTAAGAATAGTGGTTTAATCATGTTTTTAAGCTACAAGTGTAGTCGCTCTATTATTTAAGAGTAACTGAAGCTCCAGCTTCTTCCAATTTAGCTTTAAGTTCTTCAGCTTCAGCAGCTGCAACACCTTCTTTGATAACACCAGGTGCACCATCAACAAGTTCTTTAGCTTCTTTAAGTCCAAGACCAGTGATTTCACGTACAACTTTGATAACGCCAACTTTTTTGTCACCAGCAGCTGTCAATTCAACGTCAAATGAGTCTTTAGCAGCACCAGCGTCAGCAGCACCAGCTGCAGCAACAGCTACAGGAGCAGCTGCAGTTACACCAAATTCTTCTTCGATAGCTTTTTACAAGGTCGTTCAATTCAAGGATTGAAGCTTCTTTAATTTCAGCAATAATGTTTTCAATGTTCAATGCCATTGTTATTTCCTCCAAAATAAGTTTAATTTTAATTTTTATAATTTTTTGTAGCTAGGCTACGCTGCGTAGCTTATGATTAAGCTGCGTCTTCTTTGTTGTCTGCAACCGCTTTGACTGCAAGAGCAACGTTGCGCACTGGCGCTTGAAGTACAGAAAGGAGCATAGAAAGAAGTCCTTCGCGGTTTGGAAGAGTTGCAAGAGCAACGATCTCTTCTTTTGATGCGACAGCGCCTTCGATTGCACCACCTTTGATTTCAAGTGCTTCAGCGTTTTTAGCAAAAGTCGTTCAAGATTTTCGCTGGTGCGATAACATCTTCGTTAGAAAATGCTACTGCAGATGGTCCAACAAAAACAGATGCAAGATCTTCAAGACCAGCTTTTTCAGCTGCACGACGTAAGATTGAGTTTTTAATAACTTTATACTCAACTTCGCTTCCACGAAGCTCACGACGAAGAACTGTATCTTGTTCAACTGTCAAACCACGAGCGTCTACAACGACGATTGATGCAGCAGCTTTCATTTTCTCAGCTACTACGTCAACTAGTTCCGCTTTCTTAGCAATAATTGCTTCACTCATTAGTGTGTTCACCTCCGTAATTATTTTGCTTGGGGAATTTTTCCAAAAGAAAAACGCGCCCAAACCTAGACACGAAAGTACAATACGCTTCTTTTTACATGATACGTTTTGTCCTCGGTAGGATATTTATGAGTCGAGCTCCCCTACTGTCTTAGGCAGTTTTTTCAAACCGTTAATAAGTATATCACACTTGTTACTTCAAAGCAAGTCTTTTTGTAAAAAAAATTGATTATTTTTTGTCCTGCTTCTACTGATGTTTATGGAAGAAAATAATTAGATTTTATCATTGAATGGAAAAGATTGGTACCAAGGTAGTATAGATTAAGAGCGCATGAAAGATCAACATTAACACATGAAATATAAATGGAGAATTTTCTGTTATTTGGATATCCTGATTACTTTTTTGACTGTCTAAGAAACAAGTTAAGGACAAGAAAAGTAAAATGATTCCGTAAATGATGCTAATATGAAAAAGAATTTCACCTATAACTGCAAAATAGAGGAAACCGAATATGGGAATCGAGAAAAGGAATAGTCCTAAGGATCCAAATGCAATTCTAATTAAAGATATAATCAAAAAAACTATAGGCTGTAAATGTTGTGAATTTTGATACTTGGAATCCTATTTTTTTCTGCTTAGATATAAAATGAATGATAAAAAAATTGGATAAAGAATATCTATCATCTTGACTCTCTGCTCTTTCTAAGATACTTTTACTTTATTTTTAACTATTTTTTTCCTCAAAATTCAATTTCTCTCTTGACGGGGAAAAAAATATAGTGTACTATACAACAGTATATACAGATAAAAGGAGTTATTATGAATACAAAAAAGAAAACCCAATTCATGACTTTAACCGCATTGCTGACAGCTATCGCTATTTTGATTCCTATAATGATGCCATTTAAAATCGTTATCCCACCCGCTTCCTACACTCTTGGAAGTCACGTAGCTATTTTTATCGCTATGTTTCTCTCGCCTTGGATGGCAATTTTTGTCATCATTGCTTCTAGTATCGGCTTCCTGCTAGCGGGTTATCCAATTGTCATCGTACTTCGCGCCTTCTCTCATATCTTCTTTGGAACCCTGGGAGCTTTCTACCTTCAAAAACATCCTCAAACCTTGGACAACAAGAAATCTTCCTTGATTTTTAACTTTGTACTTGGTATAGTACATGCTATCGCGGAAGTCTTTGCTTGTATCATCTTTTATGCAAGTACAGGAACTGACCTAAAAAACATGTTCTATGTTCTCTTTGTATTAGTTGGTTTTGGAACTATTGTTCATAGTATGATAGACTATTACTTGGCACTGGCTGTGTATAAAGCCTTAAAAAAACGCCGTTAAGAAAGTAAAACATGACTAAAGACCGCAAAGAATCACTTATTAAACTTTTAAAGGAAGCTCAAAAGCCAATGAACGGCCAAAATTTAGCAGAACATTTTCACGTGACTCGACAGATCATTGTCCAGGATATCGCTGTGTTGCGTGCTAATGGGGCTCCCATTCTATCAACCAATCGTGGCTATATTTATAAAGAAAATAAAGCCAATTCTTTTGTTCATAAACTCTTTAAGGTTAAACATAGAGAGGAAGATATGGAGCAGGAACTACTTGCTATCGTTGATAACGGAGGTCGGGTGCAAAATATTCTCATTGATCATCCTGTCTACGGTGAAATCGAAACCCTTCTCAAGTTGAGTTGTAGACGCGATGTCGAGCACTTTTTAAACCAGGTCAAGACGTCTGATTTCCGTCCTTTATCTGAATTAACAGATGGCGTCCATTATCACCTAGTCGAAGCTGAAAACGAACAAGACCTCCTCTATATCGAGAAGGCCTTGGACAAGTTAGGATATTTGGTAAAAGACTAAAATATTTCCTTTTCCCATCCGTCTTCGGTACGATGACGGTAGAAAAAAATTCTGACTTATCTGGAGCTTCCATCATCTCCATCAAAGGTAACATATCATAGGCCAGATCCAAATTTGGAATCTGGTCTTTTTGTACCCAGGAAACTTCTCCTTCTTCTGAAGAACGGAGAGCCCCAGTAAACTCAGTCGCCTTGTAACAAAAGACAATGTAACGCTCACCTGTATCCAGTGGCCAATTTTTAATGCCGACAAGTTGGGGATTTCGAATCGTCAGACCTGTCTCTTCATAGATTTCTCGGATAACTGACTCTGCAAAAGCCTCTCCATTTTCAACGTGACCTCCTGGAAAAGCGTAGCCAGACCAGTGGTTGGTTTCAGGTGATCGATACTGCATAACCACGCGCTTCTTTTCTAGATCTTCAATCATACAAATATTGGTAAGAATGGTTAATTGTGCTCGGGACATAGGACTCACTTTCTAATGTTTAATTTTCTATCATATATTTAATTTTAGACTTCATAAACAAGGGATTAATCCAGTCGTGATATTCTCGAATATCATCAAGAAAAGATCCTCTATTAATCCTTATCTCCTTGTCTTTAGTATTAACTTGATAGTCTATACTGACAGGAATCGATGAGTCTGGAATGAAAGATAGGAAAAAGAATATCATCAACCAGATTAAAAGTGCAAAAAAACCACTGAGAGCCTGAAAAATAAGATGATGCCATTGAAAAATTCTAGTTTTATAGAAGATTGTCCATGGATGAATAAACAAGGTTAAGCCAAGGGCAAAAAACCAGATATTCCACACGATAGGTGTAAAAGCTAAACCGAACAAACCTAAGATAAAATGAATCAGTACAAATACCAGGAACAAAAGGTAAATAATTCTAAAAACAGTTAGATGTTTCGTCATGATTAACTCCTTTTCTTTTCAATATATTTCATTACTAGAGTTATAATAAATGCCAAACTGAAAAAGATCAGATAGGTTGCAATAGGAAACCAAATATAGCGGTGATCTAGGGATAAGAGTGAAGGCAGAGCCCCTTTACTATTTTTTCCACCAACCCCGATAAAGAGATGGACCACTAAACCGATACTATTAAGATAAATAAATAAATCTGCATATCTTTTTATTGTCATCCTTGTCCCAGATAAGTCTAGGAACCAATAGTCAAATAATCGATACACCAGACAAAAAAGATTTATATATAATGGAAAACTATAATTGATATCTCTATAGGGCGACGGAATAGGAAGACTCTTAAAAATAAGATTGATACCTATTCCTATTCCTAAGATTAGACCAAATACCAAGAAGAAGCCTAATAATTTATGCGAATCCATCCAAAACCGAAAACTTTCTCTCCTTGATAGATTCTTTTTTTGTATTTGATTTTTCTTTGATTATTTTTCATTTGTGTGGATTTAAACCATTTTCTTCTTCTCTCTTTTTATTATCAAGATGCTTGGAAATTAAAATTATCAACATAGCCACAAGAAAGAAGATTACATAGGTAAGAATAGGAAACCAGATATAGTGGTGGTCTAGAGTTAGCAGGGGAGGAATACTCTTTCTATTTCGACCCATTATTCCAAAAAACAAATGAAACAGAAAACCTACTCCATTTAGGTACAAGAATGGATCTGCAAAATCTTGTACTGTAAGCATTCCATCAAAAGTATCTCTAAAAACACCGTGATAAAGCATGTTCACTAAGAATACAAGATTCATATAAAGTGGAAAGACATAATAAAAGTTTTGATAGGGTTTTGGAACAAAAGTTGTCCCAAGCAAGAAATAGAGTATCCCAAAAGCTGATAAAAAAAATATACTACTATCTAATAGAAAAGCTATTTTTTTGAATGCTGTAGCAACCATAATTTTTACTTTATCCAGCCAGCTTATTTTTTTGATTCGGCTTATAGTGTTTTTTTGATGTTTTTCTGTGTACTGTCATTCTTACTCATCGTTTCTTAATCTTTCGTGTTAATAACTGTTCAAAGATATTTATATTATAATCTCATTTTTTTGAGATACAATTTTACAAGTACTATTGAATCATTTAAAAAAATCAGATTTTTGTATTTTTTAAAAAAATCACTATCTAATCTAACGCCTTGACTTCCAACATCATATCACGTATTTGCGCTGCCAACTCGAAATCAAGCACTTCGACGGCTTCTTGAATTTGTTTTTCTAGTTTCTTAACCAATTCTTTGCGTTCTTGTTTGTTAAGGCTATTGATGTCGACTTCTTTATCTTCTTCCTTAGCCACAGTTTTTTTTGTGACAGAAATCAGGTCACGGATTTCCTTCTTGATGGTTTGGGGAACAATACCATGCTCTTCATTATAGGCCATTTGGATTTTACGACGACGGGCTGTTTCATCAATGGCTTTTTGCATAGATTGAGTCATAGTATCAGCATACATAATAACATGACCTTCACTATTACGGGCCGCACGACCGATGGTTTGGATAAGACCACGTTCATTTCGTAGGAAACCTTCCTTGTCAGCATCAAGAATGGCAACCAAACTTACCTCTGGTACGTCAATCCCTTCACGAAGGAGGTTAATCCCGATTAAGACATCAAAAACGCCAAGACGCAAATCACGAATAATCTCTGTCCGCTCCAAAGTCTTGATGTCCGAGTGCATATACTTGACTTTGATGCCCATTTCTTTGAAATAGTCAGTCAAATCTTCTGCCATTTTCTTGGTCAAGGTAGTAATAAAGGTACGCTCGTTCTTTTCAACACGGGCATTGATTTCACCTAAGAGGTCATCAATCTGTCCCATAGTTGGGCGCACTTCCACTTCTGGATCCAAAAGACCTGTTGGACGGATGATTTGCTCAATCACGGTGTCCGTTTGTTCCATCTCATAATCTCCAGGTGTCGCTGAAACGTAGACAATCTGATGAACATGACTTTCAAATTCTTCACGACGAAGAGGACGGTTGTCTAGGGCAGAAGGTAAACGGAAACCGTAATTGACCAACATTTCCTTACGCGAACGGTCTCCATTATACATCCCCTTGATTTGCCCCATAGTCATGTGGCTCTCATCTATCATAATCAAAAAATCATCAGGGAAGAAATCAAGAAGTGTGTACGGAGGTTCTCCTTCGCTTCGTCCATCCATGTGACGGGAGTAGTTTTCGACACCATTTGTATAACCCATCTCACGCAGCATCTCAATATCGTACTCTGTCCGTTGTTTCAAACGTTGCGCTTCGAGGAGTTTACCTTCCTTCTCAAAGATAGCTAATTGCTCCTCCAACTCAGCCTGGATCTTAGCAATAGCTACTTCCATGTGGTCATCATTGGTCACAAAGTGAGTGGCTGGGAAAATCGCCAAATGGTCCACTTCACCAAGAACTTGTCCAGTTAGAGCTTCAACTTCTCGGATACGATCAATCTCATCTCCAAAAAACTCAACACGAAAGGCATGCTCATCACGAGAGGCTGGGAAAATCTCCACCACATCGCCACGTACACGAAATCTTCCCCGCTGGAAATCGATGTCGTTGCGTTCAAACTGAATGTCAACTAAATCATTCAAAAGTTTATCACGGGAAATCTCAAGTCCTGGACGCAAACTCACGACGCTATCAGCATATTCCTTTGGAGAACCCAAACCATAAATACAAGATACAGATGCTACAACGATGACATCGTTACGCTCCAAGAGCGCTGATGTAGCGGAGTGACGAAGTTTATCAATCTCATCGTTGACTGAACTATCTTTTTCGATATAAGTATCACTAGAGGGAACATAAGCTTCAGGTTGATAGTAATCATAGTAGGATACGAAGTACTCGACCGCATTCTCTGGGAAAAATTCTTTGAACTCCCCATAGAGCTGGCCTGCTAGGGTCTTATTGTGGGCGATGACTAGAGTTGGTTTATTAACTTTGGAAATCACCTGACTCATGGTATAGGTTTTCCCTGTACCAGTCGCCCCCATCAAGATTTGAGCTTTTTCACCACCCTCGATGTTATCTACCAACTGCTCAATAGCCTGCGGTTGGTCCCCAGACGGTTGGTATTTAGATACTAGTTTAAATTTATTGTCTGTAATTCTATTTGATCATCTCTTTGTCCTCACGTATATAGACCTTATTTTACCATAAATCGCCAGAATTCTGTGAGTTGGGGAATAAAAGGGAAATACAAGATGTAACAAAATAATCCCGTAAATCAGTACATGTTTAAAAGACAATATAATTAAATGGACTCATATTAGAAGTGAAGACTAAACAAGACTCTCGATATTACTTCGAAAGTCTTGTCTTTTATTTGAAACAATGCAATACGTAATAAACATCAACGTCATTGATTTACAAAATTAGCATGGTTTGCTCATTAGTATCATTTTTATTTACTACTGAACTGCTTGATTTCTTATCAAAAGGTAAAGAGTGGCTCCAAGTGAAAACACCAATTCCATAGCATAAACACAGAGTTGCAAGTAGGATGCTCTCCCTAGTATTGTATCCGTAATAATATTATAAAATAGATAACTAGTCATTGATTCTGCTACTCTTTCTATAAACGGTTGTAACAAAATAGGAAATAGCAACAAAATAGCTAAACTCCCCATGGGACTTTTGAAAAAATAACTTAAAAAATAAGAAACTAAAAAGTATTGGATGGAGCCAATCAAATAGAAACTGAAAACTGCTAAACTGACATCATTTCCGCTACTTAAAAAATGGAACCATATATGCAGTACAATGAAATATAAAGTTGATTGTAGTACTACATCACATAACTCTACGAACAGGATACTCATTGAACTTAAGGTCCTTTTTCCACTAACCAAATAAACTAGTTTTGTTTCGTGTGATTGTAAGTCTACAAATGCATTAACACACCCAATAGCAACAGAGAGCATTGATGTAAAAACAAGAGCTTGCTTTAAAGATAATTCTACAATTCTACCATTGATTGCAACTGGTAACACACTTAGTAGGCACACAAAACCGATCAGAAGCGACTGTATAGCTATCTGGTACTTTACGGGTTTTAAGCTATATTTTTTAACGATAAGACTGATAAATATTCTTGCCATTCTTCCTCCCCATTCGTACCTTTTCTACAATAATTAGTAATACTAAGAATACAACACCTTCAACTACTAAAAGAGTAAATCCATACAATTGGCTCGTTTGAATCCCTTCAATTCGGCCAAAAGCAAATGACTTTGCTCCAATCAAAGGTAAAAGATTCTCTATGTTAGAAGAAAGTCCTCTTAGAATACCTGATAAAGTAATTACTAATAATAAAAACGATTGCAATTAATGAAGAAATGGATTTTTTTCGTTACTATTACGAAAAGTAAAGCTAATAAAGTAAGAATAATTGCAAATATCATAACTCTTACAGTGACATCTAAGAACAATGTAAATTCTAAATAATTCTTTAAAAGTTGAATCTAGAAAAATGAGTAAGATAACAGCATTTACTATTGAAAATATTACAGTAGCAAGTAACGATAAGACAATCGAACTTGCAATAAAACCAGTAAGGCGAACTTTCCAGCTAGGAATCAATAATTGGCTAAAATAATCATCTCCAAATTGGTAATGGGTTGAATAAACAAGTGAAACCAAGATTGGCAAGAAAATAACACTTGCTTGGTAGGGTGAAGATAAGAGAGCATCCCTGACTGTATAGACTGGATTCGATGATAACATAGACGGATCAAGGTTAACTGCTTGGCCATTTCCTTCTACTAAGGCATTTATCACCTGGATATTTTGAATTGTAAAAAATATGCTGACTCCCAAAATAAGAAAAAAAGTAAATTTAAAAGTAGGTAAACTACTATATTTATAAAGGTCACTAAAAAAGGAACGCTTCAACATATTATTCACCTTCTTTCCCTTCGAGTGCCTTAAAATATGCCTCCTCAAAAGATCCAAACTGTTTCAAAATGTCTTTGGTAGGAGCATCAATAACAATCTTCCCATTAGAAATCCCAACCAAATGATCTACAGTTAATTCTAACTCACTCATATAATGACTTGTCATTAATACAGTTTTACCTTCACTGACAAAAGATTGTAAAAAATTACGTACCCAGCGTATTCCTTCTGGATCTAGTCCATTGATTGGCTCATCTAAAATTAAAATGTCAGGATTTGCTAATAAGGCTGTTGCTAAACCAAGACGTTGCTTCATCCCTAATGAATAGTCCTTTACTTTTTTATTTCTAGCTTCACTTAACCCCACCAAGTCTAAACATTCGTTGCACCTATTTCTGTTAACACCACAAGCCAAGCCAATCCACCGAAGATGCTGGAATCCTGTTCTTGTTGGGTAAGGTTGGCAACTGTCAAGGAATGATCCAACAACACAAAAAGGATTATCTCCCAATTGAGAGTATTTTTTGCCATTTATCAATGCCATCCCTATTTGACTATATTCTAGACCGAGTAAAATTCTGATTAGAGTTGATTTCCCAGAACCATTTGGTCCAATCAATCCTGTGACCTCACCTTTCTTAGCTTTGAAAGTTACATTTTGTAGGACAATTTTATTATTATATTTCTTATGTAGATTTTTGAATTGTTATCATTCATTCTTTTTTTCCCTTCTGACTTTTTGTGAAATTTCACATTCACTTGGAGCAAGTATATCAGGAGAATATCAGGAAAAAATCAGAATAAATATTTTTAAAATTATTTTTTCATTTCTAACAAATTACTTTCTATGTTTGCTATAATATACACAAGTAATTGGAGGGATTATGAAGTATAAAATTTTAGCAATTGACGATGATGAAAAAATCTTACGATTAATAGGGAATGCATTAGAAGCAAACAACTTTAACGTAGAAACTCGGTCAAATATAGAAGAGATCGATATCTGTGACTTTACTGGATTCGATCTGATTTTACTTGACGTCATGATGCCTATTTCTGGTTTAGAGATTTGTCGCTCCATTCGTTCACAAATTACTACTCCAATCCTGTTTCTAACCGCTAAAGATTTTGAAGAAGATTTACTAAAGGGAATACAAGCTGGAGCAGATGACTACATCACAAAACCATTTAGCATTAAGGAATTGATTGCAAGAATTCAAATGCATCTTCGTAGAGAGGAAAGATTGTGCCAAACCTCTAAAGAAGAATTGATTTCAGATATAACTTTTTATCGAGATAGTCAAGAAGTTTATTATCAATCAAAGAGCATTTCTCTAACTAAGCGAGAATTTGATTTACTTTATCTTTTAGCTAAAAATGAGAACCGAATATTTAGCGCAGAGGAACTTTACGATTACCTCTATCCTGTAAGCTCTGATGTACAGCTACGTTCAATCACTGAATACATCTATCAAATCAGACAAAAGTTTAAGGCTTATCAAATTGATCCTATCAAAACGGTTTGGGGAGGAGGATACAAATGGCAAAAGAAATGACGATCAAACAACTCATTAAGCATACCTACCTTAAAAATCATTTGGCAATTTCTTTCTATGTCTTTATACTTTTCTACATAGTTCCAGCTCTTCTATCTTCTGTATCTGGAATCAATGAGAAAAATGCCAATCTCTTTGCTTTATTTTTTAGCGTTAGTTCTTGGATTTATCTTTGCATCATTTTAATTCTTATCATTGTGACAAATATTAGACAATTATTAACCAAGATTCAAAAAGAAATGAACATGGTTTATCATAGTGGTCTATATTTCACAAAAAAATGAAAATCACCATTTGCAGATTAAAGAATTTATTGAAACAAATGATCTAATAGAAAAAAATGCAATCTGATATAAAAAAAATAGGATTGAAAATGAAAAAGAACAAAAAAAGAACTCATGTTTCAAGTATCTAGCGCTGCACATGATCTTCGAACTCCTCTAACTGTCATAAGAGGAAATGCTGAATTCCTACAATCTACCAAACAAACACCCTCAAGTAATGGAATGTCTAAAAGATCTGGAGCAAGCAAGTATTCAGTTAAACGATTATTTTAATCACTTCATCCAATACTCCAAAACTTTTTATGACCATGATATTCAACTTGAAAAGATATCAATTCAACAAGTAACTCATCAATTAAAGGAACATATCACACCTTTAGTTCCTAGAAATACACATTTTGTTTTTACAAACACAGTAACTCCATCGACACAAATTGCTATTCATTCCAATCTATTTTTCCGAGCAATCACAAATATTATTAACAACGCTATACAACATCAAAAAGAAAATGATGCACAAATCCACCTAACAATTTCACAAGAAAATAGTCAATTAGTTCTAACTATATGGAATAACCAATCTAGTTTTCAAAAAACATATTACAAAATGCTGGAAATCTTTTCTATAAAGATGACCAAGCAAGAACCCCCCTCTCAACAAAGTCACTATGGACTTGGTTTATCTTTCGTCAAACGCGTCATGAAACTTCATAATGGAACTATGCACTTAGAAAATAGTAATAATGGTGCACAAGTCAAGCTAATCATTCCCATTATATAGAACAAGCCGAACTCATCAATATGTGTTCGGCTTCTTTTAATTTTTACATCAAAAAATCAGTATCACAATAAACTTTATGTTATATTTTTCTAACATAGAAATATAAAATATTTGCCGGATTCAATTTTTTTCTGCTATAATTTGAAAAATACCCTGAAAGGAGACATAACATGAAGAAAAAAATCCTAGCATGTTTGCTTATTTTATTTCCTATTTTTTCACTAGGATTAGCAAAAGCTGATACAGAAAAAACCAAGTATGTCATTGCCAGTGACTCATCTTTTGCACCATTTGTTTTCCAGGACTCAAGCAACCAATACACTGGTATCGATATGGATCTAATCAAGGCTATCGCTGAAGACCAAGGTTTTGAAATCGAAATTACCAACCCTGGTTTTGATGCTGCTATTAACGCAGTCCAATCTGGACAAGCAGACGGTATCATTGCAGGTATGTCAGTGACTGATGCTCGTAAAGAAACCTTTGATTTCTCTGATTCTTACTATACAGCAAATACTATTCTTGGTGTTAAAGAATCAAGTACCATTTCTTCTTATGAAGATTTGAACGGTAAGACTGTAGGTGTGAAAAATGGTACTGCTTCACAAACCTTCCTAAACGAGAACCAAAGTAAATACGGTTACAAAATCAAAACTTTTTCAGATGCTGCTTCTATGTATGATAGTTTAAATACCGGTTCAATAGATGCCGTTATGGATGACGAACCTGTTATTAAATACTCTATCAGTCAAGGACAAAAGTTAAAAACACCTATCGAAGGTACTCCAATTGGTGAAACTGCCTTTGCTGTTAAAAAAGGAAGCAACCCAGAATTGCTAGAAAAGTTCAACAAGGGACTCGCAAACCTTAAGGCAAATGGAGAATTCCAAAAGATTCTTGATAAGTATTTAGCTAGCGATTCTACTACTACAAGTTCATCTGCTGATGAAACAACTATTTGGGGATTGTTGAAAAACAACTACAAACAACTCCTTAGCGGACTTGGAATTACTCTCTCATTAGCCCTTATTTCATTTGTAATTGCGATTTTCATCGGAATTATCTTTGGTATTTTTAGCGTCAGCCCGTATAAATCACTTCGTTTGATTTCAGAGATTTTTGTTGACGTCATCCGTGGTATTCCATTGATGATTCTTGCAGCATTCATTTTCTGGGGAATTCCTAACTTTATCGAATCTCTTACAGGTCAACAAAGTCCAATCAACGACTTTGTCGCTGGTACAATTGCCCTCTCCCTAAACTCAGCAGCTTACATCGCTGAAATTGTTCGTGGTGGTATCAAAGCTGTCCCTGTTGGGCAAATGGAAGCCAGCCGAAGTCTGGGTATTTCATATGGAAAAACCATGCGTAAGATTGTCTTGCCTCAAGCAACCAAACTTATGCTTCCAAACTTTGTTAACCAATTTGTTATCGCTCTGAAAGATACAACTATCGTATCTGCAATCGGTTTGGTTGAACTTTTCCAAACTGGCAAGATTATCATTGCTCGTAACTACCAAAGTTTCAAAATGTATGCAATTCTCGCAGTCTTTTACCTTGTGATTATCACTCTTCTAACTAGACTAGCAAAACGCTTAGAAAAGAGGATTCAATAATGGCAAAATTAAAAATTGATGTAGACAATTTACATAAACAATATGGAAAAAAACAAGGTTCTGAAAAGGAATCTCTGTAAAAATTCTACGAAGGTGATGTTGTTTGTATTATTGGACCTTCTGGTTCAGGTAAGTCAACATTCTTGCGTAGCTTGAATCTCCTTGAGGAAGGTACAAAAGGTCATATCACAGTTAATGGTTATGATTTGACGGACAAAGCAACCAACGTGGACCATGTTCGTGAAAATGTAGGAATGGTATTCCAGCACTTCAATCTCTTTCCACATATGACTGTTTTGGAAAATATCACTTTGCTCCTATCGAGCATAAGTTGTTGACAAAGGCTGAAGCCGAAAAAAATTAGGGATGGAACTTCTTGAAAAAGTTGGACTTGCTGACAAGGCCAATGCTAATCCTGATAGTTTGTCTGGTGGACAAAAAAACAACGTGTAGCTATTGCTCGAGGTTTAGCAATGAACCCTGATATCATGCTCTTTGATGAGCCAACTTCTGCCCTTGACCCTGAAATGGTTGGCGACGTTCTTAACGTTATGAAGGAATTGGCAGAGCAAGGCATGACCATGATCATCGTAACTCACGAGATGGGATTTGCTCGTAAGGTTGCCAATCGTGTTATCTTTACTGCAGACGGTGAATTTCTAGAAGATGGAACTCCTGATCAAATCTTTGATAACCCACAACACCCTCGTCTAAAAAGAATTTTTTTGGACAAGGTCCTCAACGCTTAAAAAAACTGCAAGGGATACCTTTGCAGTTTTTTTCTTACTTGTATTGGAATTTTGGATTTTTTAGAAAATTATGATAAAATAAAAGATATGAAAATGGGGTTTTCCCCTGCCTAGTTGGACTAGGAAACAAAATAGAAATTAGGTAGCTAGATGTCATCAAAAGTTATTGTTACAATTTTCGGTGCAAGTGGGGATTTGGCCAAACGTAAGCTCTACCCTTCACTTTTTAGACTTTATAAATCAGGTAATCTTTCTGATCATTTTGCTGTTATTGGAACTGCTCGTAGACCTTGGAGTAAAGAGTACTTTGAATCTGTTGTTGTCGAATCTATTTTGGACTTGGCAGATAGCGTAGAAGAAGCTCAAGCATTTGCTAGTCATTTTTACTATCAAAGTCACGATGTTAATGACACTGAGCACTACATCGAATTACGCAAGCTTCAGGCTGAGTTAAACGAAAAATATCAAGCTGAACACAACAAACTTTTCTTCCTCTCAATGGCACCTCAATTCTTTGGTACCATCGCCAAACACCTCAAATCAGAGCAAATTGTTGATGGTAAAGGCTTTGAACGTTTGATTGTTGAAAAACCTTTTGGAACAGACTATGAGACTGCAAGCAAACTAAACGAAGAACTCCTAGCTACTTTTAACGAAGAGCAAATCTATCGTATCGACCACTATCTCGGTAAGGAAATGATTCAAAGCATTTTTGCCATTCGCTTTGCCAATATGATTTTTGAAAATGTTTGGAATCGTGAGCACATCGATAACGTACAGATTACTTTTGCAGAGCGTCTCGGTGTTGAAGAACGTGGTGGCTACTATGATGAGTCTGGTGCCCTTCGTGATATGGTTCAAAACCATACTCTACAACTTCTATCACTCCTAGCTATGGATAAGCCCGCAAGCTTTACCAAGGATGACATTCGTGCGGAGAAAATCAAGGTCTTCAAGAACCTCTACCAACCTACAGACGAGGAACTCAAAGAACAATTTATCCGTGGCCAATATCGTTCTGGTAAAGTCGATGGCATGAAATATATTTCTTACCGTAGCGAACCAAATGTCAACCCAGAATCAATGACAGAAACCTTCGCTTCAGGTGCCTTCTTTGTAGATACCGACCGCTTCCGTGATGTACCTTTCTTCTTCCGTACAGGTAAACGAATGACTGAAAAGGGAACGCATGTCAATATCGTCTTTAAGCAAATGGATTCAATTTTTGGAGAGCCTCTAGCACCAAATATTTTGACCATCTATATCCAACCAACTGAAGGTTTCTCTCTTAGTCTTAACGGCAAAAAGGTGGGTGAAGAGTTTAGCCTTGCGCCAAATTCGCTTGACTATAGAACCGATGCTACTGCTACAGGTGCTTCACCAGATCCATATGAAAAACTGATCTATGATGTTTTGAACAATAACTCAACCAACTTCAGCCACTGGGATGAAGTGAGTGCATCATGGAAATTGATTGACCGTATTGAGAAACTTTGGGCTGAAAATGGAGCTCCACTTCATGACTACAAGGCTGGTACAATGGGACCTCAAGCTAGCTTTGATTTACTTGAAAAATACGGAGCTAAGTGGACCTGGCAACCGGATATCGCCTATCGTGAAGATGGTCGATTAGAATAATCAAAAACAATCCTGCAAGAATTCTTGCAGGATTTTCTTTTATAGCAAACCTTCTAAAAAGCCCCTTCATAAAGTTTTTCAGAATTGAATTCACCGATATCATCGATTTTTTCACCAAAACCAATCAACTTAACAGGGATATTCAGCTCTTCACGGATAGCAAGAACGACACCACCTCGAGCTGTTCCATCAATCTTGGTCAATACAATACCTGTCAAAGGAGTGATTTTTTGAAAAATTCTTTAGCTTGTACAAGAGCATTTTTGACCAGTTGAGGCATCTAGAGCTAGGAAGGTTTCATGAGGTGCTTCAGGAACAACTCGTTTAATGATACGACCAATCTTTTCCAACTCTGCCATTAAGTTTTCTTTGTTTTGCAAACGTCCAGCTGTATCAATCATGAGAATATCAATACCTTCTGCTACTGCACGTTCCATTCCATCAAAGACCACACTGGCTGGATCAGCTTTTTCTGGACCCGTTACAACAGGCACGCCGACACGACGACCCCATTCTGCTAGCTGAGCTACCGCACCAGCACGGAAGGTATCCGCAGCAACAAGCATGACCTTCTTACCAGCTTGCTTGTAGCGATGAGCTAATTTACCAATAGAAGTTGTTTTCCCGACACCATTAACACCTACAAAGAGCATGACAGTCAACCCATCTTGGAAATTAATACTTTCGTTGTAGTTGCCATCCTTCTCATACAGCTCCACCAATTTTTCGATGATAACACGACGAAGTGCTTCAGGTTTCTTAGCATTTTCTAGCTTGGCTTCATAACGCAATTCTTCCGTAAGATTTGAAGCCACCTGGACACCAACGTCACTCATGATTAAGAGTTCTTCTAGTTCTTCAAAGAATTCTTCATCAACTGATCGGAAATTAGCGAAGAAGGCATTCAAACGGGCACCAAATCCCGTACGAGTTTCTTGAGACTACGATCATACTTTTCCTGTACAGTCTCTTGTACTTGAGGAGTTTCCTCGGTTGCTTGATTTGCTTCCTCTTCTTCAAAAATTTCTGATTCTGTTTCGTCTGATTGAAGTTGATTAAAATCCTCTTCTTCTTCATCGCTTGAAGTCATATCTTCAACGTGAGATGATTCCACTTGAGGACTTTCTGCCTCTTCAAATAGATTTGATTCATCTTGAGAAACTTCAACTTCATCAAGAGGTTCAATGATAGCTTCTTCTACAACCTCTACTGCAGGTGAGTCTTCATTTGTTTCTTCCTGAGGTTCAGCAGGTAAGATAACTTCTTCTGGTTCTGTCACTTCAGCATTTTCAGATTCCGATGCCTCGTGTTGGTCATTATCATCTGATAAGTAAATATTTTCTAAAGCTTCTTTGACAACATCTTCAATTTTTGGTTCTTCTATTTTCCCAAATAAACGATCAAATAATCCCATACTTTAATTCTCCTTCAGTACATATTTTTCAATAGCCCAGGCAACGGCTTCCTCGTCGTTAGTCATAGGTGTTACCACATTTGCAACTGCTTTGACCTCAGGCACAGCATTTTGCATGGCTACACCAAGACCTGCCCATTCAATCATCGAAAGGTCATTAGCTTCATCTCCACAAGCCATCACTTGACTTCGATCAATTCCTAAATGCTCAATTAACTTAGCTAGTCCTGTCGCTTTATGAACATTCTTTGGTGACCATTCTAGCAAGAGTTCACGTGATTTAAAAATTTCATATTTGTCAAACAATTCAGGAGAAATCTTTTGAATAGCTGCATCCAAGGGTTCTTGAGGAAAGGCAGTGACACATTTATTGTAAGTAATCTGACTAGACAAATCTTCAAAAGCAGTTGGAACAAAAGTTAGAGCTGGGTTAAACTGAGCATATAAACTTTCCTGGTCTGATTGAATCTGATAAACGATGCCTTCAGAAATAGCATCTAATGGAATATTTAGTTTTTCAGTCTCTTCGTAAATACGGATCACATCATCAATTGAAAAGACTGTCTTATCAAGTATTTCGCCCGTATTTTTCTGAACCAAACCGCCGTTGAATGTGATGGTATATTCGTCATCATGACCATCTGTACCAAGCTCTTTGAGGAAGAAATCCATTGCCTTTAGGGGACGTCCAGTTGTTAGAACTACTTTAACCCCTTGTTCACGCGCAGCCTTCAAAGTTGCCTTGGTACGATCTGTTAATTTCTTATCTGTCGTTAGCAAAGTACCATCTAAGTCCAAAGCAATTAATTTAATATCTGTCATTACAATTCCTCCATATAAGCGATAACTGATTGGTCTTTGTGGTGTCCAATAACTGTTTCGGCTAGTTCTAGAATTTCTGGGCGAGCATTTTCAGGTGCGACTGGATGTCCTACAACCTGCATCATATGTAGGTCATTGAGGTTATCTCCAAAAGCCATCACTTGGTCCATATCCAGATTTAATTTTTTCGCTAGCTCTACAATAGCGACTCCCTTGTCAACATAGTCTAAAACAATATCGATGGATTCAAAACCAGTAGTCATAGCCTTAACACCAGGCACATGTTCATTGACCCAAGCTTCTCCGGCTTCTACTGTCTCTTCAGTAAAATTAGTTGTGAATTTGAAAATCTCATCGGTAATCTCTTCAAGGCTGGCTACTTTTTTGATATTTTCATTGTAATGATGGCTAAACATAAGATAGGTCTCATCCACCGTATCAAGCACATAACAAGCCTCTTTACCGGTCAAGAGCATCTTCTTTTCATCAAAATAAGGGGAAGTCTTTAGTTTTTCAAAAGTTGATAGGTAAAAATCACGTGGCATGGTTGCTTCATAGAGGTCCTCTCCATGGAAACGAACCAGACTCCCATTTTCAGCAATGAAAATAATCTCATCTTTGACATCCGCAAAATGTTTCTCTAAGGACAAAAGACCTCGACCAGAAGCTACAGCGAAGTATATCCCTTTTTCTTTATAAGAATGGAGAAGCTTTTTTAAACGTTCCATATCAAATTGGCCAGCTTCATCCAAAAAAGTCCCGTCCATATCCGTTGCGACTAGTTTAATCATAAATACTCATATTCTCCAGTTGTAAATCTATCTTATATTATACCATAGAAAAAGTAAATAGCGCCTAATCCATACGAGATTAGACGCCTGATAAACTGACTATTTTTTTAAATATATGCACTTAGAAATTAAACCTTGACTTATCCATCAATTCAAAGTTCTCTTATCCATATTTGGCAAAGAGAGCTTAAACTTAATAATACAGAGTCGAATCACAAAACCGACAATTGAGAGAATAATAAAGGCGGTAATTCTTGGAAAATGGAGGACAAAGGCCAACCAGTAATAAATAACTCCAATTACGAAAGATAGAAGGGCATAGATGTCTTCTTTTAGAACACTTGGAACTTCATTGATCAGGAGGTCTCGAATAATTCCTCCACCAGCACCTGTTAGACAAGCCAAAATGCCAGCAGACATCAAATTCAACTTGCTATCTGCCAAAGCAGTCGCTCCAATCAAGGAAAAGATAATCAGCCCAATCGAATCAAAGATGAGATAGGCTTCTCTCAACCACTTATAGAACTTTTTATCATGACTCGCATTGGCCTGTTTTGAAGTCACAAAGACATACATGATAACCGCTACAAGGATAGAGACATAAATCGGTCCAGGATCTGCGAGAGCGGAGGGAAAACGACTGATAATAGAATCTCTCAAAATCCCACCGCCTACTGCCGTTACAATTGCCAATAAACTAATCCCAAAAATGTCTAAACGTTTACCAAATCCTTTGATGGCTCCTGACGCTGCAAAGGCTATTGTCCCAATATAATTACAAACCATTAGGAATAGATCAAATCCATATAAACTCCTCAATTTATTTTTGTAAGCTTTCCGACTTCTTAAAGGTCATTCTAAATGCTTAGCTGAAAGTTTGTATCAAGCACTAACTAAGCATCCATATTCTCTAAATCTTTTAGTTTTACAGAGACAATCTTTGATACACCAGATTCTTGCATGGTCACCCCATAGATAGAGTCTGCTGCTGCCATGGTACCCTTACGGTGGGTAACGACGATAAACTGGCTATCCTTGTCAAATCGGTTGAGATAATCCCCAAAGCGTTTAACGTTAGCTTCGTCGAGTGCAGCCTCTACTTCATCCAAGATAACAAATGGAATGGTCTTGACACGAATGATTGAGAAGAGCAGAGCTAGAGCTGACAAGGCCTTCTCTCCACCACTCATGAGATTGAGAGATTGGATTTTCTTACCTGGTGGTTGAACTGAAATTTCGACACCTGCAGTCAATAAATCTCCTTCGGTTAAGATTAGGTCTGCTTGCCCACCACCAAACATCTGCTTAAAGGTCACTTTAAAGGACTCACGAATAGCTTCGAACGTTGACTTAAAGCGTTCTTTCACTTCATCATTCATCTCTGTAATGGTTTCAAGAAGTAAGTTTTTAGCAGAAAGAATGTCATCTCGCTGACTATTTAAGAATTCCAAACGTTCGTGCACTTCATCAAACTGTTCAATGGCATCCAAATTGACCGGACCAAGTGAACGAATGGATTTTTCCAAATCCTTAACCTTTTGTTCAGCGATCGCTAAATCTTCTAACGGATTAGCTTGTTCCAAAGCTTCTGTATAACTAATCTGGTATTCTTCAGTCAGTTGACCTTGAAGATAACGAAGGCGATCTGCAATTTTTTCCTTGGTCGCTTCCGCTCGTGTTTGCTTACGAATCCATTCTTCATTTTGCTGACGAGCTTGTTCTAAATGACTGGCAATATCATCCAGTTGTCCCTCAATGTCGTCGAGTTCAAACTGCTTACGAATCAATCCTTGTTGAATTTCTTCCTTCTGACTCTTGGCTTCTGCTTCCTGCTTGGCCAAAAGTTCTGTATCAACTTTTTCAAGATTATCTACTTTTTCTTGCAAAAGACGTTCAATCTCTTCTTGCTCGATATTGAGGTTCTCAAGTTCTTTGTTAATCCGTTCAATATCAGAAACCTCATAACGTTTCCGTCCAAGCATTTCTGTTTTAAGCAGACGCTCTTGGGAAATTTTTTCCTGCAAGTTTTGGTAGCGTTCCTGAATAGCATTTTTTTATTGGACTTAATTTCTTCAATTTCAGATTCCAGCTTTTGCTTTTCAGTTGCAATAACTGCGAGACGTTCTTGGCATTTTTCTTTTTCAGCTTGCCAATCTCCACCTCTAAGGTTGTTTAATTCTTGCTCCTGAAGTTTCAAGAGAGTCTCAAGTTCTTCGACCTGCTGGCTAGTTTGTTGATAAGCTAAGTACAAGCCTTGTTCCTGGATACGAGCTTGCTCTCCCTGGGACTTAATGGTCTCTAAAGTTTGGCTAAGTTCATTCAAGGATTCTTGACCTAACTTCAGATTTTTCTTCCTCTTGGCGAAGAAGTTTTTCTTCTTGAGCAATCTCTTTTTGCAACTGCTCCAATTCAGGCTTGATGAAAATGCTGTTATTTTGACGATTAGCACCACCAGCATAAGAACCACCTGTTCGTAGTTCTGTACCATCTAGCGTAACCATACGAACTTGATAGCGTACCTTACGAGCAGCATCACGCGCATGCTCAACGGTATCAAAGATAGCTGTGGTAGCTAGCAGATTTTTAAAGATAGCTTCAAGCTTGGCATCAAAGGTAACCAGTTCATCTGCCATACCAAGAAAACCTGGACTTGAGGCAATCACATCTTGATTCTGACCAGAAATGCTCCGAGCTTTGATGGTTGTCAGAGGCAGGAAGGTAGCGCGACCAGCTCGATTTCGTTTAAGGAAGTCGATAGCTTTAGTCGCTGCCTGTTCGTCTTCAACGATGATATGTTGGCTACTTGCACCAAGTGCAATTTCAAGAGCTGTCTGATAACGAACATCAAAGGTTAAATGTTCACTGACTGCTCCGATAATACCACCCAAGCGATTTTTTTCTTGGAGAACACTCTTAACACCCGCATAAAAATTGCTATGGTTCTTAAGAATGTTTTCCAAACTTTGCGCCTTGGCCTGTTTGTTTTTCAGACTATCCAAACGGTCAAAGAGTTGATTTTGCTGACTTTGATAAGCCTGCTTTTGTTCTTCTTCTTGCTTAGCATTGGTCTGATAGTCAGCAAGTAAGCTTTTGTACCTTTTCTTTAGCTGATTTAAGGGCAAGCTCTTGCTCACTAGCCTTGGACTTGGCAGAAGCCAATTGCTCCTTCAAGGACTCTAATTGTTCTTCTTGCTTCTGAGTCTGTTGGCGACTATTTTCAAGGTCATTTTCAATCCGTGTCAGTTGGTTAGAGACATCCGCTTCTTCCTGTAAGAATGCCACGAAACGTTCACGCAATTGCTCAATCATTTGATCTGGATCATCAGAAAAAAAGCTAATAATTCTGCTTCTAAACGATTGAGTTCCTTCGTATTGACCGCTAAATTTTTCTTCTAACTGACTGAGATTTGCTTCTTTTTCTTCCTTCTCCTGAATGAGAGCATTTCTCTTTTCGTCCAAACTAGCCAAACGTGCTTGAGCTTCTTGTTGATTGAGAGCGACTTGTTCTGTTTCCAGTTTTGACAAGGCTAACTTACGCTCTAACTCACTGATTAGACCAGTCAAATCCATCAGTGTGGACTGATCTTTTGACATTTCAGCTTGCAAATCATGACGTTTCTTTTTAAGAGTTTGGTTTTCTTCCTCTAACTCTTCACGCTTTTGATAGTAGCTCGTCAAAAGTTCTTGAACTTGGTTTAATTCTTCTTCTGTTAGATCTAATTCAGCTTTACTTGCTTGAATTTGTGCAACCAAAACATCCAAGTAGATAGCTTTACGCTGACCATCTAATTCTATAAATTTACGAGCTGTTGCCGCTTGCTTTTCTAACGGCTTGATTTGATTATCTAGCTCATAAATGATATCTTCCAAACGGTCTAGATTGTCTTGAGTTTGTTGGAGTTTGCTTTCCGTTTCTTTGCGACGAGTTTTATATTTTAAAACTCCAGCTGCTTCTTCAAATAGCCCGGCGTTCCTCAGGTTTGGAGTTAAAGATTTCTTCGACCTTCCCTTGGGAAATAATAGAGAAGGAATCGCGCCCAAGTCCGGTATCTAAGAAAAGATCATGAATATCACGAAGACGGACTTTTTTGCCGTCAATCTTGTACTCGCTATCTCCCGTACGATAAATGTGACGCTCTACCTTAATTTCCTGACCTACATCTTTAATGAAGCCGTCCTGGTTATCTAGGGTAACAACCACTGAAGCATAGTTTAAAGGTTTTCTACTTTCTGTTCCTGCAAAGATAACATCAGGCATTTTCCCACCACGTAAACTTTTTACACTAGATTCACCTAGTGCCCAACGCAGACTTTCCGTGATGTTTGATTTTCCAGAACCATTAGGTCCTACAACTGCTGTAACTCCCTGGTCAAAAACAACCTTGGTCTTATCAGCAAAGGACTTAAATCCCTGAATCTCAATTTCCTTTAAATACATGAATCCAGCCCTTCCTCAACTGCATTTTTTGCGGCTTCCTGCTCTGCTAATTTTTTTGAACGTCCTTGACCAGTTCCAAGACTTTTCCCTTCAACAAGGACTTCCACTTGGAACATCTTATCATGGGCAGGTCCAATCTCTGATATCACTTGATAACGAATATCGACATCACCATTGACTTGGAGTAATTCTTGCAAGTGAGTCTTGTAGTCTTTAATCATTTCAAAATCGCCGGCTTCTACTTTTGGTATCATGACTTGATAAATAAAATCCTTCACTCTAGCCAGATTCTTGTCTAAAAGAAGAGCACCCAAAAAGGCTTCAAAGGCATCTCCCAAGATGGTATCACGATTGCGACCACCTGATTTTTCTTCTCCTTTTCCTAGCTTGATAAACTGATCAAACTGGCAATCACGCGCAAAACCAGCTAAACTCTCCTCGCGAACAATCATGGCACGAAGTTTAGATAAATCACCTTCTGGTTTTTTTGGATATTTCTTGTACAGATATTCTGAAATCAATAATTGCAGAACAGCGTCTCCTAAAAATTCCAAGCGTTCATTGTGTGAAATTTTTAAGAGGCGGTGCTCGTTTGCATAACTAGTGTGAGTAAAAGCTGTTTCAAGTAATTGTTTATCTGAAAAAACAAGATCAAAACGTTGCTCTAACACGGCTTCTAATTCTTTCATAAGAACCTCTTTCTAAAACATTATAATACACTCCATTATACCAAAAAAAGGATTCATAGTCAGAAAATAACCGTTAAAACGACTTTTTCTCACTTATCTCTAAAGTCAATCCATTACTAGCAGTTCAAGCTATTTTTTGGTATAATAAATCTTATGGAAATTGAAAAAACCAATCGAATGAATGCTCTGTTTGAATTTTTATGCAGCCCTTTTGACTGATAAGCAGATGAACTATATCGAGCTCTACTATGCAGACGACTATAGTTTAGCTGAAATTGCAGAAGAGTTCGGCGTCAGTCGTCAGGCTGTTTATGATAATATCAAACGTACAGAAAAGATACTGGAAGATTATGAAATGAAGCTTCATATGTATTCTGACTACATTGTTCGCAGTCAGATTTTTGATCAAATCTTGGAACGCTATCCAGAAGATGCTTTTTTACAAGAGCAAATTGAGATTTTTAACAAGTATCGACAATAGAGAATAAGAGGAATAAATAATGGCATTTGAAAATTTAACAGAACGTTTGCAGAACGTCTTTAAAAATCTACGTAAAAAAGGAAAAATTACAGAGAGCGATATCCAAGAAGCAACCAAAGAAATTCGTCTAGCTCTTTTAGAAGCCGACGTTGCTCTTCCAGTTGTCAAGGATTTTATCAAGAAAGTTCGTGAACGTGCAATCGGACATGAAGTGATTGATACCCTCAATCCAGCCCAACAAATCATCAAGATTGTCAATGAAGAGTTAACCGCAGTTCTTGGCTCAGATACAGCTGAGATTATCAAGTCACCAAAAATCCCAACCATTATCATGATGGTCGGTTTGCAAGGGGCTGGTAAAACAACTTTTGCAGGTAAACTTGCTAATAAACTCAAAAAGGAAGAGGATGCTCGTCCTTTAATGATTGCGGCTGACATCTATCGTCCTGCTGCTATCGACCAATTGAAAACACTGGGACAACAGATTGATGTTCCCGTATTTGCACTTGGAACTGAGGTTCCTGCAGTTGAGATTGTTCGCCAAGGTTTGGAGCAAGCCAAAGCCAACCATAACGACTATGTTTTGATTGATACGGCTGGTCGTTTGCAAATCGACGAACTTCTCATGAATGAGCTCCGTGATGTTAAAGCTCTAGCTCAACCAAATGAGATTCTCTTGGTCATCGATGCCATGATTGGTCAGGAAGCCGCCAACGTTGCACGTGAATTCAACGCACAATTAGAAGTTACTGGTGTTATCCTTACAAAGATTGACGGTGACACTCGTGGTGGTGCTGCCCTTTCTGTTCGTCACATCACTGGTAAACCAATTAAGTTCACTGGTACTGGTGAAAAGATTACTGACATTGAAACCTTCCACCCTGATCGTATGGCAAGCCGTATTCTCGGTATGGGAGATATGCTGACTCTGATTGAGAAAGCTTCCCAAGAGTACGATGAGCAAAAAGCCCTTGAAATGGCTGAAAAGATGCGTGAAAACACCTTCGATTTCAACGATTTCATTGATCAGTTAGATCAGGTACAAAATATGGGGCCAATGGAAGATTTGCTCAAGATGATTCCTGGTATGGCCAACAATCCTGCCCTTCAAAATATGAAGGTGGATGAAAAACAAATTGCTCGCAAACGTGCTATCGTGTCTTCCATGACTCCGGAAGAACGTGAAAATCCAGATTTGCTCACACCAAGTCGTCGTCGTCGTATCGCTGCTGGTTCTGGTAATACTTTTATCGAAGTCAATAAGTTCATTAAAGACTTTAATCAGGCCAAACAACTCATGCAAGGTGTCATGTCTGGTGACATGAATAAAATGATGAAACAAATGGGTATCAACCCTAACAACCTTCCTAAGAATATGCCTGGTGGCATGGATATGTCCGCCCTTGAAGGAATGATGGGACAAGGTAGCATGCCTGATATATCTGCTCTCGGAGGAGCTGGTATGCCTGATATGAGCCAGATGCTCGGTGGAGGCCTCAAAGGTAAAATCGGTGAATTTGCCATGAAGCAATCCATGAAACGCATGGCCAATAAAATGAAAAAAGCCAAGAAAAAACGCAAATAAAAAAAGGACTCAGTTGAGTCCTTTTTTTGTTTAGTTATTTCGAAGTTTTTCTAAAGTCTCTTTAAAGATAGCTGGGATATCGGAAGTAAATTCCATATTTTCCCCAGTTCTTGGATGGGTAAAACCAAGTGTCTTAGCATGGAGAAACTGCCCATGACCTTTCAAAGTTTTACGAGTGCCATAGACCTCATCGCCAGCGACAGGATGACCGATATAAGCCATGTGTACACGGATTTGGTGAGTTCTTCCAGTTTCCAGTTGCAATTCCAGCAAGGTATAATCACCAAAGCGCTCCAAGACTTGAAAACGTGTTACTGCTGGTTCCCTTTTGCAGTAACAGCTTGTTTCTTGCGGTCTTTTTCACTTCGTCCGATTGGTGCTTCAATGACACCACGGTCATTTGGAAGATTTCCATGAACAATAGCACAATATTTGCGAAGAGACTTCTTATCCTTCAATTCTTGAGCTAGTGCCAAGTGTGCTTCATCGTTTTTAGCAATCATCAAGAGTCCAGATGTATCTTTATCAATACGATGGACAATCCCTGGACGCAATACACCATTAATGCCTGATAGGTCCTTGATATGATACATGAGAGCATTAACCAAGGTACCACTCGTATGACCAGCGCTTGGATGAACAACCATCCCTTGAGGCTTATTAACTACTGCTACATCCTCATCTTGATAAATGATTTCTAAGGGAATATCTTCAGCCACATACTCTAAAACTTCTGGTTCTGGAACTTGATAAGTGATAACATCCCCTTCTTGAACCGAGTACTTAGCTTTTTTAACCTGACCATTGACCAAGACCTGACCAGACTTGATTTGTTCATTGGCGAGACTACGGGATAGTTCTGTCAAATCTGACAAAGCCTTATCTAAACGTATACCGCCTGTTTCAATTTTAATTTCCATTCATTTCCTCTTTTAGCATTGCAAACAATAACACAACTACTCCTACTGTCAGATAACTATCAGCCACATTGAAAATCGCAAAATTGATAAAGTCTAAGTGAAACATATCCACAACGAATCCTTGACTGATGCGATCGATAAAGTTTCCCAGACCACCTGCAATAATCAAAACCAATCCAAAGACTGTCCAGAAGGAATCCTCTATATGCTTATGAAGATACCAGATAGCTCCAACCATGACTACTAGAGTTATCACTGCAAAAAACCACTGTTGATCTTGAAGCATCGAAAAGGCTGCCCCCCTATTTTGCAGATAGGTTAAACTAACTAGATTTGGTATCCATGATTTGATTTCACCAAGAGCAATATTCTGAACGACATAAGCCTTTACCAATTGATCTAATACAATCAAGGCTGCTATAATCCCTGCTACTATTCCTCTTTTTTTCATGCTTTCCTCTTCTGATCAAAATACTCTTGCATAACCGCTACAAATAAGGTTCCCGCTTGGCTCAAGTCTACTTCTTCACGTTTCACATAAACCATGCGATTATTGAGATTATCATTTAGTGGAATAACGGTGATTCCATTCACACTATCGCTATCTAAGAATCCCGAACCAGTCGCATAAGCATTTGTTCTTTCAAGAATTCCATTTAAAGTAGCTCGGTCAGTTACGTTAAACATTTGAGAGCTAGCACTTGTATCTACAAAGTTCTCTGAGTAATAAAGATACTCATCCTTCTCTTGTGTGAATCGAACTGTTGGCAAATCAACTAGATCTTCCATGACCAACTCTTTTTTCTTGGCTAATGGATGACCTTCACGCAGATAGATATGCGTCTGGAAAGGAATCAATTCAATTACTTCAAGTCCTAACTTTTCAACCCGTTGCATAATTCCCTTTTGGTTTTGATTATTGAGGTAAATAATCCCAATCTCACTATGTCCTTGGGCTACTTCATCCAAAATTTGAACAGTTGTAGATTCAAAAATACGGAAATTTTTATATTCAGGATATTGTTGTGAAAATGCTGTAATGGTTGGTGGCAAGAAATCATAGTGCTGGCTGGCTATTGAAAACTCATCCTTCTCCTCTTCAGGATTGGCATACTGATTTTGGAAAACATCAAATCCTTTAACCAACTCTTGTGCCTTTTTCATAAAATTCCATCCCACGACGTGTAAGGAAAGTTCCAGAACTAGTTCTGCGGAAAATCTTGAAGCCAAGTTCTTTTTCCAGGTCTCTTACAGAAATAGATAGACTGGGTTGGCTAACGTACATCTTCTCAGCTGCTTCACGAAAAGTACCACTATTAGCAATAGCTACAACGTAGCGTAATTGTTGAATATTCATGATTTCTCCTTCGATTTCTATCTTATCATTATACCATAAATCAAGCCTATCCAACAAAGGAAAATCATGAGATAGACACTTCTAATCCAAGCAAACAAAAAACACCTTTCAAGTTAGAAAAATTCTAACCAAAGGTGTTAGTGTTCATATTATTTAGCTGCTGCGTAAAGCTCGTCTACTTTATTCCAGTTGATCACTGAGAAGAAAGCTTTGATGTAGTCAGGACGAACGTTGCGGTATTTCACGTAGTAAGCATGTTCCCAAACGTCCAAGCCCAAGATTGGTTTCTTACCTTCTGAGATTGGTGTGTCTTGGTTTGCTGTTGAAGTCACTTCAAGCTTACCTTCTTTGTTAACGACCAACCATGCCCATCCAGAACCGAAACGAGTCGTTGCTGCTGCAGTGAAAGCTGCTTGGAATTCTTCGAATGAACCGAAAGTTTCATCGATGGCTGCTGCAAGTTCTGCTGAAGGAGCTGTCTTTTCAGGAGTCATCAATTCCCAGAAAAGAGCGTGGTTCAAGTGTCCACCACCGTTGTTGATAAGCGCTTGACGAATATCAGCTGGGATAGATTCAACATCTGCAAGCAATGCTTCGAGGTCTTCACCAATTTCAGGGTGTTTTTCAAGAGCTGCGTTTGCGTTGTTTACGTATGTTTGGTGGTGTTTGTCATGGTGCAAGTGCATTGTTTCAGCATCAATGTATGGTTCCAATGCATCGTAAGCGTATGGAAGATCTGGTAAGATAATAGCCATCTGTAATACCTCTTTTTTTCTTTTTATATAAAAATGATAACGCAAACAACCTATTTTTTCAAGTTATTTGCTCAATTTGACTGGCTTGCAATTTGCAACAAAGCCTTCTCAAACAGGTAGCCTTTTTCGTAAACACCAGTCTTAATTTGATAATCTGCTTGAATAAGATAACGGATAGAATCCTGTAAGAAATTCAAGGACAAAGCTCGTGTGTCACGAAGGGCAAATTTGATTTGGTAAGGATTAGGATTGCGACCAAGATAGTGACCTAAACTGCTGACCATCTGAGATTCTGTCTGACCAGACTCTAGCAAAATTTTAACCTGTGTGTAGAGTCTGAACTGCCCCAGCATTATGGCAATCAGTTTAATCTCATCTTCTCTCTGTAGGGTCAAGTCCTTGACTAAATCACGTGCCTGATCGATTTTCTTCCCTAAAATCAATTGGGTTAAATCAAAGATATTATCCTGCAAAGTCTTTGGTATGGCTTCAACAATGTCTTCTTCTGTAATGACACCATTATCCTTGTAGGCCTGTAGGAAGAGTAGATTTTTTTGAATATCACTGAATTGAAAACCTGATTTGATAAGCAACTGCTCGAAGGACTTCCCAGCGAAAGTAAGTCCTAATTCCTGAGCCCACTTTTGAAAATAAGCTCGTATTTCTTGCTCTTTTGGCTCGATGGCTTCAAAAACTGTCGCATCCCTCTTGAGCAATTTGACCAAACGTCTCTTACTATCCAACTTCCCTTCAGCAAAAATGACTAGTTTACTAGAAGGTAAAGGATTTTCCAGATAGTCTTCAAAAGACTTAAGCTCATCATCAGTTAGATAGCGTTTTTTAGCTGTCGTTATATCGACAAAATGATCTAAAATAACAATTTTTTCATCCGCAAAGAAAGGAAGACTGACCAACTCTAGTTCCAAGCTTTTGTAGTCTACTTCTTTCATGTCAAAATAAGCAAAATTCAAATCTGCAGGATCGTAGCCGATTTGCTTTAGAACCTGAGTTTTCATGATGTCGTACTGTCCTTGATCGACCCCTGTAAACAGGGTCAAACTCGGAAGGTTCGCTAAGGACAGTTTTCGGCTTTCTTCTATGGCTAGCATCTATTCTCCTTTCTTTATAGTATAGTTTCTGTTTAATCAATATAATTCAATTTACCACGGAAATCCTCTAGGCTTTGATAACCTTTTTGCGCCATAATATCTTTGAGTTCCTTGGTAATACGCTCAAAAGCACCTACTCCTTCTTTATGAAGAGTAGTTCCTACCTGCACCATGCTAGCACCACATAAGATATGTTCAAAAGCATCACGCCCTGTTAATACCCCACCAGTTCCAATGATTTGAATTTCTGGATTTAAGCGTTGGTAGAAAGCATGGACATTTGCAAGGGCGGTAGGTTTGATGTATTCTCCACCAATCCCACCAAAACCGTTTTTAGGGCGAATCACGACCGACTCATCTTGAATATAAAGACCATTTCCGATAGAGTTGACACAATTCACAAACTTGAGTAGATATTTGTTAAAAATAGCTGCTGCCTGGTCAAAATGTACAATATCAAAATAAGGCGGAAGCTTAATTCCTAGAGGTTTTGTAAAATACTCAAAGACTTCTGACAAGATACGATCTGTAGTTTCAAAGTCATAGGCAATCTGTGGTTTACCAGGAACATTTGGGCATGAGAGATTGAGTTCAGTTAGACCACGAAAATCACTCTCTTGAACCTTTTTCAAGATAGTATGAGTTTCCTCTGGAGACATTCCAACTAAAGACAGAAAGAAAGTTCGGTTTGGTTCTTTTTCTTGTAATTCTAATAGATAGTTCAAATAATAATCTAAACCATTATTGGGGAGGCCCATCGAGTTAATAGAACCTAGTGGAACATCTTGATAACGTGGTTCAGGATTTCCCTGACGAAATTCCAAGGTTGCTGTCTTAGTGACAAAAGTTCCTGCTGCTGAGTTTTTAACACCTTCCAATTCCTCAATGGTCATACAGGCTACTCCTGCTGCATTCATCAAGCAATTGTCAAACTCAAAACCAGCGATCTGTGTTTTAGTTGATACCATGATTCTATTCCTCCAGATTCCTTTATATCTCTACTATTATACCATACTTTGATAGGACCTTTTTTAATAAAACTGACCTCATAAAAAAATATTGGCTTCTTTAGCTGAAAAAAATAGAGCTGTTGCTAAATTGAAAGAATTTTTTTAGAAAATTTGTGTTTTTTTCCTTTACAGTAAAAAAATTTTTTTCTGCTATAATGTCTCATGTAATAAAATATGACAACAAAAGGAGAACGATATGACATCTGCTAAAGAATATATCCAAAGCGTGTTTGAAACTGTAAAAGCTCGTAACGGGCATGAGGCTGAATTTCTCCAGGCGGTTGAAGAATTCTTCAGCACTTTGGAGCCTGTCTTTGAAAAACACCCTGAGTATATTGAAGAAAATATCTTGGCACGTATCACTGAGCCAGAACGCGTAATTTCTTTCCGTGTTCCTTGGGTTGACCGTGATGGGAAAGTTCAAGTTAACCGTGGTTACCGTGTTCAATTCAACTCAGCTGTTGGACCATATAAAGGCGGACTTCGTTTCCACCCAACTGTAAACCAAGGGATCTTGAAATTCCTCGGATTCGAACAAATCTTTAAAAACGTTTTGACTGGACTTCCAATCGGTGGAGGTAAAGGTGGATCAGACTTCGATCCTAAAGGCAAAACTGATGCTGAAGTAATGCGTTTCTGCCAAAGCTTCATGACTGAATTGCAAAAATACATCGGACCATCTCTTGACGTACCTGCTGGTGATATCGGTGTTGGAGGACGTGAGATTGGTTACCTTTACGGAGAATACAAACGCCTCAACCAATTTGATGCTGGTGTCTTGACTGGTAAACCGCTTGGATTTGGTGGTAGCTTGATTCGTCCAGAAGCAACTGGTTATGGATTGGTATACTACACTGAAGAAATGCTTAAAGCTAACGGAAACAGTTTTGCTGGTAAGAAAGTGGTGATTTCAGGTTCTGGTAACGTTGCACAATACGCTCTTCAAAAAGCAACTGAACTAGGTGCAACTGTTATCTCAGTCTCTGACTCAAACGGTTATGTCATCGATGAAAATGGTATCGACTTTGACCTTCTTACAGATGTTAAAGAAAAACGTCGTGCTCGTTTGACTGAGTATGCTGCAGAAAAACCAACTGCTACATACCACGAAGGTTCTGTATGGACTTACACTGGAAACTACGATATCGCTCTTCCATGTGCGACTCAAAACGAAATCAACGGTGAAGCTGCTAAACGCTTGGTTGCTCAAGGAGTTATCTGTGTATCTGAAGGAGCTAACATGCCTAGCGATCTTGAAGCTATCAAAGTCTATAAGGAAAATGGAATCCTTTACGGACCTGCCAAAGCTGCCAATGCTGGTGGTGTAGCTGTATCAGCTCTTGAAATGAGCCAAAACAGCCTCCGCCTTTCATGGACACGTGAAGAAGTTGACGGTCGTTTGAAAGATATTATGACTAACATCTTCAATACTGCTAAAACAACTGCAGAAACTTATGGTCTTGGAACTGACTACCTTGCAGGTGCAAATATCGCTGCCTTCGAAAACGTAGCAAACGCTATGATTGCGCAAGGTATCGTTTAAAATGAATAACTAAAAACCCCATTCACTCCGACTGGGGTTTTAAATTTTGCAACAAAGAGCTATAGATAATAAAAAATAAGAGGTCCTATGGACCTCTTATTTTTTCGGATTCTTAAACAAGATTTTATTGAAGCTTACGCTTAATTTTTTTCTTTTTTTAAGCAGATAAGCTGCAAGGCTAACTCCAGTAAGAGCTAAGATTAGGCTAAGAATAGATTCAGCTGAACCAGTATTTGGCAACTCAACTTTCTTTTTCGGTTCCTCAGTTGTTGTAGTTGGAGGAATACTTGGTTCATGTTTATTGGTAAGAACAACATTTCCTTGACTGTCATCGGTTTTCGTCACTTGGTAACCTGTTGGAACATCGACTTCTTCCACCGTGTAGGTGATAGCCTTGCCCTTGAGATTTTTTTCCAAATCCGCAAAGGTATGAGTCCACTTGTTCTCAGCTGACAACTCAATGACTTCACCAGATTTCTTACCATCCGCATAAAGTTGCACTTTCACACTCTTCGGACGAAGGCCATCTTTGTCCTCTTGGTCATCCCACTGTTTGGTTACAGAGAGGGTAGTCTTACCTGGAGTGTGCGTATTGGTAATAGTATAGCTTTCTTGGTCAATGCTTGGTGAATAATTTTCAACCTTTTCTTCTTGAAGGGTGTAGACGATTTGCTTGCCATCCTTAAACTTAGGAAAGCCAGTAAAGGTTTCTTTCCAATCGGTCTCGCTTGTAATATCTTTGCGAGCCACTTCTCCACCATTGGCCAGAAGCTTCACAGTTATTTTAGCCGGACGAAGACCATCTTGGTTGTCATTGTCCACCCAGATCTTAGTGACTGGAATATCCACCGTACTTGGAGTGTGCGTGTTGGTTAAGACGACATCGCCCTTCTCCTTACTCTCTTCTGTTACGGTGTAACCTTCCGGAACGTCCACTTCTTTCACAGAATAGTGAATATCTTGTCCGTTTGCTTTTTCAGCAAGTTTCTCAAAGGTATGAGTCCATTTATTGTCTGCAGACAAGACAACTTCCTTGCCTAGCTTTTGATCACCCGCATACAATTGGACGCGAATTTCTTTTGGACGTAGGCCATCTTGGTTATTATCGTCATCCCATTTCTTAGTTACTTGGACCTGAGTGACATTTGGTTCATGCTTATTGGTCAAGACAAGATGTGCTGGATCTTTGTCATCGATAGAAAGAGTATAGCCTTCTGGGACATTCTCTTCTTTTACAGTGTAGTTAAGGGCCTTACCAGCTGCATTTACATCAAGGTTTTCAAAAGTGCCATACCACTGATTAGCTTCTGACAATTCAAGAGTCTGGTCTGTAGGTGCACCATCCTTATAAAGTCTAACCGTAATGGATGCTGGACGAATACCATCTTGGTTATTGGCATCATCCCATTTCTTGATTACTTGGACTCTAGTCTTAGATGGAGTGTGCGTATTACTAATCACTACCTGACCTGGATTTGTCGCTTCTACTGTTTGAGTATAGCCTTCTGGCACTTTTGTTTCTTTAACTGTATATTGAATAGTTTTACCATCTTTTTTCTCATCCAAATCAGAGAAAGTGTAAGACCACTTGTTGCCTTCAGAAAGCTCAACTTCTTTACCTAATTTTTGACCATCAGCATAGAGTTGAACCTTGATTGTCTTCGGACGAAGGCCATCTTGGTTTTCTGCATCATCCCATTTCTTAGTCACTGTTAAACTAGTTTTTCCTGGTTTGTATGTGTTTGTGATAGTTGTACCATCAAACGTAGCTGTGTAGTTTGCTACGGTATCTTCTGTAACAGTGTAGATGATTTTCTGACCGTTTTTATAGACTGGTAGGATTGAGAAGGTATGACTCCATGTTTCTCCCTCACCAGAAACTGTTGAGGTTTGGACTTTCTCACCATTAGCCAAGAGATGAACCGTAATAGTTGTTGGGCGGAGACCGTCTTGGTTTTTAGCATCGTCCCAAACTTTTTTCACAGTTACTTCTGTTGTTTCAGGAGTGCGCTTGTTGGTAATCGTTGCTTTACCATCAACAAACTCAGCTTCTTCTTTATCAACTGTGTAATAAGCTGGTACCTTAACTTCTTTTACACTATAGCTGATAAGATTACCAGCGCTATCCTTATCTGGAAGATTGCTAAAGGTTACTTTCCAGTTATTTCCTGCTGAAAGGGCTACTGGTTTGCCTTCTGCTGTTCCATTCTTGTACAATTGAAACTCAATTGATTCAGGACGAAGACCTTCTACATTGTCTTGGTCATCCCAAACTTTTTGTCGCTTCTAGATTGAGATATTTGATATCATTCTCATTGGTGATTAGTTTTGGTGAAGCTTTTGAACCAACAGCTTCTCCGTCAATTGTGACATGATAGATTTGTTGATCTGCATCGTAGGTCACAACTACTGAATGTTCGGTTTCATCCAACTTATAATTGGTTGGCGCTTTAGTTTCTTTAAGAGTATAAGTTCCTTCTGTTAAGGTTGTAAAAGCAAGATTTCCATCCTTATCAGAAACTTGAGTCGCAAGGACAGCACCAGTTGAATCCAACAAGTTGAACTCAGCACCAGCTAATCCTTTGCTAGAATCGTCTTTATCCACTTTCTTCACATGGAAGCTAGCCGCAAAGATTTGAGAAGTTACTGTATTGGACTCACGGTTTCCTTCATGGCCTTTAGCCTTGTAACCAAATTGGTTATGAGCTTGTACGACACCTGAACGGCCACCGTTGTCCTTGTTATCTTCTGTACGGTCTAGCATCAATTGCTTAACTTGGTCTGTCAATTCACTTGGATTGAGAACAGGTACAGCAATATCTACTTGGCTACGAGCAGCAATCGTTGTTCCTTCGTTGGCAACAATCTTAATTCCTGTTACTTTACTAAAGTCTGTGATATCTGCTGACCAAATATCTTTATCTGCAGCTTGTGCCATGGTGCTAGCTGTAACTGTGTTATCTGTTGTGTAGTATGCTGTCCATCCTTCTGGAGCAGTGATAGGACCACGAAGACTAACTGTGTATTCTGTCTTACGGGCTGAAGCATCCAGTGCATTGACATCTCCTACTTTAGGAAGAACATCATAGATTACCGTATTTCAACAGGGTTATCAGTATTATTTTTGATTGTTAATTTATAATTGAAGGTTTCCCCTGGTTTAAAGGTACGAGTTACTGTTGAGGCATCAGACAAGTCATCGTTTTTGGCAATGAACTTACGAGCATAAACACCTTCAGCTGCAACAATGGTATAGTTTGATTCTGCATGAGGAATCTTATCCGTTGTCGAACCATTGTTGTTTAAATCATAGCTATCTACTGCAACTGTATTCGGGTTAGCAGTTTCTAGATCCCAAAGGCCTTCTCCTGCAAGATAGATATGGTTGGTAAAAGTTCCACCTTCGGCTTTCCCTTTTAGTTTGGTATAGATGAATGGCAAATTAGCCTTGCCACCAGTCTCTAGGGAGCGTTTGATAAATTCCTTTTGATCCAAATGGATAATCAAGGCAGAACGTCCAGAGTTATGGTAGTTTTCAATGACCTCATAGGATTTGTACCAAGGGGCATAAAAACGAGTGTTATTCTTATCAAAATATTGATCTAGATAATTGAAGTCAATTTCCAGCGTATTTGGGTCAAAGAGATCAATAACACGCAAGTCCTTGTAATCCTTACCTGGATCCAAGCGAACATTATTAGTAGATAGGGCAAAACGAATGGTTTTTCCATCTGTGAATTGGACATTGTTATAATCGGTATTCTTAGTCAGTTCAACATTTTCTGTCAATGGAAGAAGCTTGAACTGCCATTTAGCAGATTGGTCTCTTTCTGCTCCTGATTGAGTTTTGTAAGTAATGCGACCAGTATTTTCATAGGCATTCTTGGCCTCATCGTTCTCATCAACATGAGTCTTTTCTGGATCCTTGAAGGCAGTATAGGTAGAAATATAAATCCCTTGACCAGATGGAAGCTCGAAGTCATCTTTCATCTCCAGTCTCCAGCCGACGACCGTTCCATATTTGGTCAAATCAATGCTTCCAAATCCATCCTTGTCTGCCTCTGGTTGGATTTCTTTAGTTGAACCATCTTCCATGGTTAGGATGATGCGTTTCACGTATTGATTGATCAGAGGTCCATTTCCATAGATCCCAATCATCATGCGAGTATATTCTATCTTAGTAAACTTCAAGCGCGAGTCTACTTGCTCGTCATAAAAGACAACATTCTTTTGAGCAAATGGTGTGGTGTTATTGTATTTCAAGAGCCACTTGTAGTTAGCTGCCTTGTAGTCAGTCGAGTCGTAGACATTCCTTCTGCTTGCTTAGCAAAAGACCCTTTTCCTTCCAAGTCACGAGAAGTAAGTCGGAAGATGAGAGAATCTTCAGCCGTTACATCCGGTTCTCCCTCACCACGTTCCGCAGGAATCCCCACGACAGACGCAGTGTTGGTCAAATCTTTCACTAAGACATCTTCTAAGGTTTGGTCTTTTTCCATGACCAAATCAGGGAATTTCAAGTACAAGAAACTCTTGTCTTGAATTTTTTGCATCAAATCAGAATGATAGTTTTGAGGATTGGCATTAGCATCGGCAACAAAAGTTTTTGAAACCGTACCATCCCCATTGTCGACCCAGCCTTCAGATTTTTCTGTATCTAGAACCGCTGTGCGAGTTTTTCCATCTTTGTCCGTATAGGTTGGCAACTTATCTGTGATTGTTGCAGATTCCAACTGACGATAGCTACCGTTGTACTGTCCACGCATCCCATCTAACAAGAAAGCAAACGGAACGGAAGTTGCTTTTTCGATGTATTTTTTACCATCAGCTCCTGTCACAATCCCTGGAGATGCTTCCGCATAGTCTCTGGACATGGTCGCATCATAGTTCTGATTGACAAACTTGGTCAAGGTATAGTCCTTGTATTGAGGTTTCCAGGTAATACTATTTAAAGCAGTCTCAGCACCATTGATATTGAGCGCCCCTGTGATATCCATCGAGTAGTTGGTAGGAGGGAATCCTAACTTAAACTTGGCGATGAAGGGCAGGGTCAAGACCTCAGATTTTTGGTAGTTCGTAAAATGTAGGCTGACATGGTAGTCTTCTCCCACCTTTGTCACTGTTGGTGCATCATGTTGTGAGCTACTATTGAACTCAGGAACATTGACCTCATCCAAGTACTTTCCTGGAAGTACTAGATTGACAACTACATCATTGATATCTGTCGTCAGATTTTTTGGGGTAATCTGAATATAGCCAGACATGGTATCAGATGTGTTATAGGCCATACCACCCGGATGGTCTAGTTTATCTCCGTACAAGAGACTAACATCTAAGGCACCATTATCTCCGACTGCTAGTTCTTTTGCCAGGACTGATACAGCTCCTTGACTCATTTGCCCTAGCATCATTAATATGGTGAATAGGACAAAACCTTTTTCTCAAGAAGGCTTTCCATAAGGAATTTTTTTCCTGTTCATCATTCTTCTCCTTTATATTAATTGAAACACATTGGCTCAAATTAATTTTTATCACAAATAAGATATTTTATCTACAAAAAAATTATAATTTTTTTATATCCAGAGTACATTTTTTTGATTTTTTTACGTATTTTATGTACATTTACTTTTAGGTGATAGATAAAAATTACTCAAAAACAAGACCAAAATAAACAAAAAAATCTACCAAAAAAATGGTAGATTTTTTTCTTACAATTTACCTGCTACGGCATCCAATAATTCTTGGATTTTCGCTTGGTTGCTTCCTCCTGCCATGGCCATGTCTGGTTTACCACCACCACGTCCATCGACGATTGGAGCTAATTCTTTAATGACATTACCTGCATGCACATCTTTTTGTCTTGCTGGCTACAAGGACATTGACCTTGTCACCGATAGCTGCGACAAGAACAAGCACATCAGAGTAGTCTTTTTGTTTCCAGTTATCCGCAAAGGTACGAAGGGCACCTGCATCTGATACTGAAACTTGGCTAGCAATGTAACGGTGGCCGTTTGCTTCTTGGACATTCTTGAAGACATCGCCTGCTGCCGCTGCTGCTGCTTTTTCCTTCAATTCTGCATTTTCTTTTTGCAATTGACGAAGTTGCTCTTGAAGACCTTCAACCTTGTGAGGAACTTCCTTGAGTTGAGGTGCTTTCAAGGTTGCTGCGACTGCTTTCAGAGCATCTTCTTGTTCACGATAAGCTTCAAAAGCTTCCTTACCGGTCACTGCCAAGATACGACGAGTTCCTGATCCGATACCTTCTTCTTTGACAATCTTGAAGAGGCCAATTTCAGAAGTGTTACCTACGTGGGTACCACCACAAAGCTCTACTGAGTAGTCACCAATCGTTACAACACGGACTTCCTTACCGTATTTCTCACCAAAGAGGGCCATAGCTCCCATTTCTTTAGCGGTGTCAATATCAGTCTCAACTGTTTCTACTGCGATGGCTTCCCAAATCTTCTCATTGACTTGTTGCTCAATGGCTCGCAACTCTTCAGGAGTCACAGCTTGGAAGTGAGTGAAGTCAAAAGCGGAGGAATTCTACTTCATTCAGAGATCCTGCTTGAGTGGCATGGTGGCCAAGGATATTGTGAAGAGCCGCATGGAGCAAGTGAGTAGCTGTGTGGTTCTTCATGACACGATGACGACGATTAGTATCAATTGCCAAGGTGTATTCTTGGTTCAAAGCAAGTGGTGCAAGAACTTCAACAGTATGAAGTGGTTGACCATTTGGTGCTTTTTGAACGTCTGTCACATTCGCTACGACGTTTCCTGCAGCATCCAAGATTTGACCATGGTCCGCAACCTGTCCACCCATTTCAGCGTAGAAAGGTGTCTCTGCAAAGAAAAGTGATGCAGTCCCTTCTGTTACAGCTTCTACTTCTGCATTGTCCGCTACGATAGCCACTAACTTAGAAGACAATTGGCTAGCATTGTAGTTGAAGACACTTTCTACAGTGATGTTTTTGAAGGGTTTCATTTTGCATACCCATAGATCCACCTTTGACAGCAGATGCACGCGCACGTTCTTGTTGTTCCTTCATGGCTGCTTCGAAGCCTTCACGGTCTACCGTCATACCAGCTTCTTCAGCGATTTCTTCTGTCAATTCCACTGGGAATCCGTATGTATCGTACAATTTGAAGACGTCTTGACCAGCGATAACCGTTTGACCTTTTTTTCTTTCAAGTCTGCTACGATGGTTTCTGCAAAGTGTTGACCTGAGTGAAGAGTGCGGGCAAATGACTCTTCTTCGCTCTTCACGATTTTTTTCGATAAAATCACGTTTTTTCAAGCACTTCTGGGTAGTAGCTTTCCATGATCTTTCCAACAGTTGGAACGAGTTTGTAAAGGAAAGGCTCGTTGATACCCAATTTTTGACCATGCATAGACGCACGACGGAGAAGACGACGAAGGACATAACCACGACCTTCATTTCCAGGAAGGGCACCATCCCCAATCGCAAATGAAAGCGAACGGATGTGGTCTGCAATAACCTTGAAGCTCATGTTGTCGCCATCTTGGTCGTAGACCTTACCAGACAACTTCTCAACTTCGCGAATAATAGGCATAAATAGGTCTGTTTCAAAGTTTGTCTTCGCCCCTTGGATAACGGCTACCAAACGCTCTAAACCAGCGCCCGTATCAATGTTTTTGTGTGGCAATTCTTTGTACTCGCTACGAGGAACCGCAGGGTCTGCGTTAAATTGTGACAATACAATGTTCCAGATTTCGATATAACGGTCATTTTTCAATATCTTCTGCAAGAAGGCGAATACCGATATTTTTCTGGGTCAAAAGGCTTCTCCACGGTCAAAGAAGATTTCTGTATCAGGTCCAGAAGGTCCCGCACCGATTTCCCAGAAGTTGTCTTCGATTGGGATCAAGTGGCTTGGGTCCACTCCTACTTCAATCCAGCGGTTGTAAGAATCTGTATCATCTGGATAGTAGGTCATGTAGAGTTTGTCTTTAGGGAAGTCAAACCACTCAGGACTTGTCAAAAGCTCATATGCCCAAGTAATGGTTTCGTCACGGAAGTAATCCCCGATTGAGAAGTTCTCCCAACATTTTCAAACATAGTATGGTGACGAGCAGTCTTCCCTACGTTTTCGATATCATTGGTACGGATGGCTTTTTGCGCATTGGTAATACGTGGATTTTTCAGGTTTGATAGTTCCATCAAAGTATTTCTTAAGGGTTGCGACCCCTGAGTTGATCCACAAAAGTGTTGGGTCATTTACTGGAACCAAGCTAACAGATGGTTCTACTGAGTGGCCTTTTGTAGCCCAGAAATCAAGCCACATTTGGCGGACTTGTGCACTAGATAATTGTTTCATATGTATCTCCTTTTTTACTAATTTTTTTATCTCGTTCTAGCATCTCCACATAGTCAATCGCGACACAGAGAGAAATGACTAGGTCTGCATAAGATTCTTCGTAAACAGTTACGGTATACGTAGAGGTTAAATGGAAAAAAATTCCTTGGTAATCTCCGCAATCACTTGATCGCGGTCATCCAGGAGTTTAAAATCTAAATCCCAGATATTTCCTTCGATACGAAGCCCAAGGTTGTCAAACTCATACTTATCTCTGAATAAAGTCAACTTCTTTCGGATATAAAAAAACTATCTCCATTACTGAGTTGAATCTCAAAGTGGGGCATGAAAGTCACCATTTCTTTACTAATCTCACTAACCTGCTCACCGGCTGTATTATAGATGGTAAAGGTTTTAGGTAACTTAAAAAAAGAACCCTCAACTTGATAGGCGATATTGCCCAACTCATCCTTGATATCAAAGCGTTCGCCACCTAGGCGAAATTTTTGTTTGACAATAAATGTTCTCATAAGTACCTCCAAAAATAAAAGACAAATCCACATCACGAAGGGCGAAAAACCGCGGTACCACCTTCATTCAATGAACTTGTCATTCTTGATTCTTATGCAATTGTTACAATCGAGTAGCATGATTTTCTATCTTAGATGGCTCGCAGCACCGCCAATTCTCTGAACTAAGATGGAGAGAAAATCAATTCTCAACTTTATTATTATATCGTTTTTTTGAGTTTGAGTCAACTGGGAAAGCTATCTAAAACGAACCAGCTCTAACTGATTCGTTTCGTTACTATCACTACTTCCGATACATCTTGAATTGTAGGAAGAGGTCACTGTAGATTCCTGTCCATTTATGGTCAAACTTCTCATAAACTTCTAGGTGTTTCATAGTATCTGCATCTGGATAGAATGACTTGTCCTCTTTTGTCTCCTCTGGGAGCATTTCCTTAGCAGCATTGTTTGGTGTTGAATAGCCGACATACTCAGCATTTTTCAGAGCATTTTCAGGCTTCAACATGAAGTTGATAAAGGCATAAGCCGCATCCTGGTTTTTAACTGTCTTAGGAATAACCATGTTATCAAACCAGAGGTTGCTTGCTTCTGTCGGAACGACATATTTGAGGTTAGGATTCTTTTCCAACATCTGGCTGGCTTCCCCTGAGAAGGTCACACCTATAGCAGCATTGTTCTGAATCATGTAACCCTTCATCTCATCGGCTACAATAGCCTTGATATTAGGAGTCAGCTCATACAGTTTATCGACCGTTTGTGGTAGTTGTTCTGGATCTTTTGAGTTGAGGCTATAGCCTAGTGAGTTAAGACCTAAACCAAGCACTTCACGCGCACCATCAAAGAGCATGATCGAATCCTTGTATTCTGGTTTCCAGAGGTCATCCCAATGTTCAGGTGCTTCTACCACCATGGTTTCATTGTAGACAATTCCCAATGTTCCCCAGAAGTATGGGATTGAGTACTGGTTGTTTGGGTCAAAAGACTGGTTGAGAAACTCTGGACCGATATTCTCAATTCCCTCAATCTTACTATAATCAAGTGGAACTAAGAGATCTTCGTCCTTCAACTTGTTAATCATGTACTCACTCGGGATAGCAATATCATAGGTTGTTCCACCCTGCTTGATTTTGGTGTACATAGCTTCGTTAGAGTCAAAGGTTTCGTACTGGACTTGGATTCCCGTTTCTTCTGTAAATTTCTCCAGAAGTTCAGGATCGATATAGTCTCCCCAGTTGTAGATAACCAATTTTTGACTATCCCGACTATTGATCTTGCTGTCAAGATGAGAAGAAATTCCCCACAAGACGAGGATAATCGCAAGAATTCCTGCTAAAAATGAATAGAGCTTTTTCATGCTTTCTCCTCCTTCTCACGCGAAATAAAGTAATAGCCGACAACCAAGATAATACTAAAGAGAAAGACTAGGGCTGAAAGAGCATTGATTTCTAAAGAAATGCCCTTACGAGCTCGAGAGTAGATCTCGACTGACAAGGTTGAAAAACCATTCCCCGTTACAAAGAAGGTCACGGCAAAGTCATCTAATGAATAGGTGAAAGCCATGAAGTAACCAGCAATGATAGATGGTGTCAGATATGGCAACATAATTTCCTTGAACATTTGGAACTGACTAGCCCCCAAGTCATAAGCTGCATGAATCATGTCGTTATTCATCTCCTTGAGACGAGGTAGAACCATGAGCACTACGATTGGAATGGAGAAGGCCACATGACTAGAAAGAACTGTTAAAAATCCAAGTGAAAACTTGAGTTGTGTAAAGAGAATCAAGAAACTAGCACCAATCATAACGTCTGGAGCAACCATCAAAATGTTATTGAGTGATAGAAATGCTTCTTGGTATCTCTTGCGTGATTGGTAGATATAGATAGCTCCAAAGGTACCAATTACTGTCGCAATCAAGGCTGATAGAAAGGCAAGTAAAAAGGTTTGAACCAAGATCAGCATGAGCCTTCCATCACCAAACATAGTTTCAAAGTGAGACAAACTAAAGCCTGTAAAACTGTTCATATCATCCCCAGCATTAAAGGCATAACCAATCAAGTAAAAGATTGGCAAATAGAGGACGATAAAGACAAAGGCTAGGTAGAGATTCGATAATTTTTTCATCGTTCTCTCCTTTCCTTAGTCACCCACATAGTGACGAACATAGTCAGGATAAGAACAACACCGATAGTTGAACCCATTCCGTAGTTGTCATTTGTCAGGAAGTTTTGCTCGATGGCAGTCCCCAAGGTAATGACTCGGTTCCCCCCAATCAAACGGGTCAACATGAAGAGGCTCAAACTTGGAATAAAGACAGATTGGACTCCGCTTCTTACCCCGTTCATAGAAAGAGGGAAGATGACATGACGGAAGGTTTCCCACTTGGTCGCACCGAGGTCATAGCTAGCATTGATGAGATTGTTATCCATATCATCCAAGACATTGAATATGGGCAAAATCATAAATGGAAGCTCGATATAGCTTGCGACAAATAAATGAGAAATCTGTAAAGAGCAACTGCTGCGAACCGATTCCGATAAATTCGAGAAATTGATTAATAGAACCATTTTGACCAAAAATCCCGATAAAGGCATAAGCCTTAAGAAGTAGGTTGATCCAGGTTGGCAAAATGATTAGCATGAGCCATAGTTGACGGTGTTTGAGACGGGTCAAAAAGATGGCTGTTGGGTAGCTGATAAGTAGCGTCACTAGAGTTACAATTCCTGCATAGAGCACTGAGTTAAAACTCATTTTGAGATAGGTTAAGTTTTGTGACGCAAAATAGGATTTATAGTTTTCTAAACTGAACTGGCCTTCGATGTTGAAAAAGGATTGTCCAAAAATCAAGACCAAGGGTGCCAATACAAAGAGTGCAATCCAAAGCATGTAAGGCACTACAAAGAGTTTAGAGGTTGTTTTCTTCATCTCTTTCCTCCTCAATAGCGTTAATCAAACCTGCTTCATGTTCTTCGATTTCTACGTACTCTTCGATACGAGCATCGAACTCTTCTTCTGTTTCATTGAGACGCATGATGTGGATATCTTCTGGTTCAAAGTCAAGACCGATTTCCTCACCAACAATGGCCTTACGAGTTGAGTGAATCATCCATTCATTGCCGAGTTCATCATAGGCAATAATCTCATAGTGAACCCCACGGAAAAGCTGGGTATCAACCTTCACTTGGAGTTTTCCTTCTTCTGGAAGGGTAATGCGCAAGTCCTCTGGGCGAATCACGACTTCGACCGGTTCATTTGGCTTCATACCACCATCGACCGCTTCAAAGCGTTTGCCGTTAAACTCGACCAAGTAGTCCTCAATCATGGTTCCTGGCAAGATGTTTGATTCACCAATAAAAGTTGCAACAAAGTGGTTGATTGGCTCATCGTAGATGTCCACTGGTGTACCTGACTGAACAATTTCACCATCATTCATGACAAAAATCCAGTCACTCATGGCCAGAGCTTCTTCTTGATCATGGGTAACAAAGACAAAGGTAATGCCCAAGCGTTGTTGCAATTCACGGAGTTCGTATTGCATATCTGTTCGCAACTTCAAGTCAAGAGCTGACAAAGGTTCATCCAAGAGTACCACACGTGGCTGGTTGATAATCGCACGCGCAATGGCCACACGCTGACGTTGTCCTCCAGAAAGCTTACGAATAGAACGTTTTTCAAAACCTTCCAACTGTACCATCTTGAGAACTTCTAAGACGCGTTTTTCGATTTCTTTCTTATCGACCTTGCGTAATCGCAATGGAAAGGCAACATTCTCAAAGACATTCATGTGCGGGAACAGGGCGTAAGACTGGAAGACCGTGTGAACATCGCGTTTATTGGTCGGGATGTCATTGATACGCACGCCATCAAGTAAAATATCACCCGTCGTTGCATCCAGCAAACCAGCGATGATATTGAGGATAGTTGATTTCCCTGAACCAGACGCTCCTAGCAATGTGTAAAATTTTCCTTCTTCCAACTCAAAGTTAATATCCTTGAGAACTTTGGTGTCGCTATCTTCAAAAAAACTTTAGAAACGTTTCTGAATTCGATAATTGGTTTTTTCAATTCCTCTAAATTCCTTTTTCTTCGTAAATTAACAGATTGGGACCTTTTTAAATGCTAGAAACAAGCTTAGGACATAAAATGGCCTAAATCTCATCTAGCGATAAAATCCCAATCTTTGTATAATGTGTAATAATAATGTTATTCGTGTTCGCCCAGGATACGTACTTCTCGCTCGAGGGTAACACCTGAATGTTCTTTAACTTTTTCGATTACAGACTCAATTAAGTCTTCATAATCTCTAGCAGTTCCATCAGCTACATTTATCATAAAGCCTGCATGCTTTTCTGAGACTTCGACGCCACCGATACGGTAGCCCTTCAAACCAGCTTCTGAAATCAATTGCCCTGCAAAATGCCCAACCGGACGTTTAAAGACAGAACCACAAGATGGGTATTCCAACGGTTGTTTAAGTTCTCTTAAATGGGTCAAGCGTTCCATTTCTTGTTTGATCGTCTCATAATTTCCTGGAGATAGTGCGAATTTAGCTGATAACACGACTGCTCCAGATTCTTGAATGGCTGAATGGCGATAACCAAAGGCTAAGTCTTTGGCAGATAAAGTCTCGATTTCACCATCTTTTGTTAAAATCTGACACGATTGCAAGATATGAGCAATCTCACCACCATAGGCACCAGCGTTCATAAAGACAGCACCACCGACGCTTCCTGGAATTCCACAAGCAAACTCAAAGCCCGTCAAACTATGACGCAGAGCTATACGAGTGGTTTCAATCAAGTTAGCCCCAGCTTCTGCCTCAATCGTATAACCATCAACTGTGACATTATTCAATTTGTCACACATGATGACAAAACCACGAACTCCACCTTCACGAACGATAATATTACTTGCATTTCCAAGAACCATCCATGGGATATTTTCTTGATTGGCAAATTTAACGACACGAGCCATCTCGTAGCGATTACGAGGAAAAACTAAGTAATCTGCCTTCCCTCCAACTTTTGTATAGGTATAAGTTTTTAATGGCTCATCGAATCGAATGTCAATTCCTTCTAAGGTTTCTTTTAATTTATCTAATACAGTCATTTTTTTCTTATCCTTTTTATAAAATCCATTCCATTATACCATTTTTTTAGCGATTTTTTTCGATGATTTTTCTAAGCTTTTTCTCTGACAATATTAAAAAGAGGCTAGGCCTCTTTTCGTTTATTGTTTTTTTATAAAAAAATTGACTTTGTAAAGTATACAAATAAGACAACTTCCACGGCTAGTAATCCTTCCACTATTAGTGGATTTGAAATCCAACCAACCTGTGAAAGACTCGGAGCCAAATCAAATAGGGCATGTAGACCATAGGCAGCTACTAAGTAAATCCAATTCTTTTGACGAACTGCTTGATAAACCCAGAAAGAGAGTCCGATTTGCATCACCAGAGCAAGCACACGCTCAACACCTAGTAAATAAACTTGCCATACAGATAGGGACTGAACTGCTTCAAGTGTAGTTTTTGGAAGGAGATTCGCTACATCGGGATTTGAAGACTCTAATAATGATAGGAGGATCAAAAGACTAATCAAACTTCCCATTCCGAGGTAGAGCAATTCCAAACCTCCATGCCCCAACCCATAAGCTAAGGCATCTGAATCTTCTAAGTTTCTCTTCTTCTCTAACCATTTAAAGAAGACAAGGCGAGCCGTTTCTTCAAAGATAGCTGCCATAGCAATTCCATAAAGGACATATAAAAAAGGATGCTCCTGCATAAGCGAAATGGTTCCGTCTTTTTGTGGATGAAGCACCAAAAGGTGAACGATTTTCTCCAAGACTTGAGAAGAAACAAAGAATGCCACGGCCCCAAGACCTAGTACCGAAAGGTTAATCTTGTATTTCTTTTTTGCATACCAAATGGCTGCTATAAGAAATACAACTAAAGCTATCATAGTAATTATTACATGAATTTTCATATTTGACTCCCTCTATTCTGCCTGATCGATATCTTTTTTCATCTCATCTACATTGAACTTAGCAAAGAGGTACTGACGATCCTGGACAGGGAAACGTTGATCCAGCTGGTCAACAGCACCTACCTCTACAATACCTTCCTTGATAACAAAGTCCATAACGTGGCCACCAAAGGTTAAATCGTCTGAGATAAAGTGCAAATGGTAACCAGCAACACTAACTCCATGAAAAATCTCTGGCGTCCAGAATCCAACGATAGTCCCAGAGACATTTTCGCAACTATATTCAGGCTGATGAGTCGCCACCTCAGCAAACTTCGTTTCAGTTGTTGATTTTGGAATCATACGAACATGCATATGTTTAAAATCACCATGAATTTTAATCGAACGAAATAGGTTTTCCCCATCATAGTAGGACTCAATACGTTTTTCAAGTTCCTGATCAGTCATTTCAAAACGCTGACGAAAAATAACTTCTGCCTGGTGGGGTACAACTGCCGCATAAGGAATCAGAGCATCTGGCGACACTTCTACGATTTCAGGTTTATCACCTGACCCCTTTGCTTGATAAGCCTTTCCATCTAAGACAATCAATTCCCCGTCAATGGAATCTAGGGTTCCTAAACCTAAATCGCCATGTTCAAGCAATTCACCAACGGTCATAGTCCCACTGTAAAGTCCAGCCATCAAGGCTCCCAAAGTATTGTATTGGAATAATTTCACTGGTTCTTGCACCTTTATCATCTCACTCTTCTTGAAATTTTACTTACTAAGTATATCACATTTCTGATTAGAATTGAATGCTAGACTGCTTTTTAATACTAAATGAAAATCAAAGAGCAAACTAGGAAACTAGCCGCAGGTTGCTCAAAGCACTGTTTTGAAGTTGTAGATAGAACTGACGTAGTCAGCTCAAAACACTGTTTTGAGGTTGTAGATGGAACTGGCGAAGTCAGCTCAAAACACTGTTTTGAGGTTGTGGATAGAACTGACGTAGTCAGCTCAAAATACTGTTTTGAGGTTGTAGATGGAACTGACGTAGTCAGCTCAAAATACTGTTTTGAGGTTGTAGATGGAACTGACGTAGTCAGTGACCTACATATACGGCAAAGCGACGTTGACGCGGTTTGAATTTAATTTTCGAAAAGTATAACATTGCCAAACGTTTAAAAAAAAGGTACAATGTAACAAAATCATGAGAGGTCTGGGATGAAGCAAGAAAGCAAGTACGAACAAGTCGTGCACTATCTAAAAAATGAGATAGAATCAGGTAGATTTGCAACAGGAAGTCGCCTGCCATCTATTCGAAGACTCAGTCAAGATTTCCACTGTAGTAAAGACACCATTCAGCGTGCACTCATGGAACTTCGATACGAGAAATACATCTACTCCAAACCTCAAAGTGGTTATTATGTATTGGAACAACAAACCAGTCACGAAGACCTCATTATCTCCGTTAATGATGAACATGTGGCTGCCTATGATGATTTTCGGCTTTGCGTCAATGAAAGCTTGATTGGACGAGAAAATTATCTCTACAACTACTATGAAAACCAAGAGGGCTTAGAAGAATTACGAAAATCTGTTCAGACATTACTTTTTGATCAAGCGATTTATAGTAAGGCAGACCAGTTAGTCATGACATCTGGAACCCAGCAAGCACTGTTTATTCTTTCTCAGATTTATTTTCCAGGTCAAGCTCAGGAAATACTGGTTGAACAACCGACCTATCATCGGATGAATCAACTACTGCTAGCTCAAAATATTCCCTATCAAACCATTGAACGTCGGGTGGACGGTATTGACCTAAACGAACTTGAGAAACAGTTTAAGAGTGGAAAGATTAAGTTTTTCTATACTATTCCCCGTTTCCACTATCCTCTGGGCCATTCCTATTCTGAGGAGGAAAAACTTGCTATCCTTGACTTGGCTGCAAAATACCAGATCTATATCGTTGAAGATGACTATCTAGGTGACTTGGATCCTAAAATGGGACAAACCTTTCATTATCTGGACCAGCATGATTTGGTCATTTATATCAAATCCTTTTCTACAAGCCTATTTCCTGCCCTCCGGATAACTGCACTTCTTCTTCCAAATGCTATCAAGGATGCTTTTGTAACTTATAAAAATATTCTGGACTATGATAACAACCTTATCATGCAAAAAGCCTTATCTCTTTATATTGATAGTCAACTCTTTGAGAAAAACAGACTAGCAAGATTAGCACTTCAGGAAAAAAGTCAGGAGCACATCCAACAACTTTTAAATAACTATCCCATTTCCTTGCCAATCTATCCTCTCCATGATGGAGTCTTACTTGATCTTAGAGACTATCCTAAGATTGCAAGTCTCAAACATAGTCCTTTAAATCTCGACTTTCGAATCATCCTACATAGGGGCTTGTCCCTATCACTTTGCAAAAGTTCCCTTTGAAAATATTGAAGCAACACTAAAATACTTAAAAACAGAGCTGGACTAAAGTCCAACTCTGTTATTTTTTATTGTTCTACTTCGGTTAATTTAGAAGCTTTTTCAAGATAGGTTTGGTAAGTTCCGTCATCTTTCAGTTTTTGAATCACCTTATCAACTACTTCTTTCAAATCTGAATTGCCTTTTTTGATAGCTACAGCATTTGCTTCGCCTTCTTTCATGGTCAAGCTTACTGTAGCAACAGCCAAATCAGAGTTTTTACCAGCATAGCTTAGAGCAACTGGTTCATCCATATGAACAGCATCAACCTTGCCTGATTGAAGCTCATTGACTGCCTCACCCATGTTAGTCAAAGATGTTAACTGCGCTTTAGGAAGTTGTTCTTTGACCATAGATTCAGGAACAGTTCCTTTTTGAGCCGCAATATTAGCACTTGCAAGAGAATCTAAATCCTTGTATTTTTCAAGGTCAGATTTTCTGATAAGGAAGCTAATTTTGTTCTCATAGTAAGGAATTGAGAAATCGAAGACTTCTTTTCTTTCTTCAGTTGCACTGATTCCAGCAATTGCCAAATCTGCTTTACCTGTTTGAAGACTAGTCAAGACATTATCAAAACTCATGCTTGAAACTTCCAATTTTACTCCAAGTTCATCAGCGATTGCTTGTGCCATGTCAATATCAGCACCTACAACTTGGTTCTTACCATCCACAAGTGCTTGGAACTCAAATGGAGCATAGTCTGGACTAGTTGCGACCACCAATTTTCCTTTTTGTTTGATAGCCTCTACTGCAGACTGTGAGCTTGAGCTAGACGATTGGCAAGCTACTAAAAAAAGAAACTTGCAAGAAAAACTACATAAGACAAATATCCATTTTTTTAAATTTCATAAATAAACAACCTCTCTGTCAATTTTTGTATAATTATAACTCGACAAACCTCGTTTGTCAAGTAAAAAAATTTAATATTTATTTCATTTTACTTAACAAAAAGGAGCTCTTATTCATTTTCAGCTCCTTTTTTTATGTATATTTAATCAATTTTACAATTCGACAATTTTACCTGTTTCAAAGTAAACAACCCATTCACAGATATTCTTTTGCATAGTCACCAATGCGTTCCAAGTAAGAAATAACTTGGGAAGTAATCACGACCTGTGACAATAGCATCTGGATTCTTTTCTAATTTCTTCAGTTGCCAAATCACGAATATTTTTCGAAATAATGGTTAATTTTTTTCATCCATGGTTGCAACTTCGTATGCCTTATCAACTGATCCGTTAAGGTAAAGTTCGAGAGTTGTTTCCACGAAGGCTTTCACATCACGTCCCATGTTTTTGATTTCTTCCTCAACTGCTGGGATACGTTGTTCCCCCTTCATACGAATGGTAGCTTCAGCAATGGATACAGCATGGTCACCCATACGTTCCAAGTCTGAAACAGCCTTAAGTACTGTCAAAACTGTACGCAAGTCTTGTGAAACAGGCTGTTGAAGGGCAATGATTTCAAATGATTTCTTTTCAAGTTTCACTTCGTATTCATTGACTTCTGCGTCTTCTTCGATGACTTCTTTTGCCAAGTCACGGTCATGTGTCACAAAAAGCACGTACAGTACGATTGATTTGGGAAAGAACTTCTTGTCCCATGGCGTAGAATTGGTTATGCAATTTCTCTAAATCTTCTTCAAATTGAGATCGTAACATCTTTTTCTCCTTATCCAAATTTACCTGAAATGTAATCTTCTGTTTCCTTATGTTGTGGATAGAGGAACATTTCCTTGGTATCGTTAAATTCAATCAAATCTCCATTGAGGAAAAAGCCTGTTTTATCAGAGATTCGAGATGCTTGCTGCATGGAACGAGTAACCAATAGCATGGTGTACTTGTCCTTGAGACTATATAGGGTTTCTTCGATTTTCCCAGCCGAGATAGGGTCTAAGGCTGAGGTCGGCTCATCCAAGAGGATAATCTTTGGACTAGTCGCCAATACACGAGCTACACAGACACGTTGTTGTTGTCCACCTGATAGACCAATAGCTGAATCATGCAAGCGATCCTTGACCTCATCCCAGATTGATGCACGCTGTAAAGCTTTCTCCACAGCTTCGTCCAAGACTTGCTTGTCTTTCTCTCCATTAATTCTTAGTCCATAAACAACATTTTCGTAGATAGACATTGGGAATGGATTGGGTTGTTGGAAAACCATTCCGATTTCCTTACGCAATTCAACTGTATCGGTACGAGGGCTATAGATATTGTGACCATTATAGACCACTGATCCAGTTGTCGTCACTTCAGGATTAAGGTCACCCATTCGGTTAATAGCCTTTAGAAGTGTTGACTTCCCAGATCCAGACGGACCGATAAGGGCTGTAATTTCCTTGGGTTGAAATGATAAGGAAACACTATTCAAGGCCTTCTTTTTATTGTAATAGACTGACAGGTCTGAAACCTGCAAAATCGGTTCTGTCATACTGTTCCCTTTCTAACCAAAGTGTCCAGTTACATAGTCATTAGTAGACTGTAGCTTAGCATTTTGGAAAATATTTGAAGTTTTATCATACTCAATCAAATCACCCAAGTAGAAAAATCCTGTATAATCACTTGCACGAGCAGCCTGTTGCATACTGTGGGTTACGATAATAATGGTAAAGTTCTTCTTCAACTCCAACATGGTTTCCTCAAGCTGAGCTGTCGCAATCGGATCCAAGGCTGACGCCGGCTCGTCCATCAAGAGAATATCTGGTTTTACAGAAATAGCACGAGCAATGCAGAGACGTTGCTGCTGACCACCTGAAAGCATCAAGGCTGACTTATGAAGGTCATCTTTTACCTGATCCCAAAGGGCAGCCTGGCGAAGTGAGGTTTCTACAATTTCATCAAGGACCTTCTTATCCTTAATACCTGCACGTTCATGTGCAAAGGTGATGTTGCGGTAGATTGATTTAGCAAATGGGTTTGGACGTTGGAACACCATTCCGATATGTTTACGCATTTCATAAACATTGATTTCAGGACGGTTAACGTCAATACCTCGATAGAGAATCTGTCCTGTCACCTTTGCAATATCAATAGTATCATTCATACGGTTGAGACTGCGAAGGTAGGTTGATTTCCCTGATCCAGACGGACCAATCAAGGCTGTGATTTATTTTTTTCGAATTGCATATCGACGCCCTTAATGGATTCGTTTTTACCGTAGTAAACATGTAAATCCTTAGTAGAGAGGGCCACTTTTTCTTCTGGAAAGGTAATGATATGCTTTTCATCCCAATTATATTTTGACATGGCTTCTCCTTTAGGCAGCAGTTAATTTCTTATGTAGATAGCTTCCAAGTTTACGAGCTCCAAAGTTAAAGATTAAGATAAAGATGAGGAGCACCGCAGCAGAACCTGCTGAAACAAGAGTTCCATCAGGAATAGTTCCTTCACTGTTGACTTTCCAGATATGGACTGCCAAGGTTTCTGCTTGACGGAAGATAGAGATTGGACTAGATACACTTAGAACGTTCCAGTTAGACCAGTCAAGTGCTGGTGCTGATTGTCCTGCTGTGTAGATAAGAGCTGCAGCTTCACCAAAGATACGACCTGATGCAAGTACTACACCAGTTACAATACCAGGTAGGGCTTCGGGGATAACGACATGAAGAACTGTTTCCCAACGAGAAAGTCCAAGCGCCAAACCAGCTTCACGTTGTGTATGGTGAACGTGTTTCAAACTGTCTTCAACATTACGTGTCATCTGTGGAAGGTTAAAGACGGTCAAAGCCAAGGCACCTGAAATAATAGAAAATCCATACTCAAACTGAACTACAAAGATGAGGTAACCAAAGAGACCTACAACAACAGATGGTAGAGAAGACAAGATCTCAATACAGGTACGAACGAAATTGGTAACACGGCCTTTTTTAGCATACTCAGCCAAGTAAATTCCAGCCCCCATTGATAGAGGTACAGAGATGAATAAGGTAATGACCAAAAGGAAGAAGGAATTATAAAGCTGAATCCCGATACCACCACCTGCTTGATAAGAAGATGATTTTCCTGTCAAAAATGACCATGAAACATGAGGCAATCCTCGAACCAGAATATAAAGAATCAAAGAAGCTAGAATAGTCACGATGATTCCTGCGATGGTATAGAGGACAGCTGTTGCAAGTTTATCTAATTTCTTAGCGTGCATAGTTTTTCTTTCCTCTTTCTTTCGTAATCAATTTAATCACACTGTTGAAGGCCAAGCTCATCAAGAGTAATACTAAGGCTAGTGACCAAAGAACATTATTATCAACAGTTCCCATAACGGTATTACCAATTCCCATGGTCAATACAGATGTTAAAGTCGCTGCTGGTGTCGTCAATGAAGTTGGAACAACTGCTGAGTTACCGACAACCATCTGAATCGCAAGGGCTTCACCGAAAGCACGCGCCATACCAAAGACTACAGCTGTAAAAATACCTGAACGAGCAGCCTTCAAGGTTACACGCCAAATGGTCTGCCAACGAGTTGCTCCCATTGCTAAACTAGCTTCACGGTAGTGACGAGGAACTGCACGTAAGCTATCAGTTGTCATAAAGGTTACAGTCGGCAAAATCATGACAAAGAGAACGAAAATCCCTGACAAAATCCCAAAACCTGTTCCACCAAAGACACTACGTACAAATGGTACAACGACCTGCAAACCGATAAATCCATAAACTACTGAAGGAATCCCAACTAGAAGTTCGATAGCAGGTTGCAAAATCTTAGCTCCTTTTGGCGATACTTCTGTCATAAAGACAGCTGCCCCAATGGCAAATGGTGTTGCAATCAGAGCTGATAGAATGGTAACGATAAAGGAACCTAAAATCATTGGAAGGGCGCCAAACTGTTTACCTGAAGGGTTCCAAGTTGCACCAAAGAGAAAATCAAAGATATTCACACCATTGACAAAGAAGGTTGACAAACCTTTTTGGGCTACAAAGATTAAAATCATAGCCACAATAATAACAATCAAAGAGAGGCAGGCAAAAGTCAGACTTTTCCCTAATTTCTCAAGACGAGAGTTCTTTGACGGAGAGAGCAATTTTTTTGATAATTCTTCTTGATTCATTATTGACTCCCTTCTATCGCTGTCACAGTACCTGCAGCATCTTTTTCGACTTTCATTTCTTTAACAGAAATATAGCCCATTCCTTTAACGATTCCGTTCTGAACTTCGTCTGAAAGGACAAAGTTTAAGAATTCGGCAACCAATTCATTTGGTTCACCAAGTGTATACATGTGTTCATAAGACCACAAAGGCCAATTATTAGTAGTTACATTCTCTGAAATTGGTTCATAGCCATTAAGTTTGATGGTCCCAACTGAATCATCAACATATGCAAATGCTAGGTAGGAAATAGCCCCAGGGGTTTGGGAAACGATTGATTTAACCATACCATTTGAATCTTGCTCCTGACTCTGAATCGCTGATTGACCATTCATAATCACACTATCAAAGGTCGCACGAGAACCTGAACTCGCAGCACGGTTGATAATAGAAATAGCCAAATCTTTCCCACCAACTTCTTTCCAGTTGGTAATTTCTCCTGTAAAGATTTGACGGAGCTGGTCTGTCGTTAGATTATCGACATCTACTTCTTTGTTGATGATAACAGCTATCCCCGCAACGGCTACCTTATGGTCTACCAAGGCAGAGGCATCAATACCGTCTTTTTCCTCAGCAAATACATCAGAGTTTCCAACATCTACTGCACCTGACTGAACTTGAGATAGACCTGTACCAGATCCACCACCTTGAACATTGACTGTTTTACCGATGTGAGCTGACGCAAACTCATCTGCTGCCGCTTCGACTAAAGGTTGAAGGGCAGTTGAACCAACAGCCGTCATAGACTCCCCACGGTCAATCCAACTTGCACACCCTGCTAGCGAACCAGCAAGTAAAAAGAGTTGCAAGAGAGATGGTGAGTTTTTTAAATTTTTTCACTATTTGTCTCCTTGAAAATAATGATGAATAACCCGGATTTTCGCCCTTATTTTCTAATGTTTTTCACGAAAAATCCATACTTCCACTATAACATAGAATACTGATTTTGACTAGTTTTTTACCTTAAACCTCAAGCCCTTGGGGAAATAATTCTTTAGAGTATTTCCTGTCACTTTAGCAAAGCCCAGACCATTCCCACCAACCAAAACTTGGTACCAACCATTTGGCAGAGTTTCAGACAATTGAACTGTCTCACCGGCCACGTATTTAACGAAGTCTTCTTGATGAATTTCAATTGATTGTTTGACTTGGCTTGGTTTTAAAGCCAGTCCAAGAGCAAAGTTTGGTTCAAAACGTTTTTTCTTAAAAGTTCCAAGATGTAGTCCATTCCGAGCAATTCTAAGTTTTCCTAAATCCGGTAGAACTTCTGGTAACAAATACAGTTGGTCTCCAAAAACTTGTAAGACTCCAGTCAATTTTTCTTTTAAATGTTTCTTCTCAAAATCCTGCCACAAGGAAAGTTGTTCACGAGAAAGGTTTGATTTAGAAGGTTTGAACTTCCCAGCCTTGTTTTGACCTTTAAACTGAAGATGGGCCACGAACTGACCTTCTCCCTTAAAGTGATGAGGGTACATTCTAGCAGTTTCAGCTTGGTTGATTCCTTGTGACATACCATTTATATGTTCTACTGGAATGAGTTCAAAGTCATAATTATCCATGAGCCAGCTAATGATTTCTTCATTTTCTTCTGGCGCCCAGGTACAGGTTGAATAGATTAGTCGACCACCATCAGCCAACATAGTAACTGCATCTGCTAAAATCTCACGTTGTAAACTAGCGCACTGACTAGGATAATCGACACTCCAATAATCCATAGCGTCAGGTTGTTTACGAAACATCCCTTCTCCTGAGCAAGGTGCATCTAAAACGATTAGGTCAAAATAGCCTTTAAAAATCTTGGCTAAACGGTCTGCTGATTCATTGGTCACAACGACATTAGTCGCACCAAAACGTTCCATATTTTTCAACCAGTATTTTTTTGCTCGCTTACTTGAAATTTCATTGGAAACGAGAAGCCCCTCACCTTCTAGATAGGCTGCCAATTGTGTCGATTTTCCACCTGGTGCTGCTGCCAAATCCAAGACCTTCATGCCAGGAGTTGGATGAGCTACTTGCGCCACCATTTGTGCAGCTGGTTCTTGGGAATAGACCAGACCAGTTACATGCTCTGGAGACTTTCCAGAAACCTTACCATAGTAGCCCCAAGGTGTATTTGGAATAGCGTCTGAAAAAGAAACTTGACTTTCTTTTAAGGGATTGACACGAAAAGCAGAAACGGCTTCATCATCAAAAGAGGCAAGAAAAGCTCTTGCCTCATCTCCCAATATTGTTTCATATTTTTTTACAAATCCTTCTGGAAATTGCATTTAAGATTATTTCCTTTCGTAGATATAGGATTGAATTTCATCTTGCATCTCGACTGGTACCATCATTACGGCCTGCCGTGTTTGGAAATCAACTTCCTCACCAGCAATCGTAAGAACCTTATAACCTAAACTTTCACCTAGGATACTCGCTGCTGCATAATCCCAGGGTTGAAGATAAGTGATATACGTTAGTAGTCGACCTGATAGCACCTTTGCAAAACTAATCGCAGCGCTACCATAAACTCGTGTGCCAAGTGCAGCATTTCCCAAGTCTGCTAAGCCCCATTCGTTGGTTTCTAGCATACCAGAATTACCAGCCACCAAAAATTCTCTTAACGGTTTCTTTAAATGCTGGTAAAGGTTCATCATTGCGACAAGGCGGAAAGTCTCCTCCACCGTGGTAGCAGTCACCTTTCATAACATCATAAATAATCCCAAATTTCCCAGCACCATCCTCAAAATAGGCTAGCATAACGGCAAAATCTTCACCTTGTGCAACGAAGTTGTTGGTCCCATCAATGGGATCGATAATCCAAACAGAACCTTTTTCTACTGCTGCACGCAGGCAACCTTCTTCTGCACAAAATAAATCATCGGGATAACGAGATCGAATTTTCTCAATGAGTATGGCTTGAACTTCTTTATCTAACTTAGTGACCAAATCTGTAGGTGAAGATTTTCTCTCAACATGGAGATCTTCTTTCATATGCTGGAGAATATATTCTCCAGCATCCCTAACAATTTCTTTGGCAAATGTAAATTTATTTTCCAAGTGAAATCTTCCCTTCTCCTTTTTCTTTTGCCAATTGGACTGCACGGTAGAAAGAATATCCACTAACTGCTTCAAATTCACGTCCCAAACGTTTTTCTTCACTCTTACTTGGAACAACTGACTTAAATACCTTGTAGGAATCTAAAAGTTTTTTTGCTTCTACCTTAGTTTCATAGGCGGCTTCAACATCATTAAAAAAAAGAAAGCACTGAAGCAAGTTCTTCAGTGCTCCACGACAAATCTAGTGGGTAACTATACTGTTTATTCATCTAATTAATACCAGCTCTTAATGTAGCTTCTTTCAATTCTTGCTTACGGTAACTACGAGGAAGAAATGCACGAATCTCATCTTCATTAAAGCCAATCTGCATACGCTTATCATCAATAATGATAGGACGACGCAAAAGACTAGGGTATTGCTCAATTAAACTAAGCAACTCCGTCACCGAGATACTTTCCACATCGATATTTAACTTTTGGAAAATTTTTGAACGAGTTGAAATAATGTCATCGGTACCGTTTTCGGTCAAGGAAAGAATTTGTTGCAATTCTTTTCTTGATAAAGGACTGGTCATAATATTGTGCTCTTGGAAAGGCACCTTATGATTATTAAGCCAGGCCTTTGCCTTACGACATGATGTACAACTCGGTGATAAAAATAGTGTAATCATGCTATTCTCTTCTTTGCATACTTTTTCTCACTCTATTATACAAAAAAATAAAGCGCTTGACTAGTTATTTCCGTAAAAAAACCTATTTTTTTCAAGAAAAATAGGTTTTTTTCGTACAATTTTTTAAAACATTTTTTTATGCATTTATTCTCTTTTTTTGGTAATTTTTTTCCAACTTAAAAAGATAAACGAATCCAAAAATTAACTCATACAAGCAGAAAAAAATAGGAGAAAGGCATGCAGGAAAAAAAGTCCTCTGGTAGAATAAGAATGACTGGGTCTTTTGCTGGATCAAAAAAAGCCAGGTATCATCACCTACAAAAAGAATTTGATGAAACAATGTAAAGAATTGTTCAAATCCAATGAAGACACCAACTAAACCAAGTACCAAAGGTAAAGACAGGATAATCAAGAGACCTCTGCGATATAGAGGCAGAAAACCTTTCTGAATGACTTGCTTCCAAAAAAGATAAAAAATCGGTAGGGTAACTATCGCTACACCTTGCGCTAGGTGAAAGAGTCGCTTTACAACCACAAAGTGGTGAATTCCAGAGGCAGACGAAGGAAAATCTGGCATTGCTAATACTTGACTCAATGGATTGGTCAAATAATCCATTAAAACATTAAGTTATGTTGGATGGTCTGAGGTTGGACATGAACGCGACTTGTCAGATTTAACCAAGAAATCTCCAGAGGGTAAATCAACCAAGACAGGTAGATGGTCAATAAAATAGCAAGCGAGAGGAGAAAGAACAGACTTCCTACAAAAGTAAATTTAGTTTTCATCAAAATTCCACTCCGCTAGACTTGAGAGGACATGGGTTGGGGCGATTGGTAAATCCGCTACTTCTTCAGGTTTTGTAAAACCAGTAGTTACTAACAAAGTTGGAATTCCATTATCGATACCAGCTCGAATATCAGTAAGATAATTATCCCCCACCATGACAATTTCTTGGCGTTCAAGTCCTAGATGTTCAACAGCTTTGTCCATAATAATCGCATTAGGTTTCCCAATATAAACTGGCTTTACGCGAGTTGCTGCTTCGAGCAGAGTAACCAGTGAACCAGCACCAGGTAAAAGGCCTCGTTCCGTTGGGATGTTCAAATCTGGATTAGTACCGATAAAATGAGCACCTTTATGGATAGCTAGGGTCGCTGTAGCAAATTTTTCATAGTCGACCTGCCAGTCCAAACCAACAACAACATAGGCTGGATTTTCTTTATCTTCAACGTAGCCTGCTGCTTGAATGGCTTCCTTGAGCCCTGCTTCTCCAATCACATAGACTGTCTTTAAGCCCCAAATCATTCATGTAATCAATAGTCGCTAAGGTTGCAGTATAAATGGTTGACACAGGAGTATCAATATCAAACTGCTTAGCCAACATTTCCTGAACACTTTCAGGTGTGCGAGTTGTATTGTTAGTTACAAAAAGGTAGGGAATTCTACGCTTTTGCAAGTCATGAACAAAAGCTTCTCCTTCAGGGATGCGGTCTTTACCCTTGTAAATCGTTCCGTCTAAATCGATTAAATAACCTTTATAAGTCATACGTTTCTTTCTAATCTTTGTTAATTTTTTGCCAAGTTATCTTTGCCTGAGCATTGATATCGCCATCACTTGTGACTTGGTGATTGCTTTCTAGTTGATTCAATTCATAACTAGAAGTAATCATACCACCTGGTCGAACTTCCTTGACATATTTGAGGTTGATTTTTTTAGGAATATGATTAGTTAGAAAATCTGCCCCCATAACTTCAAAAACCCAGTCTAAGTATTTGCTATTATTGACATGGCCATTCATATCTAAGTCGTAAAAACGGACATGATAGTCCTTGCTAATCGCTTCTTCCAACTCAGCGTATTTTGGTCCACGGATCAGTTTCTTAGAAAACTCAGATTGATAAGGTGCGACTATTTCAGGTTCTACAGGATGAACCTTCCGACTATCACGATCCATAAGGACAAATGTAGCTACCATGCGAATGATTTCTTGACCATCTTCATCATAAATAGTAAATCGGCGGTAGCAAAATAGACGATTGTAGCTCAAGGCCTCTGTTTCGATGGTAATTTCCTCAGCAAAACGAGGAAGTCTAATCACATCGATATCATAATCAGTGATAATCCAAACTAGATTATACTGTTCTAAAACATCCTTGTCACTCACTCCTAGATTAATTGATTGCATTCCTGATACTTGTAGGGATAACAAGATAACATCTGGTAGCTTGATATGTCCGTTCATGTCAGCCATATCAAAAGGGATTTTAGTTTTCATTTGATAAGTTAAGCCCATAATTTTACTCCAATATAAATCGTTCTGCTACTGTATCACCTAAGAAGAGACCTCTCTTAGTCATACGAACATGATCGCCATCAACCTGCATAAGACCTTGTTGAATCAAGTCTTTGATGATATCTCCATAAAGTTCTTGGAAAGACTGTCCAAATTTTTCTTCAAATCTCTCCATGGAAACTCCAGACTTCTTGCGAAGTCCAAGGAACATCTCTTCTTCCATTTGCTCCCTTTGAGTCAGATGTTCTTCGTTGATACGAGCATTCCCATCTTCTACTGCCTTTAAATAATGGCGAATAGGCCCATGATTTTTATAGCGAACACCATCTACATAGCCAGATGCACCTGCACCAATACCATAATACTCAGCATTATCCCAGTACATAAGATTGTGACGACTTTCAAATCCTGGTTTAGAAAAATTAGAAATCTCATAATGCTCGAAGCCAGCTTTTTCTAGCTTTGAAATGATATACTCAAACATCTCAGCTTCTAATTCTTCCTTAGGAAGAGGTAATTTCCCTCGTCTCATACGATTCATAAAGACCGTATGGTTTTCCAAAATCAAACTATAAAGGCTCATATGAGGAATATCCAGAGCGATAGCCTTGGCAACATTCTCCTTAACCTGGTCCATAGTCTGACCAGGAAGTGCGTAGATTAAATCAATAGAGATATTATCAAAACCAGCCAATTTGAGGCGGTCAATATTTTCATAAATATCCTTCTCCAAATGACTACGCCCTATTTTTTTCAACATTTTGTCATCAAAGGTCTGAACACCTAGTGAAACACGATTGACTGCAGAATTTTTCAAAACAGCAATCTTATCAGCATCCAAATCACCGGGATTGGCCTCAATGGTCAATTCTTCTAAGACTGATAAATCTAAGTTTTTAGTCAATCCATCCAGAAGCAACTCTAACTGTGGCGCAGACAAGGCTGTCGGTGTTCCACCTCCAATATAGAGTGTACGTAATTTTTGAATATCATAAGAATGAAATTCTTGCAGTAGATGCTCTAGATAGCTATCCACCGGTTGATTCTTGATAAAAACTTTTGAAAAGTCACAATAATAACAGATTTGTGTACAAAATGGAATGTGCACATAAGCTGATGTCGGTTTCTTCTGCATAGTATTTATTATACCACAAAGAGTTCACTCAAGAAAAAAATCACCATTCCTGATTCATTTGAAAATCAGGAAATGGCGATTCTATTTAGTCTTCTTGAATATCGATGACAATTTCTTGACCATCTTCTTGATCTTCAACAACTACTTTTTCTTCCAATTGTTCTTTGAGACTGTTCAAGGTTTCTTTCGAAGCTTCAGTAGCTTGTTGAGCGTGATATTTTGCTTTATCGAGGACGGTATCGAGAGTAATTTCCCCAGATTCGATTTGTTCTTTTGTTTTAAGAACAAATTCTTTGGTTTGATCTTTGACATCAGTCAGCTTTTCGCAGACTTGTTCTTTAGCGTATTCAGGATCTTCTTTCAAATCTTCAATAAAGTCTTGTGCTCGACTCGTAACTCGTTTCCCTTTTTCACTTGTTAGGAATAAAGCAACGGCAACACCTGAAACAGTTCCTAAAAGGATTGATGATAATTTACCCATGAGCTATCTCCTTTTTTTATTTTTTTAAAAAAATTTACTTGCAACACGAATGGCAGACAAACCAGCACTAGTCTTTAAAGTTTTTGAACCTGCAGATGAAGCTTTTTTACTCAAGACACGAGCTTGCTCATTTAGATCAGAAACAGAAACAGAAAGATCTGCAACTGCTGTAAAGAGTGGATCAATCGTTGCAACTTTAACATTGATATCGTCAGCAAGAACATTGACCTTTGCAAGTAGTTCGTTTGTGTGATGTAGAGTAACATTTACATCTGAAGTTAAGGTTTTAACAGTCGTTTCAGTTTCATCGATTACACGACCAACTTTTTGAAGGGTAATAATCAGATAAACTAAGAATACAACCAAGGCAATTGCCACAATGATATAAGCAACTTCTAACATTTTAATTCTCCTTTTTCACATTATAAAATGGTGCTTTTTTTCGATTTTGATAAACGATAATATAAATTCCAAGTCCAATTAATAGAACTGACAACCATTGAGATACTCGAAGTCCAAAGAACATGAGACTATCTGTTCGCATACCTTCAATGATCATACGTCCAAATCCATACCAAATTAGATAGAAGGCAGTGATATAACCACGACGAATACTCTTTAATCGACGTCTAAAAATAATAATCAACGTAAACCCAATGAGATTCCAGATAGATTCATAAAGGAAGGTTGGTTGCCGATATGAGCCATCGATATACATCTGATTCTTAATAAAACCAGGTAGGTAATCAAGATTTTCAACAGCTGCTCCGTAGGCTTCCTGGTTAAAGAAATTTCCCCAACGTCCAAGGCTCTGAGCAATCATAACGCTTGGAGCAGCAATATCCAAGAAATCCCATGTGTTGATTAATCTACGATCAGCAAAGAAATAGAGTACGATTGCTCCGGTGATTAAACCGCCGTATATGGCAAGACCTCCATTCCAAATGGCAAAAATCTCTCCCATATGCTGACTATAGTAGTCAAATCTAAAAATGACATAATAAAGTCGAGCACCAATGATAGCTAAAGGAAAAGCAATTAAAATAAAGTCTAAAATGTCATCGGATAAGATGTTCTTTTTTGGTGCTTCTTTACTTGCAAGATAGACTGCTAAAATAAGACCTGAAACGATGCAGAGTGCATACCATCTAATACCCAAAGGACCAATTTGAAAAGCAACTGGATCAATCATTCTTCATCTCGTTCCTTTCAATTAGTTTTGTCAATCGTTCTTCAAAGAGGCGTGTCGCATCAAAGCCCATCTCCTTCGAACGATAATTCATTGCAGCCGCCTCGATAACGACAGAGATATTACGTCCTGTTTTTACTGGGATACGAATACGTGGAATAGAAACACCTGAGATTTCCAATTCTTCCGCATTATTCCCCAAACGGTCAAAGACCTTATCAGTATCGTAATTTTCTAGATAGACAGCCAATTGAACTTGTGAAGAATCCTTAACGGCACTAGCCCCATAAAGGCTCATGATATCAATAATACCAACGCCGCGGATTTCTAACAAATGTTTCAAGATTTCTGCTGGCTCACCCCAAAGTGTCATCTCGTCTTTAGCATAGATATCCACGCGATCATCTGCGACTAGACGATGTCCGCGTTTGACCAACTCAAGTCCGGTCTCACTCTTACCGATACCACTATCACCTTGAATCAGAACACCCATACCATAGATATCCATCAAAACACCATGCACACTTGCGCGTTCGGCCAAACGAGAGTCCAAGTAACTTGATAGTTCACCAGATAGACGACTGGTTGCAGTACGACTTGTTAAAATAGCGATTTTACATTCTCTAGCAGCCTTTAGCATTTCTTCTGGAACTACTAAACCACGCGAAACAATAACTGCAGGTGTTTCTGGTTGAAATAATTTCTTCAAAACCTGGTAGCGGTTGTGAGAAGACATGCTAATGAGATAGGACCACTCCTTCATTCCCAACAATTGGATACGTTCTGGAGTATAGTAATCAAAATAGCCCGTCATTTCGAGACCTGGTCGACAAATATCGCCCGTATTGATTTCCTTTTCAAGTAATTCTGGCTCACCATAGACAATGTCTAGTCTGAGTTTATCAATTACTTCTTTGACTAAAACCGACATATTTTTCTCCTTCAATAAGGTTCTCCTACTATTATATCAGATTGTAGAAATAAGTTTATGTTTTTAACAGTCTTTACGCTATTTATTTAGGAAGAACTCTTTAAAAGATTTAACCTATCGAAAAAGAGATTAAACAACAAACTGTTATTTAATCCCTTCTTTAAAATCTATTCGACAAAGTGATTAGTTAGAAGCTTTGTCATCACTAACTGGAACTGATTTTTCCTCACTAGTTTGGGTAGCATCTGTTGTAGGTTCAAAAGCTTCTCTAAGCGATGAATCTTTTGAAGTTGTTTCTTCTACACTCGTCGTTGTGGTAGTCACTCCATTTGAACGCCATCTACCATCACTAGCGACTTTATAGCCATCAGGTGTAATTCCATCACGAAGCATTTCACCACTTGGTTTGAAATAATACCAGTCCCCTTTTTCTTGAATCCAACCAACTTGCATTTCACCTGCAATATTAAAGTAATAGTTATCTCCAGAGATTTCATGGATACCAGTAAGCATTTTTCCAGAATCACCATCTAGGAAGAACCATTTGCCAGAATATTTAAACCAACCAGTTTCCATGGCTCCAGATTCTTTATGATAGTACCAATCTTTGCCGTCAAATACCCATCCGGTTTCCATAGCTCCAGATTGGTTAAAGCTATATTTGACACCATCAATTTCCTGTCTACCGGTCACCATAACGCCGTCATTTTGATTCAAGTAGTACCACTTACCTGCAGATTTTATCCAACCTTTTTTCTGCTCACCACTTGATGCATAATAGTACCATTTATCATCTTCTTGTTTCCAGCCAGTAACCATAGCACCACTAGCCTTAAAGCTATATTGTTGTCCATCGATTTCTTTGGTTCCTGTAACCATCTCTCCATCTTTCGAATCAAGATAGTACCAATCACCAGCATATTTAATCCAGCCTTTTTTCAGTTCACCACTTGATGCATAATAGTACCATTTGTCATCTGTTTGTTTCCAGCCAGTAACCATAGCACCACTATCTTTAAGCTATATTGTTGCCCATCGATTTCTCTGGTTCCTGTAACCATCTCTCCATCTTTCAGTTCGAGATAGTACCAGTCATTGTTGTATTTAAGCCAGCCTTTTTTCTGATCGCCACTAGATGTATAATAGTACCATTTGCCATCAAACTGTTCCCAACCAGTTGCCATGACGCCTCCATCATTGAAGCGATAGAGTTTGCCGTCAATTTTATTTGAACCAGTGAACATTTCTCCAGTTTTAGGATCTAGATAATACCATTTACCTGCATCATTGAGCCAACCACGTTTCATTTCACCTGAAGCGCTAAAGTAATACCATTTTTGGTGCGTATATTGCCAATAAGTTCCCATTTCTCCGGCTTCATTGAAATAGTACATCTTTCCATCAATTTCTTTGAAACCAATGGTCATTTTTTTATTTTCATCTAGGTAATACCATTTATTACCGATTTTATTCCAGGATGATGCTCTTAGTTCATTTGAAAGCGCACCTGTATCATCAAAGACCAGAGTTGCTCCATTCACTGTTCTGGTACCAGTTTGCATAATCCCTTTTTCGTCAAAGTAATAGGTCTTACCGTCAATGATTGCTAACTCGGACTCTTTTCGATATCCTTTAGAATCCACATAATACCATTGCTTGTCAATTTGAAGCCATTTGGAAGTTTGTAACTTCCCATCTTTATCCATATATAAAGACTTAAGAGTACCTTCGTCATCAAAATCTTGAAGCCATTTATCTTGTTGCAGATGTCCTTTCCCATTGAAGAAGTATTTTGCTCCATCAATTGTATGCCAACCTGTTGCCATCTGATCATCAGCGAAATAATACTTCTTATATCCATCTTCAGTGACCCAACGTGAATTCGTATTCGGAATATCTGGGAATTCTTGAGAAATATTATTAATGCCATCTGTTTTTATATCAAAAACAGTCGCATCTTTCTTATCACTTGAAGCATGAACAACTTGGACATTCATCTGTTTCAATTTATCTCTCGTTGCTTGGACATTTATATCCAATCCTGTTGTTTGCACAACAATAGATGGGGAAAGATTATTAAGAAAATTAATGCTGTTTGAAACTTTTCCGTCAAGGTGATGGTTCCATTTCATTAAATCAACTTTCCCAATTTGTGGGCCTAAGCGATCTTCAGCTCCATAAACGTTATCAAGATCCCCACCCAGATAAATTTTCTTCCCATTTACTGTAACTACAGCAACAATAGAATTGGGATTGTCATCATATACTTTCTTTAATTTCCCATCTGGGCCATATTCATTTTTGTAGTTATACAACTGAATATCCATATCACCCAATTTGAAATGACTATCATTATCTGAGATATCTTGAATAAGATTAACGCCATATTTTCTAGCGGCATTCAGTGCATTATTATAGTTAAAAAGATTATCCCACAAACCCCATTGAGTGGCAATTCGATCATCCGAATATCGTTTTAGATAAAATTTATCAACCTTATATTTTTTTAGAACTTCATCAGCTCCACCAATATGGTCACTATGGACATGCGTTCCAAGCATAAAGTCCAACTTCTTAACACCTACATGGTCAAGATGACGGAAAAGTCGATCTTCAATTGCATAGACATTTGAAGTAATAATACCCGATCTTAATGGATAAAGCGGATCGCTCCCATCTGGAAAGTCATAATCTTCACCCATATCTATCAACGCATAATGCCCGTTACTTTCAAGTAAAATGGCATCAGTCCCTGGACTTCCTTTGGTATTAATGAAATGAATCCGATTGACGTCGGACCGCGAAGTTGTGTCCGCCTCTACTCTCGCGCCGACACTAAGAAACAAAAATGCTCCTAAAGCGACTGCGACTTTTGTTTTTCTCATGATAAAGCCCTCTCAGATTTTTTCTACTAATATTTTTAATTATACCAAAAAAACAAGAAAAAGGGGGGGTAAAATACAAAATGTCATTTTTACTGCGCCAAATGACTTTAGCAACACTATTTCAGATTAATTGATGAGTTTTAATTTTTCTTTTATCAGTAAATCTATTCTCAAAAATTGACTTTTTAATAGTTTTTTTGTCAGCACCTATATCTAGCAGTTTTTCCTATACTTCTGTCAGTATGTTTTTAATTTCCTCAACGAGGATACTTTCTCAACGTCAACATTTTAACTTTATATAAAACACCTAACTACAATCAAAAAGCTTCCAAGTTTAGAATATCTGTTTAACACTGAATTAACAATCTTCACTGTGATTTTACTCTTTGTGATTAGCAAAAAAAGACTAGATAAGTCTAGTCTTTCATTTCAAATTAGAATTTTTTACGTTTACGAGCTGCTTCTGATTTACGTTTACGTTTTACAGAAGGTTTTTCATAGAATTCACGTTTGCGTGTTTCTTGAAGAGTACCAGCTTTAGTAACCGCACGTTTGAAACGACGAAGTGCATCGTCAAGAGATTCATTCTTACGTACTACTGTTTTAGACATTATTTTCACTCCCTTCAAGTTCAAGATCTATTCTATTTTACATGTATTGATAAAAAAATTGTCAAGAAAAAAATAGTGCATTTCATTATTTTTTTCATTGACAAATAAAAAAAGGACCCTAAAGTCCTTTTTTTATTAACTATCTTTTTCTAAACTCAATTATTTAGAAAATTTCTTTTTCATAACGAGACTACCTGCCAAGATAGATATACCAGCAATTACTAATGCAATACCTGTAGACTCACCAGTATATGGAAGACCTGGCTTATCTTCTGTAGTAGTTGTCTCAGATACTTCTGGTTTTGAAGTTGTTGTGGTTGTTGATGTTGTCGTCGGCGCTTCTGTCGTTGTACTCGTTGATGTTGTTGTCGGCGCTTCTATCGTTGTAGTCGTTGATGTTGTCGTCGGCGCTTCTGTCGTTGTAGTCGTTGATGTTATTGTCGGCGCTTCTGTCGTTGTAGTCGTTGTGGTTGTCGTCGTTGGAGCTTCCGTTGTCGTGGTTGTCGTCGTTGGAGCTTCTGTCGTCGTGGTTGTTGTCGTTGGAGCTTCAGTCGTCGTGGTTGTCGTCGTTGGAGCTTCAGTCGTCGTGGTTGTTGTCGTTGGAGCTTCAGTCGTCGTGGTTGTTGTCGTTGGAGCTTCCGTTGTCGTGGTTGTCGTCGTTGGAGCTTCAGTCGTCGTGGTTGTCGTCGTTGGAGCTTCCGTTGTCGTGGTTGTCGTCGTTGGAGCTTCAGTCGTCGTGGTTGTGGTGGTAGTTGTTGTTGTCTCTTCTTTTGAGTTTACAATCGTTTTGATAACTGACTTATCTTCTCCAAAATCTGTTGCATTCACTACAGTCTCTGGTGTTTTTATCACATATCCTTTAGGTGCTTCTACCTCAGTTAGGATGTACTTATCTCTCAAAAGATCCGTTACTGTAATCTTACCTTCAGCATCAGTTGTAAACTCACCAATCACTTGATTGTTAGCTTGCCGAACAACCTTAAACTTAGCACCCGCTAGTGGTTGGTTAGTTTCATCTACTTTATGGATATTAATCGAGAAGACATATCCAATACCTGAACCACCTGCTATCTGAGCAACAGTAGTTTGAGTGGCATTTCCCAAAGTTTTTTCTTTTGCTTTTAAAACAGCATCATTATCTAATTTTTCACCATCTGCAAATGCATAATTTGCTTGAACATTATATTCAATACGGTATTGATCAGCTTCAGTGATATCTCCAAGTTGAATAACAAATGATCGACCATCTTCACTAACTGTAACAGTATGTTGATTAGTTACATCTGTTTTATCGTTAAATTCCCATTCTCCATTTACATAGTTGAATTTCCCTTTATAAATATGAATACTATCTTTGATGTAAGATGCGTTAGAGAACTTCAATGCGTCTTCAACTATTGCATCTTTATAACTCTCTTTTGTCTGGTTGATTGAAATGGAATAAGAAAGAATTCTTTGTTCTTCATTACTTATCCATCCAGTTTTTGAGAACAACTCTGGTTTGGCTTCTCCAACTCCAGTAAAATTCACCTTACCGGCATTATATACTTTACCATTGATAGTAATTTGAACAGGAATTTCTCCTTTTTCAGGATTCTTTTGAAAGTCCACTCGAGTATAGACAAAGAAAGAACCACTGGTGTCAGAGTGCTTTTCAGCATAATCAGTATAGGTTAAGATGATATGTTTTTTAGTTTCATCAATTTTACCAGTTGCGATGAGATTATTAGTTGCTGTATCTCGAATTTCAAAGTTTTGTGATTCTATATAAAGAGCATCTGAAACATCAATAGTAGTTGTATCACCGGCTTTAACATCTTTACCTGATAAATCAAAGTTTGCGTTTAATCTGAATGTAACCCATTGTGGCAGGTCCCCATCAAGATTTCCACCTTTATTATTTGTGATGTTAAGCGAAGTAATCGCATCTACAGACTTACTAGAACCAGTCAACTCTGATACTTCGGCAGAAGCCTTTGTTAAAGTAAGAGAAATTATGACTGTTAATAAACACATGATGATAGAAAAAAATCCAATTTTTTTCATATTCATTTCTATCTGTCTCCTTTGTTTCTAATTAGTTATTATTTAATGTTTATTGTAGCAATATTTATTTTTAAAAAGTCTAGTTTTATAATTGAAATAATTTGAATTATTTACTAAAAAAATTGTTATTATAAAATTACTGTATATAAAGATTGCTTTTTTTCTTATTTTTTTATACTTTTTTTAAAAAAACAATATAACAATTTCTTAAATGTTTTTCAACAAAAAAAGCCATCCCAACTTTATTAGATGAATGGCTTTTAGATTAACTTATTTCTTTAATAAACTTAGTGCTTCTGCATCCGCAATAATAGTCACATCCGAATGATTTTGCAAACTACTTGCTGGTAGATTTTCAGTCACTGGACCTTCAACAGTTCCGGCAATAGCTTCTGCTTTTGATGGGCCATAAGCGAAGAGAAGAATAGATTTGGCATCTAAGATATTTTTAATACCCATTGAAATAGCTTGTGTTGGTACGTCTTCGATTTTATCAAAGAAACGAGCATTAGCCTCAATGGTAGACTGATCAAGGTCTACAAGATGAGTTTGGCTATCGAATGGAGTTCCTGGTTCGTTAAATCCAATGTGACCATTTCGACCAATTCCCAAGATTTGCAAATCAACCGGATGATCAGCAAGAATTTGATTATAGCGTTCTACTTCTTCTTCTGCATTGTCTTTAACTCCACGAGGCAAAAAGCTTTCTTTAAATGGCTTTTTATTGAACAGATGTTCTTGCATGAAATAACGATAAGATTGAGGGTTATCTCCATCTAATCCTACATATTCGTCCAAGTTGACACTTGTAAGATTTGAAAAATCAAGGTCACTCTCTACGATTTCTCTGTAGAACTCAAGTGGACTGCTACCTGTCGCAAGTCCTAATGTTTGAGCACCCTTTGCTAACTTTTTCTTTTAAAATTTCAAAAGCTACTTTTCCACCTTCTTCAGGATTTTTTACTTGAATAACTTTCATAATTGTTCCTCCACATTTCTTTATTTCATTATATGGTATAGACCAATTTTTTTGTCAAGTGTAAACGGTTTAATGTTTTTAAATTTTTATTGGATAAAGTTAAGTAAAAAAAGAAGACTAAACTAGTCTTCTCTTTTAAAACTGTCAGAATGAATTAGTCTTCTTTTTTCTTTCTTGACAAAGCATAACCGGCAGTAGCTAAACCAATAAGTGCTGAATAAGTCATGAATGATTGTTCAACTGAACCAGTATTTGGTAATACTCTCTCTGAATCTTTTTGATTAGTTTCTGATTTTGACTCTGACTTAGACTCTAGCTTTGGTTCTGGTTTAGGCTCTGGTTTTGGTTCTGGCTTAGGCTCTGGTTTTGGTTCTGGCTTAGGTTGTGGTTTTTCATCTTTCTTGATAACCACAACATTTTTATTCCATTCAACAACTGGTTTTTCTGTTTCTTTCTTAACAGGTTCCTTCACCAACTCAGGTGCTTCTGGTTTAACCGGTTCACTTGGTAAGACAGGTACAGTTTTATATTCTGGTTCTGTCGGTGGAACTGGTTTTTCTTTAACAGTTGGTACTTCTGTCAATTCTGGTTTTTCAGGTTTAACTGGAGGTGTTGGTTCGGTTGGTTTAACTGGCTCTTCACCTGGATCTTGAGGGAAGCCAACGTTTGAGTTGATAGAGAACCAATAGAGAGTTGCTTCGCCTGTTGCGTTAGCACCTTTTGCTGTAAATTCAAGATGACCATCTTTCAAAATAACAGCAGCACCACCATAGTAATGGTAAGGGCTCTTAGGATCATCCCAACCCTTAGTTTCACTTGAAGAGTCTGCATTAAATGTAGCACCTTGAGCCATGTATTGGTTTTGTTCTTTAGCAGATACTTCTTTTGTCGATGAATCTTGGTCTACACTTGAATTTGGAAGTTTAATAAACTCTTTGTCACCAATGTTTACAGACTCAACGTGAGGAGTATCTTGGTGTTTCATTTTTGGTGTGTATCTCAAAACACCTGATTTAGCGTCTACAGTGTAAGAACCGATAACGTCTGATTTATCACCAAATGTGTAATCTTCAGTACCAACTGAGTGACCATTTCCGCCACCAGATGCGTTCACTGTTGTAGCATCAACTGTTGTTTCTTCAGTTACTTTGAAGGCATCAGCATCCCATGTTGCTTTTTGAGCAACAATTTTCAAAGGATTATCAGCATTGATATCAACTTCTGCACTACCGAAGTCAGCTTTACCGCTTTTCACAACAACGTCTGCACCATCAAGTTTTGGTTCACTTCCATCTGAATATGGATCCCAAGTTCCACGAACTGTATTGCCTTCGCTATCTTTAGCTTCAACAACTAGAGGACGAGGTTTGTCATTTTCAACATAAGATGCACCATTCCAGTGGTTAAGTGAGTTAAGGGCAAGGATTGCATTGTGTTGTGACAAATCAATTAATTGGTCATTTTCATCGTAAAACTCAATGTCAACACCAATAGTTACTGGGTTTTCAGTATCTGTTGAGCTACCAATTGTCATTGTAACTGCTGGATCGTTATAAATTTGAACGATTCCTTTTCCATCTGATGATGGAAGGCTCTTCACTTCGTATTTATAAACAACTTTTGCAATACGTTTTTCTTCGCTACCTTTTACAATTTTAGCTTGAGTAAGTCCTGTGTATGTCACATCAAATTTATCTCCGACTTTTACAACTCCCCACTCAATTTCATTGTTGGCATATGGATTTGTAGTTGTCAAATCAGAATCTTGAAGATTCTTTGTTTCATACATCTTAGTAGCTTTACCATCACCGTACATACGAGATTGACCTTCTTTTGTCAAGTAAGTTGTTAATCCAGTTGTTTGGTGTGTGATTTTAGTTGTTTCGCCATCAGCAAGTTCTTCAGAGAGGAATGTTAAATCTTGTTTGTATTTCTCAGGATTTCCACCACGCTCTGCAACCATCTTATTGAAGGCATCTTTAGCATCATCGTATTGAGCTTTTTTCTTGTTATAAATTTCGAGCTCAATCAAGTAAGCAGCTTGTGCTTCATCATAAGCAGCTTTTTTAGTCTTGTAGTCAGCTAATTTAGCTTCATATTCTGCTTGAGCCAATTTATTACTTTCAGTAGCTTCTTGATTTGCTGTTACAGATGCATTGTATGCTGCAAGTGCTGTGTTATATTCTTCAAGAGCTTTTTCATAAGCAACACGTGCTTCTTCATTACTCTGTTCTACTGCTGTTATTTCTGCTGATTTTTCAGTCAATTCTTTTTTATAAGCAGTAAGTTTTTCGTTGTAAGCTTCAAGCTCTTTATCGTAGTTTGCTTGTGCAGCAGCATTTTTAGCATCAACTTCAGCTTTTTCTTTTTCGTAAGCTTCTTGATTTGCTGCTACTTCAGCTTTATAATCAGCTACAGTTTTATTAATATCTGTAACTTGTTTTTCGTAATCTTTAGCAGCAGCTTCCTCTGAATCTTGCTTTTTAGTCTCAGTTTCTTTAACTTCAAGACCTTCATTTGTGGCAGCAGTTTTAGCTTCTTCCAACTTCTCTGGAACCGCAACTTCTTTTGTTTCTTCTCCAGCTACTGTTGTAGTTGAAGTAACAGGTGTCGTTACTGATGAAGTTTCATCGGCTGATACAGTGGCAATACCTGCAGCAGCAATCATTGTTGCGACTGCAACAGAACCAAAAAGCAACTGAGGTTTTTTTCTCAAAGCATACTTAATCGTTTTATTATTCTTTAACGATGACATGACAAACTCCTTCTTTTATTTAAGATTTAAAACATTCTCAAGAAAAAGATTTGATTCTTAAAAACATACTAATTTTATCAAAAAAATATGTAATTTCAATAATTTTCATTTTTCTTTCAATAAAATTTCATAGACATTTAAAAATAATAAAAAGGCCTTGCTCTTTCGAGCAAAAGCCTCTTCATTTCAGAACTAAAATCGTTAGTTCATCGCTAAATGAATGCGATTTTTGTATATTTTTATTCTTCACGTTTTTTTACGTTTTTACAACCAAACCTAGACCTACAAGACCAAGCGCAGCACCAAGTGCGGCAACTCCAGATTTAGATTGTTCACCAGTATTTGGCAACTCAGGACCTTTAGGTTTTTCTGGAGTTGGTGGTGTTACCGGTGTTGGTGGTGTTACCGGTGTTGGCGGCGTTGGTGGTGTTGGCGGTGTTGGTGGTGTTGGCGGCGTTGGCGGTGTTGGTGGTGTTGGTGGTGTTGGTGGTGTTGGCGGTGTTGGCGGTGTTGGCGGCGTTGGTGGTGTTGGCGGTGTTGGCGGTGTTGGCGGTGTTGGCGGTGTTACCTTGTTGTTAAACTCAGTATCTTCAGGCATTTGTGAAGTAAGGGTTAACACTTTACCATCCTTAGTTACAGTAACTCCAACAGTCACTACCATCTTGTCATACTCAACTCCAGCCTCTGTACCTTTCACTTCTTCTACATGATAGATATGAGTGCCTTCTTGACCACGTTTGAACTCAAGAGCTGAGAACTTGATCTTACCTTCTGCATCGTTGCTTACAGTTTCAATTACGTTGCCATCTTTGTCTTTCAATACGAAGCTGAATTCTCCAGCTTTCAACGCACGACCTTCCAATTTCTTCGTGAAGTTGAATTCAACTTTTACTGGGATATTAACAACACGTTTTTCAGTTGGTTTTTCTGGTTTTTCAACTGATTTCTTAGTTGGATCATATTGGTGAACAATTTGAGAAGCCGTATTTTCAATATCTACACCTTCCTTAGCAGTGTCCTTGATACGTGCAAGAATATCAAACTTATAGTAACGACCAAACGCTAGCTTAGTAGTATCAATTACTTGTGTATCTTCCGCATCTCCAAGAGACTTAGTCAAGTCAGCCTTAGATGTAGCAGTAATGACACCATCTTCAACCTTGATATCGAACTTGTCAGTCACATCAGCTCCAGTTACTGAATCGTAAGCCTTAATTTCAGATACATTAACATCCAAGTTTTCGTTGTCATATTTATCTGTAATTCCTACAGATTGAATATTGTGACCTTCTTTGAATTTAGTTGTATCCAACCATACTTGGTAAACAACCTTATCACCTTTATGGAGTGTTTGTGTATTGATATTTTGCTTTTCATTATTATCAACATTGTCCACATATGGATCTTTGTTGGTATCAGCTACTTTATCAGTCAACTCTTTATCATCATCCAGAAGTTTAGTTCCAGTAATATCAAATTTTTCTTCATTAAGGATGTATTTTTCTGGGTTAAACTCAGGAGTTTCTGGTGGAGTCACACGGTTGTTAAATTCTTTATCCGCAGGTTCTGTCACGTTTGTGATCAAGGCTTTCGCAGTACCGTCATGAGATACTGTTACAGTTACTTCTGCTTTCATTGTATCGTATGATACAGTTGCGTCTGTACCCTTAACCTCTGTTACAGTGTACTTGTAAGTACCTTCTTGACCCTTCTTGTATTTAAGGGCAGTAACAGTTTCACCAGCTTTATTAGTGTAATCTACTGGAGCAAACTTGATCTTACCAGCTGCATCGTTGGTTGCAGTCGCAATCACAACATTGTCGCTGTCTTTCAACTCGAATGTGAATTCGTTAGCTTTCAGTTCACGACCTTCCAATTTCTTAGTGAAGTTAAATTCTACTGAGATTGGAACACTGTTGACACGTTTTTCAGTTGGTTTGTTTGGTTTTTCAACAGTCTTGCTTACTGGGTTGTAGTAGTTAACGACTTGTGCTGCCTTGTTTTCAATATCTGCACCAGCTACGACATCGTCTTTCACTGTTGCTGGGATATCGAACTTGTAGTAACGTCCGAATTCGAATTTAGTTGTATCGATCACTTGTGTGTTTTCAGCGTCGCCAAGTGACTTCGTGAAGCCATCTTTCAGGTTAGCTGTCAGAACACCATTGTTATCAGAGATATCGAATTTCGTCGTAACGTCTGCACCAGTAACGGAATCGTAAACCTTGATATCTGAAGCATTAACAGTCAATTTATCCTTGTCGTAGTTATCTGTGATTCCTACTGTTTGGATATTGTCTTTGTTGTTTGCGTCAAATTTAGTTGTATCCAACCATACTTGATAGTAAAGTTTTTGACCACGTTCAACTGGTTTCGTATTCAAATTTTCATCTTCGTTGTTGTTAGTTGTATCCACATATGGGTTTGTATTTGTTTCACCATATTTATCTGTCAACTCAGAATCGTCATCAGCGAGCTTAGTACCTGTAATATCGAATTTCGCTTTAGAAACAACGTATTTCTCTGGTTGGAACTTAGGCTCTTCTGGAGGGCGAACTGTGTTATTAAATTCTTTATCGGCAATATCTCCGACCTTAGCAACTAAAGCTTTAGCTGTACCATCATGAGAAACAGTGACTGTTACAACAGCCTTCATATTGTCATACGTAACGGTTGAGTCTGTACCAGCAACTTCTACTACTTTGTAACGGTAAACACCGAGATCATTGTTTGTGTATTTAAGGCTAGTGAATTTAATCTTACCATCCTTATCATTAGTTGCTGTTTCAAGAACATTGAATTCATCATCGTCTAACAATTGGAAAGTAAACTCATTCGCTTTCAATTGACGACCTGCAAGAGCTTTCTTGAAGTCAAGTTCAATTTGAATTGGGACGTTGTTTACACGTTTTTCAGTTGGTTTACTTGGTTTTTCAACTTTTTTAGTCGTTGGGTTGTAGTAGTTTACTACTTGAGCCGCACTATTCTCGATGTCTACACCACCAGGAACATCAGCTTTCACTGTTGTTGGGATATCGAACTTGTAGTAACGTCCGAATTCGAATTTAGTTGTATCGATCACTTGTGTGTTTTCTGCGTCACCAAGTGACTTCGTGAAGCCATCTTTAAGGGTTGCAGTAATCACACCATCATTTACAGCGATATCGAATTTATCAGTTACTTCTGCACCTGTTACAGAGTCGTAGGCTTTGATGTCAGCTGCATTAAGATTTAATTTAGCTTCATCATAGTTATCTGAGATACCAACTGTTTGGATGTTGTCCTTGTTAGCTGCATCAAATTTAGTTGTATCCAACCATACTTGGTAAACTAATTTAGAACCACGTTCAACAGTCTTAGTATTTAGGTTTCCACTTCATTATTGATGGTATTATCCGCGTATGGATTCGCGTTTGTTTCACCATATTTATCTGTCAACTCAGAATCGTCATCAATGAGCTTATCACCAGTGATATCGTATTTCTCTTTAGAAACAACGTATTTCTCTGGTTGGAACTTAGGTTCTTCTGGAGGAGTAACTGTATTGTTGAACTCTTTATCAGCAGCATCTGTTACGTTGGCAACAATTGCCTTTGCTGTACCATCATGTGATACAACTACTTTAACAGTAGCAACCATTGTGTCATAATTGACAGTTGCATCTGCACCAGGAGTTTCTTCTACTGTGTAGTTGTATGTCTTACCAAGATCATCGCGACCGAACTCGAGAGTCTTGAAGACAACATTACCAGCAGCATCATTCTTCACGCGTTCAACTTCAACGCCGTCTTTCTTCAATACGAATTCGAATTCGTTGGCTTGAAGTTCACGACCATCCAAACGTTTAGTGAAGTTCATTTCCACTGGAACTGGAACGCTGTTGACGCGTTTTTGTGTTGGTTTTTCAGGTTTTTCAACTGTCTTGCTTACTGGGTTGTAAACGTGAACTGTTTGGTTGGCTGTATTTTCAATATCAGCACCAGCTTTAACAGATTCTTTCACAGTTGCTGGAATATCAAATTTATAGTAACGTCCAAATTCGAACTCAGTTGTGTCGATAACAGGAGCATGCACTTTATCTTTAATAAATTCATCTTTTGAAGTTGCAGTAATCGTACCATTTTCAACTTTGATGTCGAATTTATTGGTTACTTCTGCACCAGTTACTGAATCATATGCTTTGATATCCGCTGCATTGACGTCCAATTTATCAGCGTCGTATGTATCAGATACACCAACGTATTGGATGTTATTTGCTTCAGTGAATTTAGTAGTATCAAGCCATACTTGGTAAACTAATTTAGAACCACGTTTAACTGTCTTGGTATTCAAGTTTTCTGGTTCGTTGTTAGTGGTCTTGTCTACATATGGATCTGCATTTGTTTCAGTGTATTCATTTGCCAACTCATCGTCGTCGTTCATCAACTTGTTGCCAGTAATATCATATTTCTCTTTAGAAACGACAAATTTTTCTGGTTGGAATTCAGGCGTTGCTGGAGGAGTGACTTTGTTGTTGAATTCAGTATCTTCTTGAGTGTCAGTTGATTCCCCAGCAGCATTCTTACCACCTGTTGAAGCAATATCTGTAACAGTTGTTAAGGTATGGCCATTTTAGCAACTTTTACACGGACAAATGCTTTCATGGTATCGTATGTCATACCAAATTCTTTATCTGCATCAGCTGGGATAACTTCCTCAACAGAGTATGAGTGGGTACCAATTTTAGTATTGTCATATGACAATTCAGTAAAGGTCACATTTCCTTCTTCATCATTCTTAACTGTTTCAATAACATTACCATCTTGATCTTTGAGAACAAAGCTGAATTCACCAGCTTTTAACTTACGACCGGCTAATTTTTTAGTAAAGTCAAATCTTGTAACAACTGGAGCAACAACATAGTTATTGAAGATTTTATCATCATTACTTGCGCTAAATCCACCTTCTGAACTGTATTTAACTGTAGCTTCCAAGTCACCCTGAGTGTTCTCAGTTACATTTACAGTCATGGTAACTGTCATTGAATCGTAATCTACATTTGCATCAGAACCCTTTTGTTCAGTGATCTTGTATTTATAAGTACCAACTTTGTTAAAGGAAAGCTTGCTGAATGTAGCTTTTCCATCTTTATTGCTAACTGTTTCTTCATGTTTGTCAGGTGTACTTTTCTCTTCTGTTAATTTGAATGTAAACTCACCGTCTGTCAAGACACGTCCGTCCAATTGTTTTTCAACTTCCGGAGTCACTTCAACTGGATCTTGTTTGACGTAGTAATAAATTGGTTGTTTGTATGGTGTTAATGAGTTAAGCAAGTCAACGTTTGTACCGATTCCATTAACTCCACGTTCCAATTGAGCATTTGGAGAAAGGTGACCAATCTTATCTCCCAGGAATGGAACGAATACAGTTTTCTTAGGTGTGTATCCTGCTGCTGTTTGGAAATCAAATGGAACTTCTTTACCATTTGGATATTCTGTTTTTGCTCCAGTGCTTGGATCTGTTACTGTGTGCGCAATAGTGTAAAGAGGTGTTTTCTTAACAGCTAATTCTTCTTTATTATAATCACCTGGTTTAATCGGTTTGGTTTCTGCAAGCAACATGTAACCGTCTGTACTTAATGAACCATCAGAACGTTTGCTTTGTTGTTTTGGATCAAGAAGATAAACACGAACGACTACAGTTCCATCTTCGCCGACGATTTCTTTAATACGTTTAATTCCTGCACGCTCAGCGTCCATAAATTTAGTACCGACTTTGTATGGGCGACTTACATAGCCTGATTTATCGTTTGCATCAGCTGTTTGATACAACTTGTAGCCATCAAATTGACGCTCACCTGATGCTGTAAAGCTTTGTCCTTCCATAGCTTTAAGAGTATATCTAGCTAGGTCTACTTCATTACCATTTGGTACATAGTCTTGAACAGTTTTATCTGTCTTATTTGCGTTGAATGTCGGATTGTTTTTATCAACTACTCTATAGTAAGTTGTTTTTTCAACTGCTTCTGGAATTTTCGCGTTTGAGTCGGTGATTGTACGACCATTATAAGCTGGTTCAACAACGTTTAAAATATCTGTTGTCGTACGAGCGTTATAAACCTCAGTATAAAGAGCTTGTTCAGCAGGTGTAAGGTTATGACCTGGTGCGACTAAATCTGTGATGCTCTTTCCAACTTCATAACCATTTTGAATAAATGGCTGAGTTGTTTTACCTCTTTCAGCAGTACCAGCTTGATAATCTACTTGGAACGTTAATTGACTATTAGACGCTGTTGTAGTAGTTGTGAATTTTTGAACACCACTTGTAGCTGTAACTGTTTTTGTTTCTACGACATTACCAGTTGTTTTATCAATCAATTCAACTGTTGTATCTGTAGATTCATCAAATCTCTTATAAGCACGTGCATAGTATTTTGTACCATAACGATTATTGAATTCAGTTAAATCCCAAACCGCATATGTATAGTAATCACCTTCTTTTCTTGCATAACCAGAAGGAACAGTTTGTGACTCAACCTTAGCTCCATTTGGGTTTGTGATATCAGGGTCAACAGTTTCACCGTCTTTTAGATATGTACTAACACTGACTGGTTTAGAGTTGTGATCTCCAGAAACTGCATCTTCCGTTGTAGCACGACGATTACGAACTTTAGGTTTATCACCTTCTGAAACAGCTGGCTTAGTTTCTTCAGCTTTTTCGACCGGCTTAGCAGTTTCCTTATTGGCAACTTCAGTCTCAGTTGAAGCAGGTTTTACCTCTGATGCTTTTTCTGAAGTAGTAGCTTCAGATTTAGCTTCTTCTACTTTAGACTCAGAAGTAGGTTTTGCCTCTTCTACTTTATTTTCTTCAGCAAGCTCAGATGTTGGAACATTTGCTACAACATCTTGTTCCTTTTTAGAGGAATCCTCACTGCTGACATCCTTTTTCACCAACTCAGTTTTTTCTTCAGAAGCTGGTTGTGTAGGAAGTTCAGAAGCTTGAACTGCACCACCATTGGCCATCAAAAAGCTAAGAGTTGTACCTAAAAATACAGATGCAACACCTACCTTATATTTTTCGCAAAGAAAAAAACGTTGTTGTTCCTTTCTTATCATATGGATAAGTTCTCCTTTTATATATTTAACTAACAGAAGGTAATATTTCTACAAATCTTGTGCCCTATGAACAATAATTTAAAGCTAGGACTTACCCACTTTAGCATTTCCATCATATCAAAAAAATCAATATTAATTCAATTAATTATATACTCTGGAAAACGCCTTCTTATGGATTTTAACAGTGTTTTTTTAGCAATCTATAATTTATAATATATATTTACATGTATGCATAAATCAGTCTTTATATACAAGATTTTTCTTATTTAATTATCTTTTTCATTTATTATATTTCTTTTTCTAAATATTTCAATTTGATTACATTTTTAATGATTGCGAAAACCTTATCATTGTTTTCATAAATACAAAAAGATTCTCCAAAGAGAATCTTATTTTTTTAAATCGCTTCTGTGACAAAACTTCTGCTTTCTAATACTTTTTAGCATGGCATCTGCTGTATCCAAAGCTGTAAAGAGAGGCACCCCATGTTCGATAGCTGAACGTCTGATTTGCTCTCCATCTTCATCGGCTGTCCGTTTGGTACCAACAGTGTTGATGATAGCTTGAATTTTTCCTTTGCGGACATAGCTTGGGATATCGTGTTCATCATCACCAATCTTACCAACGAGTTGGGCTTGCAATCCATGACTTGCAAAGAACTCCGCTGTTCCTGCAGTTGCAAGGATTCCGTAACCAATATTTGGAAACGACGCGCTAATTCTAAAGCTTCTTCTTTTGCATCGTCTGCGATGGTAAAGACAACATTCCCAAAGGTTGGCAAGTGAAGGTAAGAAGCTTCAAACGCCTTATAGAGAGCTTTTTCAAGAGTCGTATCAGAACCCATAACTTCCCCTGTTGACTTCATTTCAGGTCCGAGCAAGCTGTCTACTTTCGCTAGCTTGGTAAAGGAGAAGACTGGCGCTTTGATATGAACTCGTGTACTTTCAGGGTAAAGTCCATCTTGGTAACCAAGTTCTTCGAGACTTTGACCAAGAATCAACTTAGTCGCTACCTGTGCCATAGGGATATTGGTTACTTTTGATAGGAATGGTACGGTACGGCTGGCACGAGGGTTTACTTCAATGACGTAGACTTTCTCATCCTTGATAACAAACTGAATGTTCATCATACCAAGACAGTTGAGGCCAATTGCCAGACGCTTAGTGTAATCTGCAATCGTGTCTTGCACCTTTTGAGACAAGGTTTGTGGAGGGTAAACAGCCATTGAGTCACCTGAGTGGACACCAGCACGTTCGATATGTTCCATGATACCTGGAATGAGAACATTTTGTCCGTCTGAGATGGCATCAACTTCACATTCTTGTCCAACGATATAAGAGTCGACAAGAACTGGATGGTCTGGGCTTGCCTTAACGGCTGTACGCATGTAAGAACGAAGGTCTTCTTCGTTCTCTACGATTTCCATAGCACGTCCACCCAAAACATATGAAGGACGAACAAGGACTGGGAAACCAATCTTACGAGCTGCAAGCACCGCTTCTTCTTCATTGGTTGCTGTTTGTCCAGGAGGTTGTGGAATATCCAAGTCTTTGAGGGCTTGTTCGAAGAGGTCACGGTCTTCGGCACGGTCTAGGTCAGCGACTTGTGTACCAAGAATGGTCACACCAGCTTTGGCTAAAGGCTCAGCAAGGTTGATAGCTGTTTGACCACCAAATTGAACGATAACACCTTTTGGTTGCTCTAAGTCGATAACATTCATAACATCTTCGAACGTCAATGGTTCAAAGTAAAGTTTGTCTGATACAGAGAAGTCTGTTGAAACTGTCTCTGGGTTTGAATTCATGATGATGGCTTCGTAACCAGCAGCTTGAATCGCCTTAACTGAGTGAACAGTTGCGTAGTCAAACTCAACCCCTTGACCGATACGGATTGGACCAGAACCTAGGACAAGTACAGATTCCTTATCTGACTTGATGGATTCATTTTCCCAACCATAGGTTGAATAGAAGTAAGGAGTTTCTGATTCAAACTCTGCCGCACAAGTATCCACCATCTTGTAAACTGGTACAATCTTGTTTTCCAAACGAAGTTGGCGAACTTGGTCAGCTGTAGTGTTCCAGAGTTCAGCAATTTTACGATCTGAGAAACCATTGAGTTTTGCTGTTTTTAGAACTGCTACATCTTGTGGATGTGCGCCCAATTCTTGCTCAATCTCAAAGATGTGTAAGAGTTTATCAAGATAGAAGATATCAATCTTAGTCAAGTCAGCAATCTCTTCTGGTGTATAACCACGGCGAATAGCTTCTGATACGTAGAAGAGACGGTCATCTTGTGCTTTGACAACTTTTTCAGTCAAGGCATCATCTGAAACATTTGCAAGTTCAGGCATTTCATTGTGGTGCACACCGATTTCAAGCGAACGACAAGCCTTAAGAAGTGATTCCTCGATGTTGCGACCGATGGCCATAACTTCTCCAGTTGCCTTCATCTGGGTACCGAGACGACGTTCACCCTTTTCAAACTTATCAAATGGGAAACGTGGAATCTTGGCAACGACGTAGTCAAGGGCTGGCTCAAACATGGCATAAGTTGAACCTGTAACAGGGTTAATAACCTCATCCAATGTCAATCCTACTGCAATCTTAGCAGCCAATTTAGCGATTGGGTAACCTGTCGCCTTAGAAGCAAGGGCAGAAGAACGAGATACACGAGGATTTACTTCGATGACATAATACTTAAAGCTGTGCGGATCCAGAGCTAACTGAACGTTACATCCACCTTCAATCTTGAGAGCGCGGATAATGCTCAAGCTGGCGTCACGAAGCATTTGGTTTTCATAGTCTGACATGGTTTGCGCTGGAGCAAATACGATGGAATCCCCTGTGTGAATCCCAACTGGGTCAAAGTTTTCCATGTTACATACAACAAGGGCATTGTCAGCTGAGTCGCGCATGACTTCGTACTCAATTTCCTTGAAACCGGCAATAGAACGTTCAATCAAACATTGGGTAACAGGTGACAACTTCAAACCATTTTCAGCAATTTCACGCAATTCTTCCTCGTTAGCACACATACCACCGCCAGTACCACCAAGTGTGAAGGCTGGACGGACGATAACTGGATAACCAATTGTCGCTGCAAAGGCAACTGCTTCTTCTACTGTGTTAACAATTTCTGATTCTGGAATTGGTTGCTTCAATTCTTCCATCAATTGTTTAAAGAGATCACGGTCCTCCGCTTGATCGATGGCTGACAATTTAGTACCGAGAAGTTCTACTCCCAATTCATCAAGAATACCGTTTTTAGACAATTCCATTGCCATGTTAAGCCCTGTTTGACCTCCAAGAGTTGGAAGCAAAGCATCTGGACGTTCCTTGCGGAGAATACGAGTCACAAACTCAAGTGTGATTGGTTCGATGTAAACCTTATCTGCAATCTCTTTATCAGTCATGATGGTCGCAGGTTTGAGTTTACCAAGACAACCTCGTAACCTTCCTCTTTCAAAGACAAGCAAGCCTGGGTTCCAGCATAGTCAAACTCAGCAGCTTGACCAATAATAATCGGACCAGAACCAATCACCATAATTTTTTGAATATCAGTACGTTTAGGCATTTATAAGATATTAAGGGCGTCAAGCGGACAAAGTTAAAATAGGAGTTATGACGAAGAACTGTCAGTTCTAGTTATAACTATCTTTTTAGCACCGTCCGTAGCCCGTATTCAGTTCAGCAAATACGGACCACCCTTCTCCTTTCTATTCGGCAACTCTCAGGTTGCCATTAAATAAATTCTCCGACGATTTCACACTCGTCATTAATTTGTTTGTTTGAAGGCTTCCATCATCTCGATGAATTCATCAAATAGATAACTTGCATCATGAGGACCAGGAGCTGCATCTGGGTGAAATTGCACAGAGAAACCTGGTTGGTATCTGTGGCGTACCCCTTCAACTGACTTATCATTAATTTCTTCATGGGTGATAATCAAGTGCTCTGGTAAATCCTCACGGCTAACGGCGTAACCATGGTTTTGACTAGTAAAGTCCACTCGCCCAGTTGCAATTTCACGAACTGCATGGTTAAAGCCACGGTGACCAAACTTCATCTTGTAGGTCTTAGCCCCGTTTGCCATTGCAAAGAGCTGGTGACCCATACAAATACCAAAGATTGGAATCTTCCCTAGAATACCACGAATCATATCAAGTGCTTCTGGTACATCTTCTGGATTTCCCGGACCGTTTGATAACATAACTCCGTCAGGATTCAAATGTAGGATTTCCTCAGCCGTAGTTGTGTATGGAACTACAGTCACGTTACAATCACGTTTTGAAAGTTCTCGTAAAATAGAATGCTTAAGACCAAAGTCTACTAGAACAACACTCAAACCAACTCCTGGAGCTGGATAAGAAGTCTTGGTAGAAACTTGTCTGATATTATCAGTCGGTAAAACAGTCGCTTTAAGTTGATCAGCAACATGATCCATACTGTCTCCAGCGTGTGTCAAGGTTGCTCGCATGGTTCCATGTTTACGGATAATCTTTGTAAGCGCACGTGTATCAATTCCTGAAATACCAGGAATTTTCTTAGCTTTCAAGAACTCATCCAGCGTCATTTGATTCCGCCAGTTACTTGCTCTACGTGCCTCTTCGAAAACTACAACACCCTTACAAGTTGGGCTAATAGATTCGTAATCATCACGGTTAATCCCATAATTCCCCACCAATGGATAAGTGAAGGTCAAGATTTGCCCATTATAAGACTGGTCTGTAATGGATTCTTGATAGCCTGTCATCCCTGTATTAAAGACGATTTCCCCTGTTACATCAATATCTGCACCGAAGGCTTTACCTTCAAAAACTGTGCCATCTTCTAAAACTAGAAGTCTTTTTGTCATATTTTCACCTCTCGTGGACGCTCACTGGCGTCTTTTAACGTTTTGTGTCTTATTTGGCTTTTCTGCTTGCCAATACGGATTCTAAGATTGCCATTCGAACAAAGACTCCATTAGTCATTTGTTGGACAATGCGTGATTTTGGAGCTTCAACCAAGTGGTCAGCAATTTCTACATCCCGATTTACTGGAGCAGGATGCATAATGATTGCTTCTTCTTTTAAGCGATTGTAGCGTTCTTGGTTCAAGCCATGTTGCGCATGATAGCCTTCTTTTGAAAAGACAGCTCCACTCTCGTGACGTTCATGTTGAACCCGAAGCAACATCAAAACATCCACCTGGTCAACAATCTCATCAATGGTAACAAACTGTCCATAGTCCGCAAATTCTTGGCTTCTCCATTCCTCAGGTCCTGCAAAGTAAAGTTCAGCTCCCAAGCGTTTCAAAATCTGCATATTGGATTTGGCAACACGTGAATGATCCAAGTCTCCAGCAATCGCGACCTTGAGTCCTTCAAATGTCCGAATTCTTCGTAAATTGTCATTAAATCAAGCAGACTCTGACTAGGATGTTGCCCTGAACCGTCGCCACCGTTGATAATCGAAGTCGTGATCGTCGGACTCGCAATCAATTCTCTGTAGTAATCAACTTCAGGGTGACGAATAACGCAGACATCTACACCAAGCGCTGACAAAGTCAGGATGGTATCATAGAGTGTCTCACCCTTGTTGACTGAACTTGTCTTTACATCAAAGTCAAGTCGTTCCAATCCTAGTTTAATCTCTGCAACTTCGAACGATTTATGCGTTCTTGTCGAATTTTCAAAGAAAAGATTGGAAACAATGGGATGGTCTTCGTAAGGCAACTGAGCTCCATTCTTAAACTCAATCCCTCGTTTAATCAATTTCATAACCTGATCCACAGTGAGATCTTCCATGGACACCACATGTTTCAGTACTTGTTGATTTTCTGACATGGCTACTCCTTTAGCTATTAAGCTTCTTCAGTAATCAAAACTCTATCTTGGCCATCAAGTTCTGTCATCTCAACGATGATTTCTTCAGAACGACTGGTTGGAATATTTTTCCCAACGTAATCTGGTCGAATTGGCAATTCTCTGTGTCCACGGTCAACTAACACCGCAAGACTCACGCGCGCTGGGCGACCATGTCCGACAATGTTATCGATAGCAGCTCGAATTGTACGGCCTGTATAGAGCACATCATCCACCAAAATGACTTCGCGGTCTGTCACATCGACAGAAATCAATGAAGTATCCTCACCACTTTTAACATCGTCACGGAAAGGTTTAGTATCTAATTCTACAACAGGAACAGAGATATTTTCCAATTGTTCCAAACGTTCTTGGATACGGTGAGCAATAAAGACACCACGTGTTTTGATACCCGCTAAAATGATTTTATTCAAATCTTTGTTGCGTTCGATGATTTCATAAGTGATACGCGTAATTGCTCGCTTGACGGTTAATTCGTCTACAACTTCTTTTGTCTTCATGACAAACCTCCAAAAAGAAAAGTCTCCTTACACAAGGAGACTTGAGAATGTATAACTAAGCGAGCCTTACTGTAAACAGTATAGACTTACCCTTCTACTTAATCCAGCTCCTTGCCTGCCTCACGGGACAGGTTTAAAGGAATATTTTATTGTCCTTACTATATCACAAAGCCCAGTGCAAAGCAAGTAAAAACATTCAATACTTGGCCTTATAATGAACTAAAATCGTATAACTGTGGATAGTGTTCGCATTCTGGATTTTTGGGATGACAGATAGCACGACCAAAGTAAATCATGGCCTGATGCGCCGCCAACCACTTTTCTGGTGGCAAGACCTCCATCACACGTTTTTCAACTTCTAATGGTGTAGCTGATTTTTTAACAATATCATGGTGTTTACAAATGCGCTCCACATGGGTATCTACCGCAAAAGCTGGAATTCCAAAACCCACACTCATGACTACATTAGCTGTTTTACGCCCAACTCCTGCCAAACTTTCTAATTCTTCCCTGGTCTGAGGAACTTGACCGCCAAAATCATCCAGAAGTTGTTGGGCACATTTTTTGAGGAATTTTGCTTTGTTTCGATAAAGACCTAGACGAGAAATATGTTTTGCAATTTCACTCTCACTGGCATCTGCCATGGCTTGAGGCGTAGGGAACGCTGCAAAGAGACCTGGTGTGGCCTTGTTGACTGCAGCATCTGTCGTCTGAGCAGATAGCATAACGGCAACCAAAAGCTCAAAATGATTACGAAAATCTAGACTTGGTTTCGCATCTGGAAAAAGAGCAATGATTTCCTCTATGACATGACGGGCACGTTTTTTGGATAAAACCATCTACTCATCTCCGTCAAACAGCCCTTGCAAGCCTGCAAAAGGACTATTTTCTTCTTTCTTAACTGCTTGTTGAGCTTGGTACTCTTCCTCGGACATGATTTGCCAGTCATTTCCAGAAACAAATCCCTGACCAGCCTCTTCTTCTGCTGTTAAGACCTTTATTGGAATATTTAGCAAGATATTATCAGATACGCTCTCAGAAAGGTCGATTTCACCATTTTCAATCGGTAATACTAAGTCATCATCTAGAACTTCTTGGTCCAATTGATTGGTAGCACCTTCCATAAAGACTTCTGTCACTGGGTAAGACTCTTTCAATTCTACCGGCTCCATACTGCGGCTAGAAGCTAAAACGATTGTATAAGATAAGAGATAGTCCAAGAAAAACATACGGTCTTCGTACTGAACCTTCCCTACTGCTTGGATATCTTTTACATCTATAATTTCTTGATTACGAGCACGTAAGTCAGCTGACAAGTCTAAAGTTTGCTCAAAGTGCAAGCCTTCAGGCTGCTTACGAATTTCTTGAATATTTAATTTCATACTTCCTCCATAAAGATTTACTCACTTGATTATACCATGAAAAGAGCGCTAGCAAAAGCAACTAAACTTTCAAAAAAATCATTCTCTATTTTTTTGATATATTTATTATGACAATTTTATTTTTTGTGCTATACTATAGGCGTCAATACATGAGCAAAGGAGGACGCTCATATGGAAGACAAAGTTCTTTTAGCTGAAGCCTATCAACTCGTTTCAGAATTAAATCAAACGATACAAAACTGTAAACAAGGATTACCTGATGATCTACGCTTACAGCAAAATATAGACGAAATTCTCAGAGCGCTTAAAAAAGCTGAGAAAGTAGACAACGCTATCTTAATTGAACTGGAAACTTTTTACCAACGGACTAGTCTTTTGATTGGACTCGGCTCACTAAAACTAAACGATCAAGCTCGCACTGCTTGGAGAAACTATGACAAGTTCCACTACGATCACGTTAAACATACATTGACACTTTACGGACCTGTTTTTGGTCTTTAATAAAAAGAGGATTTTCTGGCTTAATCTTGACAAATTTTCTCAAAAAGAGTATGATGATTGCAGCAATACTCGGAGGTAAGGGAGACATGAACAACTAAGTCTATCAAATAAAGAACCTTTATTTAGTAGATCTTGTTTCTGTCTCTTTTTGTGTACTCTTTTTTCTGATGGATTTTCAGCCCTTTTAAAAGAGGATTTTTTGACATAGACTTTGGGCTCTACTAGGTAAAGTAGAGCTTTTTTTGTTATGCACTATGGACATTCTAGAAAGGGCAATAATATGATAAAAAAATCAATCATCTGACCATCACACAAAACAAAGATTTACGAGACCTTATTTCCAATTTAAACATTACCATCCAAGACGGAGAAAAGGTCGCTATTATTGGAGAAGAAGGAAATGGAAAATCAACCTTACTTAAAACTTTAATGGGAGAAAGATTAGCTGATTTCACTATCAGGGGAGAAATCCAGTCTGACCTTCAATCCCTAGCCTACATTCCTCAACATCTCCCTGAAGAACTGAAGAAAAAATCTTTACAGGACTACTTCTTTTTAGAGTCTGCTGATTTGGACTTCAGCATTCTCTACCGTTTAGCTGAGGAATTGCACTTTGACAGCAGTCGTTTTGCAAGTGATCAAGAAATTGGTAGTCTCTCGGGTGGTGAAGCTTTGAAAATTCAGCTCATCCATGAATTGGCTAAACCCTTTGACATTCTATTTTTAGATGAACCTTCAAATGACCTAGATCTTGAGACGATTGATTGGCTAAAAGGTCAAATTCAGAAGATGAGGCAAACCGTTATTTTCATTTCTCATGATGAAGAATTCCTCTCTCGAACGGCAGACACCATTATCCACTTGCGACTGATCAAGCACCGGAAAGAAGCGGAAACGCTAGTAGAGCATTTAGACTACGATAGCTATAGTGAGCAGAGAAAGGCTAGTTTTGTCAGACAAAGCCAGCAAGCTGCCAACGACCAAAGAGCCTATAGCAAAACTATGGAAAAACATCGCAGAGTTAAGCAGAATGTCGAAACTGCACTTCGAGCTACCAAAGACAGTACTGCTGGTCGCCTATTGGCTAAAAAGATGAAAACTATTCTCTCTCAAGAAAAACGCTTTGAAAAGGAAGCTCAGTCCATGACCCAAAAGCCACTTGAAGAGGAACAAATCCAACTTTTCTTTTCAGATATAGAGCCATTAGCAGCTTCTAAAGTCTTAATTCGACTGGAAAAGGAAAATTTGTCTATTGGTGAGCGTGTTTTAGCTCAGGAGTTACAACTAACTGTCCGTGGTCAAGAAAAAATTGGTATTATCGGTCCCAATGGCGTTGGCAAATCCACTCTTTTAGCAAAGTTACATCAACTACTAAGCGACAAAAGAGAGATTTCGCTTGGTTTTATGCCACAAGATTACCAAGAAACACTGCAATTGGATCTATCCCCAGTAGAATTTCTCAGCCAAACTGGACACAAAGAGGAAATACAGAAAATCCAATCTCACTTAGCCAGTCTTAATTTCAGCTATCCAGAGATGCACCACCAAATCTACTCTTTATCTGGAGGTCAACAAGGTAAACTCCTTCTTTTGAATTTAGTTCTGCGAAAACCAAACTTTCTCCTTCTGGATGAACCCACACGAAATTTTTCTCCAACTTCTCAACCAGAAATCAGAAAACTCTTTGCCACTTATCCTGGTGGTCTCGTCACTGTTTCGCATGATCGACGTTTCTTAAAAGAAGTCTGTACCAGTATTTATAGTTTGACAGAGCATGGTTTAAAAGTAGTTGATTTACAAGATCTTTAACTTTTGGAAATAAAACATCCAGAGAAAGTTCTCTGGATGTTTTTTTACATTTGTTTCAAACGTTCAATTCGCTCTGAAATAGGTGGATGCGTATAAAATAGTTTTTTCAAGAAACCTGGTTTTTGAGGATCATTGATATAAAGCGCACTACTAGCATCATCCACATGATGAGTCATTGGTTGACTATTTTCTAGCTTAAGGAGGGCATTGATCATCCCTTGAGGATTACGTGTTAATTCCACACTTGAAGCATCCGCTAAGAATTCTCGTTGGCGAGAAATAGCTAACTGCACCAAAGTTGCTGCTAAAGGCGCTAGAACAATGGCCAAGAGAGATAGGACCAATAAAATAATCTCAAGTCCTCCACCATCACGGTCATTACTTCTACGACCGCGACTAGCTCCACCCCACCACATCATACGACCAGCCATACTCGATAAAAGGGTGATGGCACTGGCAAGAGCAACAGCAATGGTAGAGATTCGAATATCTAAGTTGCGAATATGACTAACTTCATGCCCGATTACAGCTTCTAACTCCTCACGATTCATGATATCTAGAAGTCCTGACGTCGCTGCAACAGCAGCATTTTGAGGATTCGAACCTGTAGCGAAAGCATTCAAACCCGGGTCATCAATTACATAAACTCGTGGCATAGGAATCTGCGCCACCATTGCCATATCCTCGACAACATGATAGAGAACAGGTTCTTCATTCCTATCAACTTCACGCGCACCATTCATGCTCATGACAATCTCTGTAGATTGAAAAATCATGGTCAAGGCATAGATGAAACCGATAATCATAGCTACGGTCACGCCCCAGATACCTGAGTTCAAGAAGAGAAAACCAACCGCATAACCAACTATGGCTAGCAAAAAGAAAGAAAACAATTAAAAGAATCCAAGTTTTACGTTTATTACTAGCAATTTGTTTGTACAGCATCTTAGTCACCTAAACCATTAAAATCAACTCTAGGCACAGCCTTTTCTTCTTCTGGAGTTTGAAGAAAATCCGCTGCCTTGAAGCCAAATATAGCCGCAACCAGATTACTTGGAAAAGTTTCTAATTTAACATTGTAGTTGCTAACGACACTATTATAGAGCTGACGTGAATAAGAAATTTTATTTTCTGTGTTAGTCAGTTCTTCTTGTAAGTGAGCAAAATTGCTGCTAGCCTTCAATTCTGGATAGTTTTCCGCAAGAGCAAAGATACCTGAAATTTGACGAGATAGGGCATCACTGGCTTTCATAGCTTCGGCTGGAGAAGATGCTGTCGCAACTCGACTACGAAGTTCAGCAACTTTTTCTAGGGTTGCACCTTCATACTTTGCATATCCTCTCACAGTTTCAATCAAGTTCGGTAAGAGATCATTTCGACGCTTCAACTGAACATCAAGCTGGCTCCAAGCTTCCTTAGTTTGCATACGATTTTTTACTAATCTATTGTAGCAATCAATAACCAAAAAAATAATTAGAGCAAGAAGTCCATAAAAAATCCAATACATCATAAAGCTCCTTTCTGCCTTTTGATTAGTACAAGTATATCAAATTTCCATATTTTTTGGTAAAATAAGATGACATCAAAGAAGGATACAACTATGAAACCAGAAACTTTTTACACATTACTTGCTGAACAGAATATTGTTCTTACTGACCAGCAAAAAGCACAATTTGAGCGTTATTTTGAACTCTTAGTCGAGTGGAATGAAAAAATCAATCTAACTGCCATTACGGATAAGGAAGAAGTCTATCTCAAGCATTTTTATGATTCGATTGCACCTATCCTGCAAGGGTTGATTGAAAATCAGGAAATTAAGTTATTAGATATTGGTGCTGGTGCTGGATTTCCAAGCCTTCCTATGAAAATTCTTTACCCTCAGTTAGATGTAACCATTATTGACTCTCTAAACAAGCGAATCAACTTCCTTAATCTCTTAGCACAAGAGTTAGACTTAGAAAATGTTCACTTCTACCATGGACGTGCAGAAGATTTCGGTCAAAACAAGAATTTTCGTGCCCAGTTTGATATCGTCACAGCTCGAGCAGTTGCTCGCCTGCAGGTCTTATCTGAATTAACCATTCCTTTTCTAAAAGTCGGTGGCAAATTACTGGCACTCAAGGCAAGCAATGCACCTGAGGAATTGACAGAGGCAAAAAATGCTCTTAACCTTCTCTTTAGCAAAGTTGAGGACAACATCAGCTATACTCTTCCCAATGGAGACCCTCGCTATATTACTGTGGTAGAAAAGAAAAAAGAAACTCCAAATAAATACCCAAGAAAAGCAGGTATGCCAAATAAACGTCCGCTTTAAAGGAATTATACATAAATCTGCAGAATCAACCTCGCTTTCTTATTTCTAGGCTCAGGAAAAATTCGTTTACAAAACGAATTTTTTCTGCTATACTATCCTAAGCAAAGGTTTTTAATGTCATCCCGTGAGGTGACGAAGACGCAGATATACATAACATTCATTAAAATGTGGTCAATTATTTTTTAATGAAGTCTTACTCTGAGAGCCTATTGCTGTAAAATAATGGGCTCTTTTTTGATGCCCAAAAGTGAGGTATTTATGAAACAAGAATCAACTGTTGATTTGTTATTAGACGTCGACCAACGTCCTTCTGCTGGTAGGGAATTCTTCTCAGCTTCCAGCACGTTTTTGCTATGTTTGGTGCAACAATTTTGGTCCCACTCATTTTGGGAATGCCTGTGTCCGTTGCCCTCTTTGCTTCAGGGGTTGGTACCCTCATCTATATGATTGCAACAGGTTTTAGAGTTCCTGTTTATCTTGGTTCTTCTTTCGCCTTTATTACAGCCATGTCACTTGCCATGAAAGAAATGGGTGGTGATGTATCTGCTGCTCAGACAGGGGTTATCCTGACTGGTTTTGTTTATGTCCTTGTTGCTGCAAGTGTTCGCTTCGCAGGTACAAAATGGATTGATAAACTCTTGCCTCCAATCATTATCGGACCAATGATCATCGTTATCGGTCTTGGACTTGCAAGTTCTGCTGTAACCAACGCTGGCCTTGTCGCAGACGGCAACTGGAAAAACGCTCTTGTAGCCGTTGTTACTTTCTTGATTGCTGCTTTTATCAATACGAAAGGAAAAGGTTTCCTTCGTATCATTCCTTTCCTCTTTGCTATTATCGGTGGATATCTCTTTGCGCTAGCGCTCGGCTTGGTTGACTTCACTCCTGTTCTTCAAGCTAACTGGATTGAAATTCCTGGCTTCTACCTACCATTCAATACAGGTGGTGCCTTCAAACAATACGACCTTTACTTTGGTCCTGAAACAATCGCCATCTTACCAATCGCTATCGTAACCATTTCTGAACATATCGGTGACCACACCGTTCTAAGTCAAATCTGTGGACGCCAATTCTTGAAAGATCCAGGTCTTCACCGCACCCTTCTCGGTGATGGTATCGCAACTTCTGTTTCTGCCTTCCTTGGTGGACCAGCAAATACAACTTACGGTGAAAATACAGGGGTTATTGGTATGACTCGCATCGCTTCTGTCTCTGTTATCCGTAACGCTGCTTTTATCGCTATCGCCCTTAGCTTCCTTGGTAAATTTACTGCCTTGATTTCTACAATTCCAAACGCTGTACTTGGTGGTATGTCAATCCTTCTATACGGGGTTATCGCAAGCAACGGTTTGAAAGTCTTGATCAAGGAACGTGTTGATTTTGGTCAAATGCGTAACCTAATCATCGCAAGTGCGATGTTGGTACTTGGACTTGGTGGAGCAATCCTTAAACTTGGACCTGTTACACTTTCTGGTACTGCTCTCTCAGCTATGACAGGTATCATCTTGAACTTGATCTTGCCATACGAAAACAAAAATTAAATATTTAAATATCTAAATATCTAAACATAAAAAATCCACTCAAATAAAGAGTGGATTTTTTATGACCTTTTTGGAGTCTGTTTCTTTTCTAACATTAAATCCTTCAAAGAAATAATAGTCACAGCCAGTAAAATCATTGCCATACCTAGAAAATCTACAGGATAAAAATATCTCCCATAATCATAAAGGCAAAAAAATACTGCAGAAATGGGCTCAATCGAAGCTAGAAGGCTAGACTTGACTGGTCCAATGATACTGGCACCTTTAAGAAAGGCAGTATAGGCAAAGACCGTTCCTATCAGAATGATTCCTGCAAAAGCTAGAAAGATATCAAAAGATAAGGGAATACTAGCCCCGATAATCCCTGTAAAAGGCACTGCTAGAAAACCTGAGATCATCATTCCCACACCGATGACCAAAATACTCCCCCACTTTTGAATCAAATTAATGGGTAAAATGATATAAAGAGCATAGGTCAGAGCTGAGAATAAGCCCCAGAAGAGTCCAGCTGGTGTCATAGAAAGCTGATCCAACTGCCCATGGGTTGCAATGAGAAAGGTCCCACCTATAGCCAAAATCATAGAAATAATTTCAGCTATAGTAGGCGTTACCCTATCTTTTATACAAGTATAAGCTAAGATTCCAACTGGACAGACATACTGTAAGACCGTCGCTGTTCCAGCATTTGTCTCCTGAATAGCTGATAAATAGGCCAATTGATTTAAAAAGAGCCCAAACAAAGAAAATGACAAGAGAGAAAACAGACTTGATTTATCTTTTAGAAAAGATATGAATTGCTCCTTAGACTTGATATAGGACAAAAGAACCAAAAGGAGTCCTGCAATAATCAAACGGATATTGGTTAAAACAAGAGCAGAAATTCCATGAGCCATTAAGTATTGACCGCTAGTCCCTGATAGACCCCATGCGATACCTGCAATCACTGTAAAAAGAGTTCCTTTTAACGCTTTAGACATGGCCCCTCCCCTAGTCTGCTTCACGAATCAAGTCCATGACCTGATTACGATCCAATATCCACTGAGCACGCTCATCTTTCTCATAGGTTCGGTTAGATAAAAAGATTGCCGCCTCTTGTTTCTGTCGATTCCACATGATAAAAGTTCCAGTATAACCTGTGTGATCCAGCCAATCACCTTCTACATTCCAAGCCAATGAACGTTCCTTGTCATCCAAGTCTGAATAATTTTGACTTAAGTCTTCAGCAAAGGAATCCTGTAAATAATGCTCTAGGAAGATTTTTAAATCATGAACAGTTGAAAATAAACCTGCACTCCCAGCGTGTCTACCTAGTAAACGCGCCTTGGGATCATGTACCACTCCTGCTTTCTGTCCACGAACCGTTGGAACAGCACTGCTAACTGGACCAAACCGAGTTTCCTTCATTCCCCAAGGATTCAAAACTTGCTCTTGCAAAATCTTGTCCAAGTCCCTTTCAAAATAGGATTCTAAGAGAAAACCAAGCAAGAGAAAGTGCACATCCGAGTACAGAAAAGCTCGTTTCTCTCGGCGATTAAGATGAAACATGGCATCTTTAAGTTGGTCTGCTGAGAGTTGATCCCTATTAGGAATAAAAGGATCTAAATCCGTTGCATGCGTCAGTAACTGTCGAATGGTGATATCTGGATAATCCGCCTCTGGTAGATAAGCTGTTATGGACTGGTCCAACTCGATTTTTCCTTCCTTCCAGAAGAAAGTTAAAACCGTCCCAACTCCAACGACCTTGCTCACACTTGCTAAATCATAGACCAACCCTTCACGCGTCTTCTCACCAATTTCAGGATTTGCTTTTCCTAGATACCAGTCTGACCAAACGCCATCCTGATAATACGCAAAAGAGGCACCAGGATAAATCCCTGCCTCAATTTGTTGCTCTATTTTTGAATGATTTTTTGTTTCATACTGCTTCAAACCACAATTCGACATTGTTGGTATCCTTAGTTAGGAAGAACTTCTCAGATTTAGGAATAAAGTAACCTGTAGCTTCAAAACGTTGGCGAAGACTTGCTAGATCAAGTTCTTTCACTTGGAATTTCAACATGGACAAGTCCCAAGTTACATTATTTTCAACAAGTAAATCACCGCCTTGAGCTTCTCTAAAAGCGATTCGATTTTCGATTTCTTCTTTTTCAAGTAAGCTGCTTGTATCTTCTGGCAAGTTAACTTCCACTGAGATTTCAAACGCCGTCAAATATTGCACGTTCTCATCTTTTGAAAAAGTGACTTCTTCTTCAACCTTTTCCAAATCTCTAATATCATCTTCCGCATGAACAAGGACACAATCGCCTTCTGGAGAAAGAACCTCAAAAGCATATCCCTTGTTTCCTTTATAGAGTTGAGGAAGCTTTTCCATTCTAGCTAGTAGCGCTTCAATCTCAGATGAATTTTCTACTTTTACAATCAATCTAGCTAATTTTTTTACTCCTTCAACCTTACGGCTTCTCATACTTGGTGACTCTTCTAAAACTAACTTTTCAATGCCTGACTGGTCTCCAAGTGATAAGAAGGCAGACTCTTCAAGCAAGGGTTTCATACCCAAAGTCTCAATATAAAATGATTCATTTAAATTTCTATTATTTACCTTTAGCGTCGGGATCATACGCATAATTTGATTTACAATCATAAATTCCTCCAACATTTTTTTATTTTAAAGGATTTTTATGATATTTTACAAGTTATTCAATAAAAAAACTTTAACTATATTAACTCTTTAAATAAATCAACCCCTTCTGTCAGTAGAAGGGAACTTATTTATTTTTTTACTAAAAAAACCCTTATTTAATCTTTCCATGAGAGTTCTGCCTGAAGGCCATAGTGATCGCTAACTTGAGGATTTTTGTTGGCCATCGAAAACTACTTGCAGACGCTCTACCTGAATATCTTTACTTGTAAAGACATAATCAATTCGTAGAGGTTCAGTATTTCCTTTCCAACCATCAATTTCAGGCGGAACAGTATAACTACCACTTCTTTCTTTTGCAACTTCGAATGCATCTTGTAAGTCTAGTGGACTAGCTAGAATTGCTTGGTAACCCTCTTGGCCTGCAGGATTATTGAAATCACCTGCTAGTAAGAGAGGCTTATTTAATTCTTTCAAAACTGCTTCAAAACGCGCCCATTCCTCTTGGAAGCCTTTATCCCACCAGAGAGATGCACACTCGCAACAGCAAGTTCTTTACCTTCAACTACTGTTTCTGCTAAAGCAACTCGTCGTGTGTGGTAATCTGTCGGGTCATCCACATCTGAAACTAAAATCTCACGCGCTTCAATCGGTGTTTTAGATAAGATTGCAACACCTTCATGATAGCGGTCATAACCGATATGGTTATAAGCCCATGTCCAATAGTATTTGAGTCCTTTTTCAGCTAATTTCTCTACCAAGAGACGAACATAGTGGTCTTGATGAATTGGCTCAGCAGATGGTAATGGCTGATAAAGTGGACCAGCCTCTACTTGCTCTGAGGTGATTTCTTGGTTAATTTCCTGAAAACAAATCACATCATAATTGTTTTCAAGGATGTCTTTTAATAAGAGCTGAAATTTTTCTTCAGGATTTTTTTCCATCCAACTATGAGTATTAAGGGTTAAAAATTTCATACTTTTTCTCCTATAAACAAGAGGTTGGAAAAAACTTCCAACCCCTAAACGATTACAATTCTACTTTTGCAACTGCTGTGTTAGCTGCAAGAGAACCTGTTTGTTCTAATTTAACTGACTTGATCGCGTCTCCATTTGTAAAGACAACTACAGTTGTAGTTTCACGACCTGCTGCTTGAATAGCACCTAAGTCAGCTGTGACAAGAAGATCACCAGCAGCAACTTGTTGTCCTTCAGCAACACGAACTGTAAATGGTTTTCCTTCAAGACTTACTGTGTCTAAACCAATGTGAACAAGTACTTCGAGGCCTGCTTCAGTCACAAGACCAAGAGCATGTTTAGTTGGGAAGATGCTTGATACAGTACCTGATACTGGAGATACAATGTTTCCGTTAGCTGGTTCTACTGCAAATCCATCACCCATCATTTTTGTGCGAATACAGGATCCTTCACTTGTTCCAATTCAATAACTTGACCGTCAGCAACTGAGTAAACTTCCTCAGTCACACCTTTGTATACAACAGCGTCTTTTTGAGAAGATGCCATTTGACTTGGAAGAGTTTCAGGAATCACTTCACCTGAATCAAGAAGGTCTTGAATATCTGATTTCAAAACGTCAGCTTTAGGTCCATAAATAGCTTGGACACCTTGTCCTTTCATGACAAGACCCATAGCTCCTTCAGACTTCCATTGTTCTTCTGTTCCGACTTTTTCAGCGTCTTTTACAGTAACACGAAGACGAGTCATACATGCGTCCACATCAACGATATTAGCACGTCCACCAAGAAGGTTAATGATGTTAACAGCTTGAGAAGCTTCTGCAACTTTTGACTCACCAGAAGCAGCAGATTCTGATGAACCTTCAGCAGTTTCGTAGTTTCCGTTACGTCCTGGAGTAGCATAGTTGAATTTTTGAATCATGAAGTTGGCGATAAAGTACATGATAACTGCAAATAGTGCTGTTACCCAGATAAAGTTAATGATATCCATACCAAGACCAGCATTGATAGCTAGTGGAGTACGAGTCAAGAATTCAATTGAACCGAATGAGTGCACACGAAGGTGAACAATATCAGCCATAGCAAAGGCAGCACCTTGAACAACAGCGTAGACAAGGTAAAGAGGTGTTGCAACGAACATGAACATATATTCAATTGGCTCAGTAACACCAGTCAAGAAAGTTGCAAGAGCTGTCGCAATCATCATACCTTTGTATTGGTGTTTCTTGTCTGCTTCAACATTACGGTAAATAGCAGCAGCCACACCCATCAAAATACCGAATGAACCAATCATTTGTCCAACTTTGAAACGAGCTGGAGTTACAGTTGTAAGTAAGTGTTGGTATTGGTCTGGATCTGTTCCTTTAAGGTTGACAAGGTCTGTTACCCATGCAAGCCAAAGTGGATCTTGACCAAATACTTGAGTTCCTTTTGCTGCACCAGTTAAGACATCATAAGTACCACCAAGAGCTGTGTAGTTCATTGGGATAGTCAACATGTGGTGAAGTCCAAATGGCAAGAGCAAACGTTCCAAAGTACCATACAAGAACGGTGCTAGAACTGGAGCTGTTTCTTGTGAGTTAGCAATCCAAATACCAAAGTTGTTGATACCTGTTTGTACAACTGGCCAAGCAACTGAAAGAACAATCGCTGCAATCGCTGAACGAAGGATAACAACAAACGGTACAAAACGTTTTCCGTTAAAGAATGAAAGTGCATCAGGCAATTTACGGAAGTTGTAGTATTTGTTAAAGGCAGTTGCCCCTACAAAACCAGAAATAATCCCCTACAAACACACCCATGTTAAGGGCTGGAGCTTCAAACACACTGATAAAGTAATCAGAAACTTTGATAGAGTTACCAAAGATTGTTGAAACCATAGCATTTGGATCTTTCAGCATGTCTCCTGATACACCAAAGATTGTACCAGTGATACGGTTGATTAAGATAAATGCTAGACCGGCAGCAAAAGCACCACCTGCACGTTCTTTAGCCCAGCTACCACCGATAGCAAGAGCAAATAAGATATGTAGGTTACCGATAACTCCCCAACCAATTTGCTCTAGTACGCCACCAGTAATAACTAGGGGAGCAAGGTTTGGGTCAATCAATGCAAGTGACTTACCGATTGAAATCATCAATCCAGCCGCTGGCATAACAGCGATAACCACCATTAAAGCCTTACCGAATTTTTGCCAAAATTCGAAAGACAAGACATTTTTGAATGTATCTTTCATCATTCAAATCTCCTTAATTTATATTAATGCAAACGATTTACGAAAACGTTTGCACCGGTTATATCTTAATTATACCACTTTTTTTATTTTTTTGTAAAGGCTTTTTATTTTTTTGATATTCAAACTTTTTAACTTCTTACCAAGCGTTAACTGACTTTGAGTTTACAGGTGTTTTTTTGATATAATATTAGCTATGAAATCCTATAATACCTTGAATGATTATTATCGAAATTTATTTGGAGAAAAGACATTTAAAGTTCCAATTGATGCTGGATTTGATTGTCCCAACCGTGATGGTACAGTAGCCCATGGAGGATGTACTTTTTGTACGGTTTCTGGTTCTGGAGATGCAATCGTTGCTCCTGATGCTCCGATTCGAGAGCAATTCTATAAAGAGATTGACTTTATGCATCGTAAATGGCCTGATGTCAAAAAGTATTTGGTTTATTTTCAGAATTTCACCAATACTCATGAAAAATTAGAAGTCATTCGCGAGCGTTATGAGCAAGCCATCAATGAACCGGGGGTTGTCGGTATCAATATCGGTACTCGACCTGACTGTCTTCCTGATGAAACGATTGAATACTTAGCAGAGCTATCAGAGCGAATGCATGTTACTGTAGAGTTAGGCTTACAAACTACTTATGAAGAAACTTCTGAATTGATTAACCGTGCCCACTCCTATGAACTCTACGTGGAGACTGTTAAACGCTTAAGAAAATATCCTAAGATTGAGATTGTTGCTCACTTGATTAATGGTTTGCCAGGTGAAACCCATGAGATGATGGTTGAAAATGTTCGCCGTTGTGTAACAGATAATGATATTCAAGGAATTAAGCTTCACCTACTTCACCTCATGACCAACACTCGAATGCAACGGGATTATCATGAAGGGCGCTTGCAACTGATGAGTCAAGATGCATATATCAAAGTCATCTGCGACCAGCTAGAAATTATTCCCAAACATATTGTCATTCATCGAATTACAGGAGATGCACCTAGAGATATGTTGATTGGTCCTATGTGGAGTCTCAACAAATGGGAAGTTTTAAATAGCATTGAAGCCGAAATGAGACGTCGAGGAAGTGTACAAGGTTGCAAGGCTTTAAAACAGGAGTTTATGAATGAAAGACCACTTGAAATGGCACATGATTTTCTTTCCCAAGTCATTACCCCAGAGGATATTGTTGTGGATGCAACCATGGGAAATGGCTACGATACACTTTTTCTTGCCAAATTGGCTAAACAAGTCTATGCTTTTGACATCCAAGAACAAGCTCTGGAAAAAACAAGTCAACGTATCCAAGAAGCAGGTTTGACCAATGTAGACTTAATCCTGCAGGGCCACGAAACCGTGGATCAATTTGTGACAGAAGTCAAGGCCGCCATCTTTAATCTAGGTTATCTGCCTTCTGCTGATAAAAGCATTATCACTCAACCTCAGACAACCCTTGAGGCACTAGAAAAACTCTGTCGGATGCTCGTTAAGGGCGGACGGATAGCCATTATGATATACTACGGGCATGAAGGCGGAGATATAGAGCGAGATGCTGTCTTAGATTTTGTCAGTCAGTTGCCACAACAAGAATACACTGCTACAATCTATCGTACCCTCAACCAAATCAACAATCCACCATTTTTAGTTATGATTGAAAAATTAGAAAGGTATCGCCATGGATAAACAATACCTACGAGATAAAATAGAAGGACTTCGCCACAAATTCGTTGAATCAACCCAACATGAACGTGCAGTTGGTATGTTAGATGAAGCTCATATGAGCAAAAAGATGCTAAAAATCAAGAAAAAAATGATTACACTTGAAATGGAGCGTTGTCAGAAGAAAATTGAGCATAAGGATTGCTCGAAGATTGATCAAAAAATCCAAGAACAAAAGGAACTTTTTGAAGCTTGTCGAAAACAAAAATAAGGAGGTAGAAGATGGATTTACTTTTTTATCTCTTGATATTTTTACTTGTTCTAATTGTTTCTAGTACGACCAATAAACTACTTCCCTTTTTACCCATGCCCCTGATTCAAATACTTCTGGGGATTGGGATTGGTCTGTGCTTACCGAATAACCAGTATCACTTAGACACTGAATTGTTTCTAGCTTTAGTGATTGGTCCTCTCCTCTTTCGCGAGGCTCAAGAGGCAGATGTAACCTCTATCTTAAAACACTGGAAAATTGTGCTCTATCTGATTTTCCCTGTTATCTTTGTATCAACATTGAGTATGGGAGGCCTTGCCCATGTCCTTTGGATTGGCTTGCCATTAGCTGCCTGCGTCGCAGTCGGTGCTGCACTTGGTCCTACAGATCTCGTTGCTTTTGCTTCCCTTTCTGAACGTTTTACCTTTCCAAAACGCATTTCAAATATCTTAAAAGGAGAAGGCCTGTTAAATGACGCTTCTGGGCTAATTGCTTTTCGTGTAGCCCTCATCGCATGGACAACTGGAACTTTTTCAATCACTCAAGCAGGAATATCTCTGGCGATCTCTATCGTTGGAGGGATTGCAGTTGGTCTTATGACGGCTTTAATCAATCGATTCCTCCACTCCTTCCTACTCAGTGTCCGTGCTACTGATATAGCCAGTGAACTGCTTCTAGATCTTAGTTTACCACTTCTAACCTTCTTCATCGCTGAAGGAATTCATGTTTCTGGAATTATCGCAGTCGTTGTTGCTGGTATTTTAAAAGCGAGTCGTTTTAAAAAGATAAATCTTCTCGAAGCCCAGGTGGATACTGTGACTGAAACCGTCTGGCACACTGTAACCTTTATGCTCAATGGTTCTGTCTTCGTTCTGTTGGGAATGGAACTGGAGATGATTGCGGAGCCGATTCTGAAGAGTGATTTTTATAACAATGTGCTTCTTCTCGTCACAGTCTTTCTTTTAACCTTCCTACTCTTTGCCATCCGCTTTGTAATGATTTATGGGTTTTACGCTTTGCGTATTAAGAAACTTCAAAAAAGTCTCCACAAGTATGTCAAAGATATGCTTCTTCTAACATTTTCTGGAGTTAAGGGAACAGTTTCTATTGCTACTATCCTCTTGATACCGTCAAATCTAGAGCAAGAATATCCTCTCCTTCTTTTTCTCGTCGCAGGTGTAACCCTGGTCAGTTTCCTTACTGGTTTAGTAGTTTTGCCACACCTTTCGGAAGAGCAAGAACCATCTAAGGATCAGCTCATGCACATCGCTATCTTAAACGATGTTGCCATGGAGTTAGAGAAAGATTTGGACAATACCAAAAATAAGGTTCCCCTCTATGCGGCGATCGATAATTATCATGGACGGATTGAAAACCTCATCCTCAGCCTGGAAAATAAGGAAATTCAGGAAGACTGGGAAGCTCTGAAACTATTGATTCTCAGTATCGAGAGCGATGGTTTGGAGCAGGCCTACGAAGAAGGCAAAATCGGCGAAAGAGGATATCGTGTCTACCAACGTTATCTGAAAAGCATGGAGAAAAATATTAAGAGCAACTTCGCTTCTCGACTAACCTACTACTTCCTTGTTTCTATTCGGATTGTACGTTTTCTCCTACACGAGTTGCTTACATTTGGCAAAACCCTTCGTTCCTTGAAGAACAAAGAAACCCAAAGACTTCTGGCCATTGACTATGACCAGATTGCTGAACTCTACCTAGCCAACACTGAAATCATCATCGAAAGTTTGGAAAACCTCAAAGGAATTTATAAGAGTTCTCTAATTAGCTTTATGCAGGAATCTCGTCTACGTGAAACCAGTCATATTACCAGTGGAGCCTTTGTGGAGCGCGTTATCAATCGTATTAAACCCAATAATATCGACGAAATGTTGAGAGGTTATTATCTAGAACGTAAATGCATCTTTGAGTACGAGAAACAAAAACTCATCTCAGCCCAGTATGCTAAAAAACTACGACAAAATGTAAACAACCTAGAAACTTATTCCCTAAAAGAATCAGCCAACACGCTACCTTATGATATGATGGAGTTGGTTCGACGAAATTAAGATTTAGGTTAAAAGAGAGATTTTATTGTGGAGGATTATGCAATGAAAGAGTTGTGGAAACAACTAACTAATAGGCCCTTATTGAAAGCTTTTTTACACTACTATCGTGTTTCAGATATTGAATTAACCAGTGTAGCTGTGGCCTATTATTGGTTGATTTCAATCTTTCCACTTCTCATGATAGTGGTCAATATCCTTCCCTACTTTCAGATTCCAATCTCTGATTTTCTGATTTCACTAAAGGAATTTTTACCAGATACAATCTATGACGTAGTAGCAAAGATTGCCCGCGAAGTACTGACACAACCATCTGCTGGACTATTGAGTTTTGCGGTGATATCAGCCCTTTGGACCTTCTCAAAATCCATGAATTTCCTCCAAAAGGCTTTTAATAAAGCTTATGGAATCGCTAAGAACAGAGGACTTATTTCTCATCAGTTGATGAGTATCCTGGTAAGTTTGGGTCTACAGATTCTCTTTGCCATCATTCTCTTCTTTAGTATGTTTGGTCATATGTTACTAGACTTTCTTAAGAACTACTGGAAATCTGAGAGTTCCCTATTTAGTTACTTACAAAATTTTACAGGGCCTTTAGTTTATGTATTCCTCTTTGCAATCCTCATCATGATTTATTACTTACTTCCAAACGTGAAAATCGGTCGTCTTCGCTTCGTACTTCCTGGAAGTCTATTCGTATTCGTCACTCTTATTTCATTGTTAACTATCTTTTTCAGCTTATTTCAATAACTATGTCAACTATCTCGTTGATGTTCGCTTTTTTTCAGTTCCATCATCGTTGTTGTCATGATGTTCTGGTTTATTATCATTGCCAAGTTATTGATTGTCGGTGCAGTGATCAATGCCAGTGTTCAAAGTCTTAAAGATCCAGACTTCAAGGTCAATCAATAATTCTCATCTACTTGTATGTAACGAAAACGGATAAATCCCCCAGTCATTGATACTGGGGGATTTTCTTTAGTACTTTATTGTCCACTCGTTAGAGCTTGCAACTCTGATTTTAGATATTGAGCCAAATGTTGGTGAGCAAAAATATTGGCATTTTTTTCTGCGGTAGGATTGTAGTTTGTGTTGGTATTTACATCATAAACATAAATATCACCACTCTCTGACTGAACCCATTCAATAGCAGCAACTTCAATCTGAGCATTCTTAAGGAAGTTCTCATAAGCTTCTCTTCGAGAATCTGGTAGAGGTTCTGTAATCTGGAATTTTTCAGACGTTTCTAGTTGTTCTGGTCTCTTGCCAATTTGACAACCATCTGCTGGACACAGTTGGAATCCATCTGAAGAATCGATTGAAACAGTATAGAGAAACTTCTGATTGATAAACTCTGAACGACGGATGCGTCCATCACTTGGTTTGATGTAGGCTTGTAACAAGGTAATCCCGTCCACTGATGGTTCAAAGAGAGGACTATTGACATAAGCTTCCAATTCTTCTTCATTTTGGAAGAGTTGAACCCCTAATCCCTTACCTGCTCGATTGTGCTTGGTAATCAAAGGATAGATGTTCAATTTTCTGGCTGCTTCAATGATATTTTCTTGGCCTAAAACTGCAACTGTCGCAGGAGTCTCAATACCAGACTCGTTTAATTTCAAATATTGTTTGACTTTACTGATTTCTAAGTTGATAGCACCTGTTCCATTCACAACCTTGCGTCCGTGTGCTTCTAACCAAGTAATCACCTGCTCTGTAAACTCTGGCGCATAGCGATGTCCTCTTGTGTGAGAAGACGCAGACATACGATTGTAGAAGATACCCTGTGGCGGTGGACTTTGCAGATCCAAAATTCCACTAGACAAATCCCACAGTTCATATGGAACTTCTAATTCTTCCAACCATTTGACCAAATGCTGGGTCCATTCAAGATTCTCATGAATTACATAAACTTTTGCTTCACTCATTACTTATAAACTCCTTAAGAAAAGCTGACTGATAGTTGGCTTTCCTTTTCTTCTTCTAAAATATGTCCTTCTGTTTTTTCAATAACGCTGACTGTTAAGATTTGACCCAAAACATTGATCATAGTACGACCGGCATTAACAAAGAAATCAACTGCAAAAATCAAGGCTACTCCTTCAACTGGCAAGCCCAGTTGAGGTGCTGCAGCTAGTAGAACCACGATAGCTCCTGATGGTACGGTTGCCGCAGTTTTTCCAATCAAAGTCAACAACAAAACAGTAAACAAGAGACTTGATAATGAAAATTGAATACCGTAGGCATGAGCAATAAAAATCGTCGCTACTGAGAAGTAAACCGCTGCTCCCTCTAAGTTAAAAAGTATATCCTAAAGGAACAACTAAATCAATCGTATGCTCGTCATGTCCCTGTTTTTTCAAATCTTTAAGAAGTGAAGGCAAGACAACACTAGAACTACCTGTAACAAAAGCCAGTGTCAAGAGACTCCAATTTTCACGAAAGGCTGACAAATATGGTACTTTAAAGAAGACAGCAATCAAAGGGAAAATAAGGAGAACCAAAACAGCATAAGCCAAATAAGTTCCGATTACAAATTGACCAAGTCCAATCAATTTGTCAACACCAGTCGTTGCAACATCTTTTGCGATAAATCCAAAAATTCCAATCGGTGATAGTTTAACAATCACTGCAACAATCTTGTAGATGGCTTCAATCCAGATTTGGAAACCTTCGATAATTTTCTGAGATTTCTCAGACTTAAGGTTACCAATTCCATAACCAAGAAAGATAGCAAAACGATAATCGGCAATAGAGCACCATCTGAAAGAGATTTGACGATATTTGACGGAATAAAACCAAGGAGAAATTCGCTAAATTTTACATTATTGGCAATTCCATCAAGGTTTCCACCAGTTTGACCAATGTTCACACCTTGTCCAAATCCCAAATAATAACTAGCAAATACAAACAATAGGGTAATAGCAGTTGTTACTGCGAAAAAGTAAACCAAGCTCTTGGTCAAGATTTTCCCGAAAGATTTTTTCCCGATAACGCCGGCTACTGCAACAACGATAGTCGGGAAGATTAGTGGAATGATAACCATATTGATCAATTTAATAAAGGCTTGACCTAAAAATTGATAAAATCCTGCAAACTGTGGCCAGATGACTGCGGCAATCACACCCAAGACCAAAGCCACCAATAATTGGATTCCTAGTGAGAGTTTTGACCATAACGTAACTAATTTCATAATAAACTCCTTTGTTTTTATTTGCTACTCATTCTACTACTAATCTTCTCTTCTGACTAATATATTTTTCTATGGTCACCATAAAAAAAGATATATATTGAAGACTCTAACTATTACCTTTTTTTGTATCCAACATACACTGAATTTGTATAAAGTATAAAAAAATCAATTTCTAAACAAAAATTTTTTTAGAAAAAAACACTGTTAAATCAAAAGAATATGCTTTTCTATTATTCAAGTTTTATGATACAATATTGTTATGATTTTTAATGAAACTCGCTTCCGTCTTGCTTTTTGGTATTAACCTTGGCTCTAGCAATTATTCTGAGCAGATTCTTTAAGTTAAAGAAAAGAGGCATTAACTTTGCTGATTTGGCTTTTTCCTTTTCTAATTTTTTTGAATATTATTTTTATCAGTGCTAAGGTTTTTACACACAATCAACTTCCCGTTTTGGGAGCAGCATTATCCTTGCTGGCTATCATTCTAGCCTTTTTTTCTTCTTGAGCAAAAAAACGTAGTTTTTATTATCCAAAAATTCTTGAAATTCTTTTTGGAGAGCTGGATTCCTACTCACATTGCTCATCTACATCATCATGATTGTTCAAATCTTTATGATGAAATAAATCACTATTAATTTTCGCCAGCACCTCAACAAAGTTGGCAACCCGACGTTTTATTTGAGGTGCTTTTCTAATGACATTTAAAAACGAGATTATTAAAAAATAAATAGGAGATCAAACAAGTGAAAAAAACGCTCTTGGCAAGTGCCATCATGCTTACTTACCTAGGATTTGCAACAAAACCAGCTTTAGCTGAAGAAAATAAAGTCCAAACTACTTCAGCTGAGACGATGCAACAAACTACAACAGCTAACAAGGTTGAAACAAAGGAACCAGTTCCTTCTACTGAAGCAAGTTCAAGCATACCAACAACTTCTACAACAAACGCAAGTAAAACTTCAGCTAAGAAAGAAGAAAACCAGGTTCCAGAAGACAAAAAAGATGGTTGGGTCTTTGAAGAAAATATCTGGCGCTTCTATGAAGCGAACAAGGCTGCCGTCAATTGGAAAAAAATCCACGGTAAATGGTACTACTTTGATAAGGATGGTATCATGCTCAGCGATACAATTTATGATGGGTACATCCTGACTAGCAGCGGGGCTATGGTCGATAGTGGCTGGGCTAAAATTAAAGACACCTGGTATTATGCTAATCCATCTGGAAAAATCGTTAAACAAGACTGGAAAAAGATTGGCGGTGTATGGTACTACTTTGATAAAGACGGTATCATGCTCAGCAACACCATTTTTGATGATTATCTCTTTACCAATAGTGGGGCTATGGCTGAGAGGGCTTGGGTCAAACAAGATGGACAATGGTACTATGCTCAATCTTCTGGTAGATTAATCAAAAATAAGTGGGATAAAATTGGTGGTATCTGGTACTACTTTAACAAAGATGCCACTATGGCAAGTAACCAATGGCAAGGTAGCTACTACCTAAAAGCTAGTGGTGCTATGGCTGAAAAAGAATGGATTTTCGATAAAAACTATGATAGCTGGTTCTACTTGAAATCAGGTGGTGCATACGCTGTGCGTGAATGGATTGGCTCCTACTACCTCAAGGCCGGTGGTTACATGGCTAAGAGTGAATGGATTTTTGATAACTACTATAACGCTTGGTATTACCTAGAAGATAGCGGGGTCTATGTCACAGGAACTCATAAAATCGATGGAAAAGCACATCAGTTCCAAAGTAATGGAAAATGGATTGGTGAAGTGTCCGTAAGTCGTGGATTTGAAAAAGGAAAATACACATATACCGTTTTCTTAGATCCAGGACACGGTGGTAAAGATCCAGGTGCTGTTTATTATAACACTAATGAAAAAGACCTCACCATGCAAATTTATCAAAAACTACGCAAGGAACTCCAAGGTCTTGGTTATACAGTTCTTTCTTCGAGAGATAGTGATGTCTATGTCGACTTTGTCACCGAACGTTCAAAAATAGCCAACAACACGAACTCCGATATATTCATTAGCATCCACTTCAATGCTAGCGGAAGCCCTGCTTCTAACCGTTCTGGTATTCAGACTTATTCTTACGAAGAAGCTGCTGGCTATCCTTCTCGGATTAATTCATACTGGCATAATCACCCTGATCGTATCAGTGAAAGCAATCGCCTTGCTGCTGATATCCACTCTTCACTCCTAGCTGAAACTGGCGCTAAGGATGCTGGCCTCCTCCAAAGCAGCTTTGCTGTCCTTCGAGAAACAGATAAACCAGCCGTTCTATTGGAGCTTGGTTATATTGACAATTTCAATGAAAACCAACAAATTCGTAGCGATGCCTACCAAAATAGATTGGTTACAGGTATCGTCAAAGGTATTCAAAAATATTACGCAGGTAAATAAAGTAAAAGTCTCGAGAAAACTCGAGACTTTTTTTGCTAAGAATTTTTGAATAAAAAAATTTGTTTTTTTAAAAAAATTATAAATACTTGACAATATATACATATATGATAAAAATTAAAAATAATAAGGTTCGCCTTAGAAATAAAATGAAAAAAATTAAAGAGGAGATAAAACAATGAAAAAAAGTTTTATTAACAAGTGCATTAGCATTGTCAGCAATCGCTAGCGTTTCTTATGCAGCTACTGAAGTTCCTTCTATCCCAGGTGTAACTGCTTCAACTGCTGGGACAGTTACAAAGGCAAATGCTGCTAATAACCATAACAACCGTTTTGGTTTCGCAGTTTCTCCATTAAACAAGAGAGCTTTCAGTTTTGCAGGTGCTAAGACTTATCCAGCTAAACCAGTTGCAGGTACTGACGGTAAACCTTTGGATGATTCAACTCGTGAGTTTGGACACAACACTCGTTTTGGTGCAGGATTTAATGCTGCTAAATCAGCTACTCCAGCTCCAGCTAAACCAGCTACTCCAGCTAAACCAGCTACTCCAGCTAAACCAGCTACTCCAGCTAAACCAGCTACTCCAGCTACTCCAGCTCCAGCTAAACCAGCTACTCCAGATCCAAAAGCAATTCCAGGTGTAACACGTCCAACTACAGAAATTGTTACAGAAGCAGGTGCTGCAAATAACCACAACAACCGTTTTGGTTATGCTGTTTCAAAACAATATGACAAAGCTTACAGTGTATCAGGTGCTGAAACCTATCCAGCTAAACCAGTTGCAGGTACTGACGGTAAACCTTTGGATGATGCAACTCGTGAGTTTGGTAACAACACTCGCTTTGGTGCAGGATTCAATAAATAATCTTAGTAATTTACCTATTCTAGTTAACTTTTTAACAAGTTAATTATAGGAGAAAATCATATTTGATTTTTCTCCTTTTTCTTTTCAGAAATAAAATTTATATATTTATGTGTATACTTTAGCGTTATTATTTTTTTATGTACTTTAAATTACTTTACTTTCATATTTTTATCTGGAAAGAGAAATCCAATTCCCACGCAAGCCAGCACTCCAGCACCGATAACCAACCCACTTGAAAGTGGTAAGATATCCAGAATAGCATTTGCAATGATAAAAGCAATGATCAGGCACATGAGACTAGCCTTGTAATCTTTTTTCACTAGATTTTCAAGTGTAAAGAATAGAAATAGACCTACTGGAAAGAGGGCCCAGATGTTGACATCCAAATTTGGCCATCCAACAAAACCAAAATACAAGACTACTGCTGCAACGACTAAAAATCCGATACCTAATACTTTTTTTCATGATTCTACCTCATTTTTTAATTTGTTAGGGAAGCTTTATCTCCCTTTGACAGTTACTACTATAACAGAAATAAAAAAATCACAAACAACAGGTTTTTGTCTATATGGTAGTCATGATAGACTATGTGGTCAAAATCTTATTAAAAGAAAAAAAGAAGTCCAAGAGGACTTCTTTCACACTGCCGATTGCAGGGCTTGAACCTGTGACCTACGCGTTACGAGTGCGTTGCTCTACCAACTGAGCTAAATCGGCGATTACCCTTATAGTATAGCACTATAAGGAAGGATGTCAAGGAATTTTATCTCCATTAAAAAAAAAGCCTGTCCTAAGACGAGACTTTAAGTTTCTTCCTTTTAAGAACCCGCACTTTCGTAGGCATCTAATCCCCTGTTCCACAGTTTTAAAGAGATGCCAAAGAAGATAAGGGAAATCAGAATCAAACCACCAATATTAAAGAGTCCATCCTTGTCCTGCAAGAAATAGCTGGCAGGATAGTAGGCCGTAAAGGCGAAAGGCACGATAAAACTAATCAACCAACGAAGGAGCGAATTGTAAATAGAAATAGGATACTTGGCAAAATCATTAAACATATAGAAGATGTAAATCATTGCTCCTGACTGCTTGGTCCAAAAAGCGATGCTGGCTGTTGCAATTTTCAAGGAAGTATAAATCAAGGTCGCAAAAGGAATACAAACTAGAAAAATCAGGAATTTTGGAATAGTCCAAGCAATGCTAGTCGCCGTTGTCGCTAGTAAGATTCCACCGACCAAAAGTTCACCCAAGGCATCAATCTGAAAGGTCTCAACGAGGATGTGAAAGAGAGGATTGATAGGACGAGTCAGATACTTGTCAAACTCCCCTTTTCGAACTAGTCGTTGACCTAAAGCCCAGAGATTGTCAAAAAAGAGATGATCTAATCCCTTTGGAATTAAGGAAAATCCATAGATAAAGGCAATCTCTTGAAAGGTCCAACCTTCTAGCGATGGGATGTGTTGAAAGAGTACATTAAGAAACAAGAGGTTCAGGCCTTGAGTCAGAAAAACTCCCAAGACACCAACCACAAAATCCACCTTGTATTCCATGATCTGCTTGATGTATTGTCTGATAAAAATCAGATGCATGCGTTGATATTTTTTCATACTAACCTCCTTGAATGGTGATGAATGACTGGACTCGTTTCCAAATCAACTGAGACAAGCCCACCATCACTAAGAGCCAGAAAAGCTGAAGCAAAAGTGCTTGAAGAATCTGACTGGCATCGTATTTCCCAAGAATAATCATGACCGGAGTGTAAATTAAGGATGAAAAAGGCAAGAAGGAAAGAATATCTGCAACCACCTTTGGAAAGAAAGCCAAGGGAATCAGACTTCCAGACATAAAGGATACTAGAGAAGCCTTAAATACTTGAGAACCCCATAGATTTTTAAATATAAAGGCTGAAAATCCAAAACAGATATTAAAGAAAAAGTTAATCAGATAGGCGAGCGTTAAGCTAATGAGATATAGAACCGTCGATCCCAGTACTTCTACAATCCCTTGTCCAGACAAGATTTTCACCAAAATGATGACACTTAAAAATGGTAGTCCAACGCTGATGAAAATCAACCACTTGGAACCAAGCTCGGTAAAGAGGTAAGAAGCCGCAAAATGCACTGGTCGCAACAAACGCATGATAATGGAACCTTCCTTGACCTCATCACCGATCATAAAGGAGCTATCTGACTCAGTTAATAAATTAGTCACAAAACTCATGATGATGTAAAGGGTGATATCCGCCATACTGAAGCCCTGAATCAAAGGCTCCTGGGAGGAATCAAAGACCGCCTTCCAGAGATAAAATTCCACAAAAGCACCCATGACATCGCCAATTCGATAGAGAATAAAGTTGACTCGATAGGTGATCAACTCCTGAATCCCTGCATTGATAAAGGGTTTATAACGTCTCCACAATTTGACCATCTTAGAGCTCCTTTCGATAGAAGCGACGGATAATATCCTCAATATCCGTATCTACCATCTTCAAATCACGGACTTCAAAATCAGATAAGGTTTGCTTGATAATATCGGCCGACTGGTAGCGGGAACTATTAAATTCAATAGTCAGGTTATTTCCTTGTCTATCAATGGTCATATCAGGTAGGCCTTCATAGTGAGAAAGGAGATGACTTTGACCTGGTAGCAGTTCAAAGGAAAGAGTCTTCATCTTGCCAAAGGTTTCCTTGAGCTGACTCACCGTTCCATCAAAAATCTCTTGCCCCTTATCAATCATAAAAATCCGATCACAGAGTTGCTCAATATCACTCAAATCATGAGTAGTCAAGAGAATAGTTGTCTCTTCCTCCTGATTGATCTGGGTGATAGCACGTCGAATGTTATCCTTGACCGACACATCCAACCCAATAGTCGGCTCATCTAAAAAGAGAACTTTGGGATTGTGAAGCAAGGAAGCCGCAATATCCGCCCGCATCCGTTGACCCAGTGAAAGAGTCCGCACAGGATCCTTGATAAACTCCTTCAAATCCAAAACTTCATTCAAAAAGTCCATGCGCTTATGGAAAAGTGAGTCTGGCACATCGTAAATCTCCTTCAAGACCGTGTAGGTCTCTTGCAGGGCCAAATCCCACCATAGCTGGGTGCGTTGTCCGAAAACGACTCCAATATCCTTGACATAATCTTGGCGATTATCTTGTGGAATCTTGCCGTTAATCCGACAAAAACCAGATGTCGGTTTTAAAATCCCTGTCAGCATTTTGATGGTAGTCGACTTCCCAGCTCCATTTGCCCCGATGAATCCTAAAATCTGCCCCTTGGGAACCTCAAAGGTTAAATCCTTGACTGCTTCAAAGGTCTGCTTTTCAGGATGAATAAAGGAGCGCAAAGCTCCCTTCAAGCCCGGTTCCTTAACTGTCTTCACAAAATTTTTCTGAAGATGTTGCACTTCTATCATTGCCATATCTATCTCCTTATCGTAAGAAACAACATTGTATTTTTGACTACAAATATTCTAAATCCTTACTTTCTACACCTTCTTAATATTATTACAGAAGGATTTATACCAACCTATTATAATCCAATAAAAAAAGGAATGCAAGCGTTTGCTTATAGATTATAAAATTAGATATTTCTCTCTTAAAATAATGCTTTTGAGTCAGAAATTCTGGTTTAATAGTTCATTAAAACATCAAAAAAACCTGCCCAATGGGCAGGGTTACGAATTGTAAAAAGGCAAACTATTTTTGATCAATATGAATCACTATTTAATCAAAGAACTAATCTTTCATAATTCTTTTTCACAATCCCATTTCTATCAATTAGAAAACAATCTGGAAAGGTCATCTGCTCCCATTTTTTCATAATCAAAACTGGAATCAAAAATGATGTAGTAGTATTCCTATCAAATTCCCGTGTGAACTAAGTAAAATCGTTTTTTTCTGAGTATCTCTCTTCCAATTCCATTAAAAAAATTTAGTACTCTAGCTAGTGCACCTTGATTTGATTCCCCTTCTGAAAGAGATTCACTGGGATTTTTGCCATAAATATTTAATACTGTCTTCAAACTCAGAATCTTTTATAAAGGTTGAAGATAATTTTCGCTCTCGTAACCGATTATCAAGAACTATTTTATCAAATTGAATTGGCGAGCTATTAATCGTTTCAAATGCTCGTTTATAAGGACTAGAAAAAAATAATAATCACTATTAAAAAGAATTCAAAAACTCTAACTGATCAAGAGATGAAAAATCCTTTTTTTCTGACAAAGTTCTATTAAAATCATCACTTGAAAATCTTGAATGAGCATGTCTAAGTAAAATATAAGAATTATTCATAAGTCATTCCTTTCAATTATTGTCATCAGTCTCAATGGATTTTTAAGCGCTCAATTATTCTCTAAAAATTCTTCAATTCGAGAAACTATTTCATGACTTTGATAATGATAAAGTTCGTGAGGCGCATCCATATAGATGACTTGAACATTAGACTGGTCGCTTGCAAATGTCTCTGCATAATGATACCATTCTGACTGGCTAAAAGTCGTGCCTTCACCATTAGAAACCATGAGTAAGGTAGGAATTTTAGGATTGATGCTAGAAGGAACTTTCTTGGCATTTTCCTTTACCAAATGGGATTCATGAAGCATGGCTTGTGAGATTAACTGCTTATAGGCTAGTAATTTATATTGTTGTCGTTCATTTTCGGTCAGAGTTGGATTTTTTTATATAAAAGGACTCAGGGAAATAGCGTAATAAGCCAATCTTACTGCTCCAATAAGCCACAGTAAGCAAGGCCTGATTATCCTTTAAATCCTCATAACTTGATGGCAATGCCCAATCTAGACCAACCAAGGCTTTCACTTCATTAGGATACTTCTCCTGCCAAGCCAGACTCTCAAGACTAGCCATTGAATGAGACAGAATGATAAAAGGTCCTGTTATATTTGCTTGTGATAGAGCTTGACGTGTCTCAGACAAAACCTCCATCACATCTCTTGATTGATTGCTATCATCACTATAACCATAGCCAGCTCGCTCCACGATGACTACCTTATATTTTTTTGATAAGGAATCCGACACATTCTTAAAGTCCAAGATTGGAGAAGCAATTCCAGCACCTGAGAGAATTACTATAGTTTCAGGACCATCCCCCTCAACGTAAACATTCATTTGGTGTCCATTGACAAGAACTTGTTGTCCCACAGGTGTTAGCGAGGCTTGTTCCTTTTCTAAACTGATACGGTGAAAGATAAATGTTGTCCCTAAAAACAAAAGAATAAAACTAAGAAAGCCAAGACTCCATTTTTTCAGTTTTTTCATAGCATTATTGTACAAAAATTAGACTCTTTTAGCAACTTAAGTTAAAGAATTTTCCTGTATAATCTGTATATATCCAGAAACAAAAAACCCACCTTCACAGGCGGGTTTCATTTTGTATGGTTCAGCTAGATTAAGCTTTACCTTCTGAACCGAATACGTCGATACGTTCTTCAACTGATGCTTGGATAGCTTTTTACACCGTCAGCCAAGAATTTACGTGGGTCGAAGAGTTTTTTCTTGTCGTATTCTGCTTCGTTTGCTTCGTAGTCACGAGCAAATTTACGAGTTGCGTTAGCGAATGCGATTTGGCATTCAGTGTTAACGTTAACTTTAGCAACACCAAGTTTGATAGCTGCTTGGATTTGGTCATCAGGAATACCTGATCCACCGTGCAATACGATTGGGAATCCTGGTACAGCTTCAGTCAATTTTTGCAAGTGGTCAAGGTGAAGACCTTTCCAGTTTGCAGGGTAAGGACCGTGGATGTTACCGATACCAGCTGCCAAGAAGTCGATACCAGTTGCAACCATTGCTTTAGCGTCTTCGATTGGAGCCAATTCGCCATCACCGATGATTCCGTCTTCTTCACCACCGATAGTTCCAACTTCAGCTTCTACTGATACACCATTTGCGTGAGCAAATTCTACAACTTTACGAGCTTTTTCAAGGTTTTCTTCAACTGGAAGGTGTGAACCGTCAAACATTACTGAAGTATAACCAACTTGAATACACTCAAGTGCATCTTCGTAGTGACCGTGGTCAAGGTGGATAGCTACTGGTACAGTGATACCCATTGATTCTACAAGGTTAGCGATCAAGTTGCGAGCAACTTTGTAACCACCCATGTATTTTGCAGCACCCATTGAAGTTTGGATCAAAACTGGAGCTTGTTTAGCTTCTGCTGCGCGCAAGATAGCTTGAGTCCACTCAAGGTTGTTTGTGTTAAATCCACCAACTGCATAACCGTTGTCACGAGCTGCTTGGACAAATTTTTCTGCTGAAACGATTGCCATTTTATCAGGCCTCCTGTATATTTTTATGGGATATCCCATTTACATTGTTCATTTTATCACTTTTTGATAAAAAAATCTAGTTTTTCCCATACTTTAGATTGAATTTCTTCCAATCAAATTGATGCAAACCCTTTCTTAATCACTTTCCGGATTGACCTGTGGTAGCTTCATGAAAAAAATACTAAGTGATTCTCATCTCTTTCAAAATAATAGTCAATTTCTTCGTTCTCTAATAAACTCTTGACCACAAATAGTCCCAAACCAGCTCCCTTACTTTGGCGACTAGAAGTTGTAAAGGATTGTTCAAACTTATCTTGCTCTTCTGTTGTACAGGTATTTTCAATAAAAAACCAGTCATCTTCTGTCCCAATTTTTAGATAGCCACCTTGGATAGAATGCTTCACCGCATTACTGATAAGATTTGAAAGAATCAGCTTGAGTACCGAAGGATTTAGATAAACCTTCTGGTTAGTCAACTGATTCTCAATAGAGATTTCTCTCTCCTTGGCTAACAAGTCATAATCCATCAATAGGAGATTGGTCATATCCAGAAGGTTGATTTGCTCCTTCTTATCTCGTAATTCTTGCACCGAAGAAAGGGATAAAATCTGCTGGACATGGTGACTTAAATCATCCACGATCCCCAAAGAAACACCCAGGTAATAGTCACGGTCTTTGTAGCGCCCAATGTTTGCTTGCATATTTTCCAGAAGAATTTTCAGACTAGCTAGAGGTGTTTTCAGTTCATGGGAAGCTCCTCGCAAAAACTCAACCTTCATCTTTTCTAACTGGAGGATGGATTCATTTTTCTCATGCAAGTCCGCAATGACGGTCAAGAGATGCTGATAGAGACTATTGATTTGCTCCTTGAGATCCCCAATCTCATCCTTGGAATCCACGCGCAATCTCACTTCTGCATCCAAGTCCATCATCCTTCGAGTTACTCGCTTGATTTCCAATATCGGAGCTACGATAGTTCTCGCATAGATATAAGCAATCAGGAGTGAAATCAGAAAGGAAGCTAACAGAGTATAGGGTAGGAATTGCAGACTCATATCTTCTGCTTCTTTCTGCAAATCCATAGAAGCAATAAACTGTATGGTCAAGGTCTGATCATCCTTAGATTGGACCTCTCTTTCCTCAATGACCAAGGAGGCCGTCTGTCGATCTCTATCAATTGGAAGATTGTCCTTGACTTCTAACTTATCCTGAGTCATTTCACCCTTTATGGTTCCCTTTATATCGCTACTTTGAGAATAAAGTTCAAGTACTTCCTGGATAGTTTGACTGTCTTTTCCTTGGAGGGTTTGAGCAATTTCTGTTGCCTTCTGTCCGATACTTTCCTGACGGTGACTGAGATAGGTAGTAGGAAAGAGGAATAAATGGCCAAATGCAAACAAATGACTAAGGTAGAAAATACCGAGAAGGTATAAATAAAAATCTTTTTAAATAAACTCAGTCTTTTCATTTTCTCTCCAATTTATAGCCGACATTCCGCACGGTAAGAATACAGTCTAAGTCTAGTTTTTTCCGTAGTTCCTTGATATAGACATCGATCACTCGGTCAAAAGGAACTTCATCTGTCAACTTCCATACAGCATCGATGATTTGCGCTCGAGTTAATGCTTTACCTTCATTTTTGACCAGATAATCTAAGATTTCCAGTTCTTTTGCATTCACAGGAACATCTTTCCCCGCTACACTAGCTCTATAACTGTCAAAATCAACCTTGGTATCCTTATAGGAAAAGGTTCGACCAGTATCATAATAACGCTTGAAAATAGCATCTACTCGTACCTTTAACAAAGATAGGGAAAAAGGCTTTTCTAGATATCCATCTGCTAGTGAGGCAAAGGCACTCATTTTATACTCTTCGTCCTGAAAGGCTGTCAACATCAAGACTGGAACTTGACTGGTCTTACGGATTTCTGACAAAACCTCTAAACCATTGAGTTTAGGCATTTGAATATCTAAGAGAACCAGAGCAACTTGATGGTTCGAAAACTGCTCTAAAGCTTCTTGACCATCTGCAGCCTGAAGCGTTTCATAGCCACAATCCGACAAGTAATCACTAATTCCCTCACGAATCATGTCTTCATCTTCTACAATTAGAATTTTCATATAAATCCTTTTCTATCAAAAATGCTACCTATATTATATCTCATTTGAGTGAGAATAGGTAGCAGGTTTTTTATTCACTATCTATCAAAAGTTCTTTTGGTTGTTTAAAGAGGAGATTGCTGGAAGCAAGTGCCATAACTAGTACCACTAGAACTAATCCAAGTACAAAAACGATAGCAAAATCTGATGGTTGAATGGAAATATCAAGACTAGAAAGTGTTTTACTAAAGCCGTCCACTTCTGCTCCACCACCGAGATTGGAAGCTTGTGCAGCCTTACTTGCCTGCTTGGCCACATCTGATGTGACATTGGCAAGTATTGTATTTCCAATAGCACGAGCTGTATAGTTGGCTAGGAAGTAGGCTGAAATGAGAGCTGGAATAGCAATCATAACTGCTTCTGTGATAAATTGTCCTAGAATACTTGCTTGTTTTAGACCAATTGAAAGGAGAATGCCAACCTCTTTACGACGGGCATTAATCCATAGCGTGAGTAAGAGAGCAAGCAGGAGAACCGAGAAGCTCAAGCTACCCCAGAAGAGGAGATTAGCCATCTTGTACATGCCTGAGATAGATTGTTCAAGAGCAGGATAGTTTGATGAACTCTTGATTAAGCTATACATCTTCCAGTTGATACCGTTGATGGATCCTATTTCTTGCATGACCGTATCGAGGTTCTTATCCCCAGCTACAAAGAAGGTAGCATCTCCATAGATAGCTGTATCTTCTGTATATCCATAGAGTTGGGCAGCTGTGTGAATATCTGTGATTGCTGTATTTTCATATAGTTCCTGTGAGTAGGTCAGAGCAGATTTGTTATGTCCATCAAAAAGTCCTTTGATAGTGACTTCTACTGTTTCTTTGGCTCCTTTTTCATTATCCGCATCGTAGATATTGGAGTTAAGTTTGACCTTGTCTCCTACCTTCCATCCATGCTTTTCTGCCAAATCTTTATGCATGAGAATTTGGTACTTGTCGTCATTTTTTAAATGCTCACCTTCAACCAGTTTATAAGAGCCTGATACAAACTTGTCTTCTTTAGAAGAGTCATTGACACCTGTTATCATCAAGCTACTTCCAAAACGTTGAGCTCGATCTGGCGTTAGATTTTTCTTGGTTTCAGGTGTCTCAATCAATTCGTAGCCTGTTAAATCACCGATAGCATTGATACGTTTGATGTAAGATTCGATGGCCTTATTTTCAGTAATTTTTTTAATATCTTCACCCTTGATATTCCCTGCACCACGTGGAGTTCCTTGGTTGACCCTGCGGTTGATTTGCATGGAGAAACTATTGGTGATATTCTTAAAGGTTTCTTGAGAAGCCTTGGCTGTCGCACCCTTGATAGACAAGCCGACCAAACTCAAACTAGCCATCAAGAGAATGATGAGAAAGATCACAAGCGACTTAAAGAATTTTCTTGTGACATAGGCAAATGCGTTGTGTAACATAAGATTCCTTTCTAGATTTACTTCACTTATATATATTTAAAAGATTTAGTTACTTTTTTTTCTTGTTTCAGTCAGCTTTTTATCCTTCAATTCCAGTGTAATATCTGACGCCTGTGCTACTTCCTTACTGTGGGTCACAACGATCACACACTTGCCTGTTTTCTCAGCAAGAGATTTGAGGAGTTCGATGATATCCCCAGCTGTCTTAGGATCTAGGTTTCCGGTTGGTTCATCCGCTAAAATCACTGGTGCTTCAGATACAAGGCTACGAGCAATGGCAACACGTTGTTGCTGCCCACCTGATAATTGGAGAACATTCCGCTTGATTTGACTGTCATCTAAACCAAGTTCAAGAAGCGTATCCTTGCTAGCCTTCTTATTAACCAAGCGGATATTTTCTAATGGAGAAAGATAATCAATGAGGTTATAATTTTGGAAAACTAGCGAGATATGGTGCATTCTGTGGTAAGAATAACCTTGTTCACGAATGTCCTTTCCCTCAAACTTAATAGCACCTTCTACTGGGCTATCAAGTCCTGCTAATAGGGACAAGAGTGTGGATTTACCTGATCCTGATTCTCCAATGATGCTATAGAATTTTCCAGGTTCAAAATCGTAATTGATTTTATATAATACTGCTTCTGCAGTGTTCTTGTAACGATAAGTAAGATCTTGTAATTGTAGTAAAGTCATGATTTCTCCTTTATTAACTGATGGATGATAAAATTTCCTTAGGTGATTTTCTAAATAAAAAGATAAAACAAAGTGCAACTGACAAGGAGCTAATCACAAGTAGAAAGACGTAAGATTCTCCAAATGAAAGAAGACTTGTTGAAAGATTAGTTGCTTTTGCTAGCGTATCTTGTAGTGCAGCTTGATCGCCACTTGCTAGTACAGTTTTTAAAAGATAGGAAGTGATGGCATTTCCAGCCACAAATGCAGGTAGGATAGCTACCAATGAAACCAGGATAACTTCCAGGCAGAATTGGCTAAAGATTGCTATTTCCTTTTCCTAGCGCCAATAAAATACCAACCTCGTAGACTCGCTCTCGTAACCAAAGGGACAAGACCAAGACCAGAGCTCCTACACCAGCAATCATAATGCCATAGAGGAAAATTTGGAGGAAGGTTTGGAAGGTCGAAACGGAATCCTTGATTTGTTCAAAGGCCTTATTTTCCTTTTCAACTTGGAACCCTTGGTTTTCCAGGGATAACTTTTCAACCTCTTGAATGATACCATCCATATCTTTTGGATTTTCAAGATAGAAACGGGCTGCAGTAACTTGAGCTTCCTTGTTGCCAAGTAAATTTTGGCTACTTTCGTAGTCTGTATAGACCGTATTTTCACTAAAGTCTGATGATAGACCGGTAAATTTCTCTTGTTTTTGACCTGAGAAAATACCTACGATTTCATAATCTAGTGTTTTTCCACTATTTCCTTCTACTTGACCAGGATTTAGACTAATCTTATCCCCAAGTTTTAAGTTATTCTTCTTAGCTAATTCTTCATGGACTAAGATTTTCTGACTATCTCCTTTTTCTAGGTGTCTTCCTTCTTTAAGGGTAAAGGCGGAACTTGTAAAAGAAACATCCTTGGAAGAATCTTCCAAAGCAATCAAACTGATGAGATTTTTTTCAGCTTCTGTCAAATCATCCCTTTGGATACTTTGTTCTCCAGTAACGACTTCTTTGTCAGTTAACTTGGCTATTGTTTCTAGCTCAGGTGAAATATTCTCAAGACCCTTTATCTTTTTAAGGTCATCTAGTTGTGACAACTGAAAAGTCTGATCTGCTTCTATTCTTTTAATTGAGAAAGATGTATTCAGTGAGCGGTAGAGATTATTTTCTACTGTTTTGTTGGACTTCATAAGCGTTAAACAAGCCGATATACCTGCCAATAAGACAAATAGAATTAGGAATAATATAAGACTTCTCAGTCGTTTTCTGCTGACGTAAGCCCATGCTCTTTGAATGGAATTCATATAGCACCTCCATATTTGTAAATCCATTATAATATTCAAATATGAAATGTTTATGAAATAAAAAAGAGCAAATAAAATTTGCCCTCAAATGGTAAAAAAATAAAAAGCTAGCCAAAGCTAGCTCATCTACTATGCGGAGAGAGGGACTTGAACCCTCACGACCTAAAGCGGTCACAGGATCCTTAGTCCTGCGCGTCTGCCAATTCCGCCATCCCCGCGTCGATTACTTTACTAGTATATCAACTTTGAAAAAAATTGTCAAGACTTTTTCCAGATTTTTTCATCTTGAAATGTATTATTCTGTAATTTCAAGCAAATTTTCATCAACCAATTTCGCACCAAGTGTATTCTTAAAATGTCCAAGTGCAAAGGCATGATTCTCAGGCCAAATGGATGCTACTGCCGGTTTCACAACTTCTATCTTATAACCAAGATTATAAGCATCAATGGCTGTATGCAAGACACAAATATCTGTAAGAACTCCCGTCAAAATGACAGTATCCACTTTACGCTCTCTGAGACGGATATCCAAATCTGTCCCAGAAAATGCTGAATAGTGACGCTTGTCCATCCAGAAAACACGACTATCATCAGCATGTTCCTGATAGAAGTCGGCTAACTTGCCATACAAATTTCGTCCACTAGTCCCAATAATGTTATGTGGCGGGAAGAGTTTACTTTCAGGATGAAAAACATCATTTTCTTCATGGGCATCGATTGTAAAAAAGATATAATCTCCACGTTCAAAAGCCTTTTGGGTCACCCCATATATATCATCAGATATTGCTTGAGCTGGAGCACCCGCAGTCAGTTTCCCATGATCCGCTACAAAATCTTCTGTATAATCAATAGAAATTAGTGCCTTAGCCATTAATAGTTCCTCTTTTTCACTTCTTCAAAAATATCTGGGATTAGTACTTTGAGATAAGTTCCTTTCATACCAAGAGAACGACTTTCAATAATCCCTGCTGATTCGAGTTTGCGAAGAGCATTGACAATCACCGAACGTGTAATACCGATACGATCTGCAATGATAGAAGCTGTCAATTGACCTTCATTACCATTTAGTTCTCCTAAAATAGCTGATACTGCTCGCAATTCAGAATAAGAAAGGGTATTAACTGCCATAGTGACTGCTGTACGACGACGAATATTTTTCTCGTCTTCTTCACGTTGGAAGTTCAACAATTGAATTCCAACTACAGTGCTTGCAATCTCAACAAGGATCAAGTCCTCTTCTTCAAATTTCTTGTCATTACGCCAAATAATCAAAGAACCCAAGCGGATACCAGAAACATGAATCGGAGCAATCGTAGTCAATCCATCAGGAAAGTCTGAACGACTTTCTGTTGGGAAAACGGTCAAATCATGCTCCACCGGGAGGTTAGCCTCCGTATCGTAGATCATGTTAGCCCCTTGAATATATTCATCAGGGAAAATCTTTGATTGGAAAAATTGCTCTACACGGTCATTATTGGTCTTGTAGCGCATAAAATATCCTAGAAGACGTCCCTTACTATTTAAAATACAGGCATTACAGTCAATAATATCAGCCAATTGACGTGTAATTGCATTGTATGGTAGGTCATCTTGAAGCTTTTCTTCCGCACGCTTCAGGATAGACGTAATTTTTCTTGTTTTTTTCTAATAAATTTGCCATGTTTTTACCTCGCATATAATCGCTTTCAG